>Ga0153915_10004708_pt1 | contig 12612 bp, 7 predicted proteins | sample Opewatmetagenome_2_FD_107003 | JGI IMG/M metagenome (GOLD analysis project Ga0153915, IMG submission 107003) | Freshwater wetland microbial communities from Ohio, USA - Open water 3 Core 3 Depth 3 metaG | ecosystem: Environmental > Aquatic > Freshwater > Wetlands | place: USA: Ohio, Lake Erie... | reverse complement strand
CGGCGACGTGCGCACCCGTCTCTGGGTGCTGCTCGGGGCCGTGGCACTCGTGCTCCTCATCGCCTGCGCCAACGCGGCGAATCTCCTCCTCACTCGGGCCACCGCGCGCCGCCGCGAGATGGCGATCCGTCGCGCGCTGGGGGCCGGGCGGGGCCGCCTGGTACGTCAGATGCTGACCGAGAGCGCACTGCTCGCGCTCACGGCCGGCGCCCTCGGGGTCGTGCTCGCCTCGTGGGGGCTGCACGCGCTCCTCGCGGTCTGGCCGCGGGCGCTCCCCCGCAGCTCCGAAGTCGGCCTCGACGCCACCGTCCTCGTGTTCACCGCCGGACTCGCGATCGTAACCGGCATCGCCTTTGGCCTCGCGCCCGCGTTGCGCGCCAGTTCGCTCCAGATCGAGGAGGCGTTGCGGGAAGACTCGGCCGGAGCGAGCGGCGGGCGGCGGCGCCGCCGCCTCCAGGGCTCCCTGGTCGTCGCCGAGGTGGCCCTGGCCCTCGTCCTGCTCGTGGGCGCCGGGCTCCTCGTCAAGAGTTTCGTCACGCTCAACCGGGTGAACCCCGGATTCGACACGCGGGACGTCCTGGCCGCGCGGATCCGGCTGACCCCCTCCCGCTACCCCCAGGGGCCCACGCAACAGCAGTTCTTCGACAACGTGCTGGCCGCGCTGGCCGCGCGCCCGGACGTCGCGGCCGCCGGTCTGACCGTCACGCTCCCGCTTTCGGGCAGCATGCGGATCATCGCGTTCGATCCCCATACGGTGCGCGCCGACTATCCCGACCCGATCATGATCGCGATGGCGTCGATGGTCACGCCCGACTACTTCACGGCGCTGGGGATTCGGATCCGGCGTGGTCGCGGGTTCACCGCTGACGACCGGGCCGGCGCGCCACGCGTCGTCGTCGTGAGCACCCGCTTCGCCCGCGAGTTGTGGCCGGGGGTCGATCCGATCGGCAAGCACGTCCCCATCGGCGGTCCGCGCACCGGGCCGGAGGATTACACGGTGATCGGCGTAGTCGACGACCTGCGGACGGGATCGCTCGACGACCCGGGCAGCCGCCCCGCACTCTACACGGCCGTGCTGCAGGAAGGCGGGCAACCGCAGATGTGGGTCGTCACCCGGTCGCGCAGCGGATCGCCGCTGAAGCTGGTCGGCGCCATTCGCGATGCCGTGCGGAGCGCGGATCCGCAGCAACCGATCGGCGACATCGTGAGCCTGGAGCAGCTGATCGGCCGCCAAACCGCCGCCCGGCGCTTCAATACCACGCTGCTCGGCGTGTTCGCGCTGCTCGCGCTGGTGCTGTCACTCGTGGGCATCTATGGGGTGACGAGCTATGCCGTCGCGCAGCGCACGCGGGAAATCGGCGTCCGGCTCGCACTTGGCGCCACCGCCGGTGACGTCGTCCGCCTGCTGCTGCACGAGAGCCTGGCGCGCGTCGCCGTCGGGGTGGTATGCGGCCTCGGTATTGCGCTCCTCGCGACGCGCGTACTCGCCGGCATGCTGTTCGGGGTCGCGCCGCGCGACGGCTCGACGTTCGTGGCCGCGGCGCTGCTCTTCGCCATCGTTGCCCTGGTCGCGACCTGGCTCCCCGCGCGCCGCGCGACTCGGGTCGATCCGGTGGTGGCGCTGCGAACTGAATAGGTGCCCGGGGCCAGGTGTCAGGGGCCGGCGCCTCTCTCCCTGACCCCCGACACCTGGCACCTGACACCTGCCTCTGGAGGCACAATGGACGCCCTCGTGCAGGATCTGAGATACGCCCTCCGCACCCTCGCCAAGGCGCCCGGGTTCACGCTCCTCGCGGTCGTCACCCTCGCCCTCGGCATCGGCGCGAACACCGCGGTATTCAGCGTGATCGATGCGGCGCTGTGGCGCCCGTTGCCGTTCGCCAGGCCTGAACAGTTGGTCGTGTTGGAAGGTGTTGAGAGCCCTCCCCCCGCGAGTATTCCCGTACCCAAGATGGCGCTCGACCTGTTCGACTGGGCCGGGCAGCGACAGATCTTCGCTGGCGTCACTTCGTACGAGTTGGGCGGGCTCAACCTCACGGGTCGCGACGCCTCCCGTCGAGTACGGGCCGCTCAGGTCACGACGGATTTCTTCCATACGATGGGCATCGCACCGGCCTCGGGGCGAGGCTTCGTCCCCGACGAGAGCGGCCCGGGGCGATCCGGCGTGGTCGTGCTGGGTGACGGGCTCTGGCGCAATGCCCTCGGCGCTGATGCGCATGTGATCGGTCGGACGATCAGGCTCAACGACAGACCGTTCGTGGTGATCGGGGTCATGCCGGCCAGGTTCAGCTACCCCGGGCGGACGGAGTTGTGGATCCCCCACCCGTACCCGGAGACCTTCTCCAACGGGGACATGTTTCACAGCGCGATCATCGAGACGGCCATCGGCCGACTCCGGACGGGCATCGACCTCTCCACGGCGCAGGCCCTGGTGCGGGCCGCCGAAGCGGCGTTTCAGCGGCAACACCCGGAAGCATCCACTCCCACACAGGCTGGCAGTCTCACCCTCCTCGGCTCCTCCGGGGTAGCGCTTCACCCCCTGCGCGAGACCCTCGTGGGGGACGCGCGCGGCGGATTGCTGGTGTTGTTCGGCGCCGTCGGACTCATCCTGCTGATCGCCTGCACCAATGCCGCCGGATTGCTGCTCGCCCGCGCGGCATCGCGGCAACACGAGATCGCGGTCCGCGCGGTACTCGGTGCCACGCGCGGCAGGGTGGTACGCCAGCTGCTCACGGAAACCGCACTGCTGGCGTTCGGTGGAGCAATCGCCGGTCTGGTGCTCGCCTGGTGGGCCATGGGAGCGCTCGCCGCACTGCTGCCACCCCGACTGGTGGACGTCACCCCCGTCACGCTCGATACGCGCGTGCTCGCGTTCACTCTGGCCGCGGCGGCGCTCGCGACTCTGGTGTTCGGCCTCGTGCCGGCATTTGGTCTGTCGCGCGCCGACCTCCACGAGCCCCTCAAGGCGGGCGGTTATCGGGCGCCGAGCGTGCGCGCGCGGCGCACGCGGGCCGCCCTCGTCGTGGGTGAGCTGGGGATCGCGCTCGTGCTGCTCGTCGGGGCAGGCCTGATGTTGAAGAGCCTCTTCACGCTCACGCACGTCGATCCGGGATTCCGGCGCGCCAGCGTGCTCACGGCGACGGTCAGCCTGCCTCGGTCCCGGTACACGGCGCCGGGAAGCTATGGCGGCTATTTCGCGGAAGCACTGGACCGGCTCCGCGCCATTCCGGGCGTCGAGGCGGCCGGTGCGGTGAATGCATTGCCGCTGCTCCGCGAGGGCGCGGTGGGATTCACTTTCCAGATCGTCGGGCGGCCCCCGTTCCCGATGGGCGAGGACACGCCCTTTGCCGAGAACCTCGTGGTCACGCCGCAATATTTCCGAGCACTGGGCATTCCCATGCTCCGGGGCCGTGGGTTCACGGAGGCCGACCGAGCCGACGCGCTGCCCGTGATCCTCATCAGCGAGAGCATGGCGAAGCGGTTCTGGCCCGACGCGAATCCGCTGGGGACACAGATCAAGCTGCCGATCGATTCCGTTGCACGCACCATCGTCGGGGTCGTCGGGAACGTGAGGGACGCGAGCCTCAAGGCTCAGGACTGGGCGCTCCAGATGTACCTGCCGTACCAGCAGAGCTACGCCTCGTACATGACCTTCACGGTGCGCGGCAACGTTCCCCCGGCATCGCTCGCCGCCGCGGTGCGCCGCGCCATCGCGGAGGTGGATCCGAGCATCCCCCTGTACGACGTGCACACCATGGACGAGGTCGTCAGCGCGTCGATCGGTTCCGAGCGCGCCAATACGCTGCTGATCGCTCTCGCGGGGCTGCTCGCGGTCGGTCTGGCCACCGTGGGCGTCTACGGTGTCATGGCCTACACGGTGGCGCAGCGCACCCACGAAATCGGGGTCCGCATGGCCCTGGGAGCGGGGCGGCAGGACGTGCTGCGACTCGTGGTGCGCCACGGCCTGACGTTGACGATGGCCGGCGTCGCAGGCGGCCTCGCCACCGCCTGGGCGGCGACCCGCGTGATGGCGCATCTGCTCTATCAGGTCAGCGCGACCGACGCCGCGGTATTCGCGGCGGCACCGCTGGCATTGGTGGCGGTAGCCCTGCTCGCGACCTATGTGCCGGCGCGCCGGGCGACGAAGGTGGATCCGATGGTGGCGCTGCGAACCGAATAGGGGGCAGGGAGGCACGATGCACGATCTACTGCAGGACATCCGCTACGCCGTCCGGACGCTCACCCGGACGCCGGCCTTCACCATCGTTGCGGTGCTGACCCTGGCGCTCGGCATTGGCGCCAACACCGCGATCTTCAGCGCGCTGTACGGCGTGCTGCTGCGCCCGCTGCCCTATCCCGGGTCCGATCGCCTCGTCGGCCTGAGCTACACCTACGGGGGCTACCACGACTTTCAGGCGGTGACGTACCCGGCCTTTCAGTATCTGCATGACCACGCCGACGTCTTCGATGCCCTGGCCGCGTCGACGCCAGTCGGCGTCACCCTGTCCACGAACACCGAGGCGGTGCACCTCGGCATGGCGCGCGTGTCTCGGGAATATTTTCGCGCGTTGGGTGTGGCACCGGCGATCGGTCGCTCATTTCTCGCCGAGGAGGATCAGCCGGGCGGGCCGAGCGCCGTCGTGCTGAGCGACGGATTGTGGCGGCGTTCGTTCGGCGGGGACGCGAAGGTGCTGGATCGCGCGGTGCTGATCGACGGCACGCCATGCACCGTCGTCGGCGTCATGCCGGCGGGCTTCCGCCCGCCCGACGACGCCGACGTCTGGTCTACGCTGGCCCAGGTGGGCCGCACGATCGGCAGCGGTCAGAATCTCGCGGTGATCGGCCGGCTCGCCCCCGGACTGACGCTCGCGCAGGCCGCCGCGCGGCTCCGGCCCGTGCTCACGAGCTACGCCGAGACGTTCCACCGGGGATCGGAGGAGTGGCTGTCCTTCGATTCGTATCGCGCCCTGCTCGGACGCGAGGTGCGCGCTCCGCTGCGCATTCTGTTCGGCGCGATCGCGTTCGTGCTGCTGATCGCCTGTGCCAATGTCGCGAGCCTTCTGCTGGGCCGCGCGGTGGTGCGCGGTCGTGAGCTGTCGGTGCGTGCCTCGCTCGGTGCCACGCGCGGCCGCCTGGTGCGCCAGCTCCTCTCGGAGAGCCTGGTCCTCGCGCTGATCGGCGGCGCGCTGGGCGTTGCGGTGGCCACCTGGGGACTCGGTGCGTTGCGCAGCATCGCGCCGGGCAGCCTGCCGGCGAGCGCCGACATCCGAATCGACGGCTGGGCATTGGGCTTTACCCTCGGACTGTCGGTTCTGACCGGCATCGGATTCGGACTGCTCCCCGCGTGGCAGGCCTCGCGTTTCGATCTGTACGAAGCGCTCAAGGCCGGCGCGGGCCGTACCGCGACGGGTCGCGGTCGTGTCCGGCAGCTCCTCGTCACGGGTGAGATCGCCCTGGCACTCGTGCTCCTCGTGGGCGCGGGGTTGCTGATTCGTACCGTGGCGAACCTGGTGCACAGCGACCCGGGGTTCGACCCGCGCCGTGTCCTCGCCGCCGAAATCTGGCTCACCGGAACGCGCTACGAGTCGCCGTCCGGCATCACGGCGTACTACGACGAGCTGCGGCGGCGCGTGGGCGCGCTGCCGGGCGTCGCGAGCGCCGCGGTGATCGAGGCGGGCATGCCGCTCGCGCGCGGCGGGAATACCGGTGTCTCGGTGGGCGGCGGCGAGCTGCGCGGCGCGGACTACCGGGCGGTCTCGCCGGAATTCTTTGCGACGCTGGGCGTTCCGTTACGGCAGGGGCGCTACCTCGAGGGGTCCGACCGCGCCGGCAGCGAGCCGGTGGTCGCGGTGAACGACGCGTTCGTACATCGCTACCTGAGCGACCGCGACCCGGTGGGCGCGGCGGTCACCGTCAACGATGTGGGAGGACCGCGCCGGGTGGTCGGCGTCGTAGGCGACGTCACCTCGGGGATCGGGCGAGCCGCGCCGCCCACCGTGTTCATTCCGGCGTCGCAGGAGCCGGCGGGCGTGGCCCTGGCCTTCAATGGATGGTTCCCCATTCACCTGCTCGTGCGCACGGCGGGCGATCCCGCGTCGGTCAGCGCCGCCGTGGCGCGTGCCGTCCGTGCCACCGACCCCCAGGTCCCGGTAGGCCGCGTGCGCACGATGGCTGAGGTGCTCGCCGAGTCGCTCGCGCTGCGGCGGTTCGTGATGATGCTGCTCTCGCTCTTTGCCGGTCTGGCGGCGGTGCTGGCCGCGGTCGGAATCTACGGCCTCATGTCGTATCTCGTGACCCAGCGCGCTCGCGAGTTCGGCATCCGGATGGCGCTGGGCGCCCGCCCCGGCGACGTTGTAGCGATGGTCGCACGGCGCGGCGCCGTGCTCGTCGGCGCCGGCGTGATCCTCGGCGTCCTCGCCGCCGGCGGGCTGACCCGCCTGCTGGCGAGCCAGCTCTTCGGCGTGCGGCCGATCGATCCCGTCACCTTCGCGGCGGTGATGGTAGGGGTCGTCACTGTGGCGCTCGTGGCGTGCTCGGTTCCCGCGTGGCGGGGAACCAAGGTGGATCCGGTCGTGGCACTACGCAGTGAGTGAGTGACTGAGGAGCCGTCCATGGACCACTTGCTGCAGGACTGTCGCTACGCGCTTCGCACCCTCAGCAGGAATCCCGGCTTCACCGCCGTCGTCGTCCTCACCCTCGCACTCGGCATCGGGGCCGCCACCGCGGGGTTCAGCCTGCTGAACTGGCTGCTGTTGCGACCCGTCGCGGGCGTCCGGCAGCCGTCCCGCGCCGGGTTCGTGTGGCTCGCGGTGCATGGGAACGGCGGGTATTCCCCCAACAGCCTGACGCCGACCCAGCGGGACGACGTGCTGCACCGCTCACCCGCCGCCGCCGTGTTGGCGGGCCGTGAAGGGCCGATCGAGGTCAACGCGGCCGCGGACGCTGGCGCGCCACAGCGGATCTCGGTCGAGTTCGTGACGAGCGACTACTTCAGGGCCGTGGGGGTCGGCACCGAGCTTGGCCGAGGCTTCGTCCCCGAGGACGATGCCCCGCCGACTGGCCGTCACGTCGTGGTCATCGCCGAAGGTCTGTGGCGCGATCTGTTCGGCGCGCGCGCCGACGTCGTGGGTCGGACTCTTCGAGTCAACGGGATATCGTGTACCGTGATCGGAGTTGCCGCGCGGGGATTTCGCGGGCCGGACCACCTGCGCGAAGCCGATGCCTGGATGCCGGGGACCACCGCGTGGGACATCCGGCACCTCCCCGCCGCGCGGCGACCACCGGAAGCGTACTTCAACCGGTTCGTCCTGCGCTTGCGGCCTGGGGCAACCTTCGATCAGGCGGCGGCCCAGCTGCAGTCGGCGGTCCGGGCGCTCGCCCTCTCCGACACCGCGGACTTCTCACCCAAGGTGTCGGCCACCGTGATCCCCCGCCTGGGGATCGAAGCAATGTATGGCGCGCGAGAGCTGATCGATCATCAGCTGGCGCTCGTCATCGGCGTCGCGGGGCTCGTCCTCCTGGTAGCCTGCGCCAATGTGGCCAACCTCCTGCTGCTTCGCCGCGCGCAGCGCCGGGCCGACATCGTGGTGCGGCTGGTGCTCGGCGCCGGCCGCGCGCGCCTGCTGCGCTATGCGCTCACCGAGAGCGCGCTGGTCGGCGTCGCGAGCGGCCTCCTGGGCGTCCTGACGGCGCTGTGGCTAACTGGGCTGTTTCGGCACGTGCGGATGCTCCGGTTCATCTCCCTGGAAGCGATTGCGCCCGACTGGCGTGTGCTCGCGTTTTCCATCGCCGTCGGGGTCCTCGCGAGTCTCCTGGCTGGACTCGTTCCCGCGCTCCTGGGGACTCGGGTTGATCTCGGCAGCCAGCTCAAGGCCGCCGGGCCCACCCAGGCCGGCGGAGCGCCGCGCCTGCGCACCGGGCTCGCCGTGCTGCAGATGGCGGTGTCGCTCACGCTCGTTGCGGGCACGTACCTCCTGGCGCGCACGCTGCGGAGTTACGCAGCCGTGCCGCTCGGATTCCAGCCTGAGGGGGTGACCGTCTTCGCTGTCGACCCCGACGAACAGGGATACACCGCGCAGCAAGCACGCCTCTACCTGCGCGCGCTCCAGGATCGCGTCGCCGCGCTTCCCGGTGTGCAGCAAGTCGCTCTGGTGACCCTGCCGCCGTTCCTGGGGATCATCAACGTCGCGCAGGTACGCCGACTCGAGGCGCCGGCGGATGCCAAGTCTCTCGCGGCAGGCTCCGACCAGGTCTCCGCGGAGTACTTCGCGCTGTTACAGATCCCGCAGGTCCGCGGCCGCACCTTCGCCGCGAGCGACATCTTCCCGGATTCGGAGCCCGCGCTGGGAAAGGTCGTCCTCAGCGCCCGCCTGGCGCGGAGTCTGTACGGCGACTCGAACGCCGTGGGACGGATCGTTGTACTCCCGGGCTTCGGCAGGTCTGACCGCGCCGAGGTCGTGGGCGTGGTCGGGGATGTCCACTGGGTGGATCGGGGCGGCGATGTGGAGCCGATGCTGTACACCCCGGTCGGCCAGGGAGGGTCTCCGTATTCCCCGATGATCGCCGTCCGCAGTCACCTCGCCGCGGCGACGCTCGAGCGGGAGGTCCAGCGCATCGGTCGCGGCCTGGATCCCGCGCTGCCGATTCAATCCAACGGTCCGTTGAGCGAGACCGTCGCACAATCGCTCGCGAGCCAGACGCTGCTCTTCAGGCTCGTCGGCCTGCTGTCGACGGTCACGCTGCTGCTCACGGTGGTGGGCGTCTACTCGCTGGTCGCGTATGGCGTCGCAACCCGGCTGCGCGAGTTCGGCCTGCGGATGGCCCTGGGCGCCGAGGGGCGGGACATCGTGCGCACGGCCGCCCGCCCCGCTGTCGCCATCGTCGGGTTCGGGGTCGTCGCCGGCGTTGCCGGTGCCATGTATCTGACCCGGTTCATCAAGGCATCCCTCTACGGCGTGGGCCCGTTGGATCCCGTCGCCTTCGTTACCGCGGCTGTGGCGCTCTGCGTTGCGGTGTTCCTGGCCAGTTGGATTCCCGCCCGTCGCGCCTCCAAGGTGGATCCGATGGAAGCCCTTCGTTACGAGTAACCCGGCCCCGAAACGGGACCTAGCCCGGACCCCCGGAGACCCGACACCTTTCATGACGATGAAGCCGTCCTCCGTCCGCTTACTCGTCGCTGACGACGACCCCGCCGTCTTGGAAGCCCTCCGCCTCCTCTTGAAGGGCGAGGGCATGCAGGTCGAGACTGCCACGTCGCCTGGCGGCATTCTCGCCGCCGTCGAATCGCGCGACTTCGACGCCCTCCTGATGGACATGAACTACACCCGCGATACCACGGGTGGAATCGAGGGGCTCGACCTCATCTCGCGCATCCAGACGCTCGATGCGACGCTCCCGGTGCTCGTGATGACCGCCTGGGGCTCGATCGAAGGCGCGGTCGAAGCGATGCGGCGCGGCGCGCGTGATTACATCGAGAAGCCGTGGGACAACGCCCGCCTGCTGCAGCAGCTGCGCACCCAGATCGAGCTGGGCCGGGCGATCCGCACGAGCCAGCGTCTGGAGAGCGAGAACCGCACGCTGCGCCGGGACGGCGGCAGCCCGGAGCTCGTCGCCACGTCTCCGGCGATGCAGCCGGTGCTGCGCCTCATGGAGCGCGTCGGCCCGTCCGACGCGAACGCCTTGATCACGGGCGAGCACGGGACGGGGAAAGAGGTCGTGGCGTGCTGGCTGCACGCCGCATCGGCGCGGAGCGCCCGGCCGCTCGTCACGGTGAACCTCGGCGGCCTCGCCGAAGGCGTGTTCGAGAGCGAGCTGTTCGGCCACATGCGCGGCTCGTTCACCGACGCCAAGACCGACCGCGTGGGCCGCTTCGAGCTGGCCGACGGCGGCACGCTGTTCCTGGACGAGATCGCGAATCTCACCCTGTCGCAGCAAGCCAAACTGCTGCGCGTGCTGCAGACGGGAGAGCTGGAGCGCGTCGGCTCGTCGAAGACGCGGCGCGTGGACGTCCGCATCCTCTCGGCGACGAACGCCGACATCGCGGCCGAGGTCGCCGCCGGACGGTTCCGCGAGGACCTGTTGTTCCGCATCAACACGATCGAGATCCGGTTGCCGCCGCTGCGCGAGCGGCGCGAAGACATCCCGTTGCTCGCGACCCATTTCCTGAGTGAGTATGCGGCCCGCTATCGCAAGCCGGCGGCGAAGATCCATCCCGACGCGATGCGCGCGCTGCTGGCCTACAGCTGGCCGGGAAATGTGCGTGAGCTGGCCCATGCCATCGAGCGCGCCGTGCTCCTCGCCGAAGGGGATACCGTGAGCCCCGCCGACCTGAACCTCCGCCCGCCCGGCGACGGACCCGCCCGCCTGGAGGACCTGAGCCTGGAGGAGGTGGAGCGCGTGCTGATCCAGAAGGCGCTCGCGCGTTTCGAGGGCAACGTGAGCGCCGCCGCCAAGGCCCTCGGTCTCTCCCGCAGCGCCCTGTACCGGCGCCTGCAGCGCCACAGCTTCTGAGCCGCCGCCCCAGGACCTCGCACGAGCAGCAGGTCTTCCGTCTCGCCCTGCTGGGCGGGCTGCCGGCCATCGTCGCCGTCCTGTGGCTGCTCTGGTCCGGCGACGCGAGCGACCGCACCCGCTGGACCCTGGCCGTCCTGCTCGTCGGCACCTGGCTCGCCTTCGCGCTGGCGCTGCGCGAGCGGGTGGTGCGTCCGCTGCAGACGCTCTCCAATATGCTGGCCGCCCTGCGCGAGCAGGACTATTCCCTGCGCGCGCGCCGTCACAACGCGGAGGACGCGCTCGGCCTGGTGATGTTGGAGCTCAACATCCTCACCGACGAGCTGAAGGAACGCCGCCTCGGCGCCCTCGAGGCCACCGCGCTGCTGCAGCGGGTCATGGCGGAGATCGACGTGGCCGTGTTCGCGTTCGACCAGGACCAGGCGCTGCGCCTGGTGAACGCCAGCGGCGAGCGCCTGCTCGCCCAGCCGTCGGAGCGGCTGCTGGGTCGCCGCGCCGAAGAGCTGGGGCTCGGCGCGTGCCTCCAGGGCGACGCGCCGCGCGTCATCGAGCTCGGCTTCCCGGCGGCGCGCGGACGCTGGGAGGTGCGCCGCGGCGCGTTCCGCCAGGGCGGCCGCCCGCACCAGTTCGTGGTGCTGGCCGACGTGAGCCGCGCCCTGCGCGAGGAAGAGCGCCAGGCGTGGCAGCGGCTCATCCGCGTCTTCGGCCACGAGATCAACAACTCGCTCACGCCGATCAAGTCGGTCGCCCAGCGGCTGCAGGAGCTCGTGTCGCGCAACGGCGCCAGCGAAGTCCCGCGCGAGGACCTGGAGCGCGGGCTGGACTTGATCGCCAAGCGCTCGGAATCGCTCACCCGCTTTCTCGCGTCCTATGCTCGCCTCGCCCGACTCCCCACGCCCAAGCTCGGCCAGGTGGACGTCGCCGCGTGGGTGGCGCGCGTGGCCCGCCTCGAGCCCCGGCTCCCCGTCGAGGTCGGCGGCGGCCCCACGGTGACGCTGCGTGCCGACGGCGACCAGTTGGACCAGCTGCTCATCAACCTGGTCACCAACGCCGTGGATGCGGCGCTCACCACCGGCGGCGGCGTGCGGGTGCGCTGGGCGCCCGCCGGCAACACGCTCGACGTCATCGTCGAAGACGACGGACCCGGGCTGCCGGAGACCTCGAACCTGTTCGTGCCGTTCTTTACCACCAAACCCACCGGCTCGGGGATCGGCCTCGTGCTGTCGCGGCAGATCGCCGAGGCGCACAGCGGCCGCCTCACCCTCGCCAACCGCAGCGACGGCCACCCGGGCTGCGTCGCGCGACTGCAGCTGCCGCTCTAGCTCAACTCGCGCCCCGGGTGCTTGGGGCGCCGCCGGTAGGCCTTCTTCGACCGGTGGACTTTGTGCGACGGCACCTTCAGCCGCCGCTTCCCCGGCGCCTTCGGGTTGGGGACGCGAACCGTCAACGGCGGCTTCTTGCGGCGGCTCATCGCCGCAACCGGGCTCGGATCTGCCGCGCGTGATGCCGGGCGTGGATCACGTGGAATGCGAGCCACTCCGGGAGGGTGAGATCCCCCATCCGGATGTGCTTCACGAACAGATCGCGGCTGCGCGCGGGCAACAGCAGTCTGGCCAGCTCCTCGTTGCGCTCCACGCCGCGGCGGAAATGCGCCTCCGCCGCGGCGCGATCCACGTGCGGAGCGGGCGTCGAGCGGGACGGCGCCTTCAAGAACGGCGGGAACCAGCCGAGGCGCATCACGACCACCTTCGCCACCCGCTGGCCCACGGTGGACGGGCGACGGATCATCGGATCGCGCGCGCGGCGCTCCTCGAACCCGGTAGCGCACCAGTCCAGGGCGAGAGCCAGGTGCTCGACGATCTGTGCCGGCGTCCACTTCCCGGGGGGCGCCTGCTGCCAATCGGCGTCGGGGCGGTCCTGCAACGGGCGGAGGACGATGTGCGGTAAGTCGGCGAACCGTTTCATGAGGCGGTCACCTGCCATCCTCCAGAAACAGCCTCCGCAGCCGGTCGCCGTCGGCGATCAGCTGATCGAGATCGTCCGGGCCGGGCAGGCGCCCATCCCGCCACCACAGCAGCTGGGTGCCGGCCCCCGCGAGGTGAT
>Ga0153915_10004707_pt1 | contig 12613 bp, 12 predicted proteins | sample Opewatmetagenome_2_FD_107003 | JGI IMG/M metagenome (GOLD analysis project Ga0153915, IMG submission 107003) | Freshwater wetland microbial communities from Ohio, USA - Open water 3 Core 3 Depth 3 metaG | ecosystem: Environmental > Aquatic > Freshwater > Wetlands | place: USA: Ohio, Lake Erie... | reverse complement strand
GAGCGGCGTTTCATCGCGGCCCTGACGGCGGTGGTCATCGGTGGCCTGGCGGTCACTGAGATCGTTGGCGTGCTAGCCGCCTGGGTTGCCCTCTGGCGCGTGGTGCCCACGTTGATCTTGCAGACGGTCCTGCTGGCGCTCTTCGGCATAGCGTATCTCGCTTCGGCGCCGCACTCGGCGGACTCGGAGCGACATGCGGCGACGAATTCACGATGACCAGACTCAGGCCGGACCGTCGTCGAGGGGGTGACAGATGATCATTCGGTTCAAAGAGCAATTCGCGTTGCCGGTGGGTGTCGTCTTCGGCTATTTCGCGACCCCCGCCGATTGGGTCCGTCTCTACGGGTTCGGCGGGACCGTCAGAGAGCTCGGCGACGGCTGGTATGCCGTTCCGCTGAAGCGGTTCCCGTTTCCGCTCGTCGCCAAGATCACCGCGCGCCAGGAAAACGCGCTCGTGCGATGGACCTATCGCGGGTTCTGGCGCGGAGAGGGTGAGATCCGCTTTACCGGGAACGAGGAAATGGTGGTTGTCGAAGGCCATGAGGCCATCGCGATGCGTTGGCTCTTCAGGGCATCACCGTTGCTCGAGCGATGGTTCATCGACCGGCCCTTCCGGCGCCTCTGGGAGTCGGGCTGGCGACGGCTGCGGAAGCTGGAGGCTCCGGAGCGCCGGGCTGAGCGGAGGAATCATGACCGCTGACGTCATCATCGAATTCCGCCGGCGCCCGTCCGTGCTCGCGTACATGCTGCGGGGCCTCTATCCGTCCCCGGGCGTGCACGGCACGGGCGGCGGTCCAGCCATGAGCGCGAGATGGAGGAGCCATCGGGTCGATCGGCGCCACCTCGCCGAGTTCCTCCAGCTCAGCGGGCTGCGCGCGGACCCGGGCATGCCGATCCTCTTCCCTCACGTCTTCAGCTTTCCGTTGCAGATGGCTGTCCTCACGCATCCACGCTTCCCGATTCCGTTCTGGAAGGCGTTGCAGATTCGCAATCACCTGCTGCAACATCGATCGATCTTGGCTGACGCCATACTGGACCTGGAAACGCGCGTCGTGGGCCAGCGCATCCTGGAGAAAGGCGTGGAGTTCGATCTGCACACGAGCGTATCGGCCCAGCAGGAGCTTGTCTGGGAGACTCTGAACACGTTCTACTATCGTGGGAGATATGGTCAGGCGGGCGCGGCATCGCCGCTGGCGCGCGCGCCGCGGCATGGCGACACGCTGGTCGCGCGCTGGCGGACGGCCGCTGCCGCTTCGGGGTGGCGCTTCGCGGCTCTCACGGGCGACTACAACGGCATCCACTACTGGCACTGGTACGCCCGGCGGCTCGGCTTCCGGGGGGCGTTCCTGCCGCCGCAACTCGTGCTCGGGCAGTCCATGGCGCGTCTGAGCGCGCCTCGAGCGACGGAGCGCCAGCGACTGGACGTGTGGCTGAAGGGCCCTGTGTATACCGACGCGGGGGTGCGACTCAACGCCACAACGGAATCGGACCGAGCCGTCTTCGGGTTGTCCCTGGATGGCGAGGAACGACCGGCGATTCTCGCCAGCTGGCGTTCGGGTGAGGCCGCCGGCCCGTTGTTCGACAGCGAGAGCCGGCCGATCGGAATGGATGAGCCCTAGCCTCCTGACCAATAGGCTTTGAAGGTCAGGAAGATCCCGATCGCGAGAAGACCGAATAACAATGCGAACACCCAGGGAGCGCCCGACTGGGTAGACGCCGGAGCGAACATCCGGATCAGACCACCGAGAACGGCAAGCCAACCCGTCGAGGTGACCAGCACCGGCCAGCCGCCCTTCCAACTATTGTGATCACGGACGATCGCAAGGCCGGTAACAAAGAGCAGCGTGGCGTTGAGGTAAACGACACCCACCGGAGCAGGGGTGTTGGTCAAGTTACGAAGATTCACCGCTTCGGATATAGCGATCGCAATAAGAGTAGGGCCGAGCAGTCCGCGGGTTCAAATCCCGCACTAAAGTACTTCCTTCGGTCGCCGTCCCGACTGATTGAAGATCAAGCCTCACCCTGGCTTCGGGTGTGGGGCTTTTTCTTCGTCGCGCCGCGTAGTATCCGGTGCCTTCGTGTGGTGCCGATCATCAACGACACCGCGCCCCGCCCCGACCGGGGTCGCGTGTCTTACCTGTTTCAGAAGGCGCGACACCTGCAACTGGCCCGGCGGGCGCCGCCCTAGGGGTCGACGAGCCGGGTGCCCAGACCGGCATAGAGGTCGTCGGTTCCAAAAGCCGTGCGAAACGCCGCGAACGCCGGCTCGCCCGTACAGTGTCCCGGGGCCACACGATCCAGATGCCACTGATCGTGCAGCCGGCGGACGAGAGAGACGATGGCGGAATCAGGCGTGGTGACGAGGTGCAGGCCGCCAATGATGGCGTGTACGTGGGGATCCAGGCGCCCGGTGGCCGCCAGGATGTTCTCGATCCCGGGGTGCGAGCAGCCGACAACTACGACGAGGCCTTGGGGGGTGTGGAGCACGAGCGAGAGCTCGCGCAGCTCGAGCGTGCCGGGCGCACGGGACACCGTCGTGACCAGCTGGATACCCGGCGCAATTTCCAGCGTCGAGTCCACGAGCGTGATGTGGGTCGCGGGCCACAAGGTCCCCGTCTCGAGAGAGTCCGGCGGGCGTCCGCCGAAGTAGCGCATCGCGACCGGCAAACTGGAATCGGAACGCAGGAAGCTGGTCGGCAACACCCCGCCGAATACGCTGAAGGGTTCCCGTGGGGCATAGAGTGGCGTGGCGGGTGCCTGGCCGAGGACAAACGGCAGGCCGGCCGTGTGATCGCTATGGCGGTGGGAGATGACGATAAAGTCGAGGTGGCGCAGGTCCACGTGGAGACGGCGCGCGTTCTCGGCGAGAATGGTGGCATTGTCGCCGGTGTCGAAGAGAATGCGTTTGCCGTGATACTCGATCAGTGCGGAAAAACCCCAATCAGGGCGCAGATCCGGCCGGTCGGTGAACGCATCGTAGAGGATGGTGACGGCAAGGCCCGCCGCCTTGGGTGGATGGTGGGCGTGGGGTGGGGGCGTCGTCAGCAGCGCCAGGAGCATGGCAGCGAGCATAGAGCACATCCTGAGTCTGAAATGGTCATGGCTGGGTGAGAAACTCTCTCGTCTAGTGTCTCTGGTACTTCCTCTGGTATCTCCCTCGGTATTTCCCTCCAGTACTATCAGGCAACAAGGATCAGCGGAAGTGATCAAACGGTTCGGGGCGCTCGATCAGTTGCTGACCAGAATTCCGACCAAAATGGTCGTGGGCGAAACGGCGGGCCCCTGAGCTGCTTTCAAGGGGTCGTGTGTTGTGAGTCGTTGTGAGTGATTCCCCGACTCAGGGAGTCGGGAGTCGGCAAAAAAATCGCCCCCCTGATTTGCTCAGGGGGCCGACTGAATTTCGTGTTTCTTCGTGCTCAATCGCGTTGTGAGTTTCGTTGTGATTCTGCTGCGATTCCGGTTGATCTTCGGGGTCCGAGTCACAACACCGATGCACGCCATGCTCGGTTCACCGGAGCCAGGCTTTGCGCGCGGCGCCACGCGCGCCACAGCGTCGACTGCCTCAGTACAAGGTCCATGAGCCTCGCCGTTGAATGGCTCACCGCGAGCCCTTCCGACCGTGACCCCACTCTAATGCCTCCTTCACGCCGAACACATCCGTTGCCGCATACTGTGTCAAAGAGGCTTGTCCCTTAGAGAGGGAGGTTCCTATGACGCACGTTGAGCATGTGCCCGCGGGGAACACCTTGGTCGTCGCCCACAAGCTGGATGCTGCCGCGTGGGGGCTGTTCTTCGTCTGGGCCGGGGTTGCGCTCATCGCCGACGTTGGGTGGGGCTTGGGTCTCCTCGGAGTCGGTATCATCACACTGGCCGCGCAAGCAGGACGCAGGTACTTCGGTCTCGCCGCTGAGGGGTTCTGGATCGTTGTGGGTCTGCTCTTTGTTCTGGGCGGTGTGTGGGAGCTCTTGGGCGTCCGATTCAGCCTGGTGCCGATCGTGCTGATCGTCGCCGGCGGCGCGTTGCTGCTCTCCACGATGCGCAGGCTGAGCGCTTAGGCACCGACGCTGCGTCGTGCGAAGTACTGTCCGCGTCGTGCTCGTTCACGAGACGATCAACGGCGCATCGCTCTTGTACGAATGGAAGGGGACGGGCCGAGAGAACGCGCCGACCGTCTTGATGGTCCACATCGATGTCGTGCCGGTCGCCTCTGGGTCAGAGACTCGTTGGACGCAACCGCCATACGGCGGAGCGATTCCGAAGGCCGGCGGGACGGACTACGCGGACTGCTCCATGTCGAGGATGACGTTCCCCTTCTTGTGCCCCAGCTCCACGTAGCGGTGCGCATCGGCGACCTCCGCGAGCGGGAAGCGCCGGTCGATCACGGGCACGAGCGCCCCCTGCTCGGCCAGCTCGGTGAGCCGCACGAGATCGCGCGCCCCGAAACGCGGCAGGCTGTCATCCACTGAGACAGAGCGGCCGCCGACCGCCAACGCCGTCTGCGCCGCGACCTTGAGCGCGGACGTCTTGCGCCGTCCCACCGCATCGATGACCCGATCGTAACCCTCGTTCCCCCTCTCCCGAAGGGAGAGGGGGCCAGGGGGTGAGGCCGTGTAGTCGAGCACGATGTCCGCGCCGAGTGACCGCACGAGGTCGAGGTTGGTGGGTCCGCACGCTGCGGTGACGTGCGCGCCCAGGTGCTTGGCGAGTTGCACCGCTGCGGTCCCGATGGCGCCCGATGCGCCGTAGATGAAGACGCGCTGCCCGGCGGCGACTCCCGCCTTCCGGAGACAATGAAGCGCCATCAGGCCACCGTAGGGAAGGGCGGCCGCTTCGGCCGCCGTCAGGTTCCCTGGCGCTCTGGCCACGATCTTCGATTCCGCCACACACGCGTACTCGGCGTACGCGCCCATGCGCATCGTGGTGAATGCATAGACGCGCGCGCCGGCCCGAAAGCGCCGCACGCTTGGGCCAGTTGCCGCGACCTCGCCCGCCAGCACCGCGCCCAGGATCGGCCGCCGCGGCTTCGTGAGCCCCATGGCGATCCGCGCCAGCACGCGAAACCAGAGCTGCGCCGTCGGCACCATGCTGCGGATGTAGGTGTCGCTGACGGTGACCGCCGCGGCGTGCACCCTGATCAAGAGATCACGTCTTCCCGGACGGGGCTCGGGGACGTCCTGGATCTGGAGCACTTCCGGCGGTCCGTACCGCGTACAGATCGCTGCTTTCATACCGCCAGGCGGCTCTGCTCCCGCCAGCGTTGCTCGTCGACGCCGCGCACCAGGAGCCACCCGGCGGTCAACAAAAGCCCGAGTATCGCGACCACGATCAGATAGTAGAAGAGCGCGCTCCCGAGGGGCGGATAGAGGTACGACAGCCACCCGAGACCGCTGACGACCGCGATGACGCCGAGGAACCGCGGCAGAAACGTCGACTTGATGATCAGGTAGCCCTGGAAGAGGGTACAAACTCCCAGGAAGACGAGGGCGATCCCCGCCATCACGTTGTTGATCTTGATCGACAGCAACGCCAGCGCCTGTAGCTGACCCTGGCTGTACACGCTCAAGTAGTCGGCTCCTCCGAGGATCAAGAGCGGTGCGTAGTAGAACGCACGGGCGAGCGTCTTGATCGTACAGCCCACCAGGCCGAACACGAGCGACACGAGCGCCGCTGTCCGATTCACCGGACGGAGCAGCACATAGAACAACGTCACCGTCGCGATGTTCGCCGCCATTTCGACGAGAAAGATGGTGAAGCTCAGCAGGTAGAGCTGCCGAGCGCCGAGGATATTGGTGGCCGTGAGGGCGGCGTCGCGCGGGCTGACCAGGCCGTTGGCGATGAACCCCTGCGCCACCACCCCGCCGATCAGGGTGAGCAGGGAGAACGCGGCGGTGAGCCGGGCTAAGGTCTTCGGTGACATGGCGACTCCTCGAGGCTAGGGCTCACGCGGGAGATCGGGGCGTCCGCGCGCCGCGCGCAAACGCGGCCGGCGTGATGCCGACGAAGCGCTTGAACTTCCTGGTGAGATGGCTCTGATCGCTGAACCCGACCCGGCGCGCCGCCGCCGCGACGCTGATCCCGCCCACCAGCAGGGCCCTCGCGCGCTCGACCCGGACCTGCGTGAGGTAGGCGTAGGGCGACATCCCGATCTGCCGTTGAAACGCGCGGATGATCGCATAGCGCCCCGTTCCCGCCGCCTGGGCGAGATCCGCCAGCGTAAGGCGGCGCGCGTAGCACGATTGCATCAGGTCCACCGCGCGTGCGACGCCGGGTGTCCTGTCGCCGTCAAGCTGCAGGCGTCGAGCCTCGGTCGCGTGACGCTGGATCACGGCCAGCAAGACCGAGAGCACCAGGCTCTCCCGCTCCAGCTCATCGTCGGATCGCTCGGCGCGCACGTGCGCGTGCAGAAACAGGTCGGCGAGCTCCGGATCGTGCACCGAGAGATCTCGAAACGACGGCGTGCCTCCGGCGGGCAGGCCGAGCTCCGTGGCGAGCGCGGTGATGAGATCGACGGACGGGTACATGGCCCGATAATGCCACGGCTGCCCCGGGACCATCTGGCCGCTGTGGACCGCACCGGGCGGGACGACGGTGATCGCGCGCTCGGGGATCACGACGTTCGCGCCGCGATACCACGACGCGTGCGCGCCGCGCTCGTCCAGGCAGACCACGAAGTGGTCGTGGGTGTGCCGCGGGAACGATTGCCGGACATAGCGGGCCCGCAACAGGCCGACGCCACTCTCCCCGGCCAGCGACCACTCGGCTTCCTCGGCGGCACGATGCGTCATCGTGCGACAACTTACGGGGGTTCACGCCAGCGGTTTCGCCGCGATCGGGTGTGTGGTCATGAGGCCGCGCAGACTCTGTCGCAGACGGACGCGCCACATCCAGTACAACAGCAACACCAGCGGGGCGGCGGCGAGCACGACGATCAGCGGGATGATGTGGAGTGGGCGAGGGATGAACTTCGTCTGGCCGAGCCCGGTCGATGTCGCCAGGTGCAAGCGATCGCTCACCTGGCTACGCTGCGACTCAGGCGGCGCGCTGTCTTGTACGTTATTGCGCGGAGATCAACCGTCCCGGATCGGGGCGTCGCGCAGCACGTTCCGCACGAACCCGACTTCCGAGCGGTGTGAGATGCAGGTGATACCGGCGCGGCTCGCCGCCGGACAGGTCACAGACCTTCAGGCCTTCGCTCCGCACGCGTTCCGCGTGCGTCGCTCAGAGCCTGCCTGAGCGTAACGATGGGGTGAGATGCTTGGCTCGCGGTGTGAGACAAAAACGAAGGATCAACGTTAGACTGGGGGAATGCCGCGGAACTGGAAGACCACGTTTTCGATCGCGGCCGCGGCTGTCGCCCGCCGCGATCGCGTCATGGCCGGCCTCATGAAACGGACCGGCCCATTCCGACTTCCCCAAACGGGCAGAACCCACTTCGCAGCCCTCGCCGAGAGCATCCACTACCAGCAGCTGGCCGGCGCCGCGGCGGCCGCGATCCACGGACGGTTCATCGCGCTGTTCGACGGGAAACCAGTTCCGGAAGCCGTCATGGCCTTGCATCCGAGACGGCTGCGCGCCGCAGGACTCTCGCGCAGCAAGGTGGCATCGCTGCGCGACCTCGCCGCCAAGGTGATGGACGGAACCGTGCCGCTCGGCGCCATCGGCCGGCGCTCGGACGAGGACATCATCGCGAGCCTCTCCGTGGTGCGGGGCATCGGTCGCTGGACGGCCGAAATGTTTCTGATTTTCCAGCTGCGCCGGTTGGATGTGTGGCCGGTCGGCGACTACGGTGTTCGGCTTGGGTACGCGCTCGCCTACGGTCTGCGCAAGCTCCCGAGTCCCAAGCGGCTGCAGGCCGAAGGCGAACGGTTTCGGCCGTACCGGACGGTAGCCGCCTGGTACTGCTGGCGCGCCGTCCATGAACACCGGGGGCAGGGGGGGTGACTTGGCCTATGGCGTCGTGGCTGCCGACTGCGGCGTTGACGCCGGCGTGGCGCGCGCCAGGGCGAGGATGGCGCCCGCGAACAGGAGCGTGTCGGCGAAGTAGTTGATCCCCACCACCTGGTCTTCGAGCCCCGGCGCGCCGAGCGCCGCGACCAGGACTGGGCCGTAGATGGCGAGGATCATCAGCAGGATCCACCCGCCCAGCCAGGTCGTCACGGTCCGCGCGTGCCGATGCAGCAGCACACTTCCCGCGGCGGCGAGCTGCCCGGCGCCCGTCAGATAATCGATCAGGGTGCGTCCCGGAATCCACGGTGCCATCTGTTTCTCGAGCGGGACGCCGGGCAGTCCCATCGGGTGCAGGAAGTGCTGGATGCCGAACATGATCAGGGCCAGGGTGACGCCGACGCGGCCCACCGCGATCAGTCTGCGCGTGCCGGTCGCGCCCCACCCGTGCGCCGCCGTGCCGGCGAGCAGCCAGCCGGCGCTGCCGAACGACGTCTCGCGGAACACGATCACCCAGGTGATGCGCGCGTCCAGGTGGCGCAGCCCGCTCGGCAGGTAGAGCATCGCGACGAACAGAAACATCATGATGCCGACCAGCAGGCCGGACCAGCGGACCCCAATCCGCGTGGCGATGCTGACGGACGCGGCGATCAACGCAATCCCGACGGCGTAGACCCAGAACGCGCGCCATGGCATGTATGCCGGCACGAGGTCTCTCACGAATGCCGGGCCGAAGAGATGCAGGGCGCCGAAGACCGCCAGCGGGACAGCAAAGCACACATTGCTCAGGGCGAGGAGCTTTTCCTGGCCCCGAGCATCGGCGATCTCCCGCCGCGCGGCCCATACCCCGATCGACCAGATCGCGATGCCTGCGGTGCACATGGCGACCGCAAGGCCGGAGGGGCCGAAGAACGTGGCGAGCATGGCCGGGGGCATCGCTACAGATTCTACTCCCCACAGGCCAGGACCGTGGTGTCCACTTTGCCGCAGACGGGGCGGGCCACTCGAACCCCCGCCGCGCCGGTATATTCGAGGTGGCCTATGTCGAATCGCCGCACCCTCAAGCGCGCGACCCGTGCGCCCGGCACGGTGGCGCGGCGCCCCGGTACCGTCCTCATCGCCTCGCCCGGGCGGACGCCAGCGCCGCGGCGTGGCGCGATGGTCTATTCTTCCGAGACGGGACGCACCTATCACCTGGACCGGCTGATCGGCAAGGGCGGGTTCGGCGAGATCTACCTCGCCAAGCCGGAGCCGCCCGGACCCCTGCCGGCCCGCGTGTGCGTCAAGATCAGCCACCAGATGACCGGCTGGCTGCGCGAGGCGTACTTCGCGCAGCTGCTGTTCCGCGAGGTCCGGGCGCTGCGCGTGTACGATCGGTTCGTCACCGCCGACGGCCCGAGCATGCAGTACTGCCTCGCCATGGAGTACGCCGAGCACGGCGACCTGGCGGCGTGGCTCGCGGCGCGGGGCGGGCAACCCGAGCGGTTCGTGCGCCACGAGATCGCCGCCATCCTCGAACCCCTCGACGCCCTCCACCGCGGCCAGGCGCTGCACCGTGACCTCACCCCGTTCAACGTGTTCGTGTGCGAGGGCGAGCAGCTGAAGTTGGGCGACTTCGGGATCGCCACGCACCAGCGCAGCCGCAGCGGCGTCACGGCCGACGCGTTCAACCCGCTGGGGGCGCCGACCGAGATCGCCTGGGGCAGGGTCCGGAAATGGCAGCAGCGCGACGATGTCTACCAGGTGGGCCAGCTGATCGCGATGCTGCTGCGCGGCGACGTGAAGAGCCCGATGCGCAGCCGCGACGTGCGGCGACTCCCCTGCAGCGACCACCTGAAAGAGGTGATCCATCGCTGCCTCGGCGCCCGCACCAAGCGCTACCAGTCGGCCCAGGAGCTGTGTGCCGCGCTGCGCCACCGGCCCAAGGAGCTCACCACCGGCCGCATCCGCAGGCTCGCCGGCCGGCGGCTGTCGTTCACCGGGTTCCTGAGCCGGCCGCGGCGCGAGGCGATCGCGGCGGCCAAGCGCGCGGGCGCTGTGGTGCAGTCGAGCCCCGGACCCTCGACCGATGTGCTGGTGCGCGGCCGGCCTAACCCGCTGCAGGTGGCCGGCAAGGCGGGCGGGCTCAAGCTGATGGAAATCCGCCGCCTCGCCGCGCAGGGGCACCGCATCGTCATCATCAACGAGGCGCAGTTCTGGCGGCTGACCCGGACGGCGCGCCGGCGTGTGTCCCGTCGATTGTGAAAGCCGTTCGCTACGACACATTCGAAGGCCCGCTGCGCCTGGTCGACGTCCCTGATCCCACGCCGACGCCCGATGGCGTCGTCGTACGAGTGGGAGCCTCCGGCCTCTGCCGATCCGATTGGCACGGCTGGAAAGGCCACGACGCCGACGTGAGAGTCCCCCACGTCCCGGGACACGAGTTCGCCGGTACCGTGATCGAGACGGGCAACGAGGTGCGCAAATGGAAGCAGGGCGACCGGATCACCGTCCCCTTCTCGATGGGATGCGGCACCTGCGAGCGCTGCCGCGCGGGCGACGAGCAGATCTGCGATCGCTACTACCAGCCGGGCTTCACCGGCTGGGGCAGCTTCGCGGAGTACGTCGCCCTGCCGTACGCCGACGTGAACCTGGTGCGCCTCCCCGACGCGATGACCTTCACGACCGCGGCGCTGTTGGGGTGCCGCTTCGCGACGGCGTACCGCGCCGTCGTAGGGCAGGGCCGCACGCGGCCCGGCGAATGGGTGGCCGTGCACGGCTGCGGCGGCGTGGGCCTCTCGGTCACAATGATCGCGCGGGCCCTCGATGCGCGGGTGATCGGCGTCGACATCGCGGCGGACAAGCTCGAGCTGGCCCGCTCCTGTGGCGCCGAAATCGTCATCGATGCGAAGGCGACGGCGGATGTGGCGGGAGCGATCCGGGAGGTGACGGGCGGCGGCGCCCAGGTCTCGATCGATGCCCTCGGCAGCCCCGCCACCTGCCGCAATTCGATCCTCTCACTGCGGAAGCGAGGCCGGCACATCCAGGTCGGGCTGCTCCTCGCCGATCAGAGCGAGCCGCCCGTGCCCATGAGTCAGGTGATCGCGCGGGAGCTCGAAATCCGGGGGACGCACGGGCTGCAGGCGCGGGAATACACTGGGATGCTGGAGTTGATCACCAAGGGACGGGTGCATCCCGAGAAACTGTTGGGAAAGACGATCGCCCTATCGCAAGTCGGTCCTGAGCTCGCAGGGATGGATTCGTTTCCCGGCGTCGGCGTGACGGTCGCGGTCCTGGACGGCTTCAATAATAGGTGAACACCGAGCTCGTCTGGATCTGCCTTCCCGCATCGGCCCCGTTGGTGATCGTGAGCGCGCCAATCTTCGAGAGCGGCCGGTTCTGGTTGTCGTATGTGTAGGTGTAATCGACCACGTAATTCAGACCGTCGCCAGTCCGAGCCTCGCGCCGGGGATTGCCCTGCTGCAGATGCACCCCGGGCAGCAGGACGAGATGGTCGAAGAAGTCATCGTGGATCAGGCCGAAGCCGTCGACGTTGATCCCGGAGTCATACTGCTCGAAATGCTCCACGGACGTCGCTTCGTCCTGGAGGCCGGCGACGGCGGGACGGTGCTCGGTCACGTCCTTCAGGTTGCCGTCCACGTCGTACGTCATCGACATCGTCTTGTCGATGACGAAGCCTCCCTGGACTCGGCGATCTCGCTCGAGTCCGATGAGTTTCTGTCCATCGTACGACAAGACGACCAACGTAAAGGTGACTCCGGTCTCATCGACCTCTCTGACCAGCGCGACGCGGCTGGCGTCGTCGTAGACGTACACCAGCCGGTCGTGATTCACGAGGATGTTGTTCTGTAGCTCGGCGATCCGGCCGCCGTCGTACCTCACGTTGTAATGGGTGAGTTCCGACGCGAACGACACGACCGCGATCCGGCACGTGGAATCGTACTCAAAGTGGTAGTAAGGCGAGGGCAGGGTGGCGACTACGATGTCCTTCAACAGCACCGCCGCTGGGGGCGGAGGTGGAGGAGGTGGCGGTGGAGGAGGTGGCGAAAGCACGGCGTCCGAGCACGCCGCGAGCACCGCGCTCCACAATCCCACGACCGCGAGTCGCATCATCCTCCGCACACTCATTGGACCCCTCGACCATGTTCGTGCCGAACCTCTGACCAGGAACGGTGACGTTGGTCGACGGGTTCCTCTGTCACGCTTTTGTCAGGACGAGCAGGCCGGAAGGACCATCGCCCCGATTGCGTAATCCGCCGTCCCGGGGCTACCCTCATATGGGATACCCATATGACAGGAGACCTCCCAGGTGAAACACCACACGATGTTGATCATCGCATCCCTGCTCTCGATCCTCCTCCTGATGCTTCACTTTACGGACGACATCCTCCGCGAGGGCGGGATGGCCGTGAGGGGGGCCTCGAACCTCATTGCGGTGCCCATCCTGTTCGCCTTGCTGTACGGAACGCTGGTGCTCGCGGAACGCCGATCGGGTTACATCATCATGCTGGTCGGATCGCTGATTGGGTTGGGGATGCCCGTCCTCCACATGGTGCTGGCGAAAACCGTCGTCACCAACGAGATCGCCAGGGCCAGGGGGGATTATTTCTTCGTCTGGACGCTCCTCGCGCTCGGCGTGATCGGGCTCTTCTCCTTCATCCTCTCGGTG
>Ga0153915_10004706_pt1 | contig 12614 bp, 17 predicted proteins | sample Opewatmetagenome_2_FD_107003 | JGI IMG/M metagenome (GOLD analysis project Ga0153915, IMG submission 107003) | Freshwater wetland microbial communities from Ohio, USA - Open water 3 Core 3 Depth 3 metaG | ecosystem: Environmental > Aquatic > Freshwater > Wetlands | place: USA: Ohio, Lake Erie... | reverse complement strand
ATTTGATGTCCAAAGGAATGAAATACGAGCCTGCTCACAAAGCTTCGAGCAAGAAGGAATATTATTGCAGAAGGCATCCTAAAGAGATAGACAAAGAGCTGAAGAAAGAACTTAAAGAAAACAATACAGGTAAATAAGATGCGAGAATTCATTTACTTCTCCCAGGCTGCAAAGACTTCTGGGAATTTCAACACAAATGAGCTGATGAAAGCAGGAAGAATGGACATTGCAATCCATGTGGTAATTGCGAGTCTTTTTCTTTCTCATGATGTCAGAGAAGACGTAAAATTGCATTTGATTTTCTACGGGCAGCCAACTCCGCCAAGGCATATTGAAATTCAAGTTCAAAAAGGGTTAGATATAAGCAAAAAGGATGTGGCTGGCTTGATAAAGAGAATACTGTACAAATATAGAGAAGGCAAGAGAACAGAAGTTTTTCCCGGATGCTGGATAGAGAAAAAGAATTTTTTTGAAGTCATAGAACAACTTAGAGAGCATGGAAAAGAAATATTTCTCCTAGACAAATCAGGGGAAAACATAAGAAAGGCGAAGATAGGAAAGAATTGCGTTTTTATTCTCGGAGACCATAATGGTCTGCCAAAAAAAGAATTGAAACGGCTAAAAAAAATAGCAAAGCCTGTTTCTGTCGGAAATAGGGTGTATTTTGCCAGCCATATTGTGGCCATAGTCAACAACGAGCTGGATATGAGAGGAATTTAACCTCTCCTTTTCTGTTTTTGAGAGAGTAAGTATTCCACTTCATAAGGTTCTAATCCCAAGTCATAGAGGGTTGAGATTTCTGCTACGAGTTCATCTGGAATTTCGCTCTGAAGGGGCTTCAATTTCTGCTGCATTTTTTCCTCCTTTATTAGTGGAATTGGATATCTCCAAGAGAGGGAAAGGGGGTTTGATGAGAAGAGATATCCAATTCCATTTTATTTATTTAATTGAACAAGAGTATTGCCTTATAAATCAGTTATGAAAAAGGATTAAAGAAATCAAATAGAGAAGATGCTTTCACAAGCTTTTTAAATGATAAAAAATTTTTTTTATAATGGATATAATTCTTCCACCAGACTGGTTTCTAAATGTGGATATCCTGATTGGAGGAATTAGTTTCTTCATTATTCTTCTGTTTTCCATCCTCTGTATAAAAAATTATCGTGTTAACAAAGATAAAAAATTTCTGAACCTCGGAGCAGGCTTTGGCATGGTTGCTCTCGCCCAATTGATAATAACAATTGCGAAAATAATCGTCTTCTATGATATTTCTTTTATTGGTATAGGAGACGAAATACCCCAGAACATTCTCGGTATTATCACTAGTGTCTCAGCAATAGGGCTTTTTTTATTTAGAATCTCTATTCTTTTTGGATTGTATATAGTCTATAAAACCCCAAGAAAAATAATCGAGAGAGATTCTCTGCTAATACTCTACCTGTTGGTTATTGTTACATTGTTAAGCGAGGGGGCAGTCCATTTATTTCACATAACTGCATTTGCAATTCTTTTATTAATGATTGCAAAATATTATGATGTTTACAGAAAGAACAAGTCTAGAGGAACCTTTATCTTAATGCTCGCATTTTTTGAATTGGCAGTGAGCAATGTAATTTTCATATTTGCAAGAACTACAAGCATGGTATATATTACGGCCAGCATAATAGAATTAGCAAGTTATATAACTTTGTTGGTTCTCATAATAATGATTCTGGAACATGGAAAAAAATACAGCAAAAAAAAGAAGCAGAATGGATATAATCTCTGACATGCTGAAAATTATCAGAGGAAGAGAGGGAAAGATTAAACCCACTCACCTCATGTACAAAGCAAACCTTTCTCACACACAAATGAACATGTATCTTGGAGATTTAATTGAAAGCGGGCTTGTGGAAAAGAACTGTAATGGGAATAAAAATGAGATAAGCATAACGAAAAAGGGAAGCGAATTTTTGATAAAGTATCTACAGATGAAAGAGTTTGAGGATGTTTTTGGGCTGTAAAAAAGTTTAATAATCTATCCGTGTTTTCTTATTAAAATGAAAAAATCAGTGAGGTTGTATATAAGCGGAACTGTACAGGGGATTTTTTTCAGGCAGTTCATAAAGGAAAATGCAGAGAGATACAACGTAAAGGGCTTTGTCAGAAATCTGGAAGACGGAAGAGTGGAAGTTTTTGCTGAAGGCAATCAGGAAGATGTTGAAAAGCTCATTCAGTTATGCAGGCAAGGGCCAAAGCATGCAAAAATAGAGAAAGTGGACATAATAGAGGAAAAGTTCCAGGATTTGAAGGAATTCAAATTATTACATATTTAAAAGATAAAGAAAAAAGAGGAAAATAATAAAATGATATTCACAAACAGTGACGGAGGAAGCAGGGGAAATCCAGGATTAGGTGCAATAGGAATTATTGTTAGAGAAAATGAGAAAATCCTCAGCAGATACAGCGCAAAAATAGGAAAGCTCGTTACAAATAATGTTGCAGAATACGAAGCTCTGATAAAAGCACTTGAACTCGCTTCCCATCACACAAAAGGAGAAATAACTTGTTATCTTGATTCTGAGCTCGTTGTCAACCAACTGCTTGGAAAGTACAGGGTTAGAAAGCCAGAACTCTTAAGGCTATTTCTACGGGTACAAAAGTTGCAGGAACATTTCAAGGCAATAAAGTACAGGCACGTTTCTCGAGAAGACAAATTCCAGATTATTGTTGATGAACTGCTCAATGAAGAATTGGACCGGAAATAATTCTATCCGCTAAGCAGCTTGTATACTAAAAACACAGGCCAGACAATAGCTTTCAGGAATCCTAAAACTCCTTCCCAGAAAGTAGTCGACTGCTGGATGTAGTAAATTGCAGCCCCAAGGAAGCCAAAGAAATAAATTCCTCCGCATCCGCCACATGGGCCTTTCATCTCTTTTTTGTCCTTTTTCCAAAATCTTTTCATGTTCACTCCTTTTTATTTATTATTTTATTTAGTATTCAAGTTATATTTTTAAATATTTGTAAAAATATAAAAACTTCTTTCTATTGTTTAAGTGATGAAGAGAGAAGAAAAGAAGGTTGAAGAAAAGCACTGGGCAGAGATTATAGCTGACAAGCTCATTGCCATGAATCCGAAAAAGAAAAAGTTCGTTCTCGCTGCCGGAATCTCTCCATCAGGCACAGTTCATATTGGAAACTTCAGGGATGTAATAACTGTAGATTTAGTTGGAAGAGCGCTGAAAGAGAGGAAAAAAGAGGCAGAGTTGATTTTCTCCTGGGATGAATTCGACAGGCTTAGAAAAATTCCCTCTAATATTCCGCAGAGCTTTGCCGTTTATCTGGGAATGCCTCTCGCAGAAATACCAGACCCTTGGAAGTGCCATGATTCTTATGCAAAGCATTTTGAAACTGATTTCGAGAAAGTTCTTCCTGAGCTTGGAATAGAAATCAGATTCATTCATCAGGCAGAGATGTATAGAAAAAACAAATACCTTGAAGGAATAAAAATCGCGATGGAGAAAAGAAAAGAAATCGCAAAAATCCTCGCGAGATTCAAAACCCAAGGAATGACAAAGGAAAAAATGGAGAATTATTACCCTCTTCAAATTTACTGCACGAAATGTCGAAATAGTTTAAACACCAAAATATTGAAATACGAAGATGGGAAAGTAGATTATTACTGCAAATGCGGACAGAGGGAAAAAGTAAATATATCCAAAAAGAACATAGGAAAACTGGACTGGAAAGTGGACTGGGCAATGAGGTGGAAGTACGAGGATGTTACTTTTGAGCCAGGAGGAGAAGACCATGCCTCTCCAGGAGGAAGCTATGATGTTTCAAGTGTAATTGCCAGAGAAATTTACGAAATCGGGCCTCCTTTATTTCAAGGTTATGCATTTGTCGGAGTTGAGGGGGCATTCAAGATGTCCAGTTCAAAAGGAACTGGCATTTCTCCTAAAGACTTATTGCAGATTTACGAGCCAGAGTTGCTGAGATGGCTTTTCACTAGAGTGAAACCCTTAAAGCCAATAACCCTTTTCTTTGACACGCAGATAATAAGACAGTACGAAGAGTTTGATCAGAAAGTCATTGATTATTACAACGAGAGGCTCTCTGATGAGGAAAAAATGGAGATAGAATTCTCAAAAATTAGCAACAAAAAACCACTCTCCAAAATTAGGATTCCTTTCAGGCAAATTGCTTCTTTCGGGCAGATTGTCCAAGGAAATTTCTCTGAACTGAAAAAGATGTATGATAGAATTGAACAGGAGTATGATGAAAAAGCTCTGAAAGAGAGACTGGAAAAAAGCCAGGCATGGATTGAAAAGTTCAATCCTGAAATGAAAATAAAAGTCAGAGAAACACCAAACACTGCTTATTTTAAGAAACTAAACAAAGAGGAGAGAGAGCAAATAATGAGACTGAGAGAGGAAATGAAAAATATGAAGAAAATAGATGTTGAAAAATTAACAACACTAGTCTACGAAATTCCGAAAAAGCCAGGAATGAAAGAAGAACAGAAAAAAACTGCACAAAGACGCTTTTTCAGGAATGTCTATCAGATGCTGATAGATGCAGAAACCGGGCCTCGGCTTCCTACATTTCTGCTTGCTCTTGAAAAAGAAAAAATCGAAAAGCTGTTAGATTTAGAGTAGAATAAAAATAAAAAATGGCATTAATCGTTAAATCCAACATAAGAAAAACTGTTAAGGAACTGGACAAGGAAAATGCAATCTCGAGTGTTGCTGATGAAGTCGGCATGGCTTTAGAGAGAAAAGTAGAAGATATTTTAAGAGATGGGATAAAGAGAGCAAAGGAAAACAAGAGAAAGACGCTGCAGGGGAGAGATCTGTAAAAGGAAAAAATATAAAGCTCTTTCTCTGAATTATTTCATGGCTACAAAGAAAGAATTATCCAAAAGAGGGAAGAGAAGCAGAACCAAGGGACAGAGGTTTGAAGTAAAAGTTCGTGCTGATCTGGAAAACTTGGGCTGGGTTGTGAGCAGATGGATGAACACAGTTGATTACGATAAAGAGGGAAAAACAGGAAAAATAGTTCCTGCAAAAAGAAAATACAATCCGTTCTTCAAATCTCTCAGTATAGGAACAGGCTTTCCTGATTTCATCTGCTTCAAGAGAAAAGAAGAAGGGTTCGATGTTATTGGAGTTGAAGTCAAGGGAAACGGTTATTTGGATGCTGCAGAGAGAGGAATGTGCCTGTGGCTTTTGGAAAACAGAATCTTTTCCAGAATTTTAATAGCAAAAAACTCCAAAGAGAGGGGAAAAATAGAGTACATTGATTTTGATGTGAAGTATAAAAATAAAGCACAATAATAAATAAATATGCTTTTTCCCTGAATTCTGAATGCTTAAGCTGTTGCTGAGTTTAGCATTAATCCTATTTCTACTTTCAAATATTTCTGCTATAAGAATAAATGAAGTGGAAATGAACCCTGCTGGAACAGACGCAGGAAACGAGTGGGTTGAACTCTATTCTGAAAACGAAATCTTTCTTGAAGGATACAAAATAGTTAACAACGATGGAAAAGAGATGAATTTAAGTGGAAATTTCAGCGGATATCTCATCTATGGTTTTGAAAAGCAATGGTTGGATAACACCAATGAGAGCGTTTCCTTATACAACGGTTCAGAACTAATCGATAAAACAGATTTATTTGATGACTCCAGGAATGATGATAACACATACCAGTTCTGCTCTTCTGGCTGGAGATTTGTAAATTCCACAAAAGGAAGCGAAAATAACTGCACAGAACCAATTCAGGAGCAAAGACAAACAACAACCAACGAAACAACTCAGCAAACACAGCAGGAGTCTGATGACTCAGAAACAGAAGATACAAACGATGAAGAGAATACAGAATCCAGACAAGCAAGCCAGGCATCTCCTAAGCCGAAAACAAAGGCGACAACCTTAGAGATTATAGACCTAAATTCAAAAGATATAAAAAGCGATGACAATAAAGAAACTTTAAAGAATAATTTGGCTCTTGGAGGCATCATAAGCTTTTGCGTGCTTTTTGGGGGGCTATTTTTTCTGAAATCTATTCATAGGAAAAAGGAAAATGAGTTCAGATGAGAAAAGAAAAGTCAGGGCATTGCTGGTTGTAGAAATACTGGGGAGACCGCCAGAATATCTGATTGAAACTCTGGAGAACATTGTAAAGGCAATTGAAGAGGAAAAAGGTGTAATAGTGATGGAAAAAAAGTTAGCATCTCCAGTTAGCATGAAAGATAAGCCGGATTTCTATTCCAGTTTCGCAGAGATAGAAGTAGAAGTAGAAGAAATTCTGCAGATTGCGATACTCATGTTCAAGTATATGCCGGCACATGTAGAAATCATCTCTCCGCAAAACTTTAATCTGTCCAACTCGGGTTTCAATGATTTGTTCAACGAGCTAACCAGAAGGCTGCATGGTTATGAGGAAATAGCCAGAATTCTTCAAACAGAAAAGATGATTCTGGAAAACCAGCTCAAGACTCTTCTCGGAGAGAAAAAAGAAGAATTGGAAAAAGAAAAAGCAGAAGAAAAGAAAACAAAGGAAAAAAAGGTGAAAGAAAAAAAGCCGAGAAAACCAAGAACAAAAAAAGTGAAAGAAACAAAAGAAGAGAGGGCAGAGAAAGAAAAAATCAAAGAAGTGAAGGAAGAAATAGAAGAAAGAAAAGAGGAATTAGAAGAAGTGAAAGAAAAAATTGAAGAAATAAAGGAAGAGATAAAAGAAGAAGATGCTTGAAGAGATTAGAACAACAACAATCCAATACAGCGGATATTTTCACAGCGAGATAAGAAAACTCTTGGAGCAAGGCAGAGTCAGAGAAGATAATGAAGAGCTTCGAGTTCAGAGAATTCTTGAAGAGCAGAGAAAAAAGACACAAGAGGTTTACGAGAGTAAAGGAAAGTTAGTGGATATTATAATTTAGTCTTATTTTACTCAGACTAGCTCTCGTCACTGGATTACACTATTTCTCTCGTGCTAATCCTTGCCTTTTGCTATATCCAAAAGATTCACTGGCTTTTTTGCCTTTTTGAATTTCTTTCGGTAAAACCAGAAACCTGCAACAGCCAGCACAAAGAGAATGGCTATTGCGATTATTATTCCTGTAGAGCTCTTTCCTTTTTTTGCCACGCAATTTCCAAGGCAGCAGACATCATCTTTTGCGTAAACGATTTCAGCATCACAAGTCTGAGTCTGGCTGCAAACTCTTCCGTTCAGTTCTGCACAGGTCTTTACAGAAGAGGTCTGAGTCTCATTCACAGGAACATAGTTGCTGAGGAATTTGAGGGAAATCTGGGAATAGAGAATCTCCTGTCCGTTTATGTTCGCTTTTAAACTTCCAGTGACTTCTGTCTCTCCTGGAGAAAAGAGAGAAAGCTCAATAGGAAAATTAGTTTTTGGCTCTATACTCGCTATGTAATCCTGAGAGAGAGTAACGAAGGGGTCTATTGAATCTGAGAGAGAAAGGGAAATGTTCTTGATTTCTTCAGTTCCTGTGTTATAGATGAAGATAGTTTTCTTTGTAATTGTGTTAGTTGGAATAGAAGAAATCAGCTCTGATGGCTCCATCTTATAGGAAGTCTCTGCTGCAGGGTAAGAAGCCTGGAAGATATAGACAGGAACTCCGTAAGTCAGGCTATCTGTTTTGAATTCTATTTTCTGAAAAGTCGGAGAACCATAACCAGAAGTAAAGTAAATTTTTTTAGTTTGCCCTGAAACAAGAGAAAGAGAAAGGCTGTCTGATGAAATATCTTGAGAAACTATTGAAATGCTCCTCTCTGAAGTGTTGACTACTGCTGTTCTTACTGTTAGTGTAATCTGCTTGTCTTTCAGATTCTGAATTTCTATTGAAAATTCCCTTGAACTGACAATTGCTCCTGGCTTCACTGAGAAATCTGCTGTCTCATTGGTTATTGAAAAATTTTTCTCTATGTCTTCGCTGAGAGTTTCTGTTCCTTGAATGTATTGAATATCTTCAAGAGCAAGAGTGTAATTTCCTTCTGCTTTTCCAACGAGAGAGATATAGAGATAGTACTCGTTCTGTATTTTTTCTAGTCCATAATCCATTGGAATTCTCACATGCTCCTTGTAGAAGAAAACGTTATCTTTTGTCAGGGGAGTGGGAAAGTTTCCTGAAATTTTTTCAATTATGGTTTCTCCTTGCTTGTAGCTAGGATTCAGGTCAAATTCAACTGCAAAAACTAGAGGAGAGAGTAGAAAGATTAGAAAAACAATAAGGAAAAAAGGTTTCATTTTACTTTCCTATCTCTTTTAATTTTTTGAGAACATCCTCAACTTCGCTCTTCTTTGCGCTCTTGGCTGGCTGCCTTACAGGCTGTCTTACTGGCTGTCTCGGCTGTACAAGAATTCTTCTCTGGGCTGGTCCAGGGTAAATCCTACGTGAAGGAGGAGGAAAGAATACTGGTCTTCCAGGAGGGCCTCTCGGTTTTCCTTTTCCTAATTTCCGCCTAGAGAAAAATGCCCTCAATTTTTTCCTGAAAATTATTCCAAGTAAAACTAAGAATATCAAAACAGCTAATATGATTACAACCAGAATATTGCTGCCAGCTTTTTTCTGAACACAGCAATTTCCAGACGAACAGGAATAAGCAGAATACTCTTCATTGCTGTAACAGGTACTCCTACAATAACCTCCTTCCAACTCGCACTCTGAAGTTTCTTGTTGCGCTGTTCCGCATTCTCCGCCAACACAGCACTCTCCTTCAGGAGAACTCACAAAGCTTCCTCCAAGGCAGTCTTCTCCAGAATCACAAAGCTCTCCGCCCTGGTCTGAACAGGATTCTATGAGCCTTGGCTTGCTGCAGCAGATGTTGGTTCCAAAGCAGCCAGTGTAATCTGTCAACTGTGTTCCAGAAGCATCTGTGCATGCGGTATTCGATATGCAGTCGTATCCAGAATCCTCGCAGTCTTTTGCAGTAGAAGGAACAGAAATTTTCTTAGGCCAGATAGAGTAAAGCAGAAAAGCAGTGTTTCTTATGTTTCCCTGCCAGCATCCGTCGCTGCCTTGGACTTCTGAAAGCCAGTCGATTGAATTCGTCTTTTCTGACAACTCTTCATTTTGGAAAGGAAGAAGAGCTATTGCCGTATCATAGAACTTGTCTCCAGAAGCCGCCCACCACTTGTTTTCTACCTGCTTTGCCAGCAACTCTATCCTGAAATCGTCTGTCAGAGAATACAGGAAAGCCTCTGGAAGATATTTTACATTGCTAGGTTCATCTGCCATTGCTACTAAATAAGGAATATAAGAAGAAACGTCGTATTTTCTGTAATCTAAGACAACAGCTGCCCATAAAGTTCCTTCATAGTTACAGGAACTTCCTTCCTTAAAGCAGGAAGAGCTGACTTTTTCTGTGATTGTTCCTTCTCCAGACGCAGAATTGGTTTTTTGGGAAACATAAATTGTACTGGAAGTTTTCTTCTTATATAATAGGGAAGTCAGGAAAGACTCTCTGCAGGAAACCCTGAATTCCAAGTCATAGCAGCTCGGAGAGATTTTCAGCCAGTAGTTGTTGTATACCTTTAAGCAGGTTCCTGTATTTCCACTCAGGGTTTTATCATCCTCTATAGTAAAAGTATAAGTGCCTTCTGAATAAGTTACAGTGCAGCTCGTTTCTACGTCAGAATCCACCTGCAAAAACCAGTCTAAGTCAGAAGATACTACACTCTGGCTTTTAAGCCAATTTTCAGCACTGAGAGTATCTGCATTCACTCTGTTCAAGGCAAGAATTGCCTGTGCTGTTGTTTTTATCTTGCACCCCACATTCGGCCAGCACTGTCCGCCAAGAGAATCAGAAATAAGCTCGGTTTTACAGCTGTTGATGGCTAGAAGAGAGAAGATTTTTTCCTCTGATGTTAAAGTAGAGCACTTGTCAACTACTTTGCTTTCTAAACAGGAATAAGCTTTTTCGCTCGTGTCGTTTGCTGCTGCTGATACAAAAAAAATTGAGAAAATGAGAATTAGCAAGAATACAAAAAATACTCTCTGCCCCCTCTTTTTCATACAAGATACAGTCACTCGTTGTTTTTAAAATTATCTTTAGTTTTTGGTTTTTTGAATTTATTTAGCTGAAAGTTTTTTTTCACTACATAATTGACAGGGTTCTTTATCAGCTTACAGAGCTCATCAGGAGAACAGACGCCAATTCCCTGGTAGAATTCAAGGCAGTTGGGGGGCATTACTGGTTTTCGTTTCAAGGAATAAGCGATTTGTGATTTTACATAACCATTGTGTAACTTTGGATTGTTCTTCTCATTCCAGGAATATATGATTTTTTCCAATTCCTCTTTTTCTGTTCCTATTGAACGGAAAAAATTCAGAAGAGCAAAAAGCGCTCTCTTTTTGCCATCTGGAATTCCAAGAAGGATTTTTTTCACGCATGGAGGATAATTCTTTTCAGATTTATCTGTAATTTGAATCGGCTTGTATTCTATGTTTTTCTTGCTCTCACTGCTTCCCTGAGTTTCCTTATTCCAGTCAAGTGCCTGCATTAGGAAACGAGCCGCTTCTCCAGGTTTTGCATCTGGAGAAAAGTTTTTTATCTGTATTTTGAATGGGTCTGCGTCCCTCAATTGAAAACCAGGAAGCTCTTTCTTAGTTATAACAACGCTCGCTAAGGCTGTCTTCTCGTGGAGACTGTAGGGCATTCTAAACAAATGGCGAGGAGAAATGAGAACTAAATCAGGCATGACCTCTTTTGAGGCAGAAAAATCTTTTATGTACTTATTTGGAGTGGAGAGGTTTGTAATTTCTTCTATTAACTTGGGTTTCGTTTTTTCCATTATGTATTTTGTAAGAACACGTGGCCATTCTGGAAACATGTTCTTTGTTTGAATACCATTAATTTCTCTGGGGAAAGAGGTCCATGGAATTATCATATGGAATCCTTTGCTTCCTGAAAACTTTATTCCCACGTTTTTAACTCCACTGAATTCCAGAAAGTCGAGAATTATCTTTGCGTAAATTTTGCTGTAATCTATATATTTGCTGTCTATATCCAGAAGCAAATCCCATCCTATTCTCAGTTCATTGAGCTTTTTCTCATCCATGTCTGTTGAAATGCTGAGAGGATTTTCCCAGAGCTCTTCTGAACAATTGAAAGATGTTGCTCCTCGCTTCACGAGTTCAAAGATATCTGATTCATACTGAAAAGTGTCTGGACGTTTTCCAAAACCCTCAAAATATCTAGGACAGATTTCTCTGTTTTGGGAAAATTCAAACAAAATTTTTTGCACTTCTGGCTTAGAATAATAAACACGAGTGATTTTTCTTATCCTCTCCTCTTTAACACTCATCTCTTTCTTTTCTGAATCTGGCATTAAAATCTTAAAATTGGAGAGTTTAAATAGATAACCAATACTATAAAACAACAATCCTTAAAAAACGAACAATACTTCCATAAATATGCTAGTAAAACTGGAAGACCCCACAACACTGTCAAAAGTCATAGAGGTCATATCTGAATTAGTCACAGAGGTGAGAATCAAAGTCAACGAATTCGGGATGAGCATAACTGCTATAGACCCTGCAAATGTAGCAATGGTAAAATTCCGGCTTCCAAAAGCTGCTTTTTCTCAGTTTGAAACAGGAAGCGAGGTTTTGGGAATCAATCTCGACAGTCTGAAAAGAATTTTGAGAAGGTGTGGAAGCGGAACTTCTCTGATTCTGGAAAAAAGAGAGAATTTTCTGAACATACAAGTAATTGATAGAATAAGGAGAAACTTTGGATTGAATCTCATAGATGTAGAGGGGCAAGAAAAAGAAATGCCAACTCTGGATTATAGCGCGAGAGTGGAAATTGCTTCAATGGACCTAATTTCTTCTATTGAAGACTGCGTTGTGGTTTCTGACGCGTGCTCTTTTGCGATAAAAAAAGGAGAATTCATAATAGAGGCTAAAGGCCTTAATTCTGCACGCTCTGAATTTTCTGGTGATGAAGCAAAAATAGAAGCAGAGGACTGCAAATCCAAATACAGCTTGGAATACCTACAGAAATTCATGAAAGGCGCAAAACTCTGCGAGAAAACTGTGCTTCACTTCGCCAACGACCATCCCATGAAGATAGATTTGAAGACAGAGCACATGGAACTGAATTTTCTTTTAGCTCCGAGGGTGGAGACTGAAGACTGATAATACGCCTTTTATTTCCTTAAACTTTATAAACATAAATATCGTATGAAAGTAATGAAAAGAGGGGAAGGTAAAAGAGGCCAAGTTACGATTTTTATCATTATTGGCATGATAATTGTTGCCATTGGAATTCTGATTTATGCTTTTTATCCGCAAATAAAATCCACAATAGGCGGAGCAGAAAAAAATCCTCCTGCATACATTCAGAGTTGTTTGGAAGACAAGATAAAAGATACTGCAGAAAAATTGTCTGCTCAGGGAGGAAGCCTGGATCCTAATCTCTATATAATGTATGATGATGAGAAAGTAGAGTATTTATGTTACACGAGCGAATATTACAAGAACTGCATTGTTCAGCAGCCTATGCTGAAACAACACATTGAAGCAGAAATAAGGAACGAGATAGATGAAGATGTCAAAGCTTGTTTTGCAAATATGAAAGACAGCTATGAAAAGAAGGGATATAGT
>Ga0153915_10004705_pt1 | contig 12614 bp, 8 predicted proteins | sample Opewatmetagenome_2_FD_107003 | JGI IMG/M metagenome (GOLD analysis project Ga0153915, IMG submission 107003) | Freshwater wetland microbial communities from Ohio, USA - Open water 3 Core 3 Depth 3 metaG | ecosystem: Environmental > Aquatic > Freshwater > Wetlands | place: USA: Ohio, Lake Erie... | reverse complement strand
GCCAGCCTGGTGATCGAGTCGATCGCGCCGACGGCCCCGAGCACCGAGTAGAGCATGCCGAGTGCGAGCAGGATCACGAGCATGACGCAGAAGTAGAAGAGCAGCGAGAGTTTGAACACCGACCAGGGACCGACCTTGCGGATCACGACCCGGGCCTGGCGGGCGCGCCGTTTCGCGCGCGAGGACCGGCCGCCCCCCGCAGGTGTCGGGGGGGGCACCGCCCTCCCGGCCTGCGCGGGCGCGGCCGGCCCCGCCTCAAGACCGGGATCCTCCACGCGCTGGGTCATCGGATTCTCCGTCTTTGTACGCGGCTTCGAGGGCTTCGGCAACAACCTACGGACGCTCCCGATCTCGTGCGCGCCCGCCGGCAGGACCGAAGACCGCCCAGTCGTGACCGACCGAGAGCGCCGCGAGCGCCGCGAGCGCAACCGCCCAGTCGGCGGGGTCTGCCCGTTCTTGGACGAGGAGCGCACCGGCGCCGATGGCGGCTCCGCACGCCGCGGCGAGCACGACTCCCAGCGCGGCGGGGAGCCGCCGCCACAGCACGAGTGCCGTCACGAGACCGGCCGCCGCTCCGGCCGCGATGAGCCCGACGCCCGTCGACTGGTGCACGGTGGGATTATCCCTGGAACGAATGGCGCCGACCTCCGACCCCATCCAGACCGCCGCCGCACGCGCCGTCGTGCGGGACCTCCGGCTGATCCTGGCCGTCCAGGCCCTCCGCGCGTTCGCCTACGGGTTCGGAGTCGTCGTGCTGGGAATCGCGCTCGACCATGCGGGCTTCTCCCCCTTCGAGGTCACGCTGGTGTTCACGGCGATGCTCGCCGGCATGGCGATCGCCTCGATCGTCGTCGGCATCGCCGGCGACCGGGTCGGGCGCAGGCGTCTGTACGCAGGCCTCCTGGCCCTCATGGGCGTCGCCGGCATCGTGTTCGCGTTCGCCGGCAGCGTGTGGGTGCTCGCGCTCGTGGCCCTCACCGGAACGATGTCGACGGACGCGAACGAGTCGGGCCCGATCACCTCGCTGGAGCAGGCGATGATCGGGCAGGCTCCCGCGGACTCTCGCGTGCACGTGTTCGGGCGGTACAACGCGGTGGCGTACCTGGCGGGCGCCGTGGGCTCGCTGGCGGCCGGAGGGCCGGCGTTCCTGAAGCACGTCTGGCACGGAGCGCCGACCGACCAGAGGTGGCTCCTCGTCTTTCCGCTCGTCGCGGCCGTGTGCGCGGTGTTCGCCCTCCGCCTGTCGTCCTCTATGGAGGCCGACGGCGACGGGCGGCGGGAGCGTCCGCTCGCGCGTTCGCGGGAGAACGTGAGGAAGCTCTCTGCGCTGTTCGCGACCGACGCCTTCGCCGGCGGGTTCGTGGTGTCGTCGTTCCTCGTGTACTGGTTCGGCCGGCGGTTCGGGGCCAGCCAGGAGCTCATGAGCATCGTGCTCTTCGCGAGCGGACTCCTCCAGGCCGGCTCGTCGATCGTGGCGGCGCGCGTGGGGGCCCGGTTCGGGCTGCTCAACACGATGGTCTTCTCGCACCTGCCCTCGAACCTGCTGCTGATCGCGGTACCGCTCATGCCGGCGCTGACGCCGGCGGTGTTCCTCTTGCTCATACGCTTCGCCCTGTCGCAGATGGACGTTCCCACGCGACAGGCGTACATCGCTTCGATGGTCGACCCGGAGGAGCGCACCGCGGCTGCGGCGTTCACCAACACGTCGCGGTACGTCGCGCGTCCGTTCGGGCAGCTCCTCGGCGGGGTGCTCTGGACGAACGTGGCCATCGGCGCGCCGTTCGTCGCGGCCGGGAGTCTGAAGTGCGCCTACGACCTCGCGCTGTGGCGGGTGTTCCGGAAGGTGCCGTTGCCGGAGGCGGCTACTCCTCGTCGGACTGCATGATCACGGGGGCGAGGGCCACGACGGTCGCGCCCTCCTCGACCCGCATGGTGCGAACTCCCTGACTCGCACGGCCCACGCGCCGGATGTCGGCGGCCGCCACGCGAATGACGATCCCCGAAGACGAGATGACGAACATGTCCTGGTCCTTGGAGCCGACGAACGCGCCCGCCAGGCGGCCGGTCTTGTTCGTGAGCGCGTGGCCGATCACGCCCTTGCCGCCGCGGCCCTTCGTCGGATAGTCGCGCAGCGGCGTGCGCTTGCCGTAGCCCTGCTGGGTGACGCTGATGACCTCCTCCCCCGAGGAGGGCGCGCCGAGGGCGATGACCTCGTCACCGTCGGCCAGGCGCATGCCGATCACGCCGGCCGTGGCGCGGCCCATCGGGCGGACCGCCGTCTCCTTGAACCGGATCGCCTGCCCCCTGCGCGAGACGAGGATCACCTCGTCCTTCCCGTCGGTGAGCAGGACGTCGATCAGCTCGTCCTTCGGCTTCAGGTTGATGGCCGCCAAGCCCGTGCGCGGCGAGTCGTACTCGGGGAGCGCCGTCTTCTTCACCATGCCCTTCTTCGTGGCGAAGAGCAGGAACTTGCCCGCCGCGTATTCCTTCAGGTCGATGACGGCCGAGACGCGCTCGTCTCCCGAGATGGCGACGCCCGGCAGGTTCGCGGCGTAGAGGCCACGCGCCGTGCGTCCGGCCTCGGGCACCTCGTGGACCTTGACCCGGTAGACCTTCCCCTTCGTGGTGAAGAAGAGCAGCCAGTGGTGCGTGGTCGTCGTGAAGACGTGGCTGACGACGTCCTCTTCCTTGAGGTTCGCACCGCGAACGCCGCGGCCGCCGCGGCCCTGACGGCGGAAGGCGTCGATCGGCTGGCGCTTCACGTAGCCGGCGCGCGAGACCGCGATGACGACGTCCTCCTCGGCGATGAGATCGAGGGTGTCGAGCTCGCCCTCGTCGGCGCGAAGCTGCGTCCGCCTCGGGTCGCCGTGCTTCTTCTTGATCTCGAGGAGCTCTTCCCTGATGACGCCGCGAATCTTCTTCGGGTCTTTGATGAGGGCCTTCAGGTGCTTGATCCTCGCGAGCAGGTCCTTGTGCTCCTGCTCCAGCTCCTCGCGCGCGAGCCGCGTGAGCCGGCGGAGCGGCATGTCGAGGATATGGTTCGCCTGGATCTCGGAGAGCTTGAACTTCGTCATGAGCTTGGTGCGGGCCTCGTCGGCGTCGCGCGAGCCTCGGATGATCTTGATGACCTCGTCGAGGTGCCCCAGGGCGATGAGCAGACCCTGGACGATGTGGTCCCGCTCCTCGGCGCGCTTGAGCTCGTACTTCGCCCGGCGGGTGACGACCTCGACCTGGTGGTCGACGTAGTACCCGATCATCTCCGCGAGGTTCAGCACCCGCGGCACGCCGTCGACGAGCGACAGCATGATCACGCCGAAGCTCTCCTGGAGCTGCGTGTGCTTGAAGAGCTGGTTGAGCACGACCTGGGGATTGGCGGAGCGCTTGAGGTCGATCACCAGGCGCATGCCTTGGCGGTTCGACTCGTCCTTCAGGTCGGCGATGTCCTTCAGCCTGCCCGTCCGGACGAGATCGGCGATCTTCTCGGCCAGGCGGGCCTTGTTCACCTGGTACGGCAGCTCCGTCACGACGATTCGCTGACGGCCCGCGTGTGTCTCCTCGATCTGCGTCACGGCGCGGACCTTGAGGGAGCCTCGCCCGGTGGTGTACGCGTCGACGATGCCGTCCCGGCCGAGGATGGCCGCGCCCGTCGGGAAGTCCGGGCCCTTGATGAACTTCATCAGCTCTTTCGAGGTGGCCTCGGGATGATCGAGGTAGTGGACGATCCCGTCGATCACCTCGCCGAGATTGTGCGGCGGAATGTTCGTGGCCATGCCGACGGCGATGCCGCCCGCGCCGTTCACCAGCAGGTTCGGGAACCGCGAGGGCAGGACGAGGGGCTCCTGCTCGTAGCCGTCGTAGTTGGGGACGAAGTCGACGGTCTCTGCCTCGATGTCGCGGAGCATCTCCATCGCCATCTGGGCCAGCCGCGCCTCCGTGTAACGCATCGCCGCTGGAGGATCACCGTCGACGGAGCCGAAGTTGCCGTGTCCCTGCACGAGCGGTGAGCGGAGCGAGAAGTCCTGGGCCATGCGAACCAGGGCGTCGTAGATCGCAATGTCGCCGTGGGGGTGGTACTTGCTCATGACGCCCCCGACGACGTTCGCGGACTTGCGGAACGGGCGGTCGGGCCGCAGGCCCTGCTCGAGCATCGACCACAGGATTCGGCGGTGCACGGGCTTCAGGCCGTCGCGGACGTCGGGCAGCGCCCGCCCGACGATGACCGACATCGCGTAGTCCAGATAGGAGCGCTGGAGTTCTTCCTCCAGCTCGACCGGCTCGATCCTGCCGGTGAGCAGTGTGACGGTCCCGTCCCGGCCGCCGCCGGCCGCTCGCCTAGACATCCAGGTTCCGCACCAGCTTTGCGTTGGTCTCGATGAAGGCCTTCCGTGCGGGAACGTCCTCGCCCATCAGGACGGTGAACAGGCGATCCGCGGTGGCGGCGTCCTCCATCTCGACCTGGAGAAGGGTGCGCCGCTCCGGGTTCATCGTGGTCTCCCACAGCTGCTCGGCGTCCATCTCGCCGAGGCCCTTGAACCGCTGGGGGTTGTCCAGCTTCCCGTTGCGGTACTGCTTGCGGAACTGCTCCCACTCACGCTCGGTGTAGAAGTAGTTCGCCTGACGGTCGACCGTGATGAGGTACAGCGGCGGCTGCGCGATGTAGATATAGCCGGCGTTGATGAGCTCACGCATGTGCCGGAAGAAGAAGGTCAAGAGCAGCGTGCGGATGTGCGCTCCGTCCACGTCCGCGTCCGCCATGAGCACGATGCGGTGGTACCGGGCCTTCGCGAGGTCGAACTCCTCGCTGATCCCGGTGCCGATGGCGGTGATGAGCGCCTGGATCTCCTGGTTCTCCAGGATCTTGTGCAGCCTTGCCTTCTCGACGTTCAGGATCTTCCCGCGGATGGGCAGGATCGCTTGCGTCGCGCGGTCACGCGCCTGCTTGGCCGAGCCGCCGGCGCTGTCCCCCTCGACCACGAACAGCTCGCACTTCTCTGGGTCGGTGAGCTGGCAGTCGGCCAGCTTGCCCGGCAGCGACGTCGAGTCCAGGAAGGACTTGCGCCGCGTGAGGTCGCGCGCCTGCTTCGCGGCCAGCCGCGCCTTTGCTGCCGCCGCGCCCTTCGTCACGATCCGCTTCGCGTCACCCGGATGCTCTTCGAGCCATGTGGCCAAGTGCTCGTTCACGGTCGTTTCCGTGAGCGATCGGATCGAGGCGTTGCCGAGCTTCGTCTTCGTCTGGCCCTCGAACTGCGGGTCGCGAAGCTTGACCGACACGATGGCAACGATGCCCTCGCGCACGTCCTCTCCCGTGAGGTTGTCCTCCTTCTCCTTGAGCAGCCCCTTGGCGCGCGCGTAGCGGTTGATGACGTTGGTGAGCGCCTTCTTCAGGCCCTCCTCGTGCATCCCGCCCTCGGTGGTGTTGATCGTGTTCGCGAAGGAATACAGCGATTCCGCGTAGCCGATGTTCCACTGGAGGGCCACCTCGGCCTCGGCAGAGCCGTCGGCCTCCCGCCCCTCGAAGTGGATGACCTTGCCGTGTAGCACCTCCTTACCGCTCTGGAGGTGCTTCACGAAGTCGGAAAGCCCGCCCGAGGCCTTGTACGTCACCTTCACGGCGGGGGATTCGCGCTCGTCGACGAGCTGGATCTCGAGACCCTTGTTCAGGAACGCCAGCTCCTCGAGCCGCTCGGCGAGGATTTCACGCTTGAGCGTGGTCTCCTCGAAGACCTCGGGATCGGGCCAGAACGTCACGACCGCGCCGGTCTTCTTGCTCGGCTTGACCTTCTGGACTTTCGAGGTCGCCTTCCCGCGGGAGTAGGTCTGCTTCCAAGTGAACCCATCGCGATCGACCTCGACGGCCATCTTCACGGACAGGGCGTTGACGACCGAGACGCCGACGCCGTGGAGGCCCCCGGAGATGCGGTACCCGCGCCCGCCGAACTTGCCGCCGGCGTTCAGCGTGGTCAGCACGACCTCCACGGCCGGACGCCGGTCCTTCGCCTTCGGGATCGGCTTGACGGGGATGCCGCGGCCGTTGTCGGTCACCCGACAGGCGCCATCGGGAAGGAGCGAGACCACGATCCGGTCGCAGAAACCGGCCATCGCCTCGTCGACGGAGTTGTCGACGACCTCGTAGACGAGATGGTGAAGGCCCCGGGAGCTCGTCGTCCCGATGTACATGCCCGGCCGGAGCCGAACGTGCTCGACCCCCTCGAGGACGGTGATGTCGGCCGACGTGTATTCGCCGTCGCCCTGGACCCTGCTACTCGCCTTGCGAGTCGCCAACGAACCTCCGTAACCCCGCCCACGGCGGGATAAACCGCATCCGATGAGGGGGCCTCACGCGGGGATCTGCCACCGCAGATTCTACCAACCAGACCCTCGCTCCGCGCGAACCCGGCATGACCCCGACGCCCTTGCGCTACAGGCCTTTGCGGGGCTCCGCGCGGACAACCACCTGCACTCTGCGGACCTCCTGCGAGCCGAGGGCGGCATTGGCCCGGCGAAGGATCTCGGCCGAGAGGAACCGCGCCTGTGCGCCCCACGGTCCCGATGATGCGGCGACCGTTAGCACGCCGTCTTCGAGGCTCACCGGCGCCGTCTCGCCGGCGAGCCGCGGCCCCACGACCTCCTCCCACGACGCCGTCAGCCGCCCGATCGGCATCCCACGAGCGAAGGCCTTCTCGCGAAGAAGCCCGTCCACGATCTCCCCGATCGGCGTGTCCCGAATCGTCCGCTCGTCCCGGCGGTTCCGCCATCCCTTGCTGGAGGGCATCAGACGCCCCTCCGTACCGTGACGGCTCCCCCGGAGACGTCCCACACTGCGTCGGCGTGCGCCGGCACGTGGGCTTCGTCTGCCACCGACACCACCACCTGCCCGCGCCCCGCGAGGCGCTCGGCCACCTTCGTCTGGCGCTTGGGATCCAGCGCCGAGAACGGATCGTCCAGCAGCACGACCGGCCGCTCCCCCATCTCGGCCTCGATCCCCGCGGCGAGCCCGAGCCGAAGGCAGAGGGCCGCCGCCCACGCCTCACCGTGCGAGGCGAAGCTCCTGGCTCCGAGATCCCGAACCGCGAGATCCAAGTCGTCCCGGTGCGGGCCCACGAGGCTGGTCCGCCGCATGAGCTCGTCGCCCCTTCGTTCCGCCAGGCGCGCCCGAAAGGCCTCCTCCAGGTCCTCACCCCACACCGACGGCCGGTACTCGCAGGCCAGACCGTACCCGGACAGGTGCAGGAACTCCTCCTCGGCGTCGTCCGCGAGTCGCTCGACGGCCTCCGCGCGAAGGCGTACGAGCGCGCATCCGCCCTCGACCAGCTCCGCGTCCCAGGCCGCAAGATCTGGCGGCGTCCCTCTTCCCTCCCAATCCTTCAGGAGCCGGTTGCGCTGGCGAAGCGCCCGCTCGTAGGCCGTGAGCACCGACTCCTTGAGCGGCCACAGCGACGTCACGGCCTGGTCCATGAAGCGGCGCCGCTGCGACGCGTCGCCGCGCACGACGTCCAGATCATCCGGGCCGAAGAACACCGCCCGCACCTGCCGCCTGACATCGCGGCGACGGCGTACCGGCGACCGGTTCACCTGCACCCGATTCGCGCCCCGCCCCGGGATCTCGACCTCGACGAGGAGCCGTCCCCCGGCCGTCTCGATCTCGCCCCGCGAGTACGCAGCGTCCGCCCCCTCTCGCACGAGCGGTTGCGACACCGAAACCCGGGGCGAGGCGAGCAGGAAGAGGAAGGCGATCCCCTCGAGCAGGTTCGACTTGCCCTCGCCGTTCGAGCCGACCGCGACGACCAGCCCTCCGGGGACTTCGGCAAGACGCGTGTCGCGGTGGTTCCGGAAGTCGCGAAGCTCGACCCACGACAGCCGCACGGCGCTCGCCGGCCGGATCAGCCGACCGGTGTGGGCAGGCGCACCGGCATCACCAGGTAGGTGAAGTCGTCCGTCTCCCCCCGCACGATGCCCGGCTTCAGCCCGTCGCGGACCTCCAGTCGCACGGTCTCTCCCGTCGCGGCCGCGAGGCCATCCGCCAGGTAGCCCGGGTTGAACGCCGCCGTGACGTCCTCCCCCTCGTATCGCGCCTCCACGGCCTCGACGGCCTGCCCAAGATCGGGAGACGAGCTCGAGAGCTTCACGCCGAGCGCGTTGAACTCCAGTCGCACCGGCGAGGTGTCGCGCGCCAGCAGGCCGACGCGCCGGACCGCATCCAGGAGGTGCTGCCTGGACACGGTGAGCCGACTCTCGTAGGCCTCCGGCAGGAGTTGGCGGTAGTTGGGGAACTCGCCCTCGATCAGTCGTGATGTGAGCGTGAGCCCGCCCACCTGGAAGGAGACCTGGCTCTCGTCCACGAACAGCTCCACCTCACCCTTCTCGACCGCGGCGGCCGCTCTGCCCGCCTCGGCCATCGCTCGCTCCGGCACGATCGCGCGCGCCTCCCCCGCCGCGGTCGCGACGAGTTCCCGAACGGCCAGCCGATACGAATCGGTCGACACGAGCGTCACGCCTTCGCGGCTGATCTCCAGCAACACGCCAGTGAGCACCGGCCGGGCCTCGTCGTGCGAGGCCGCCCGCCCCACCTGACCGACGGCTTCGGCGAACTTCGGCGCCTCAACGACCACTCGCGTCCCGCTCGGTGGTTGAAGGCTCGGGAAATCCTCGGCCGGGAGCAGCCGCAGCGCTCCCTCGTAGGCCGCGCACCGGATCCGCGCTTGCGCCTGATCAGACTCGAATTCCACCGGCGCGTCCGTCAGGCTCTTCACGGTGTCGCCTAGCAGGCGCGCCGGCACCAGGGCGATCCCTTCCTCCTGAACTTGCACGTCGATCGAGAGGCGGGCGGAGACCTCGAGGTCCGTGGTGGTCAGCGTCAGGCCTCCCCCGGATGCCGCCTCCATGAACACCCCAGTGAGCGCCGGGATCCCCGGTCGCGATGACACGCCCCGCTGCACGATCTGGAGCGCCTCGGATAGAGCGTCTCGGTCACACCGGAACTTCACGTATCCACCCCCCTGCTGCTTCTACGGGTTCCTTCATTCTCTTCTAGTGGTAGTAGGGCCTGTGGAAAAGCCCACAACCGGGGTCGGAGCCGAGCGTAGTGCCCGGGTCGGACATGTGGAAGGGGTGGGGAAAGGCGTGGACAGAGTCGGGGCGCGGCGCGCTTGCCCACACGCGGTCCCGAGATCTCCACAGCGCTGCTCACAGGCTCCGGGCCCGGTTGCGGATGATGCGCGAGAGGTCCTGGACCTGGCGGTAGACGGGCTCTCGGTCGCGCATGTTCTTGTCGATCTTGTCGATCCCGTGCTTCGCCGTGGTGTGGTCGCGCCCACCGAACATCTCGCCGATCTTGGGGAGGCTCATGCCGGTGCACTCGCGCACGAGGAACATCGCGACGTGTCGCGCGGTCGTGAGCGGCCGCGAGCGGTTGTGCGAGAGGAGATCGTCGGTCGAAAGGCCGTAGTACTTCGCGGTTTCTTCGAGGATGAGCTGCGAGGGGATCTCAGCTTCTGCTTGCGGGAGGAGGTCCTCGAGGGCGTGCTCGGCGAGGTCGTGTGAGATCGGCTGGCCGGTGAGGTCGCTCCAGGCGACCACGCGGACCAGGGCACCCTCCAACTCTCGGATGTTCTGGTCGAACTTCGAGGCGACGAACTCGATCACCTCATCGGGAACGTGGACGGCCTCGCGTTGCGCCTTGAGCTGGAGGATTGCGATGCGCGTCTCGAGGTCGGGCGGCTGGACATCGACACACAGACCCAGTCGGAAGCGGCTCTGGAGCCGCTCCTCCATCCCGAGCTCCTGCGGAGGCCGGTCGGACGCGATGACGATCTGACGCTCCTTGGCGTGCAGCGCGTTGAACGTGTGGAAGAACTCCGTCTGCGTCTCCTCCCGCTTGGCCAGGAACTGGATGTCGTCGACCAGAAGGACGTCGACGTCGCGGTAGCGAGCCGCAAACTGGTAGCCCTGCCGCTCGCGAACGGCCTTGATGAACTCCGCCATGAAGCTCTCGGACGTGACGTACTTCACACGCAGTTGCGGCGCAAGGCGATGCATGTGATGGCCGATCGCCACCAGCAGGTGGGTCTTGCCAAGGCCGACGCCGCCGTAGATGAACAACGGGTTGTATGCCTTCGACGGGGGTGCCTCCGCGACGGCCATCGCGGCCGCGTGCGCGAAGCGGTTGCTGGGACCGGGGACGAAGGTCTCGAACGTGTAGTTCGGGAAGGGGAGCCCCGGCGCGCCGATCATCCCCGGCCGCGGGTGCGCGCGGCGCGGCGGCTCCGGCGGCGGGGGTTCTTCAACCGTCGCCGGCTGATCGGGCTCGGACGCCGCCTCGAGCTGGACCCGAATGGGGTGTCCGACGACATCGGCGGCGGCTCGCTGGATGAGGTCGAGGTGGTGTTTGGCGAGCCAGGTGCGAACGTAGTCCGAGGGCGCGAGGACCTCGAGGACGTCTTCGTGGAGGCTGATAGGACGGACCCCCGCGAACCACATGGAGAACGTGCTGTCCGGCAGTTCGCTACGGGCGCGCTCGACGACCTGGGCCCACGTTCGTACGGCGGCCTCTTCGAAGGATGCAATGGCCATGTATCCACAACCTCTTTCCACATATGTGGAAACCTTGGGGGAAGGGGACGACGCCCTCGCGCAGGGAAGTTGGCGAGGCGTACGGGTGAAACGCGCCGCACTATAGCACCGGGCTTTTCCACAGGGGTAGCCCGAGGCGGGCTTTTGACGGTCTTTCTGTGCGCGGTCCCTTTGTGCTGCGACGACTCGGTCCCGTATACTCTGCGCGGCCGGCCGCAAGGCCGGCTTTCTCGACCCGAACGAGGCGACGATGTCCAAGCGAACCTTCCAGCCGAACAACCGCAGGCGCAGCAAGACCCATGGGTTCCGTCTCCGCATGCGTACCCGGGCGGGTCGGGCGATCCTTGCCCGGCGGCGCGCCAAGGGCCGGACGCGGCTGTCCGCCTGACCGGGGCGCCGGGCCACGCGCGGGACGGACGTCGGCCGGATCCTGGCCTCGGGCAGACGGTTGGACGGAGCCCGGGTGGTAGTGTTTGTCGCGCTCGGCTCGGGCGACGTTGCGTTCGTGGCAGGCCGTCGTGTCGGCGGGGCGGTAGTTCGCAACCGAGCCCGACGCATCCTGAGGGCGGCGTGGCGAGAGCTGGCACCTCGGGCTCGGGGGGGATACGACATCGCTTTGGTGGCCCGGGGGACCGTACGCGGGGCCAAGACGCAGGACCTGGTGGCCGAGATGGATGAGCTGTTGTCGCGCGCGCGGGTGATCGGCGGGTGAGCACCGTGCGCCGCATCCTCTGGGGTCTCGGCATGCCCGCGCGCCTCGTGCTCGTCGGGTCGATCCGCCTGTACCGGTTCACGCTCGGGGGATGGCTCGGAGGGCAGTGCCGCTACTACCCGAGTTGCTCCCGCTACGCCGAGGAGGCGATACGCGCCCACGGTGCCGTCCGTGGGAGCGTGCTCACGCTCTGGCGGGTGCTTCGCTGCGGGCCCTTCACCAAGGGTGGGGTGGATCGCGTACCGGCCCGCTGGTTGGGGCACGAAACGTATGATGATGTCATACACTCGTCCGTTGCCGCCGGCGAGATGAGCCGATGATCGCCTCGGTCCCCTGGTCGCCGCTGTGGCAGGGGCTGCTCGACGGCCTGGGCGTGGTCGTGGCCAAGATCTACGACCTGATCCCCAACTACGGGGTCACCATCATCCTGCTCACCGTGGTGATCCGGGTGGTTCTCCTGCCGCTCGGCATCAAGCAGATCCGCTCGATGCAGAGCATGCAGGTGATCCAGCCGAAGTTGAAGGCGATCCAGACCAAGTACAAGGGGAACCGGGAGAAGCAGCAGGAAGAGATCATGAAGCTGTACCGGGAGCACGGGGTAAGCCCGTTCTCGGGCTGCTGGCCGGTCTTGCTCCAGTTCCCGATCCTTATCGCCATGTACTCCGTCGTTCGTCACCCCCAGCACCCGGTGCACATTCCCGAAAGCTCGAAGCTCTACGCGGTGATCCAGCAGCAGATACCCCAACCGATCACCTCGATCAGCGCGCTGCCGACCACGCCCGGTCCCTCCAGCGGGACGCAGTTCCTGGGCATGAACTTGCTCTGCTCGGCCAAGGAGGCGGGCAACCCCAACGCCACCCTGGCGGACAACCGCCAGGTCGACGGGAAGCAGATCGTGTACCACGTGAACTGCGGTAGCAGCGCCGCCAATCGAGTCCCCTACTACCTCTTCGCGCTGCTGATGCTGGGAACGACCTGGTTCCAGCAGCAGCAGATGCAGAAGGCGAGCCCCCCGGGCGCCGCGTCCCAGCAGCAGCAGGCGATGCTGAAGGTCATGCCCATCATGTTCGGCGTCTTCGGGTTCTTCTTCCCCGCCGGACTCGTCCTGTACTGGACGACGTCGAACGCGTGGCAGATCGGCCAGCAGTACTTCATGCTGAAGAACCGGCCCACGGCAGAGTCGCTTGCCGCCAAGGCCAACAGCGCCGACAAGCCCGCCAAGAGGGGCTTCCTCGCCTCCCTCTCGGAGAGGGCCGAGGAGGAGCGGAAGCGTCGCGGAGGCACGGTTCGCAAGCCTCAGCCGAAGAAGCCGGGTCCGGGCGGTGGGCCCGGG
>Ga0153915_10004704_pt1 | contig 12615 bp, 10 predicted proteins | sample Opewatmetagenome_2_FD_107003 | JGI IMG/M metagenome (GOLD analysis project Ga0153915, IMG submission 107003) | Freshwater wetland microbial communities from Ohio, USA - Open water 3 Core 3 Depth 3 metaG | ecosystem: Environmental > Aquatic > Freshwater > Wetlands | place: USA: Ohio, Lake Erie... | reverse complement strand
CGCGCGGAAGAACTCCCGGGCCTGCGGGCGGCTGAGGTGCTCGAGGTCGCCCGGCCAGCCGGCGACGGGATGGCGGTAGGGGAGGGCGAAGAACGCCGACGCCATCCCCGCCTCGAAGAGCAGCCCTCGCGGGTTGGTGTCCGTTCGCTGGCGGCGCTCCTCCATGACCACCTCGCGCTCGGTGTAAAACTCGCGGAACACCGGGTCGCGGATCCGGTCCGATTCCAGCAGCGCCCACAGCTCGAGGCGATTCTTGGGCAGGCTGACGAAGTACTGGGTCCCCTCGTGTGAGGTCGAGGCGTTGAGCCCCACGGCCCCGTTTCGCTGGTAGATCTCCCACAGCTCATTTCGCACGATGAACGGCTTCGCCTCGCCCTCGAGGTCGGCGATCTGCTGCTCGATCCGGGTCACGACCTTCGGGTCCACCGCGCCTCCCGGTTGCCCGGCCTTGGCCTTTTCAACCTGGAGGTCCCGGTACAGCGCGTCCAGACGGTCCAGGATCGGCAGTTCCTTCGCGGGCTCCGTGGTGCCGAACTGCCGGGTCCCCTTGAACATCATGTGCTCGAGCAGATGGGCGAGGCCCGTCTGCCCGGCCGGCTCGTTCGCGCTCCCCACGCGGAAGCGCAAGAACGCGGAGAAGGTGGGGGACTCACGGCGCTCGACGATGAGCAGGCGCATCCCGTTCTTCAACGTATGCTCGGTGATGGGCAGGTCAATTCCGTCGGGCCCGTCGGGCGTCGTGGCCGCAGCGGCGCCGAGCGAAGCCCCCCCGGACATGGTCATCGCGAGCAGTATCGCCCACAGGGCTTGCCGTCGATTCACTGGAACCTCCCCGTGTCCGTGACTACGAACGTGTCGAGCGATCCAATTTAACACACGAAAGATCTGGAATCAAAACGCCACGTGAATGTTATGGCTCGCGATTCCAAGGGCCCCGCGAGGCCAGCGGGTGCACCCATTCGCGCCAAACGCCTTTTGAAAAAGCCGACCTCTTGGTGTCATGCGGCATTTCCCACAGGCAGGCGTTCGGCGTGGGACATTCAGGCTAGTGGGATGGGGAAGAGATATGGATGTCTGCTCTATGTGACAATTTCTGCCATTCCGAACCATTTGAAAATAAAGCCCAGCCAGTTTTTTTTGGAATCGGGCAACGGTTCGATTTGGGTGGCATTTCGTTTGCTCCATCCGGGGAAGACAGCTGAGTTCGTGTGGCGTTGGGGCGTGTCGGGACCGCAGCCCGCGCAAGGGCAGGTTGCCCGGAGCCCTGTGACAGTGTCCACCCACCGGGTGAACGCAGGGAGGCCTGGCACCATCGGTCATAACACACACGGCGGACAGTGATCCGCGTGATTCGAATCGCCAGTCGGTGAGGAGGTAGGAGAATGATGCAGGATACGGAGATGTGGTCGCCGGAGCAGGAGTTGCGCCTCTTGGAAGAGCTGGCAGAGGCCGAGGCCCAGGCGTTCGACGAGATGGAGCTGGACATTCCGATTCGCAGTATCTCGGCCGAGCCCGAACGGCCCTGGGTCGCGTACTGGAGCCTGCCCACGCGCTCGACGGGTGCCAGGGTTCGCTCTGCTTACCGAATGATGGGGTCCCGGTAGGGGAAGGGCCATGCAGGATCGGCGCATCGCACCGGGGACCGTCCTTCTCCTCGTGGCCACTGCCCTGAGCTTGGCGTGGGGGTTTGTCATGGCGTTGTAGGCGATCGAATGGCAACGCGTCCTCCGGTGCCTTCGCGGCGCCGGTCGTCCATGAGAGGTCGAGGCACCCCGGCGGGGATCGCATCCCGCCGGGGTGTCGTGTCTTTTGGCTCCGGCGCGGGGCCGTCCGGGAATCCCGACAGCGCCTTCCACGAGAGGGGACCCGCGGCATTGACAGCGGTGCGCTCCTGGGATATATACCCTACCAGGGTACCGTAGAGGAGGTCGCCGCGGCATGATGGACGACGAGACGAAGCACCGCGCCTTGGCGCGGCTGCGCCGCATCGAAGGGCAGATCCAGGGGGTGCGGCGCATGGTGGAAGAGGGCAAGTACTGCGTGGACATCATGCTCCAGATCTCCGCCATCCAGGGAGCGCTGGAGCAGGTGTCGAAGCTGCTGATGGCGCAGCACATCGAGACCTGCGTCATCGACAGCGTCAAGGCCGGATCCGACCGGGAGCGCACGCGCAAGATCGCCGAGGTGATCGAGGTGTGCTCGCGGTACGGGCGGCTCGGGTAAAGGATGACGCGCTGGGATGTGACGGTCGTGGGTGCCGGCCCCGCAGGCTCGACCGCGGCGCGCGAGTTAGCGCGCGGGGGTGCCCGGGTATGCCTGCTGGATCGCGCCCGATTCCCGCGGCCGAAGGCCTGCGGGGGCGCCCTGTCCCCCCGTGTCCTCCGACACATCCCGCCGGGGTTCGAGTCGCTGCTCCGGGCCGAAGTTCGGCGCGCCGTCTTCACGTTCCGGTCGGGCCGCCCCTTCGAGCTGACCTCCACCGTACCGATGAGCTACATGGTGTGCCGGGACGAGTTCGATGCATGGCTCCGCGACCAGGCGGAGGGGGTTGGTGCCTGTGTCCGCGACGGACTGGCGGTCTCCGCCGTCGAGCGGCGCGGGTCCGAGTTCCTGGTGCGGGTGAACGGGGAGACGTTGCGGAGCGACTGGGTCATCGGCGCCGATGGGGCCAGCAGCGTGGTGGCCGCCCAGCTCTTCCCGCGGCGGCCGCCGGCGCGTGCCATCGCGGTCGAGGCCGAGGTGGCTTGGCCGGCCGGCCAGGCCGCCGACACCGTGCTGGTGGACGTGGGAAGGTATCCCGGCGGGTATGGGTGGGCGTTCCCCAAGGGGGACCGCGTCAACGTGGGGGTGATGCTGGACTTCGCCCACGGGCGGGAGCTGCGGGGGGCGATGGATGCCTTCGTGCACGGCCTCCCCGGGGTGCCGGTTGAGTGGCGGGGGTGCTCGCTGACCGCCCCGGTGTCGGCGCCGGCACGGGAGCCGGCGCCCTGCGCGGCGGCCGGGGCACTGCTGGTAGGGGACGCCGCCCGGTTGACGGACCCGTTCCTTGGCGAGGGGATTTACCCCGCCATCCGGAGCGGCGCCTTCGCTGCCTCCGCGCTCCTCGCCAGCCGAGACCCGGCCGAGGCGGCGGAGCGGTACGAGCGGTCCGTGGCCGCCGCCATCTGGCCCGAGATCGCCGCCGCGGCTCGCCTGGCCGCGGTGTTGCACCGCATGCCCCGCTGGTGGCACCGCATCCTGGCGCGGATGCCGAACGCCCTGCTCGAGTACGTGGCGCTGCTGACCGGGGAGGAATCCTACACCGGACTGCTCCGCCACGTGGTGGACCGGCTCGGGGTCGCGGGGGGTGACTGGCTGCTCCATCGGCTCAGGGTGCCGCTGCCGGGGCAGCGGCGGTCGGTGGTGCGGTGAGGGAGTAGGACCATGGATCGTGACGCGGCCCGCGGGACGTTCCAGGAGGAGACCGCGACCTCGGACAAGCAGCGTCCGGCGCCGCGGGCGTCGGAACACCGTCGCCTGGATGTCGGGGTCCGCGGGATGAGCTGTGCCTCGTGTGTCTCCGCGGTGGAGAAAACGCTCCACGCGGTGCCGGGGGTGTCGGAGGCCTCCGTGAACCTGGCCGCCGAGCGGGCCGCCATCCACTTCGACCCCGCCCGCGTCGGCCCCGCCGGCCTGGTGGCCGCCATCCGGGGCGCCGGGTACACGCCGGTGGTGGACCGCACCACCATCCCGGTGGCCGGCATCTCGTGCGCCTCGTGCATCGCCACGATCGAGCGGTCGCTCCGCGACGTCACAGGCGTCGTCTCGGTCAGCGTGAACTTTGCAACCAACGCGGCGACGGTGGAGTACGTGCCGGCCGCGGTCCAGCCGGCGGACCTCGCCCGGGCCATCCGGGCGGCGGGTTACGAGCCACTCGATGCGGACGCCGGGGCCGAGGGGACGTCTGGACCGGTGGATCGCGAGCGGGCCGCCCGCGCGCGCGAGATCCGTGCGCTCAGAGGCAAGCTCGCCGTGGGGATCGCGCTCACCGCGCCCCTCGCCCTGGGTGGGATGGCACACTGGATGCCGTGGCTGCCCCACGTCCTGCAAAACTTCTGGGTCCAGGCGCTGCTGGCCACGCCCGTGCAGTTCTGGGTGGGGGCGCAGTTCTACCGGGGATGCTGGGCGGCGCTCCGGCACAAGACCTCCGACATGAATACCCTGATCGCCGTCGGGACCTCGGCCGCATACGCGTACAGCCTGGTCATGACGATCGTGCCGGATTTCTTCCGGTCGCGGGGGATCACCCCGGCCGTTTACTACGAGACCTCGGCGGTGATCATCACCCTGATCCTGCTGGGCCGCTTCCTCGAGGCGCGGGCCCGCGGCCGGACCAGCGAGGCGATCAAGCGGCTCATGGGCCTGCAGGCCAGGACCGCCCGCGTGCTCCGGGATGGGGCCGAGCTGGATGTGCCCGTGGAATCGGTGCGGGTCGGGGACCTGATCCGGGTGCGGCCGGGCGAGAAGGTTTCCGTGGACGGGGTGGTGCGCGAGGGGGCATCGGCCGTGGACGAGTCCATGTTGACCGGCGAGAGCCTGCCGGTCGAAAAGCAGCCGGGTGACGCCGTGATCGGAGCCACCCTGAACCGGGTCGGCACCTTCACCTTCGAGGCCACCAAGGTCGGCAGAGACACCGTCCTGGCCCAGATCATCCGGCTGGTCGAGGAGGCGCAGGGCTCGAAGGCCCCCATCCAGCGCCTGGCCGATGCCGTGGCCGCCGTCTTCGTCCCGGCGGTCATCGGCATCGCGGTGGTCACCTTCGCGGTCTGGCTCGCCTGGGGGCCGCATCCCGCGTTCCTGTTTGCCCTGCTCAACTTTGTGGCCGTGCTGATCATCGCTTGCCCCTGCGCCCTGGGGCTTGCCACCCCGACGGCGATCATGGTGGGGACGGGCAAGGGGGCGGAGCTCGGGATCCTCATCCGGAGCGGGGAGAGTCTCGAGACCGCCCACAAGATCCACACGGCGATCTTCGACAAGACCGGCACCCTGACCAAGGGGGCGCCGGAGGTGACGGATACTGAGAGCCGAGCGCCGAGTGCCGAGAGTCGACGGGAGTTGCTGCGGCTGGCGGCCTCACTCGAGCGGGGGTCGGAGCACACGCTGGCCGAGGCGATCGTCAAGGCGACGACCGCCGGGGGGCTGCAGCTCGCCGGCGTCGAGAGATTCGAGGCGATTCCGGGCCATGGCGTGCGGGGCCGCGTGGATGGCCGGATCCTGCTGCTGGGCAACGCGAAGCTGATGCGGGAGCAGGGGATCGCGCTCGATGGTCTGGCCGAGCAGGCCGCCCGGCTCGCCGAGGAGGGGAAGACGCCGGTATTCGTGGCGGTGGACGGACAGGCCGCCGGCCTGATCGCCGTGGCGGACACGCTCAAGGCCCACTCCGTGGAGGCGATCCAGGCGCTCCACCGCCTCGGCATCGAGGTGGCGATGCTCACCGGGGACAACCGGCGGACCGCGGCCGCCATCGCCCGGCAGGTCGGGATCGACCGGGTCTTGGCCGAGGTGCTGCCCGGTCAGAAGGCCGGCGAGGTCAAGAAGCTCCAGGCCGAGGGGCGGGTCGTGGCGATGATCGGCGACGGGATCAACGATGCGCCAGCACTGGCGCAGGCGGACGTCGGGATCGCCATCGGGACCGGGACCGACGTGGCTATGGAGGCCTCCGACATCACCCTGATTCGGGATGACCTGCGGGGAGTGGCCACGGCCGTGGCGCTGAGTAAGCGGACGCTCCGCACCATCAAGCAGAATCTGTTCTGGGCGTTCGTCTACAATATGCTAGGGATCCCGATCGCCGCCGGCGCCCTCTATCCCCTCCTGGGGATCCTGCTGGACCCCAAGCTGGCCTCGGCAGCCATGGCGCTCTCCTCGGTGTCCGTGGTGAGCAACTCGCTGCGCTTGCGCCGCTTCCGACCGGACCTGGTATGAAGGGCGTTCGCGAGTGCGGCAGTTCGACGGTTCGATAGTTCGGTCGTTGCCGCTGCCGCCCGTCGGGGTCGCCTGGTCTCCGCAGCAGTACCCTGAGCATTCGAACCCTCGAACCCCCGAATGCCCTGCGTGCGCAGCATGACTTCCCAAGTCGCTGACATCCGCGACTTCCTCTGCTTTCTCGGTTGAATCTGTGAAATCTGCGAAATCTGCGGTTAGCTAAACCCCGCGCTCCCGGCGCCTGGCGCGCCGGCACGGCGGCGGCAGTGGGCCAGCACATTGCAGGGCAGCCGCTCGGCCCGGACCACCTCGAGGATGCGGGCGATCCTGCGGAGGTAGCCCTCGCTCCGGTGGTCCTGGTACATGTTGATGACGATATCGCCGTCCGGGCCGGCAATGGCGGCCAGGCGCCGGAGGAATGGCCGCGCCAGCACCCCCCGGTGGAACGCGGCACCCCGGAAGAGGTCCACGGCCACGTAGTCGAACTGCTGGGTGCAGCGCGCCACGTAGTCGAACGCGTCGGCCACGATCACCTCGAGGTTCGGCAGGGCAAGATCGAAGTGGCGACGGGCGAACTCGATGATTCCGGGGTCGATGTCCACGCCGGTGATCCGGACCCCAGGGGACTGGCGGGTGAGGAGGTGTGCGAGCGTCCCCGCCCCCAGCCCCAGGAGGAGGGCCGTGCGCGGCGATCCCTGGGGCAACATCGCCGCCCAGTAGCCAAAGGGCGGGGTCGCTTCTCCGACTGCCACGGAGAAGATCACGCCATCCACCATCAGGGCCCGGTGTCCCTCGTATTCGTCCAGCTGGGGCGAGTGGATGGCCGTAAGGTCATTCGACTCGGGGGACCCTGGGGACTCCGGATCCTGTGCGCCAGGCGCGCGGGCCTCGCCACCCCCTCCATCACGATCACCCACCGGACACTCCTTGCACCGACTGTTCCCAGGTGCCTGCCACGCCGTTCACTATAGCACGCTCTCCCCCGTGTCGGCAGGTGTGGTCCCGAAAACCCGACCGACCCGCTGGACAACCGCACCCAGTACCTTGACCGACCTTCGGCGGCAATGGTATGGTCCGCCCGGCCGATCAATGCCGGGATGGGGCCGGGACGGGTCCGCCCAGGGGAGCCGGACCGCGGAGACGCCCGCGATGATGGCGCGGACTGGTCAGTACCTGACCGATCTGGGGACGGCGGCGCTCGCGTTGCTGGACCTGCGGCACATGCTACGCGAGGGCGTCCTGGCTCGCGTCCACCAATGTCCAGCGGTGGAGCACGTGCTCGTCCCCGGCCGGGAGGCCGACATTGGCGCGGATCTGTACCTGCCCGGCGCCTGCGAGGCGCGCGGCGGCCTGGTGCTGGTCCCGGGCTTCACCCCGCAGGGCAAGGACGATCCCCGCATCGTGTTGCTGGCCCGCCTGGTGGCGCGGATCGGCTTCGTGGTGCTGGTGCCGGATCTGCCGGGACTGCGATCGCTGCAGGCGCGCGAGGCCGACGTCGAGGGGATGGTCGGCAGCTTTCGATTCCTGGCGGGGCAGGCGACGAGGGTCCGGCCCGACCGCGTGGGCCTGATGGGCATCAGTTACGGCGCGGGGCCGACCCTGATTGCCGCCGCCGACCCGCGCATCGCCGGGCGGGTGGACTTCGTGCTGTCCCACGGGGGCTATTTCGATCTGGTCGATGTCATCGGGTTCGTCACCACCGGGCACTACGCGTGGCAGGGCCATCACGGCTACATCCCCCCGAGCCCGCACGCCCGGGGTCGGTTCCTCCTCGCCAACCTGGATCTGGTCCAGGACCAGCGCGACCAGGAGATCCTGGGACGGGTCGCGCAGGACCTCCTCAACGGGGGGGGAGATCCCGGCGTGCCTGCCGGCGACCTCAGCCCGTGGGGGGCGTCGCTGTTGTCGTTGCTGATGAACGGGGATCCAGCTCGAGTACGCTCGCTGGTCGAGCGGCTCGATCCCCGGGTCCGCGAGCGGATCACGTACTTGTCTCCCTCACGCGTCATCGACCGGGTGCGGGCCCATCTGCTGGTCATCCATGGGCTGGAGGACGACTTCATCCCCTATACCGAGAGCCTGCGGTTGGCCGCTGCGGCGCCGGACCCGGCGCGGGTTCATCTCGCGATCACGCGGCTGGTCACCCACGTGGACGTGGTGCGGCCGGGACAGCGCCGCTCGGCGAAGACGGGGACGCTGCTCGGCGATGTGTGGCGGATGTTCCGGGTGGTGCACTTTGCCGTGACGCGGCGGCGCTGATTCCTCCAGGAACGGGAGGGCGGGCACGCGCAGGTGGGGCGGGGAGAGCCATGGTGCCGGTCGAGGATCGCAGCGCTGGCGGGACCCGCGGACACCCCGTCTTCGCGCGGCTGTATGACGCCTACATGTTCCCCCAGGAGCTCTGGGGCGTGCGGCGTCGACGCCGCTGGGTGGTCGGGAACGCCGTGGGGACGACGCTCGAGCTGGGCGTGGGGACCGGGCTGAACTTCCCTTACTACGGGCGGGTGCGGCGCCTGGTGGCGATCGACCCCGATCCCACCATGCTGCGGCGGGCGCGCCTGCGAGTGGATCGTGCGCCGGTGGCACCCGCGCTGATCCGGGCGGTAGGGGAAGCGCTGCCTTTCCGGACCGCCGCATTTGATACCGTGATTTCTACTTTGGTTTTTGCTAGTATTCGTGACCCGTATGCCGCTGCGGCGGAGGTTCGGCGGGTGTTGAAGGCTGACGGGCGCCTGCGGTTCTTCGAGCACTTCCGGTCCGCGCAGCCGCTGCTGGCCCATCTGCAGGATGCCGTCACCCCGCTGTGGCGACACCTGTTCGGCGGGTGCCAGCCGAACCGCGACGTCGTGCCGATCCTGCAGCAGGCCGGATTCGAGGTGCTGGAGCTGGAGAAATTCCGGCGAACCTTCCTGCTCCACGGCGTGGCGCGGGTGGCCTAGGGGCGGCCCGCGGGACGTGGTCCAGACAGGGAGAGGGGACCGCGGCGGTGCGGGTGCTGGTCACGGGGGGGACCGGGTTCATCGGCAGCCACCTGGTCGAGGCGCTTCTGGCTCGCGGTGACGAGGTCTGCTGTCTGGTTCGAGACGGTCGGCGGTTGGGCTGGCTGGCGGGGCTCAGCCGGGTGGAGGTGCGGCTCGGGGATCTCTCCGATCCCATCCGGCTCCGGGCGGAGGTGGCGGGGCTCGACCGGGTGTTCCACCTGGCCGGCCTGACGAAGGCCCGGTCGACCCAGGAGTTCTTTCGGGTCAACGCCGAGGCCGCAGGGACCCTGGCGCAAGCGTGCCTCGCGGCGTCGCCGCCGCCCGGCCGCTTCGTCCACCTGAGCAGCCTGGCGGTCCTGGGGCCCAAGGCGTCGCCAGTCGCCGCCACCGAGGGGGATGCTCCCCGGCCCGTTTCGGCCTACGGCCGGAGCAAGCTCGAGGGCGAGCGGCGCGTCCTGGAGGCGCGTCAGGGTCTAAAGGTCACGGTCCTTCGCCCCCCCGTGGTCTACGGGCCGCGGGATCGGGGGGTTTGGACCTTTGTGCGTTGGGTGGCCCGGGGCGTGGTGCCGATGCCCGGCGGCCCGCCCCGGCATCTGAGCGTCTGTCACGTCGACGATCTGGTGGCGGCTCTTCTCGCGGCGGGGGAGGGGGACATTCCCTCAGGCGAGGTGTTCCACGTGGCCAGCCAGCGGGATGTCACCTGGGAGGAGGTGGGGGGTGCCTTCGCGAAGACGCTCGGGGTTCGTCCCAGGGAGGTGCGCCTCCCGGTTCCCATCATGCTCGGCCTGGGGGCGCTGGCCGAGTGGTGGGCATGGGCGGCGGGCCGTCCGGACTTCTTGTCTCGAGGCAAGGTCCGGGAGGCTTCGGGTCACTGGGTGTGCGACACGGGCAAGGCCCAGCGGATGCTGGGAATCGCCCCACGGGTCGAGTTGAGCCAGGGGGTCCAGCAGACCGTCACCTGGTATCGGGAAGCAGGGTGGCTCTAACCTCAGGGAGATGCTGATGGACATCTTTGAGAAGTGTCGCCGCTTCACGGCTGCCAAACGCCTGATGGCAACCGGGTGGTACGTGTATTTCGAGCCGATTGCCTCGGCCCAAGAGCCCGAGGTCAAGGTTGGCCGGCGACGCCTGATCATGATCGGTTCCAACAACTATCTCGGGCTCACCACGCATCCCAAGATCATGGCGGCCGCCAGCGCGGCTCTCAGCAAGTATGGCAGCGGCTGCGGCGGCTCGCGCTTTCTGAACGGCACCCTGGACCTGCACGAGGAGGTGGAGCGGAAGATCGCCCGCTTCAAGGGCAAGGAGGCGGCCCTCCTGTTCTCGACGGGGTTTCAGGCGAACCTGGGGATCCTCTCGGCCCTGGGGGGGAAAGGGGACGTCCTGATCACGGACCGGCTGGATCACGCCAGCATCCTGGATGGCTGTCGCCTGTCCTTCGGGCAGACCCGCCGCTTCCGGCACAACAACATGGAGGACCTCGCGCGCGTGCTGCAGGAGTCGGGCAGGAGCGGCAAGATGATCGTGGTGGACGGGGTCTTCAGCATGGAGGGCGACATCGCCAACCTGCCCGAGATCGTCCGGCTGGCGAAGCGATACAAGGCTCGCATCATGGTGGACGACGCCCACGCCACCGGGATCCTGGGAAAGAAGGGGCGGGGCACCGCCGAGCACTTCGGCCTCGAGGACGACGTGGACATCGTGATGGGGACCTGCAGCAAATCCCTGGCCTCCGTGGGCGGCTACGTGGCCGGGCCGGCCGACGTCATCCACTACCTCAAGCACCGCGCGCGGCCGATGATCTTCAGTGCCAGCCTGCCGCCGTCGTGCGTGGCCACGATCGGAGCGGCCATCGACGTGATCCAGGAAGAGCCGGAGCGCCGCGAGCGGTTGTGGGAGATCGCCCGCTACATGAAGCGCGAGTTCACCGAGCTCGGATTCGACACCGGGCTCAGCGAGACCCCGATCATTCCGATCATCCTGGGGGATGACCGGGTGACCTTCGATTTCGCCAAGCGCCTGCGCGAGAACGGGGTATTCGCCAACCCGGCAGTGAGCCCAGCCGTCCCCAAGGGTCGCGGGCTGATCCGGACCAGCTACATGGCCACCCACACCAACGAGCAGCTGGACCGGGTGCTGAAGGCGTTCAAGAAGGTGGCGCGGGAGATGAGTATCTTCTAGCATTGATTCGCTTCGCCTGTCACGGGCCGGCCGCCAAGCGGGTGCTCTCCCCTCCGGCGGCCGGCCCGTCGTGTTTCGAGGGAGATGGATGACCATGACCACGCTCCGGGTTGAGCCGGTGGAGGACCGATCGGGTTTGCGCGCCTTCGTCCGCTTGCCCGAGGCGCTGTACCGCACCGATCCCAACTGGGTGGCGCCGCTCCGACGGGACGAGGAAGGACTGCTCACGCCGACGAATCCCTTCTTCGACCACGCCGAGGCCCGGCTCTTCCTGGCGCGGCGCAATGGCGCGGTCGTCGGACGGTTGGCCGGCATTGTGGATCGGTGGCACCTTGAGCGCTGGAAGGACGGCACGGGTCTGTTCGGCTTCTTCGAATCGGTGGACGACGTGGCCGTGGTGCAGGGGCTGTTCGAGGCGGTGCGGGGCTGGCTCCGCGGCAAGGGGCTCACCGGCATGCGGGGTCCATTCAACCCGTCCACCAACGACACCTGCGGCGTGCTGGTGGACGGATTCCATCTGCCCCCGCGCATCATGATGCCGTACAACCCGCCCTACTATCCGGTCCTGCTCGAGCGGGTGGGCCTGCGACCCACCAGGGACCTGTTCACCTACGAGGTGGACACCCCGGCAGAGCTGCCCCCGGCGATCGGCCGGGTGGCCGAGATGGCGCGCGGCCGGGGCGTGCGGGTGCGGGCCCTCGACCTGGCGCGCCTGCCCGAGGAGGTGGAGCTGTTCCGCCAGGTCTACAACGGCTCCTGGTCCGCAAACTGGGGGTTCGTGCCCATCAGCGAGCGCGAGATCGCCTCGACGGCGAGGCAGCTGAAGCAGGTCCTGGTGCCGGACATGACCCTGTTCGCCGAGCTGGAGGGGCGGCCGGTCGGCTTTTTCCTCTGCCTTCCCGACCTCAATCCCGCCCTGCGGCACTTTCACGGCCGGATCACCCCATGGGGGCTGGTGCGCTTCCTCGCCGCGAGGCTGCGGGTGGACATGGTGCGACTCGTCCTGCTGGGGGTGCTGCCGGAATACCGGCGCCGCGGGATCGAGGCCTTGCTGCTGGCGCAGGGATGGGAGGCGGTGCACCGCCTGGGGTATCGGGGGTGCGAGGTGGGGTGGATCCTCGAGGAGAATGCGGTGACCCGCCAGGCCACGGACCGATGGAAGGCCCGGCTGGTCAAGAAGTACCGGTTGTACGAGGCGTCGATCGAGAGATGAGGGCCGCCACCCGTGCGCTGGCCACCCCCGGGTGCCGGTTCAGGCAGAGGGTGCGGCTAGCAGGTTGCTGAAAAACCCGCTTCTCTCCAGGCTGCTCAAAAAGGTCCAGATGCAAGGCGGCGCGCCGGGGACCCATCCGCCAGGATGGGCACCCATCAGAATGGGTACCCGGTGCCAGGCGTGCTTGGCTCGTACGTCGCAGCGCCGCGCGAGCGCGGGGGCACCCACCGCAGGTGGGTCACCGCAGATGGACCTTTTTCAGCCTGCTGGACGCTG
>Ga0153915_10004703_pt1 | contig 12618 bp, 6 predicted proteins | sample Opewatmetagenome_2_FD_107003 | JGI IMG/M metagenome (GOLD analysis project Ga0153915, IMG submission 107003) | Freshwater wetland microbial communities from Ohio, USA - Open water 3 Core 3 Depth 3 metaG | ecosystem: Environmental > Aquatic > Freshwater > Wetlands | place: USA: Ohio, Lake Erie... | reverse complement strand
TGGGTCGCAACGGGGCGGGCAAGACGACGATAATCAGGATTTTACTTGGTCTTGAGCCGGCGACACGTGGAGAGGCAAGTGTGCTGGGCGCTTCGTCGTGGCAGTTGCCTGTGTCGGTATTGGGGCAAATAGGTTATGTCGCGGAAGGGCATAATCTTATCCCGAATTACAATGTCAGTCGCGTTGTAGGTTTATATCGGAATTTGTCGGCAAATTGGAATGAGCAGTTTTTTCGCCGGCTTATGGAGACTTTTAAGCTGCCGGTTGAGCGAAAGGTGAGCCAGCTTTCGCGGGGTATGAGGGCACAGCTGAATCTGTCGCTTGCGATGGCGACTGAGCCTAAACTTTTAATTCTGGATGACCCGACGTTGGGGCTGGATACAGTTGCGAGGCGGCAATTTCTCGAGCTGGCGGTGGAGCTTATCAGCCAGGACGGCCGAACAATTCTTTTCAGTTCCCATATTTTGAGCGACGTGGAACGGCTGGCGGACAGGATTGGAATACTCAGGGCGGGGAAATTAGTTGTGGATTGTGAGCTGGAGGAGTTGAAAAAGCGAGCGAGGAAACTGCGGTTGATTTTTGATGGCCAGCCGCCAAGGGAGCTGCCTATCACGGAGATAATGGCTGAAAAGAGACAGGGCAGGGAGATAATACTTACTGTCGCAAACTGGAATGAAAGCAAACAGACAATTCTTAATGTGTTCAAGCCGGCAAGCTGCACGGAAATACCGATGACCTTAGAGGAGTTATTTATTGAATGCACGTCGTCGGGGGCTGATGCGGCGGTCGATTATGAACAAGGAGAGCCGATATGTTCACGCTGATAATCCGAGAGATAGAAGATAACCGCGTGTTTTTTATCGCCGCAGTACTATTAGCGGTCATTTTCGGTGTGTTATTTGTCTATGGGCAGTTTTACGGCCAGACATATGACGTTGTCATTGGGTTAGGCATGTTTATTTCAATTCCAATGGCGATGGCCTTCTGTGCGATGGGCGCGACGCAGATGTACTGGGACAAGACAAAAAAGATATCAGCGTTATTGGCTACTTTGGCGGTTAATCGCAGTCAGATTTTCACTGCGCGTGTCATTGCCGGCTTTTTGCTGGTTCTGATTGGTTTTGTTCCAATCGCGGGAGCAGTTATTTCGGCTGTGTCGAAGCCTAAGGTATTTCTGCCCAGCCACGGGCTGTATTATGAAATTTTAATTCCGTCGCTTCTTCTTGGATTTGCCTGCTATTGTGTAGGTTTGCAGACCGGGTGGACGTCAAACAGAGTAACGGCAATACTTGGGGCATTAGGTCTGAACGTCATTCTGATTCCGATTATTATTATTAAGGGATTCGGATTGGAGATTTACGCGATACTGATTTTTTTAATTGCGGCCTGCCTGATACGAGCGTGGTATAAGTTTTCAACGGCGGCGTTTTAGGAGATAGAGCTATGAGTGCCCGGATGAAAAATCTGATAAATGTAATCGCGACTGGCTTTATCGTAATGGTATTGCTCTCACTCGCTTTGTTCTACGGCAGGTTTTTGTTTTGGTCCAGCCTAACTCGTGATATGCCTGAAGATTCTTTGAGTGTGATAATAAGACCTTCGGGGTTGTTTCCCGGCGAGCCGTCGCCTTTACAGGCGGGGCCGCAAAATCGAATCAGATCTGAGCCGCCCGGCCCGAACGAGCCGAACTTTCGGTATTCTCAGATATATGTCGGTCAGAATAGAGAAGTTGTCATCGGCAGCGCCGCCGGTGCCGTATGGGATATTATAGCGGATGTGTTCAAATTTCGTGGTGCCAACGAAAAGGTTTACTATTGGTACAGAGATGAGAACAACTATATTTGTCTTGATAAGCGCAGCGGCCTGATAAACCGTCGCTATATGCCGGGCAAATTTCAGCCTAATGATGAAAACATTAGTTTGAATAATGAATTATTTTTTGGCCCCAATGGAGTTTCTCAGACGGCCTCGACGTCGCTCGGTCGGTTCTATGACCCTATGCTCGGCAGGAGTTGGGACCCCAATCGGATGGGCTTTTACGACAGGACGCTGCGTCGGTTCTACACAATCGATTTTGTTGCAGGTACTGTCAATAAAAGTCCGCAACTGGCAGAAGGGGACAGCCGCGAACCGATATATAGAGTAAGAGACATAGTTTTTCCGGCTTTGAACATTGAGTTGGGTGCGCTGAATATATGGAATGCCGAAGAGAGCGAGTGGAAGGAACAAAAGTTGATTTTTGGCGATGCTATTCAATCAGGTGTGGGATACCAGTATCTTGGCAGGGACTTTTCCTATACATTTATTCCTTGGGTGAGCAAAACGGGGCGAGTTTATATTTGTAATACAAAGGAAGGGTCGTTGGTGGAGGCCGGGTATTTGCCGAAGCCTTGGTCGTTGTATTCAACCGGTGTGGATACCAGGGTCGCCAATCCGAGGGACGTACTGGGTTATGGGGTTCGTCCGATTTATGCGTCTTTGCGATTACCTGCCGACCCCAACAAGCCGCCGCAGAGTTTTGATGTCAAATATCTTGGGATGTGCGTCGGAACTGTTTCACGGGAAGGCGCATCGATGGCCGTAGCTGTTTTTGATGCAAACGGCAGACAGATATGTCGCGGCGACACTAAGAAAAATGGTATGCCCACTGCGGAGTATATGTACTCTGAGACCCATACGCCATTAGCGACGATATCTCTTTTTCTTCTTGAGAATCTTCAGCCGCCTGTTTTTGAGGCAGCGTCATATTTGTACGGAAATTGTATCGAGGCCTCTGCGGGCCATCGGGCATTATTTATTCTGCCGAATTCGTTTGTCGGGATGTTAGGCAGGTATAGCGGGACCAAATTTGACCGGCAGGTATTTTTGCCGTTGTTAATGGGGCCTTCTTTGATTCTGTCGATATGGCTTGCGTTTCGTGTAAGAAAAGATGCGAAAATAATCGGTCTTTCCGGCACGGCAAAAAAATGGTGGACGATTGGGACAATTGCTTTTGGTCTGTCCGCGTATATCACCTACCGATTGACCAGGCCTAAAGAAACTCTTGTTACCTGTCAAAACTGCGGGCAATTGCGAAGGCCCGATATGGAGAGATGTCATCGCTGCGGCAGTAAATGGGAGATACCTGAGCTTACGCCGCCTAACTGGCGAATTTGCGATTAGCCAAACAACCCCCCAATATGATGAAGCGGAGGCCTTTGACATCATACAAAGGTAACTCACACCCAACGCTTCATAATGCACAAGGTGAAAGGTGAACTGCCAAATTGGCATACGGGGGGTTGTTTTATTTTATAACCATCTGTTTATGTGGGGGTTGGGAGAGGGTATAATCTCGGCACGGGGTTTGCATACTGTTGAGGGACAGTTGTATTTGAGAAAGGGCAGAAGATATGAAGTTTGATAAATTTACGCTAAAAACACAGGAGGCATTGGCGACGGCGCAACAGACGGCGATGGCCAAATCGAATACGCTGCTTAGTCCTTTGCATTTACTGAGCGCGATTGTCGGCGATGATGAGGGTATCGGGCCGGAGATTTTTAAGAAAATCGGCGCCAATGTCGGGCGCATCAAAGATATGACGGAAAGCGAGCTGAAACGTCTCGCGCAGGGAAAGACAAGCGGACAATTGATGCCTGACCCGGCGTTCAACCAGATTGTGCTTGATGCGCAGAATATAGCGGATTCGATGGGCGATGAGTATCTCAGCGTCGAGCATTTGCTAATGTCTCTTGCCTCGGTTCAAAGCGAGGCCAAAGAGATTCTCCGGCTGAACTCTGTGACGGACAAGCAGATAGAAAAGGCGATTAAGGATGTTCGCGGCGGAGAAAAAATAACCGACCAGAGTCCCGAAGGAAAATACAAGGCGCTTGAGCGATACGGAATCGATCTATTAGAGATGGCGAGGAAAGGCAAGCTCGACCCGGTTATTGGAAGGGACGAGGAAATCCGGCGATGTATGCAGGTATTGAATCGGCGGACAAAGAACAATCCCGTGCTGATAGGCGAGCCGGGGGTAGGCAAGACGGCTATTGTGGAAGGATTGGCGCAGCGGATTGTGGCAGGGGACGTGCCGACGGGACTGAAAAACAAGAGGATTATCGCGCTGGATATGGGCGCACTGATAGCGGGGACAAAATTCAGGGGAGAGTTTGAGGAACGGCTGAAAGCGGTATTGAAAGAGGTGATAAGCGCAGATGGCGAGATAATTCTTTTCATTGATGAGTTGCATACGGTTGTCGGCGCAGGTAAGGCCGAAGGTTCGGTCGATGCTGGGAATCTGCTGAAACCGTCGCTTGCGCGTGGTGAATTACGGTGTATCGGCGCAACAACGATTGACGAATACCGTAAGCACGTTGAGAAGGATGCTGCGCTGGAGAGGAGATTCCAGCCGATTACGATAGACCCGCCGAGCGTTGAGGACACAATAACGATTTTACGCGGGCTTAAGAACCGTTATGACACTCATCACGGCGTGCGGATAACGGATTCTGCGCTTGTGGCGGCGGCGACTTTGTCGAACAGGTACATTTCGGACAGGTGGCTGCCCGATAAGGCGATTGATTTGATTGACGAGGCGGCGTCGAAACTGCGAATTGAAAATGATTCTTTGCCTGCGGAGATGGATGATATACGCAGAAGGATAATACAGCTGCAAGTTGAACGGGAGGCGCTGAAAAAAGAAACGGACGACGCGAGTAAAGACCGGCTGAAGAAAGCGGAAAAGCAATTGGCTGATTTACAGGAGCAGGACAGAAAGCTGACAGCCCAGTGGGACCGCGAAAAGGGCGAGATAAATTACATAAAGGAATTGAAACAGAAAATCGACCAGGCACAGCTTCAATTTGAAGATGCGCAGCGCAAAGGCGAGCTTGAGACGGCGGCAAGATTAAAATATGACACGATAACCAACCTGAAGAAAGAGCTTGAGGCGAAAGAAACCTTGCTTGCAAAAAGTGACAGGACAATGGTTCATAACGAGGTTACCGAGGAGCATATTGCGGAAGTCGTTGCCAAGTGGACGGGAATACCTGTTGCGAGATTAATCAGCGGCGAACGCGACCGGCTGATGAAAATGGAAGAGCATATTCGTCAGCGGGTCGTGGGGCAGGATGAAGCGGTTGAAGCCCTTTGTAACGCGGTAAGACGAAATCGGGCAGGATTGGGTGACCCTCGCAGGCCAATCGGCGTATTTTTATTCCTCGGGCCGACGGGGGTTGGCAAGACGGAGTTGTCGAAGGCGCTTGCGGACTTTTTGTTCAATGACCCCAGCGCGATGATTCGCATAGATATGAGTGAGTTTATGGAGTCACACTCAGTTGCCCGGCTGATTGGTGCACCGCCGGGATACGTTGGGTACGAAGAGGGCGGCCGATTGACCGAGGCGGTGAGACGAAAGCCGTATTCGGTGATTCTGCTCGATGAGGTTGAAAAGGCGCACCCGGATGTGTTCAACGTGCTTTTGCAGGTTTTTGACGATGCGCGGCTGACAGACGGCAAGGGGCGGACGGTTGATTTCAAGAATACCGTGATAATTATGACGAGTAATATCGCCAGCGAGCAGATACAGAAAATGGCTGAGGAAAAAGGCGCCGAATGGGAGATTGAAGCGCATGTCAAGGATATGCTCAAGGTGGTCTTTAAGCCGGAGTTTTTGAACCGGGTTGATGAGGTGATTGTTTTCCACACGCTTAATGAAAAGCATCTGCGGAAGATTGTTGATATACAGTTGCGATACTTGGCTGATCGGATGCGGGAGCGGAAGATGGAGGTCCAGATTACCGATGCGGCGAAGAAGCTGATTACCGACGAAGGTTATGACCCGACATTCGGGGCAAGACCCATGAAGCGAGTAATACAGCAGCGGCTGGAAAACCCGCTGGCGTCGGAATTGCTGGCCGGTAAATTTACAGACGGCGACACAATAAAAATCGACGCCAAACAGCACGGCTTTACTTTCGAGAAAGTATAACTAAAGTTGAAGGGCGGATTTATAGCTTGCTTTGGGTGCAGAGATGGTGTTTAATGATAGAGGGTTTTGGAAATAACGATAGTTTAAGCCAATCAAAACATTGGAGAGATGCAAGAATATGGCGGACTTGAAAGCTTTGGCTGAGGCGGTAATAAAGGGCGACCCCAACACAGCGGTAACAATCACAAAGCAGGCGATTGCGGAGAAAATGCCGGCTGGTGATGTTCTAAAGGATGGTTTGATAGCCGGTATGGATGTTGTCGGCGTCAGGTTCAAAGCCAACGAGATTTACATACCTGAGGTTTTGATTGCTGCCCGCGCTATGAAAATGGCGATGCAGGTTTTGGAGCCGGAATTGGTCAAGGCGGGTGTCAAGCCGGTCGGCAAATTTGTGGTAGGCACTGTTCAGGGAGACCTGCACGATATCGGCAAAAATCTCGTTGCGATGATGATGAAAGGCGCCGGTTTTGAGGTAATCGACCTGGGCGTTGACGTGACATCGGAGAAATTCGTGGAGAAGGCCAGAACGACAGGGGCGCAGCTTGTCGGTATGAGCACATTATTGACGACGACGATGCCCAAGATGGAAAAGACGCTCAAAGAGATTAGGACCGCAGGCCTTAATACGAAAGTGATGATTGGCGGAGCGCCGGTGACACAGAATTACGCCGATAAGATTGGCGCTGATGGTTATGCTGCGGATGCGGCGTCGGCGGTAGATGTAGCAAAACGGCTGATTGACTGAGTGATTGAGTGTTGTTTGAAATACCAAAGCAGCCCAGGTTTATAGGGGCTGCTTTTTTATGCGCAGAGTGGTAAAATCAACAGTTTATGAGAAAGATAAAAGACGAAGATTTAGCCGGATTGCTGATGCAGGTTAGATTTGCCCCGGCCAAACAAAGGCAAAAACAGCTTGGCAGGGCCGAAGAGCTCCTCGATATAATCGCCAAGGACAAGCCCTTCGACAAAGCTCAGGACAGGGAATATCCTTTTGAATTCGTTTGCTTCAAGATTACGGGATACAGGCCTGAAGGGAATGTGGGGCATCGGCTTATCAGGGGCGATGAGCTGGCGGAGGACCTTCGGATTTTTATCTGGAAGCTGAGCGGACAGGTTGCGCCGCCCGCCAAGGAGCAGAGCGAGGAAGTTTACACAAAAAAACAGCTTGCCAAAAAGATGCACATTTCGACCAAGACCATCGACAGGTGGAGAAAACGGGGTCTTAAGGTTCGTAAATATCTTTATGAAGACAAAAGGAAGCGGCTGGGGTTTTCACAGTCGGTAGTGGATAAATTTCTTATTGAGAACCCGGCCCTGGCTGAAAAGGCGGGACATTTTACCCGTATGTCGGAGAGCCAAAAACAAAAGATAATAGAACGTGCCTGCTCGCTGAGCAGTGAGACAAAAATGAGCAGGCAGCGGATAATACAACAAATCGCGACGGAGACAGGCAGGGGACAGGAAACGATACGATATATTCTTTTGAACTATCAGAAGTCGAATCCGGACGGGGGCGCGGCAAAGCTGCGGCGAACAGCGGGACTGCTGAGTCCCGCGGAGGCGGTGGAGCTGGACCGGCTGCACAAACAGGGGGCGGGCATAAAAGAGCTGATGGGACGGTTCGGCAGAAGCAGAAGCTCCATATACAGGATATTGAAGCATCGCAGGGCGCAGGCGCTGCTGGCAAAAAAGATTGAATATGTAGCGAGCGACGATTTTCCCATGCCAGGCGCAGCGGAGAAAATTCTGAACAGTTTTACGCAGCGAGTACATTCGGCAGTGCTTAATCGGCAGGAGGAAATGGAGCTTTTCAGAAAGTATAACTTTCTCAAATATCGTGCTAGTGCCATCAGAGAACAGATAAAAACCGGGCATATTAACAGCGCCGCGCTTGATGAAATTGAAAAATGTCTCGCCGAGGCGGAGGCGGCCAAGAAGATAATCATCGAGGCAAATCTGCGATTGGTTGTCAGTGTCGCCAATAAACACACCATTACCGGCGCCAATATCAGTGATTTGGTCAGTCAGGGAAATATTTCGCTGATTAAAGCGGTTGAGAAATTCGATTACACAAAAGGTTTCAGGTTTTCGACATACGCCAGCTGGGCAATCAGCAAGGATTTTGCGCACAGAATACCCGGTCAAAGGGCCGAGGCCGACAGGATGACGGCGGATATAAGCGAGTTTCAGAAGGAATCCAAAATCGGACAGAAGGATTTGGCGGCTGTGGAAAGGGCACGCAGCGACCTTATCCAGGTCATACGCGATGAGCTTGAGAAGCGAGAGCAGTATGTAATAATTAACCATTTCGGGCTTGAGGGGACGTTAGTCAAGAAGAACAAAAAGACGCTAAAACAAATCGGCGACGATTTGGGCCTGAGCAAAGAGAGGGTGCGTCAAATCGAGCTTAGCGGCCTGCAAAAGCTCAGACAATCGCTAAGTCCGGAGCTATTTGACCTGCTTACAGGCTGATTGGGCACACCGATTTGTCATCGTAACGCTATTATTTGCAGGAACTTACATCTTATTTCTTGAGTGAATCAGCGATTTATGGTAACTTTAAGGGTAAGGAATCTGTACACACGCCTTTGGTTCCTCACGGAAAAGATATTGTTTTTGAGGATTAGTGTGATGAAGTTGCAAACAGCCATATCAGTTGTTTTTGTGTGTATTCTCATTTGTTCGACGTCGTTGGTTAAGGCCGCTGATTTAACGGTCAGTGTGGATGCCTCATCGTATATCCGCGCAATTCCGGAGACGATGTATGGCACAAATACCATGACTTGGGACGGCAAGCAAAACGGAGGAAACGATAACTTTGATAATTTGATGGCAGCTTCAGGTCGGCGGTATTTTCGCTGGCCTGGTGGGTCGTGGGGTAATTCTTATTTGTGGAGCGATATGGAAGGCCCCAGCGACGCAAGCACCTGGATTGTCACCTACGACGAATCGATGTATATGATAAACAAGATGGGCGGGATAATGCAGCCCATAGTGAATTTCCCGGGTTACTGGTATGGTACGGACCATAACGATTCGGATGCGTATGCCGCAGCCGTCGCGTTTGTGCAGGACCAGAGTTCCAGAATTCCTACTGCCCGATACTGGGAAATAGGAAATGAAATCGGCGGCAGCTGGGAGTCAGGCTGGTTCAGCGGAATAAGCGGAGGTTATTACGGCGACCAGTATGCACAGTTTTATCTTGCTATGAAGGCGGTGAATCCGCAGATAAAGCTTGGGGCTTGTTCTCAACCGACTGACAGTTTAGAGCCATGGTTTTATGCGGGACATTGGACCCGTGATTTACTTGCCGCGGCGGATACGAACTGGGGCGTTGTGCCGGACTACCTTATTATTCACCAATATCCCGAAACAAGCAATGATGCATCATATAATCCTACGCTTCTGAGCTCGGATGTTGCGACGATAGGAACATATACCTCAAACCTTAACAGTATGATAACAACCGCCATAGGTTCTCAATATGTCGGAAAAATAAAATACTGGATGACGGAATGGAACGCTGGCGGTATCGATCCGAATTATCCGAGGTGGCAATTTTATGTAAACGCGATGTTCCAGTCGCAGTATATTCTGGAAATGGCAAAATACGGCTGGGAGGGGTCAAATCCTTGGAACCAGGCAGAATGCAATAACAGCACTTATGCTCCGAACTCTGTTTATCCGGTCTGGTATATATCTCCTCTGCTTTCCAACAAGTTCGGCAGGGATATGGTTACGACTACATCGACTGATTCGAAGATCAGAGCGTATGCCAGCAGGGATGACGCAAATAACCTTACTGTTTTTGTTGTGAATAATTATCCGAGCACGGACAAAACAGTGCGTATTAGCATATCCGGTTTTAGTGCCGGAACAACAGGTGAACGGTGGCTGATTGAGCCGGCAGGGTCGTTAGGAACCGGCGGGGTCAATATCCAGGATTACAACGACGTGAATATCAACGGCGTGATTCATCCTGACCCCTGCGCATTAACCTGGTTGTCAAACAGCGTGGCTATTACAACCGGCAGTAGCTTTGACGTTAATTTGGCGAAGAGCCGAATGATTCTTATCAAGATTCCACCAGCTTCTCCCGTGGAGCAACTGCCTTACGGTGGTACCGCCTGGCCTATTCCCGGTACGATTGAGGCGGAAAATTACGATACAGGCGGCAAGTTTGTAGCTTATTACGATACAACGACAGGCAACAGCGGCGGGCAATATCGTTCAGACGACGTGGATATCGAGACATGCAGCGAGGGCGGTTACGATGTTAACGGCGTCAAGACCAGGGAGTGGCTGGAATACACGGTCGATGTTGAGTCGAGCGGCATATATAAAATGCGTGCGAGAGTGGCATCGGCGGATTCAAACGGGGAATTTCGAATTGAATTTGACGGCCAGGATGTGACAGGCCCTGTTAGTTTCGCCGCAACAGGTGATTCACAGACTTTTACCAACGTGGATGTCAATCATGTCCTGCTCAGTAAGGGCCAGCACACTATGCGGCTTCTGTTAGATGCCAACGACTGGAATATCAACTGGATTAATTTTTCCAAACTTGGCGGCGGCTCTAATAAAGCGCTTCGTGAATGGTGGTTGAGTGCCAGCGGATCAACAGTGAGCAGTTTGACATCAAATGTAAACTATCCCTATAATCCGACCGGCAGAGAATTAGAACACAGTTTTGAGGGGCCTACCAACTGGACGAACAGCTCCAGTTCAAATTTGGAAACCTACGGAACGCGCATACGCGGGTACCTCAATCCCATAACCACGGGCAGTTACATATTCTGGGTTTGCGCAGATGATGCTGCTGAATTATGGTTGAGCACGGATGCGGACCCGAATCACAAAAGTAAAATTGCCTATACAACGAGCTACACGAATAAATACCAGTGGGATAAATATACCACGCAGAAGTCATCGTCGATTTCGCTTGTGGCGGGACAAAGCTATTATATCGAGGCATTGCACAAGGAAAACACCGGCGGCGACAACATCGCGGTTGCCTGGCAGGGGCCGGGTATAACACGACAGCAGGCCATTACTGGGGCTTACCTGACTCCGTATATTATCGATTTTGCGGACTTTGGTAATTTTGCAAAACAATGGTTGAAAACTGGTTGCACATCGGGCACCGGCTGGTGCAGCGGCGCAGATTTGGACCACGACGGCAACGTACAACTCGACGACCTGGTGCAGTTTGTCGAGAACTGGTGGCTCTACGGCGGCGAGTAAGCAAAGGTAAGTTGATTGCAAATATGTGTTTCGGATGGGTTTGATTTTTAGGAGTGGCGGTGATTAAGTCAAACTCGTGGCACATCTTTCGTTTGTGCCACAAACAGAAAGAGAGGTAGGAGATGAACGAACGATTGAATGCTCTGGTTGTTGCGATTGTGTATTTACTGATGCTTCCAAAAGTCACGTTTGCGCAGTTGCCAACGCCGACCTACGGGTGGAATCTCGGAAATACATTGGAGCCGCCATGTGGGGAGGGCTGCTGGGCTACGGCGGCCACCCAGGCGCTGATAAACGCAGTTGCCGACGCCGGATTCAACACCATTCGCATCCCGTGCGCGTGGGACAGTCACGCCGACCAGACCACATACGTGATTGATTCCACCTATATGGCGCGGGTCAAAGAGGTGGTTGACTGGTGTTACGCCAGGAACCTGTATGTCATTATTAACTGCCACTGGGATGGCGGCTGGCTGGAAAATAACATTACGGATACTGTGGATTCAACGATCAACGCGAAGCAAAACTCCTACTGGACACAGATTGCGAACACCTTTGTCGATTACAACGACCACTTACTGTTTGCCGGCGGCAATGAACCAGGCGCTGACACTGCTGCGGAGATGGCCACGTTGTTGACTTATGAGCAGACGTTCGTCGACGCGGTTCGCGCCACTGGCGGCAACAACACCTCTCGATGGCTGGTTGTCCAGGGGCCATGCACCGATATCGACACAACCTATAACTTGATGAATACCTTGCCTACGGACTCGACGACCGGTCGCTTGATGGTCGAAGTACACTATTATTCGCCTTATCAGTTTACGATGATGACAAGCGATGCGGATTGGGGCAATATGTTCTATTTTTGGGGAGATGGTTATCATTCCACTACCGATACCGCTCACAATCCGACCTGGGGCGAAGAAAGCTACGTGGACGCGGAATTCCAGAAGATGACCGACAAGTTCGTAAATGCGGGGGTACCGGTACTTCTCGGTGAATTCGGGTCTATCAGACGCACCTCGTATTCGGACCTTACGGGTACAGACCTTGACTTGCACCTTGCTTCGAGGACTTATTTTGATAAGTACATCGTCGATTCCGCCAACAGCCACGGTTTGCGTCCCGTCTATTGGGACGACGGCGGGCTTAACAATAATTCATTCGGGCTTTTCAACCGCAGCACGGCTGCGCTCGTCGACTCAGATAGCGCGAGTGCGTTGACGGGAGGCGACGCGCTGCCGCCGAGTGGCGATGATACGACGCCGCCATCAGTGCCTACGGGTTTGTCCGCGACAGCAGGCGATTCGACCGTTTCGCTGGACTGGAGCGACAACAGCGAAAGCGATTTGGCAGGGTATTATGTCTATCGCTCAACAACTTCCGGCGGAACTTATAC
>Ga0153915_10004702_pt1 | contig 12621 bp, 13 predicted proteins | sample Opewatmetagenome_2_FD_107003 | JGI IMG/M metagenome (GOLD analysis project Ga0153915, IMG submission 107003) | Freshwater wetland microbial communities from Ohio, USA - Open water 3 Core 3 Depth 3 metaG | ecosystem: Environmental > Aquatic > Freshwater > Wetlands | place: USA: Ohio, Lake Erie... | reverse complement strand
TCCGTCGAGGCGGCCCGGAGATGAGTGGCAAGATCTTGGAACGTCATTGCATGGGTGCCCAGCGCTTTGTGTTCCCACATTGTCTGCAGGATCAGTACCTCATCACTTGGTATTTCAGAGGTCATTGAGATGCCCATTCCAGTTGCATCCATGGCAGGTTCTTATGGATTTGGCGTGAAACTCTGGTGTACTGCTAGGCGAACATTAATATACCTAGCTGCATCCGTATGGGACAGGCGCACTTGATTGGCATCAGGTGAAGACACAGCAACCTTCCTAGACGCACTGACACGTTCACCCCAACTGAAAGTACTTAGCGTTCTGGCCGAACGCCCACAAGAAGAACTCACCAAGACTGAGATAGCCCAGAAAGCAGGAATCGGTCGAACCACGCTCTACAGAGTTTGGGATGACCTAGAGAAGATGAAGGCCGTGGCGCCGTCCCGTCACGTTGGAGCAGTCACATTATACCGCCTTAACCCACAGAGTTCGATCGTTCAATCCCTCATGAGCATTACAAAGGGTCTTTCGTCTGTCACGAGTGCAGTTGGCAGGATCGAGGAGATTAGAGAAGCCGAGAAACTCGCTAGAGACGAATTCGGGAAAGACCTGCCCCCAAGTGCAAGTGTGCTCGTGAAGCTTCAAAGTCACAGTGCCATCGACGAGTCGACAGCGATCCAATCGTCCGCATTGAAGCTGTCAAAGGCTGAGGCGGACTCGATCGAGAACTTGGTTGGAGCGGGCATCATCGCGAGACATGGAGAAAAGTTGAGCCTCACAAAGATCGGATCCGTTACCGCCCAAGGAGCATCCAAGATCTGGGGAGAATCCCAACGCGAAACTATTCAACAGACGCTCGCCTCCGCAAAGGTCGCCTTGGATCTCATCAACCAAGAGATCAAGAAGCTTCAGGGAATGGTGCCAAAAGCCTAACACAAGACTCGGCTGGCAATCAGTTCTAGTATCTCCTCCATTCACAGTCGGCCCACCCGATCCAAAGCTTTAATCTAGGTCCGGCTGAGCGTCAGACCGGTTCCGGTGTTCTTCGAGTGGCCAAGTATCTCTTTGTAACTGGCGGAGTAATGTCCGGTTTAGGAAAAGGTGTTGCTGCCGCCTCCATAGGCAAACTTCTGCTCGCTCGCGGGGCGAAAGTCAGTGCACTGAAGATCGATCCGTACCTCAACGTCGATGCAGGAACGATGAATCCCGTTGTACACGGGGAGGTCTTCGTCACTGAGGACGGCGGCGAAACCGACATGGATCTCGGGACGTATGAGCGATTTCTCGACGTAAACCTCTCGAAGATGCACAACATTACGACAGGCCAGGTCTACCAGACTGTCATTGGGATGGAAAGGAGCGGTTCATTTCTCGGCCAGTGCGTCCAGATCATACCTCACGTTACGGAGGAGATCAAACGCAGAATCCGTTCAGTCGCGGAGTCAAGCAAGTCAGAGCTACTGTTGGTCGAGATAGGGGGAACGGTGGGAGACATAGAGAGCCTCCCATTTCTCGAAGCAGCGCGAGAGATGCGTTTGGATGATGGTTACAGGAACGTCGTTTTCGCACATGTCACCTTGGTTCCGGTTGTGGGGGTAGTCGGTGAGCAGAAAACCAAACCAACACAACATAGCGTTCAAGAGTTGAGAAGGATCGGCCTTCAGCCCGACCTCATAATCGCCCGAAGTTCCAAGCCCTTGTTACCCGGCCCGCGGAAGAAGATCGCCTTGTTCTGCAATGTTGGCGAAGGTGCTGTGTTCTCATCGCCGGACTCAAAGAGCCTGTATGAGGTTCCGATACTCCTCGAAGATCAAGGGATGGGCGCGTATCTGTGCGAGAGGCTCGGGCTCGACAAGAAGGCCGGAAACTGGGATGAATGGAATCGGACCGTGCAGCGCTTTGTCAACCCAAAGAACGAACTCACGATCGCGGTCTGTGGCAAGTACGCGGAACTGGCAGATTCCTACGTGAGCGTCAACGAAGCGCTGAGGCACGCAGGAGCCGCGGCGGACACGCGCGTCAACCTGAGTTGGATTGAAACAGAGCAATTCGAGGGCGACGCCCCGAAGATCGGAGCTCTAGCGACAGCGGACGGCGTTCTTGTTCCCGGCGGGTTCGGTCAACGCGGGACGGAAGGAAAGATCAGGGTTATTCGCTACGCACGGGAACATGATATTCCAGTCCTTGGGATCTGCTTCGGATTCCAACTTGCAACCGTGGAATTCGCAAGAACCCTCGGCTTGGAGGATGCGAACAGCACCGAGATTGCTTCGGGCACGCAGCATCCGGTCATAGATCTCATGCCTGAGCAACGCTCCGTTGATTCCAAGGGAGCTACAATGCGCTTGGGTGCGCACGAAGTCAGAATCCAACCTGGTACTCTTGCAGAGCGTTTGTATGGTCGTCGAAGGGTTTGGGAGCGGCATAGGCACCGATACGAGGTCAATCCAGACTACATCTCCAAGCTTGAGCAGGGTGGCCTTGTCTTCTCTGGCAGGTCCCTCGATGGCCGCCGGATGGAGATTCTGGAAATCCCTTCACTCTACTTCTTCATTGCCACTCAATTCCATGGTGAGTTTCGTTCAAGGCCTATGTCCCCATCGCCCCCGTACTATGGACTTGTGAAAGCATCACTTGACAAGAAGCTGGGAAAGCCACGCATTGAGCTTGGCAGTGGCACATCGATCACTAAGTAGCATCGACGAATTCGTGGAAATCACCTTGAGCGGTCCATAGACGATGTCTGCGATACAGATGGCTAAGGTCTTACGATCGCTTGACCCTGCAGATTTTCGTATCCTACTAGGCACAGAGCTGGGAATGACCAGCCGCGAGTATGTTCCCACTTCACGTATAGTACGGTACGCGAATCTCTTGGAAGAAGAAGTCGGAAAACGCTTGCCAGATTTGGTAGACAAGCGCCTGCTTACGACAGGCACCCTGCGGTCATTGGGATATGCCGGTTATCGGCTGACATTTTCTGGCTATGACTGCTTGGCCCTGAACGCGCTGGTGAAAAGGGGGATCGTAGAAGCGCTCGGCAGTCCGCTTGGACTGGGAAAAGAATCCGATGTCTACGACGCCAGAGGCAGAAAGGATGTTAGGATCGCGTTGAAATTTCATCGCCTCGGAAGGATAAGCTTCCGTCAGACTAGGCGCACGAGAGGATATGTAGCGGAAAGGGCTCACACGTCTTGGATATATCAGGCTAGAATGGCTGCGACGCGTGAGTTCACGGCCATGAAGCGTGCGCGTCGTGCTGGAGTTCCGGTCCCTCAGCCGATCGGTCAGAATCGACACCTCGTAGTAATGAGCATGTTCGAGGGATCAGAACTCTCAAAGGTCAGCCTCCTGCCCCAGCCGGCAATCACACTGCGACGCATGCTTCAGAAGTTGAAACTTTTGTTCTGCGAGGCACACTTGGTTCATGGCGACTTGAGCGAGTACAATATCCTAGTTGCAGACACGGGAAAATTCGCATTCATCGATTGGCCTCAGAGTGTGGGGGCAGGTGATCCGAGCGCCAGCGAGCTCCTGACACGTGACATTTCAAATGTGGTCAAGTTCTTTGCACGAAGGTACAACGTCTTCGTTCTCGTCCAAGAAGCGTTAGACTTTGTGAGAGCTGAGAAGAGAGGTCTTGGCCGATTCCGAAAGACGAAACGAGGTGCCTAGCCTTTGTCAAGAAAACCGAATGCGCCTATCGAAGGCTTGACTATTGCAGGGTCCAATCTCGTGTAACTCATCACGACGCCCTTCTTTTCAACTCGAAAACCAATGCTTGTAGCCGCCTCGAGTACGGTGAGATTCGATTCTGGAACAGACATCTCCAGCGGCCATTTGCGCACCAAGCTGATCGAAGATCTCAAGAGCGTTGCGACCGGTTCATGGTTTGCAGGTTCGCAGATCATGGGTCCAATCTCAGAGCTGTCTTTGTACCGCTTGACAAGCGAGTACCCATACACTCTATCGTCGTTGATGACCCATGCCCAGGATTTTGGGAACTCGCGGTAAACGCGCCTTAGCAGTCTACTTCTGTCGGCTCCGAAAGCGCGCCGGTCGAGGGAGAGAATCTGATTAAGAGGAACCCTTCCAGTCCGTTGCCTGGAGCTTTCAATGTCCTCTGACATTGACAGCCTGGCAAAGCTGTCTGTCGTGTTAAAGCCCAGGCGTTTGTACATCGCTTCGTTCTCCGGATAGGAATACAATGCAATCGTCTTGACATGTCCGCGGAGAAGATGCCTGATTGCTGACTGTACTAGGCTGCTTCCTATTCCTGCACCTCGGTGTTTCCTATCAACCACGACATTCCCGATCCAGCCGCAACTCTTTCCATATGTGATAGCGACAGTGAGCCCGATGAGTCGTCCGTTCATTTTAGCGACCAAGCACCCTTTCGGTTCGAGTGCCATCATCCTCCTTAGTTCGCGTGTTCCGAAACCCCACTCTTCTCTGTCTGTCAGCCTGATTATGGAAAGCAAATCGGTGGTCTTCATCAGCCGAATTTGAAGCAAGGAATCGTGGTCCCCAGAATCGCTATGGCCTAAGTCGGCTCATTAGCCGGGGAAACGCGGTAGCGTCTCGTATGTGTTTCAGTTTGCAGATCCAAGCGAGAGCGCGTTCGATCCCCATTCCAAAACCCGAGTGCGGAACTGTACCGTATTTCCTCAGGTCCAGATACCAAGAGTAGTGCTCTGGGTTCAGATGTTCCTCGTGTATTCGCTGGATGAGTTGCTCGTAGTCGTGAATGCGCTGCCCCCCGCCTGTAATTTCCCCATAACCCTCCGGCGCAAGCAGGTCGACTGAAAGGGTGACCTCCGGGCGCTTTGGGTCAGGCATATGGTAGAAGGCTTTGACACCCTTTGGGTAGTGTGTCACAAAGAACGGCGTGACGAAATCCTTCGTCAGGATCTTCTCTTGATTGTATCCTAGGTCTGTCCCCCACTCGAATGACGAATCAGATTTCCGGATTAGTTCAACTGCTTTGTCGTACGTAATCCTTGGCAAAGGTGCCACGAGGTTCGCTAGTTCATTGGGCTCTCGACCAAGCTCTTTGAGTTCTTCTGGAGCCTGAGCCGCAACCTGATGACAGATATGTAGGAGGAGTCCTTCTTCCACTTTGATGAGACCTTCGAGGTCAAGCCACGGTTCTTCGAGTTCCAGATGCCAGTACTCCGTCAAGTGCCGTCTCGTCCTAGATTTTTCAGCGCGGAAGGATGGGGCGAGGGTGTAGATCTTGCCTAAGCTTGCTATCATCGCTTCGGCGTAGAGCTGCCAGCTTTGTGTCAGGTATGCCTTCTCATCGAAGTACTTGACCTCGAACAATGTTGACCCGCCCTCAACGGCTGCCGAGACCAGGATCGGAACCTGAACCTCCAAGTATTCGTGATCTTTCAACCAATGTCGAGACTCTTCAATCAGAAGGGCCCTGACCCTAAGAATCGTCTGCATCTTCTTGCTGCGGATCCAGAAATGGCGATTGTCAAGAAGGAATTCCGGTCCGTGATATTTCTTGGCAATCGGGAAGTCCTCATACGAGCGTTGAAGCACTCGCAGATCTCTGATGCGGAGTTCATATCCGCGTGGAGCTCGCGGGTCTTTAGTGACTTCGCCCTCAACCTCAACGGTCGATTCTAGCGGAAGTCCCTCGATTTCGGTGAACTTCTCAACCAGCTGGTCCTTCTTTGCGGTGCACTGCAAGAAACCTGTTCCATCTCTCAAGATGAGGAACAGAATGCCTCCGCTCGATCGTCTGTTGTGTAGCCATCCTCTCAGCTTCACCTGAGTGGAATCCGCGCCCCCCGCAAGTATCTGTCGAACTGTGACGAGGTCTGTCATTCGAACCCATCTTCCTACGAGGCCGCCGCGGCGTCAGACGTAGCCATGCAAAAGAAGCTAGACCTAGTCGACATTAAAGCGCTCACCCGTCATCGCGCGCACCGCGAACCAATTGCCATTCAGACGATATTTAAACGGTGGCATGCGTGACATCGGTATCTGTGAAGACGTACCTTCTCAGGCAGAAGCGAACTTCTTTTAATGCACGAAGCAGACTACTCAATCCGACTTTCTGACAGCCGTCTTTGACAGGTGATCTCTTGTTTAGGATAAGAGTCGAGGATGACTTTGACGCCTCACATATCATTCCAGGACATCCCGGGAAGTGCAAGAATCTGCACGGTCACACTTATCGAGTCGAAGTTTTTGTGAAGGGTGATAAACTTGACAAGAACGATATCTTGCAAGGAGCGGACTTCACTCTCCTGAAGAGGAATTTGGCTGATCTCATAGCAAAGTATGACCACAAACACCTGAATGATGTAATCACCGGGAACCCAACTGCGGAGAACATTGCAAAAACCATCTTTCATGAGCTAAGTGCCCTTGACACAAACGGATTGGAAAAGGTCCGTGTGTGGGAATCCCCAAGGAGTTTTGCTGAGTATTGGGAATGAGATCAGAAGTAGATCCGCGACAAGTAACGATAGAGAAGCATGTGCGGGAAATCCTCAAGATACTAAAGGTTGACCTGAACGCCGAACAATTCCGAGATACACCGACGAGGGTTGCGAAAATGGCTTTCGAACTTCTCGCAGGAATGGACAAGAAGAACGAGCCAAAGCTAACCCTTTTCAAGAATACCGGTTACAGGGATATTCTGAGTCTGAAAGACATACCCTTCTATTCGCTGTGTGCCCATCACTCGCTACCAATGTTTGGCCACGTCTCGATCGCGTACATTCCCGGGAAGAAGATAGTCGGCTTGTCAAAATTGCCACGCATAGTGAAGTTCTTCTCAGCACGACTGCAGGTTCAAGAGGACTTCACAAAGGAATTGGCAGACTACCTTGAGAAGAAGCTTGAGGCACGGGGAGTATTTGTTATCGTCAAAGCTCGGCATCTCTGTATGGAGATGCGAGGCGCGAAGACTCATGACGTGGACACAATCTCTAGCGCGGTTCGAGGAGTATTCGACACTCACGCATCGACCAAGGCTGAAGCGCTAAGACTGATGACAGCTTGACCCGAGAAAGCGCCATAGTCCTATTGTCTGGCGGGCTGGATTCTGCCGTAGCTCTTTGGTGGACCAAGAGGAAATGGAGCACTTACGCTCTTACGTTCAAGTACGGAAAGCTAAACTCGAATGAGGTTAGATCAGCCAGAAAGCTCGCCTCAAGAGCCGGAGTGGCCCGTCATTTCGTTGTTGATGTTGGGTTCCTCAAACAAATATCAGAATTGAGAAGAAAGCTCACAGCTCAAGAACTTGACCTAGCACATTTTCCTCCAACTTACGTGCCCGGTCGAAACACGGTATTCTTGGGTATTGCAGCACACTACGGGGAGATCTACAATGTGCGCCATATAATTACAGGCCACATCGGACGCGATCCATTCCCCGATTCAAAGCCGGCCTACATTAAAGCGATGAACAATGCGTTTTCGCAAGCTAGTTGGCTTCGGAAGAGACACGGCGTCATAGTAGCGACGCCTTTCGGGCGGTCAACGAAGGAAAGCGTCGTCAGACTCGCTCTTGAACTGAGCGTTCCTTTGGAATTGACATGGAGCTGCCACAAGAATGGGAAGAGGCCCTGTGGGAAATGTCAGGGTTGCATAGATCGATCGAGAAGCCTAAACATGATCGGCCTCTCTACCAAAAGATGAATCGAGAACACACGAGCGGTTCTATCTCATTACTGTGCCGCCGTCCACAACTATGATCTGTCCATTGACTGCTGAAGACAAATCCGAAGCAAGGAACACGATGACACTTGCGACCTCCTCGGGCTCTATCAACCTCTGGAGAGGGGATTCCATTTCGTACTCTGCCTTCTCCTTGTCTGGAAGGCCTTCCAGCCATCTTGTCCTCACATTTCCGGGCGCCACCGCATTAGAGCGAACGTGCGGCTTGTACTCCAGTGCTATGCTCTTCACTAAAGCTCCGATGCCGGCTTTAGCCACCGAGAACATTCCGCCTCGATCATGTCCTGAGAATACAGGAGAAGAGCACATCAGAACAATCGAGCCTTTCTTCTGCTTCACCATGTAGGGAACGGCCGACGCGCACAAGTGGAATGTTCCCTTGAGGTCGTTGTCAAGGACGGTCTCCCACTCATTTTCAGTTATGTCTATCATCCTTTTTTCCCAAATATCAGCGGACCAGAAGCCATGTACTGTGATCAAACAGTCTATTCTGCCTAATCGCTCGTTAGATTCCGCTATGAACCTGCGAACATCGTCGCGATTAGTCACATCAACACGTAGACTGAGCGTTTCTGCTCCGAGGTCTCCGCACTCTTTCGAAACTTCCCTGACCTTGTCAGCCCCTGAATAGTAGCCTAGAACAAGCTTCGCCCCTTCGCTTGCCAAGCGTCTCGCTGTGGCGCGACCGATCCTACCCGTAGCGCCAGATACTACAGCAACTTTTCCTTCAAACATTCTCATCTAAGAATCCTCTCCAGCACCATCGATCTCAACTCAAGCTGTCTCGCGGAGTAGAATATGATGTATACTGCTTACGCCCTCCGTTGTTTTCCAAATGCGCTCTATTATTAGCCTGAATGCGCAGACATGATGGCGTGCGAGTGTCCAAATTGTCCAAGGAAGAGGATTCCGATATCAAGCGCCTCGCCGAGATGAAAGCATATCTCGAAAAGAAGATCTCGGAGTCCGAGCGCGAAACAGAACGACTGAAGTCGTTTCTTCAGGCTGTCGACTCAGTTCTCGCTGAGAAGAGTTTCAGACGCGTGAAACTGCCTGCACAGGCTGAATCAACTCCTGCGCCGGAACGTCCAGATGCAATCGAAAGACAAGCAGGTGAAGTTTGGCCAATAACCACACCAGAAGGTGTTCATTTGGCGGATCTGAAGATCACCGAGTCTGAGCTTATGCTCCTTCCGGATCCAAGCGTCAAATACGAGGTGACATCTCCTCCTCTGCGAGCATTTCTCGTAGCACGTGTTCTGGACCCAATGCATGCGAAAGATGAGGAGTCGGCAAAAGCGGGTCAGCTCAGTGCCGACAGGGTCTTGGCATACGAGATTACAGATGATGGTGGTGCCTTGAAGGTTTTGCGAGTACAGAACTATGGAGACCAAAGTAGGCTGACGGAGCTGAGAAATGCTATCCGGTGGACTTTGCGTCGGATGTACGAGAAGACTCTACAGACGCGGTGATCGCGTCTTGAGGATTTGGCTCCGCTACCCTAGGTGATATCATCCTTCTTCATTTCTGAGAGTATCGTCATCGCCGAATATGGAATCGCACTCAGCCGAGTTAAACTGTTCCCTCTTTCGATTTGCTCCAGCTGCTAGACTCCAAATGGCTGGAGATGTGGGAAAACCACCAGTCTCCGGATTATCACTGGATCTATTCTTCCTTGCGCGCCGGGTCGAGAGGAGGACTCGGTACTGTCAATCCCTTGCGCTCTAGGTATTCCTCAGCTTTGCGAAGTGTCTCCTTCGCGTTCCTGTATGTGAGGCGCTCAAGGCTCTCGCGGTAGGGCAACCATTCGTATCCGATATGCTCGCCGGATATCTTCACCTGTTCCCCTCCAAGGTTCTTGACTAGGTAGAATATCACTTCCTTCGAAACGGTTCTACCTCGCCTTCTATAGAAGTAGTCGATTCGTTCTCTGAAATCGCTCAGGAACGTGTTGCTCCTGAGACCTGTCTCCTCAAGAATCTCCCTCGTGACCGTTTCCTCCTCAGATTCTCCCTTCTCTACATGGCCTTTGACAAAATCCCAATGCCCGGCTTCGTAGTGTAGAAGAAGATACTCAATGCTATTTCCGGGTCTGAATATGACGGCCCCGCACGACTTCTCGTGGTCCATCTAAAGCGTCGCATCCGGTCCGAGGCTACCCTTCTACCCTAGACATTGAGGTATCATTTGTGCTTTGGGCCCGATGTATCCTGCCCAAACTGAAGCGATGAGATTATCACATGATTTTGATCAGAACGAAGGCGACTATGGCGCCAACCAATGGGCCGATCGTCCAACCCGCTATCACTTGCTGGATTATGCGTTTGTTTGTGATCGCCATTCGCTTGGCTGAGGCAGCTCCGCTCATGCCACCTATGACAACTTGCGATATGGACACCGGCAGGCCCAGCTGTGTGAAGATATGCACAGACAAAGCGCCTCCGAACTGAGCCGATAGCGCTGATGATGGATTCAGACCTACTAGGTTGTCAGCAACGCTTCTCACGGTGCCCATGCTAAGGAAGAGGATGCCAACGATCGCTGCGACGGAGAATACGAGCGAAATAACCAAACGATTCCCGACGCTTGGTGATACTAGTCCCACAACTAGACCGAGCGTATTTGCTCCAAGTGTGTATGCCGCGTAGAACCCCGCGAGCAGAGTGAGATTCGCGTAGATGCGGTTCAGAGCTAGCACGTCTTTGGCCCTTCGGCCCAGCCTTAGCACGGTGCTCTCGATTATCGCTGACGCGAGAAACCCTAGTGCTGGTGAAAGGGCCCACGATGCGACAACTGTCACTGAATACGCGCCACCGACTTCAACTCCGGTGGCGAGAGCAATGCCCCAAGCAGAACCGACCAGAACCTGCGATAGTGAGAGCGGGAGGTGGAGCAGCGTCACGATGGCCATCACGGACAGGCCGCTGAGGAGAATAACCACAATACCTGATGTTGACAGCGATGGGAGAATCTGTCCGCCGAGCACATTCGAGAGCTTGTATCCCTCTAGGATCGTACCCATGAGCACGCCGGCAGATGCTATCAACATTGCATCTGACAGTTTGATGATGCCCGCGCCAAAGCTTGCGCCGAGGCATGTCGAGAAGTTGTTTCCTCCCAGTATCCCGCTGAGTGCCGTTGCCAGGACGAGCATCACGCAGAGATAGATGTCTACGACCAATAGATGGCGCCTCGGATCTCAGTCGATCAGGTACGAATCAGATTCAACTGGAAGGAATCAAGTCGAACTCGGTCGCTGAGGGTGCTGAGCAATTTCAATTATCTTTTCCTTCGTGTCCGGAGTCCGATTCAGGATCCCATGCTTCTCGCAATGATACGCTGGCTCGCCTACTCGCGTGTCTGGCTCGCCAAGTATTGCCATATTTCGTCCACAGAGCGGGCATCGCATCTGGGGTCGGCCGAGGTCGCAATTTGATCTGACGATCGTGTCCCGGTTCGGCCAGACTCTCTCCTGCATCAAAGCTTCTTAGGCCTTTCTCTGAGAGAATGGTGCTTGCGTTAGTGATGTGAATCCACACTGTTCATGTTGCGCTTCTTCCGCGGCTCGCAACAATAACTGAGGACCAGCGGCATGTTGATAGCTTCTAGGAAGCCGAAAGTTGACGCATCTGCAGGACAGGGGCTTCTCCACTCGAATTCGAGTTGGCAACGTGACTCCAATGGGAGGTAGTCAGTGTCTTCTTCGCTCAAGAAGCGAGAGAATGTCTGGGTCTGGGCAGTCACTGGAGTTGGCTTTGGACGGTGACAGCATGTCAATCTGTTCTCAGAGTCTTCCCTATTTGGGCAAAATTGCTATCATTAGATCTGGCTCGGGCTGTCCGAGACTGCCCCGCTTGTGATTCAAGAGATGTCCAAGAAGACTCCCCCGGCATTCTTCGATGCTATACCTGCGGAAATGTTTGGGAAGCATACTGAGGGAATGCGATCGGTACCAATCGTGAACTGGGTAAAGCAGCTCGTCATTGACGCGTGTCTAGACAGAAAGAGAATTTCCAACTACGATACTGCTTTCACGACAATTGTTATGACGAGGTCGGAACAGTTCTCGGCTGCGTCTGCGACTTCGTCGAGCTTGAAGATCGTTTCTTTGACCTGCAGGTAGGAAAGGGCATCAATCTCATGTCTGTGTGCAGAAAGCTTCGAAATCAGCTCGGACTTGACCTTGTCTGCAGCCTCCTCGATTCTTTCGACCTCAAGTGACTTGTTCACTGCAACCTCGGCGTTCGTTCTAAGAGATTCTATCGACTCCCCGAGAGTTATGACGCATTTGTAGACGCATTCGACGAGTTTGCCGAGTGTCGAGTCTCCTTCCTGTAGGTGCTGCAATATCTCACGCTCGATTGGGGCTTCTGCTATGACCCGAGCGGCCTCTTGAGAAGCGTCCGCGATATCGTCCATTTTCTCAATTAGGTCAAGGAAGTCTTCCCTCATGCCTGCGAAAAATGCACCTTGAGCGATCTGGATGACCGCCTCTCGATGAAGATCGTCCGCCATACTCTCAAGCCTGGAGACGATCTCCGCTTGGTCTCTCACCAAGGCCCAGTTCGTTTGTTCGACTGCGCTGATTATGTTCTTCAATTCCCTAACGCATCTTTGAACTATTTCGAGATGCTCTGCAATGAGGTCGAGAACCCTCTTCTCTCTCTTGCTTCCGAGTCGGAATGGTCCTCCGATGGACCAAAGCCGGGCCAACCGTACCAAGGCTAGTAATCTCCCCCTGAAGATGGGGAGGTGGTCACTCACTTTAGCTATACGCGAGACAGAGACAATTTCGTTCTCTATTGGGGTTCTGAGAGGGGGGCTAGACCCAACCTCTCAGCTTCATTGCTTCGGCGACTCGCTGGACCGAAAGCATGTACGCAGACATTCTCATGTTCACGTTCTGCTTCACATGCATGT
>Ga0153915_10004701_pt1 | contig 12622 bp, 14 predicted proteins | sample Opewatmetagenome_2_FD_107003 | JGI IMG/M metagenome (GOLD analysis project Ga0153915, IMG submission 107003) | Freshwater wetland microbial communities from Ohio, USA - Open water 3 Core 3 Depth 3 metaG | ecosystem: Environmental > Aquatic > Freshwater > Wetlands | place: USA: Ohio, Lake Erie... | reverse complement strand
AGCAGCACTGCCAGAACTAACCAGAAAAACACCGCGATACGAGTGCGCACCTTGAACATATCCCCCATGGCTCTCCAGATGCTGATATGCTGAGATGCATCCGCTGGCTTATCCTTGCCCCTGATCACCAGTGTGTTGAGTATACCTGTCAGGGCGAACACCCCACCCACCAGCCACAATGCAATTCCAGTCTGCCCCTTCTGATTGAGGCTGGTAACCACCAGGATGCCAATGGCAGCTCCCATCAAGGTCAGGAAACCCTGCATCCCTGAAGCCAGACCGCGTTGATTTTCAGGCACCACATCCACGAGCAATGGCCACCAGGCACCATTGCCCACGTTGGTGAAAAATTGCATCCCAAAGTAACTGGTGATAATGATGGGCAACGCCACCGGGAAAAAGATGGCTTTCAATGCGGGGGATAGGATCAGGGCTGGCAGACCAATCAACGGGAGTGCCACCAGTGCGCCTGTAAGGATTGCCGGGGTACGTTTACCCCATCTGCTGGAGGTGTGGTCGCTGATGATGCCCCACAGGATGCTGACCAGGATGGCGAGTATGGTTCCAAAAAAACCGATCAAGCCAACCACCAGTCCTTTCCGCTCAGTCACCACACTTTCGACCAGGGTCGGAAGCAAGACGCTGTTATAAGAAACCCATACTAAATTAGCCCCCAGCATTAAGCTGCTCATGCCAAACAGGAACCCTACAGACCTTTTGGTGGCACTGCTTACAGATGTCGTCATAGTATCTCCTGTTTTACCGGCAAAGTGACTAATCTAATTTATTTCAGCACTCCGCTGAGTATTGTGAAGATCATTTGAATAAGGTATTAAAAGTGGATTACGATGGGGATCATCGCAACACTGGTAATAATTTGTGCGGTAGATATCCTGGTTACTCGTTTATAACATTAATTTCTGCATCTTCATCAAGTCTTCCATGGGACCTTTGGTTTGGATCTTGCGTTGCATGTAGGCTGTCACACCATTGATCTTACGATCCATTACCCCAGCCAGCACCTCGGTAGTGGTCGTCACGGTGACGTCCGGGTTAGCCAGGGTTTCCTTCGCCAGCGTGGCCTCTTTGCCATCCACTGCTCGGATCAGCCAGTCCTCCTTGGTATCGGTAAACCTGAATAGTAACGCCCGTGTAAAGCCTTTCAGGCTGGACTGAACACTCGGATTGCTGAACCTGTCCACAATTCTTTGCAAATAAGGTTGGACATCGACCATGATTGACGCTCCTTTCGGGGATTGTCAGTATATTCTACAATGAAAGGCTGAAATTATTTGCCACAGATGGACACAGATGGACACAGATGGACACAGATGGACACAGATGGACACAGATTGTAAAACATATTTTAATCAAATATATTTTGAATGGAGTGGCCGATCGTTACGCGAAAAAGAACGAAGGGGAACGTAGAATCACATGTTTTTGGGGTGGGTTAATATTTTTTTGACGATCATTGGGAATTGAACCGTAATAATTCAAATGCATTCAATTCACTTCCTTGGAGGATAATGGTAATTTCCTTTCTTATGTAATTACTCACACCCCCACCCCTGCCCCTCCCCCGCAAAACGGGTGAGGGGAGAAACATCGAAAAATAGGGATACGCACGGGCTACGCCCTCGCGCATCCCTATTTTTCGAAATCAATATATAGCAATTCTTATGATATGTGGTATCCATTTTTAGTTGGTGAGTAAGTACTTTCTTATTATAGCACTAATGTTCTATTCTACAAGGGGTTTATGGGAAAGTCGCAATATTTTAAGAATCCTAATGAAAAAGGATCAATCATTTAAGGGGTGACTATCCAATGGCATAAAAATAGGTTGATTACGATACTACTTAATGGGTTGGAGTTCGCCAGTCACCAGATTATATTGCAATGCTATTGGACCACTCTCCCATAAAGTGAGCATTTGGGAGGTTTCCCAAGTGACACTAACCAATGGCGGATTTTCCGCCTCCAACAACAAAGTCTGCTTAAATGTGGCAAAGTCCAAAATTACCAGGTAGGATTTCCCAGGAAAACCGGCGCAACTTTCTGTCTGGATGTAAACCAGCGAGTTTCTTGCTGGCGACAACTGATAACTTATTGGATGTGCGTCAGGGACCTTGTAAGGAATACGCTCCATCTCACCTATGTCCAGGTCCCAAAGGACAAACTCGCCTTTTCCTGGGATAATCATGGTTTTATCATCAGCCATGAGCTCTCCCATACCTGGAGTGGAATCAATAATACCGGTAATGGCATCAACCCGAAACATATCCCGAACCCAAAGCTCACAAAAATCCCCATCTGGAACGCCATATTTCGATGCGGTATAGTAAAAATAACGCCCACCAGGTGACCAAAATAGCCCACCTAACCCATAAGCGCCGATTCCGCCGCAGAACTGTAGCTGATCAGCGACAACATTCTTTGATGTGTATTTTTCCTGGATAAGTTTCAGCTGCTCGTAGGCATTCTCGCCTTCATTGCCTACCCGAACGCAATCGTAGCGGATAATTTCGGCTAAAAACTGCCCGTCCGGTGAAGAGTAGGTATCGATAATTTGCGGGGTGCTGGAAGCCATTACGGCAACCTCCAGTGCCTCGTAGGTGGCTACATAATTGGGGGTTGGTGCCGAGGCGGTGGCAGTCATTATCCTTGCGGTCATCGTTGCCAGTCTGTCCGCTACCTGGGTCAACCCTCTAGCAGCAGTCGATTGCCGGCCAGCAATCTGGGTTGATTGGTAGTTTGTAGTAGGTGTAAAGGCTAGGGTAGGGCGTGGGGATTCCGTGTTGGATCGAGATGGAGATGGTTGGGGAGTAGTTATGGTTGAGCTGCAGGCAGTGAACAAACCTAATAGAACGAACAGCATAATAGTCTTTTTTTTCATCTTCCTCACCTTGCCAAGACAATTATTTCCTATCGCTATTATGTGTTGACTGCGCTGGTATGCGAATAATAGATGTAATGTGGACGACAGGTGCGAAGGGAGCTCTTGTTGTGCTTACAATAAATCAATCTTCAAACGTTTCTATGATAGCTTTTGTTCCTTAATATAAATCGGCGAGATATGGCTAGTTTTACTCAGCTTCTCTCAATAATATCCGTTGATAAGGTGCTTAGTTGCTCTGGCGTTTCCCCCGTCACCACAAAAGTCTCCTCGTCTCCCACCATCACCCCCTCGTCGCTGGGCGAATACAGCTCGATGTTGAGCACCATCCCCTTCTCGATGGGGGTCGCATCCTCCGCCATGATCCAGTGCTCATCCACCTGCAAGCCGATGCTATGACCCACATGCATGAACATCGGGTCGAGGCCGACCTGGGCAAAGAGATCATATGCCTGGGCATGTAGCTCGCCAAAGCTCTTACCCGGGCGCAAGGCTTTCCCCATCTCTGCCACCACCCAACAAAGCTTCCGGTGTACCTGCGTGAGTGCCTCTGGAACTCTCCCGGTGTACACCAGGCGCCGGTTGTCGGAGACGTAACCTTCGTAGACCGCCCCGAGGTCCAGGGTGACAATTTGATTTTCCTCCAGCAGCTCACCCAAAGCCACCTCAGGGTTTGCCCCGCCGAAAGCCACCGTGACGTGATCGATACCCTGGGCTCCATTTTTAATCATGACCCACTTGGCTTCCTGGATCAGCTCCAGCCGGCTCATCCCCAGCCGCAGATGGTGGGCCAGCTCCATCACAGTTTGATCGACGATCTGTGTGCTCCTGCGGATCCGCTCTATCTCTAGGGATGACTTGACCAGCCGCAGCTGGTGCAGGATGTCATCCGCAACCAGGATCTTGGCGGGCCTGGCATTTTCCTGGATCAATTGAGCCGCATAATGCGGGAAGGTCGATTCAACCCCGACCGTGCATCCAGGATGCAGCTTTTCGCTAATAAAGCCCACCAGCTCATCGATTGACATCTGGTATGTGAAGTACATGCGTACATCCTCCACACCATAATCGATGCCCATGGCTGCTCCACCCCAGCATAACAATGTGATCTGCCCATCACTACCGATGAATGAAAAATATGGCAGCTGGTTGCGTAAGGCGTATACGATCGGGTTGCCACTGCTGGGTAAGGTCGGGAAACCTGTGGTGTAAAATACATTTTCTGGGGAGGAGAGGAAAATCCCATCCAGCGCGCTCCCTTTCATCAATGCCAACAACCGAACGCGATCCAATCCAACCGGTTTGAATGAATCGGATAAGTCATCCATCATATTCACACTCCATAGGTAAGTACTTAATCCTCACACCATCACAGGCTGCCTGGTATCAATGGACCTGTCGACAGCCTCGACTACACGCAGTGCATATAACGCATCTGCAGGGTCAATCAGCGGTGGACGGTCCTCAGCCACCGCAGAAACAAAATCCCTGATCTCCGCCACCATCGAGCTGAATTTCCAGCCGAGAGGGTCGAATGGCACGTCTTCGATGGTGGTCCCATCGATATCATTTGAACCCAGGTAATATTTGACCACCGGGTTTGCCAGCTGATCAATGATCATGCCGCCTTGGCTGCCATAGATTTCTACCCTCTCTGTCCAGGGGATTTCCATGGTGCAGCTGGTGTTGAGCTGAAATTCTGCTCCATTGACCAGGTGCCCCAGGATTAAGCCATTGTCCTCCTCCTCACCCTCCGGCACAATCTTTGAAGCGAAGCCCAGCACCTCCCTGACGCCCCCAAACAGCCATTTGAACAGGTAGAAATTATGCACGCTCGAATCCAGGATGACGCCTCCATATGGAGATTTGCCATGCCATAGGTTTGGGTTTTTGATCCGGTAAACTTCGCTGCCGGCTATCAACGTCCGCACCGTCCAGATTTCGCCAAGCAGACCAGCCCTGAGAATCTCTTCCGCTTTTTGATAGGCGGTTACAAAGCGGGTGTTTTCTGCCACACTGAACTTGACCCCCTTTTCCCTGGCCAGGTCGATCAGCTCTTCACCCTGCTCCGATTTGACTGCGATGGGTTTCTCAACCAGGACGTGCTTTCCCGCCTCGATCGCGGCCCTGGCAATCTCATAGTGCATCTCGTGCGGTACGGTGATGTCAACCAGGTCTACATGGGTGTTGTTCAGCAGGTCCTGATAGCGCGTATACCCTTCACACCCCTCATACATCCCAATGCGATTATTGACTTCTTCGCGGTTTATGTCACACATGGCAACGATCTCGCAAGTTTCCCCCATTTCACTGAAACCAGCTTCGTGCGCAAACGAGATTGCCCCCAACCCGATCAAACCGGCTCGAATCTCACGCCTCATGACCTTTTCCTTCCTGCGCAGGAATGATAGCAACCGTGTTCGCCGGATGGCGTCAAAACCACACGCTATCCGTCAAACTATAACATAAACAAAAGTGGATTACAATGCCATGCATCCATTATCCCTATCCATACTATAATTTCAAAAGTACACACCATTCATTCGAAGGAAATCGCTATGCAGCCATTGATCATCGTCGCTACACCCAATATCAGCTGGCTTCATCCAGAGCTGGACTACCCTCGTACGCCGGAGACGATCGCCGCTGAAGCCAGGCTATGTTATGCGAACGGGGCCACCATTCTTCATACCCATGCTGAAGGCAGGTGGGCTGAAACGATCCGTGCAGTTCGTAATCAGGCTGACATCATTATCCAGTGTGGCATGTCCAGCCTGCCCATCCCTGAACGCATGCAAGTCTACGAAAATAAAGCTGACATGATTTCGATCATCTTGAACCACCATGATGAAGCCTTTGCCCTTACGGAAACCTCCGTGTTGCATTCCCGCCAGGAGCTGGCTGAATACGCCTCGCTGAACCAGAAGTATGGACTCATCCCCGAATACGAGGTCTGGCATGCGGGCTCGATCTGGAATTTGAACTACCTGATCGAGCAGGGTCTGCTTAAGCCTCCGTACGTAACCACGCTGTTCTTCGGCTGGCCGGGAGGCACCTGGTCGCCGCCCACTGTTGAAGAGTACCTCTACCGTCGCAAGCTGATGCCCTCTGGCTGCATTTGCAACGTCAGCATCATGGGCGAGGGGCAGCGGGATATTCTCACCGCAGCCATTTTGATGGGGGACCATGTGCGCGTGGGCACAGAGGATCATCCATTCAACCATGCTGGTAAAGTGGTTCCCACGCATGAATTGGTCAGAGAAACCGCCGAGCTCGCCAGGGCGATCGGCCGCCCGCTGGCAACCCTTGACCAGGCGCGTGATTTAATCGGTCTCTCAGGAGGGCAGGATGATCTCAGATAAAAAGGTTGCTGTTATCACCGGCAGTGCCCGTGGGATTGGTGCGGCTACGCTGCATGAGTTTGCCGAGCATGGCCTGGTCGTGGTCGGCTTGGATGTGCTTCCCGAGGGTGAACGGGTTGCCCAGGAGATCAACCATAAAGGTGGTGAGGGCATTTTTCTACGCTGTGATGTATCGGATGAGCCGCGTGTGGCTGAATGTGTCCAGCTAATTGGCGAGAAATACGGTCATATCGATATCCTGGTCAACAACGCCGGCGTAGTATTGGTCAAGCCATTCGACCAGATTACCTGGGAGGAATTCCAGCGTACCACGAACATCAACCTCGGCGGTCACTTCTTGCTATGCAAATATGTGCTGCCGTTCATGAAGAAGCAGATGAATGGTGTGATTATCAACATGGGTTCTGTCTCAGGTCATGTGGGTCAGACCGATCACGTCATGTATGGCGCAACCAAGGGTGCCATCATCGCCATGACCCGCGCCCTGGCCTGGGAGCTGGCACCCTACAATATCCGCGTCAATTCCATTAGCCCGGGTTCGGTGGATACCCCCATGTTGCGCAGTGATATCGACCTTGAATCCAGGCGTACAGGTATTCCATTCGAGGTTGTCAAGCAGGAGCGCGAGGCTGAACAGGCCTTCAAGCGTTGGGCAGACCCGTCGGAAATTGCCTCTGTAATCTATTTCCTGGCTAGTGAGGCTGCCTCATTTGTTACCGGAGCCGACTGGCTGGTGGATTGTGGCTGGGTTGCCAGGTAAGGAGATACTATGAAGGATGACGTGCGCCAACAGATAGTGCAAATTGCCAGCGAGTTATTCGCCAGGTGCTTGCTTACCCCCACCGGAGGTAACATCAGCGCCCGCTGTGAAGATAACCCCGACGAAATTTGGATCACCCCCAGTGCTATTTTTAAAGGTGACCTGCACCCTGAAATGATGGTGCGGATCGACCTGCAGGGTACCATAAAAAGTGAGACGGGCTTTCCGGCTTCCAGTGAGCGCCGCGTTCACTGTGCCATTTATCGAACCAGACCCGAGATCCAGGCCGTGGTCCACACCCATGCTCCCCAGGCGACCCTCATGGCCCTCACCCAGACCACATTCCTCCCGATTTCATTGGAATCAGCCTCTCTCGGTGATATTCCTGTCGTACCCTTCATTATGCCGGGCACGGACGCGTTAGGGGATGCAGTCGCCAATGCTATGGGGGCTGGTTTTGCAGTCCTGATGCAAAATCACGGGCTGGTGGTGGCTGCCAGCAATCTGCGTCGTGCCGCTGATATCACTGACGTGATCGAAGTGACCGCCCTCAAACTGCTCACCTGCAAAGCCCTGGGCGTCACTCCGCCTGTGTTGCCCGAAGAGACCGTCAAAACGCTACGTGAATCAGGGTTTTGGATCGCGTAAGATTTCCACCCTTCACCTGCAAACAGCCTGTTTACACGCCACAAAAAACCTGATGGATTAATAGCGGTCGCAAAACCCAAATCCTAATCAACTATTAACTAATTAAGTATTGACTTAATTAAGTGAATGGTTTATTATTGGTTTTATGGATATATTTTATGCGCTCGCCGATCCGACTCGACGCAAAATTCTGGAGCTGCTTGCCAGCCAGGGAGAGCTTCCGGCTACACAAATTTACACCAATTTTACCGTCAGCCCGCCGGCGATCTCTCAGCATCTGAAAATCCTCCGGGAAGCGAACCTGGTGAAGATGGAAAAACATGCCCAACAGCGCCTTTACCAGATCAACCCGGAAGCAATGCTTGAAGTGCAAGATTGGTCGAAGAATCTGGCGCAGCTTTGGAATCAGCGTTTGGACGTATTGGACGAGTTGCTCAAGGTTGAAAAACAGGTAGGTACAAGAAATAAATAGAAAGGATGTGTCAAATGGAAAAAGAATTAACCCTCAAGCGTATTTTCGATGCCCCTATCGAGCTCGTGTTCAAAGCATGGACCGACCCTAAGCTCGTAAAACAATGGTGGGGTCCGAGTGTATTTACCACCCCCGTCTGCGAGATTGACCCTCGCCTTGGTGGCAAACTGTATATCGTTATGCACGGACCCAAAGGCAGTGATTTTGATATCGACCTTCCCATGTGGGGTGTCTTTCAAGAGTTCGATCCTCCCCGACGCCTGGTTTTTACCAACCAGGCCATGCCCGATGAAAATGGTGTCAAGCAGCTGAATACCCTGTGCACGGTCACATTCAAGGAAACAGGCGGTAAAACCGAAATGACTTTGCATATCGTCCTGGTCAATGCAACGCCTGCTGCCACAGCTGCATGGGCTGGGGCAGAGATGGGCTGGAACCAAAGCCTGGACAAGCTGCCTGCAGTGCTGATTAAAGTCTGATCGGATTCGATAATCGAAAATCCACTGCTTAAGTAAATTTACCGCTTAATTTTGATACTGGGTCGTACGGCAAACCGCCCGTTAATACCATAACGGGCGGTTTTTTCTTTAACATTTCTTTCTTTGCTCTAGGGAGTACTCGTAATTACTCCCTACTGCTATGTGCACCCGTCCTGCGATGATTTGTATGCATTATTCCCGGAAGATAGGAGTTCGCAGGTGGTTTTCCCTGCGAACTCCTATCTTCCGGCCTCTTCTCCCCTTCCCACAATTTCAGGGGAGATAAAGAGGGGATGGGTGAGTAGTTACGAGTACTCAAATGGCAAAAACCGCTAATTTAATGTGTACTGTATAATTATGGATGAAATAATTGTGATTCCACCAATCGAGTTTATCTACAATCAAATCAGAGATTGAGAATCCATACTCATAGGAGGAGATCATGCCCACCGATTCCGCATCCCAAGCCATCGGCATCCTGCGCAATCCAAGCACCTTTCAGTGGTATGTCATTACCCTGTTTGCTCTCATCGTCTATGTTTATGCCGTTGAGGTGGAACGGCGAAATTGGAACCTCGTTTTTGCTGGCCTGGCCTTCTGGGGCATGGACTGGTTCAACGAAATCTGGAACGGGCTTGTATTTCACTTCACCAATTACGCCCCTGTCTGGGGAGCTCCAGGCAAAACAGCCTTCCTGCTGTTGATTGGCTTGAACATCGAAATATGCTTCATGTTCGCTATTGCCGGCGTCGCCTTCTCCAAAATGCTGCCAGCCAATAAGAGCCTCAAGCTCCTCGGGCTCCCCAACCGCCTGGTCTTCGCCATTATTGGCTCGATTTTCTGTGTGATCGTCGAGCTGCTTCTGAATGCCGCTGGCGCTCTTACCTGGGACTATACCTGGTGGAATGTCGCTGCCCCCTGGTTGATCTTCCTGATCGGTTACCTGCCTTTCTTCCTGGTTTCGTTCTGGGTATTCGATATGCCCACCGTGAAACAGAAAGCGATCACTGTCAGCAGCATCCTCGGCTTTGATCTGATCTGCCTGGTCTTGTTCGTCGGTATATTAAATTGGATTTAGCGCCTGCTTACCAATTGGGCTCTGGGGTTGCGATAAATAACAGAGATTGTAACATCCACCCTTCTCTGCCATCTTCGACCACCAGCACCTGAACCCACATATACCCTTTCACCTCCTGTGAAGCTCCCAGGAGCTGTACCAACGTCCCTTGTATGACACCCGGATACAAGATCCTTTCAGTGAACCCAGGCCCTGATCGTAGGAGTGCACCTTCTTCCGGACCAATGCGTGCATAGACTGGCACCGGGGATGGTGTGAGTGTTTCGCTGGGGATGGGTGTCCGCGTCGCGGTCAGTGTGATGGTTGGTGTAAGGGTTGGAGGCACCGGCGTGGCTGTTTGGGTCACGGTCGGTGGAATGGGCGTAAGTGTATATGTAGCAGTAGGTGTATAGGTTGGAACAGCCAGCGGAGCTCCAAACCATCCTAGCGTTGTGCTGAAAGCTCCTACACCGAACACTAATGCCACCCCGATCAGCGTGACCACTCCCCCCAGGGTGTAGCCAAAAACAGTCATCGGGCGAAAACCAAGGATTGCCAGGGTCAGCGCTCCGAGCAATGCCCCCCAGGCAAGATGAATGGCGAATACAATCAACCCATCTGGGAATAGATGGGGTACTCCACTACCCAAGCCAAAGCCTGCCACTACCAGAGGCAGGTATAGCGTGTAAGCCAGTGCCACGCTGGGTGCTGCTGGGCTACGCTCATGATGTACCATGGTCGCCGCAGTAAAGACCGCCCCGACAGTCAAAACAATGAAGTTGATTGCCGAGAGCTCTGCATTCAAATAAGCCTGGGTCAAGGATACTGGCATCCAAACTCGTCCCAACATCCCGGCCGCGATCCCCACGATAAACACCATCCAGCATCCGATGATCAAACCCACCAGGCTGCGAGCGAAGAATTTATAGGAGCCAACCACCGTCGCCAAAGAAAGACCGATTACAGGTGCCATTAATGGGGCAAGGACAGCTCCCAAAACCAACAAGGCGGTAGAATCCAGCACCACACCGAAACAGAAGATGATTCCCGATATCACCGAGAATAGAAAGAAATCAAAGCTGGGTGATGTCCGTTGCCTTAGCTGGTCCACTACAATCGCACGCTCGTCTGCCTCGAGAGGGCCTAACAAGCGCCGTGCCCGTCTTCGACGTGCCGGTGGCATCATATCAGGATCATCCGGGATGTATTCGTTCTTAGGTAGGCTCATTTACGTAATGTAGCTACAATCCTGAGTGGTTTTTCGAGGATATCCAAAGCCTCATAGATATTGGCCGCGACCAGGTCGGCTGCCAGCAATGTCTCTAGTGACGTTCCTTCAGGTGAGAGCACACACATCCCCAGGGCCGCGATCCGCAACATTCCAGCATCGTTTGCACCCTGCCCGATCGCCACGATCGTTCCAGCGCCTAATTTTTGTACGTAATTTTCTTTCTGTTCTGCTTCGTTCCCAGGTAGGATGTGGATCGCTTTAAACCCAAGCTGTTGATCGATGATGTCTTGCTTTCCATGCGTATCGGCAGTCAATAAGTGCACGCTCAATCGATCGCCCAGGCTAGATAACCTTTGCTTCACACCGTCCAAGAGCTGCCCATCCACTGCCAGGGTGCCATTCACGTCACAAACCAGATGCTTCAGCTGGATCAAACCACGCCCCGGGATGTTCAGCTCGATCATGAACTTATTATACCCCAAGGAATTTTAGCAGAAATTTATCCGTTAACCTCAATACTGCCTCCTTGTAGTACAATTCGCGCCGACCACATTGACGGAGCGATATTCCTTGAAGCTTTATTTCCGCTACACAACCCGCATCATTCTGCTCATCTGTCTGGGCTGGCTGATCTCGCTGCTATCTGCCTGCGGTACAGTCATCCCCACGACGAAACCCACCTACACCCCCTTCCCCAGCCCAACCGCCTCCCTCACTCCAGCTCCCACCCTCACGCCTACTCCCACACCTCAGCCACCCTTAGCAGTCCTGTTGGCCGCTACCGGTGCTGACCAGGCACAAATAAGCCACCTTCAGACTGGCCTCAACGATATCGTCCTCGCAGCCGGGTTACGCTGGCAGGTCTGGCAGCAGCTAACGAAAAATGACCTGATACCTTCCCTTCGCTTGGTGGTGGTAATCCCACCAGATCCAGGCCTGGCAGAATGGATCGCTGCTGCTCCAGATACCCAGTTCCTGGCAATAGGTATCCCCGGGTTGGAAGCTGCTCCCAATCTAACCTCAATTGGCGCAGATGGGGACCGGACTGACCAGCAGGGTTTTATCGCCGGTGTGATCGCTGCCATGCTCTCCGACGATTGGCGCGTGGGAGTGATCAGCCTGTCGGATACATTGGAGGGGCGGTCTGCCCGTACAGGCTTCCTCAACGGGGTGGTATATTTCTGCGGCCTGTGCCGACCAGCGCACCCACCCTTCTATGAGTACCCACTGTATTTTGAGCTCCCATCCACCGCCTCCCCCGCCGAATGGCAGGAAGCTGCCAATTACATGGTCGACCACGCCGCTGCAACAGTGTACGTCTATCCCGGGGCGGGTAATGAATCCATGCTCTCCATCCTGGCAAACGCCAAAGTAAATATTATCAGCAGCGGAGAACCTCCCCAGGCTGCCCGCTCAAGTTGGGTTGTTTCACTGACCACCGACCCACTTCCCCTCATCCAGAATCAGGTGAAAGGTCTCTTGGATGGCAGCCTTTCCGCTGGTCAATCGCTGGTCGTGCCCATTCAATTCACCCAGACCGACCAATTAAAATTCACCCCGGGCAAGCAGCGATTAGCTGGGCAGGTTTTATCCGACTTGCAGGCTGGATATATCGATACGGGGGTGGATTTAACCACCGGTGAGAACCGTCCTTGACAATTTTAGAAAACTGATCTTCTGTGCAAGGATAGGTCATATATCCAAAAATGAGGTT
>Ga0153915_10004700_pt1 | contig 12625 bp, 10 predicted proteins | sample Opewatmetagenome_2_FD_107003 | JGI IMG/M metagenome (GOLD analysis project Ga0153915, IMG submission 107003) | Freshwater wetland microbial communities from Ohio, USA - Open water 3 Core 3 Depth 3 metaG | ecosystem: Environmental > Aquatic > Freshwater > Wetlands | place: USA: Ohio, Lake Erie... | reverse complement strand
CTCGAGGTTTGGGCAAGAATGGCGCGCAACGAAAAAGGCGCCCCCCCTCCGTTCCTCTCCACCCACCCCGGCTACGATACGCGTGTGCAACAGCTACGCCCCTTCATGCCTGAGGCGCTTCGTTACTATCAATCGAGTAATGCGCGGATAGAAACGCTGCCGACGCCGGCGGCGCTGGATTCGCCGGCGGCGAAGTCGGAGCGGGAATTGCTGAAACGGGTCCAGCTGATCAATCGTTTTGTCGCGGAACAAAACGGCGAACGCGCGATCATTGAGGGCCTAGCCTATGAGTTGCGTCTAAGCCCGGAAATAATCTATCGGGAACGGCAGCAATTGGGCTTGGGTTATGGGCAATATGCCGCCCTCAGAGGTGTTTCTTATTTGGGCCGCGGTCCCATTAACCGGATCGTCGACGATTATCAGCGCGGCCGGCCCTGGTCCGACATTGCCCAGAGCAACGGCAGCAGAATCAGCGAATTGACGACTTGGATCGGCGACGTCATGCGCACGAGCAATGGGATGGCCCAAAGGCTGAGATAGCTGCGCTATCGTCCGAGCACGCGGCTTCGCTAGTGTAGTGTCCCAGAAATCTCTTGACTATCGAGGCGGCATACTTTCAGGCTCCAACAGGGGCGGGACTGGAGCCCGTGGGCACAGAGACAAAGCGCCAGTTTCTGACCGACCCCCACGCCGGACTCCGCTTTGACAAGCGCGAAAAATCCAGATAAGTAACTGTCGGGAGTATCGACGGGGAGTGAGTAAGCCAAGACCCGGACAATCCTTTTTGACCAGCATTTGCGGCGAAGAAATGCACCCCCAGGGGTGCATTTCTTTTTTTACCTGATCGGGGGAGCAGAAGTTGCACGCACAAATCGAAATCCTAGCTTCGCTACAGTTGGTGGATCGTGAAATTCGGGAGCAAACCGGACTCAAGCAAGGACTGCTGGGCGAGCTCCGGACCAAAGAGACGGAGGTCGAGGCGAAGAAGCGGGAGGTCGAAGCGTTAACGGCTCTTTTCGTGGAAAAAGAAAAACTGCGCCGGGAAAAAGACCGGATATTTCAGGACGAAGGCAAAAAAGTTATGGATAAGCGGATGCGGATGAACCGCATCAAGAACATCAAAGAGCTACAAGCGCTGCAGCGGGAAATCGATCAGATTAAACAAAGCAATATCGAGCTGGAGGAATCGCTCATCCAGATCATGGTGGAGATCGACGGAATCAAAGCAAACATAAAGGCCAAGGAAGATGAGATGGCGCAGATACAGGGTGAGTGGCAACAAAAGCAGCAAGAGCTGCAGTCCCAAATCACTGGTATCGATCGAGCCGTTTCCGAGGCCGCCACGCGCCGCCAGACCATCGCATCCCAGGTGGCGGCAGATCTGATTTCCCGGTACGAACTGATATTCTCACGCCGCGGCGGCACCGCCGTGGTGGAAGTCGCCGGCGGCATCTGCCAGGGCTGTTATATGAATATCCCGCCGCAGTTGGGGAACGAGATCATCAAGAGCGACAAGGTCCATCTTTGCCCCAGTTGTCAGCGCATTCTTTACTGTCGGCCGTCGGCGGAACAAGAGAAGACGGCTTGAGTGTCCTTTGGACGCTATCTCACACCGATTTTTTTAGCGTAAACAGGTTAGAGTTCTTTCCTTATCAGAGTTGGTGTCCACTGTCGCGTTCTTTTAAATGGAACGATGCCGTTGATCCGGCGGCTGCAAGAAAATATGATCGCCTAGCGGTTCGCTCAGAACATGGGCATGGCAGGAATTGAGAAAGAATGGCTTCTGATGGTGGACGGCGCGGCACGCGGCAACCCGGGAGAAGCGGGTTGCGGGGCGGCGATCTGCGACGAGACTGGCGCGGTCGTGAAAGAACTCAGCCGATACATTGGGCACGCAACCAACAACGTCGCCGAGTACGAAGCTTTATTGATGGGCCTCGAAGCGCTTGTTCGAATGGGCGGGAAAAAAGTTCGCGTCCAGAGTGATTCGCAGTTGTTGGTTCGACAATTAAATGGCGAATATCGCGTCAAAGACGAAAAGCTGAAAGTGCTCTATCAACGAGCGGTGAATTTGTTGCGTCGCTTTGACGGGTATCGTATTCTTCATGTGCCGAGAGAATTAAACAAGCTCGCCGACCGGCTCGCCAACCGGGGCATCGATGACGCCGTAAGGAGCAATTCGGTGGGCTAAAGTAGATCAAGCGATCGCTCTCCGCCTCGGGTGGGGAGAGGAAAGTCCGGACTCCGCAGGACAGGGTGGCCGCTAACGGCGGCCCCGAGTAATCGGGGGAAAGTACCACAGAAAACATACCGCCAGCCAAAAGCTGGTAAGGTTGAAAAGGCGAGGTAAGAGCTCACCGGTCCGCCAGTGATGGTGGACGCTTGGCAAACCCCACCTGGAGCAAGACCCAATAGGAGGGTTGGGTGGTCCGCCCGTAACCCTCGGGTAAGGTCGCTCGACCCCGTGAGCAATCACGGGGCAAGATGAATGATCGCTGTGACTCCGTTATGGGTCACGACAGGATCCGGCTTAACGATCCACTTTAGCCCACTCATTCTCGAACCACTCTACTCCCACCGAACTTATTCCAATCACTCGGTCCGGCAAAGCCATCTCTGTCGGGTCCTACGAGGGATTCATCCCACCGCCTTGGCTTGAACCCGGATTCCGCAGTTGAAGGTACAATCTCTACGGAGTGAGGTGTGAGACTGGAGTAGCGAAGGCACCGAGCTCCGCCGTATCAAAGTCGTTTTTCGTGCTTGGCAATCTGTCGTTAGCGGATTACAGATGCCACTGAGGGCACCGCTGATCTCAACTCCCTTGGAGGCACAGGTAAATTGCGTTCGCTACGTTAGGCCCGCACCTTGCTCCGTGCCTTAACTATCAAACACGGAATCCGGGTTGAATCACTGTGGGTTCATCCCTAGCAGCTTGCTACGGGGCATTTCATTTTGACGTATAGAAGAGATTAGCCAGACATTTTGGGTGATCTGTATGTTGGGGTAGCCTCGATGGTGTCCCCAAGATATTGTTACCCTGTTAAAGCCAGCCTAAAAACCCTGAAAAATAAGAAATTTTTGTTGACAGCAACACCGTAGAAAGTTATAAGTGGCCATTGAGTGGGAGGAAGTGGGATTATTTCCCATTTTTATCCCTTAGCCGCAACTAAATTTATGTTTCGTGGGAGTTATGAACATACGCTCGATGGTAAGGGCCGCTTGAGCGTTCCATCGAAGTTTCGCGATGTCTTGGTCGGGAAAGGCGACGAAAGAGTCGTCATCACTAATTTTGTCGTGGATGGGATGCGTTGCCTCGATGTTTACCCCATCGATGAGTGGCTGCGCTTTGAGGAAGAGATTCGTAAGAAGCCGAAGTTCGAACGGCGCATGGTGATGTTTCAAAATTTTTATCTCGGCGGCGCGTGCGAGTGCGCGCTGGACAAACAGGGGCGCATTTTGATTCCGCCGGCGCTCAGGAAATACGCCGATCTCAAGCGCGATGTGGTCTTGGTTTCGGCCCTCGAAAAGTTTCGTGTGTGGGACCAAACAGCATGGAAGAAGATCTTCGCTGATGCGGAAGAGAAGTTAATGCAGGATCCGGATTCTCTCAGTGATCTGGGACTCTAGCAAAGGCGGATAATAAGCGTGCGAGGGGCTTGATGAAAGGAGATGAATCAATGTTAGCGCGAAAGCCTATCCAGGACATATCGGTGCTCGATGTCACCGGCGATATCGATTTTCGTGAGATGATTCGCATCAAGAACGCTATCGGTTCATTGATCGAAAAGGAACGAATCAAGGTCGTTCTCAATCTTAAAGCGGTCGATCACATCAATTACTTGAGCATCGGTGTTTTGCTCGAGCGATTGAAACTTCTAAGAAATCTGAACGGCGACCTCAAGCTGTCGGGCATGAGTCCGTTTCTCCGCGACATATTCAAGGTTGTGGGCATGGATCGTTTCTTCGAAGAATACACTTCACTGGAAGACGCGGTCGCAAGTTTTGACGACGACTGGGAGGGCGACGGGACCAGTCATTGAATGGTGTACGAACATGTACCGGTCATGGCTCGGGAAGTGGGGCAATTCCTAAATGCCGGGCCGCACCAGCGTTTTTTGGACGGTACGCTGGGAGGAGGAGGCCATAGCGAACAGATTCTGATTGACAGTAGTCCGGACGGGCAAGTCTTGGGTTTGGACTGGGATGACGAAGCGTTGGTTGAAGCTCGGCGGCGGTTGGCAAGGTTTCAGGACCGCGTGACGTTGCGCCAATCGAGTTTCTCGGCGGCCCGGGAAATCTTGTCTGAGATCGGCTGGCATTCCGTGCACGGGGCGATCTTGGATCTCGGCGCCTCGTCCCATCAGCTGCGATCCGAGGAACGGGGCTTCAGTTTTCGTTCGCAGGCAAGGCTCGATATGCGCATGGACCGCCGCCAATCGCTGGACGCCTATCAAATCGTCAACTCGTTTCCGGCAGCTGAATTGGAAAAGATCCTCAGGACTTTCGGCGAGGAACGCCAAGCGCGGCGCATCGCGTTGAAAATTGCCGAAGCCCGCCGGAGCAAGCCGCTAGAAACCGCGGCGGAGCTTGCCCAATTGATCGAGCGGGTCAAAGGAAGCCGTGGTCCAGGGCATCACCCGGCGACGCAGTCCTTTCAGGCATTGCGCATTGCGGTGAACCAGGAATTGCGCCATTTGGAACTTTTCTTAGCGGATGGATATGAGCTGTTGGAGCCCACCGGCCGAATGGTGATCATCTCGTTTCATTCGCTCGAGGATCGTTTGGTGAAGACAGCGTTTCGCAAGTGGGGCCGGGATTGCCTCTGTCCGCCGCGGGCACCGACTTGTCACTGCGGTTGGAACCGGAAGGTCAGGCTGCTCACGCGAAAACCGATTGTTCCTTCAGCAAGCGAAATTGAGTCCAATCCCAGGGCGCGCTCTGCAAAGTTGCGCGCGGTGGAGAGAATCTAGAGGATTGATCATGCCAGCCGCAGAGGGCGTCAGAGTAAGAGTAAAAACCCGAACGGAAGCGCGAAATCCCCGAACCGACCGCAGCGAACGGCGCCGCCATCATTGGGCCGTGCTGTCGTTGTCTCTCTGTTTGGTGGGAGTCGTTCTGCTGCATGTCTGGTTGAGGCTCCAGGTGGTCCGGATGGGCTATGCGCTGTCGACCACGAGCAAGCTGGAGAGCCAGCTCGAACAGGAGCGGCGGGAATTGACGGTGGAGTTGGCGACGTTGACATCGCCCGATCGTTTGGAAGCCATGGCGCGCAAACGCCTCGGACTCGTGGCGCCTGAGAAAGGCCAGGTGATCGTTCTCCCATGAGACGGTCTTATAAAGGGATCCGTTTCCGGCTCGGCTTGGCGAAGATTTTGTTCATTGCCTTGATGGCGATCGTCGGCGGGCGCGCCGTCCATCTCCAAATATGGCAAGGAGAAAGCTTTAAACGGCTCGGCGAACGGCAGCACTTGAAAGAGTGGATCGTGCTGCCCAAGCGCGGCGCTGTGTTTGATCGCGCCGGTGAGCCGCTGGCGCTGAGTTTGGAATCCCAATCGGTCTATGCCCGGCCTCACCGCATTCAAGATCCCGAAGCGATGAGCCGGAGTTTAGCTCAGATCCTGAGTCTCGACTTCGCCGAGGTAAGGCAAAAGCTTCAGGCGGCGAAGCCGTTTGTCTGGATCAAGCGGCAGGTTTCCCCCGCCGAAGCGGATCGGATCCAGGCGCTCAACCTTGAAGGCGTGGGAATGTTTTACGAGCCTAATAGGTACTATCCGCAGGGACAGCTCGGGGGACAAGTCATCGGATTCGTAAACCGCGATTCAGAGGGCTTGGAAGGATTGGAGCTACAATACAACGATTATATTCGGGGTGAAACCGGATCGTCGCTGATCGAGCGCGATGCCCTGGGCCGCCGGGTCTTGGTCCAAGGCGTCGAAGGTCTGCAGATCCCTCCGGGCGGCGATATTCATTTGACGCTGGACAGTTCCATTCAACATCTGGCGGAAAAGGAGCTTGAGGCGACCATTTCCAAGTACCGCGCCAAGGCGGGCGTCGCCATCGTCGTTGAGCCCTTTACCGGCGAAGTGCTTGCCCTGGCCAATTATCCATCTTTCAATCCCAACAATTTCTCCCAGGAAACGGCGCAACGGCGGCGCAACCGCGCGGTCGCGGACGGATATGAACCAGGTTCTACGTTTAAGACCGTGCTCGCGGCGGCGGCTTTGGAAGAGGGCGTGGTTGGCAAAGAGGATCTTTTCTACTGCGAGATGGGTAAATATGCCTACGCCGGAAAGATCATCCACGATACTCATCCCTATGGCTGGTTGCCCTTTGCCAAAATTCTCCAGGTGTCGAGCAATATCGGCTTTACCAAGGTCGCTGAGAAGCTCAAGAAGGAACGTTACTTCAAGTACATCGAAAAATTCGGCTTCGGCCAAATGACCGGCATCGATCTGCCGGGGGAAGCATCCGGTTTGCTGCGCAAGGCGGAGACCTGGTCCGCGGTGGATCTCGCCACTCATGCCTTTGGCCAAGGGATCTCCACGACCCCGATCCAGTTGGCGATGGCCTATGCCGCCGTCGCCAACGGCGGCTTTTTGATGAAGCCCTACGTTGTGCGCCGCGTGCTCAGCCCGAAGGGCGAAGTTCTGGCCGAAAATCAGCCTCATGTGGTACGGCGGGTGATATCGGAAAAAACCGCGCACCTGCTTGCGTCCATGCTCAAGGAAGTCACCAACACCGGCGGCACCGGGACGATGGCGAGCGTCGAGGGTTTCGACGTGGCGGGTAAGACCGGCACGGCGCAGAAGGCCGATCTCGCCCACGGCGGCTACGCCGCGGGCAAGCGCGTCGGATCCTTCGTCGGTTTTGTGCCGGCGGAAGATCCGCGATTGGTGGTTCTGGTTCTCGTCGATGAGCCCGAGGTCAACGTCTACGGGGGCGTGGTCGCGGCTCCGGTGTTTCGCAACATCGCGCGCGGTGCGCTGCGTCACCTGGCCGTTGCGCCCCAGAAGCCGGATGCCGTGCCGTCGCCGGTTGCGCAAGCGGAAGGTCCCATTCGGCCCCCGCCAAAGAAGGAAAACAACGGCGCATCCGGCGCCGGCTCGGATTCCGTGCCTGACTTTGTCGGTCTCAGCCTGCGGGAGGCGGTGGGAAAGGCGCGTTCGATGAACGTCAAAGTGCAAATGCATGGAAACGGTTACGTCATCAAGCAGGCGCCGGCGCCGGGAGGTCGTTGGAATGAAGCCGGAGTCCTGGTTTTGAACCTGCAAGGTTGACGGCAATGCGCCTCAAGGAATTCTTGATGCTCGCCGAGGTGGAAGAGGTCGAAGGAGATCGCGATCAAGAGATAAGCGGCATGGCCTATGACTCCCGCAAGGTCGGCGCCGGCCAGATCTTCTTCGCCATACCGGGCGAGAAGGCCGACGGACATGATTTCGCTGCGGAGGCGATCAAGCGCGGCGCGGCAGCCGTCGTCTGCGCGCGCAAAACGGTAGGAGCGCAAGGGGTAGCTTTGGTCCGGGTGAAGGATGTCCGGCGTGTCATGGGGCAATGGTCGGCGCATTTTTATCACCGGCCCAGTCAAAAACTAAAGTTAGTGGGCGTTACCGGCACCAACGGCAAGACGACCGTCACCTATCTGATCGAATCGATGCTACGCGCCGCCGGTATCGAGCCGGGCGTCATCGGCACGATCAACTATCGGTATTGCGGCGATGAGGTTCCAGCGCATCACACGACGCCGGAGTCGCTCGATTTGCAGGAGCTGATGGACCAAATGAGCCGAGTTGGAGTCAAGGCCGTCACCATGGAAGTTTCTTCCCACGCCCTGGTCCAGGAGCGAGTGCGCGGCTTAGATTTCGACGTCGGCGTATTTACCAATCTGTCGCGCGATCATCTCGATTATCACCGCGACATGGATGATTACTTTCTGGCCAAGAGCAAACTTTTCACTGACTATCTGAAGGCCAGCGCAAAACGAGACAAAGCGGCGGTGGTTTACGCCGACGACACGCGCGGGCGCGAACTGATCGCCAAACTGGGTAGCGAGAACTTGGATGTCTGGAGTTACGGCGAAGGCCGGCAGTGGGATATTCACCCGCTGAACGTCGTGCGGGACGTCGCGGGTCTTCGAGGGCAAATTCGCGCGAAGGACCGAACTATCGAGTTTGTTTCACCCCTCATCGGGGCGGCGAACCTGCAAAATATTATGGCTGCGGTCGGCGTAGGTTTGGCTCTGGGGCTCGACACGGACGCAGTCGCCCAAGGAATAGGTCGGCTCAGAGCGGTGCCGGGCAGGTTGGAGAAAGTGGCGAACGATCTCGGCGTCACGATCCTGGTTGACTACGCGCATACACCGGATGCGTTGGAAAAAGTCCTTGGGGCGGTACGTCCGGTGACGCCGGGAAAACTCATTACGGTATTCGGATGCGGCGGAGATCGCGATCGCGGCAAGCGGCCGCTGATGGGCGAAATCGCCGCTCGGCTGAGCGATGTCGTAGTCGTCACTTCCGATAATCCGCGCACCGAAGACCCATTAAGCATTTTGGCGGAAATCGAAGGCGGTGTGCGCAAGGCCAGCCTAAGAAAGTATTCCGCGCCGGAACCCGGAACCCGAAACCCGAGGCTCGAAACAGGCTATTGCGTTGAAGCCGATCGGCGCGCTGCGATTCGCATCGCCTTGAACGCGGCGCAGCCGGGCGATTCAGTGCTGATCGCGGGCAAGGGCCATGAGGATTACCAAATCCTCGGCACAAAAAAGATTCATTTCGATGACCGGGAGGTGGCTCGCGAAGAGTTGGAGAGGCGCGCCAGCGCGTAAGCGAACGAGGAATGGGGTGGAGCCAAGCAGAAATTCTCGCGGCGACCGGCGGCAAGATCATGCGCCAGGGTCATGAGACGCGATTCGGAGAAGTCGTGACGGATTCGAATAAAGTCAAGAACGGGTCGGTTTTTGTCGCCCTCAAGGGAGAAAGGCACGACGGCCATCGCTTCGTCGGCGAGGCGGTGCGCCGCGGCGCCCGTTGCGTGATTATTCATCGGCCGGTGTCAGTGTCTGCGTTTGGACAGGCGACCGCGATAAGAGTGCGCGACACCTTGCGGGCGTTGGGTGACCTGGCGCATTACCGGCGGGAAAAGTTCGCGCCCAGGGTGCTGGCGATTACCGGTTCAAACGGCAAGACCACGACCAAAGAGATGGTCGCGGCGATTCTCGAAGAGGCGCGGCTCGACGGTCAACCGCTTCGCGGCAGGGTTTTAAAAACCGAAGGGAACTTAAACAACTTGGTTGGCTTGCCGTTGACGCTGTTACGCTTGCGCAGAGGGGACAAGGTGGCCGTGGTCGAGCTCGGCACCAACCATCCCGGCGAAATCCAGCGGCTGGCTGAGATCGCGGATCCCGACACGGGCATTATAACGTCGGTGGGAGCGGCGCATCTCGAAGGGTTGAACAGCCTGGCCGGTGTTGCTCGAGAAAAGAGCGCGCTTTACCGAAACATCCGCGCCGGCGGCGTGATCGCGGTGAACCTCGACGACCCCTGGGTAAAGCGCCTCGGCGCCCGCTTCAAGGGGAGAAAAATCACCTACGGCAAACATGGCCATGTGCGCGTGCGGTCCCGGCGCATGCGCGGCGCCAAGGGCCTAGAGATGTCTCTGCAAGCCGGACGCAAACGATGCCGAGTCAGGCTGAATTATCTGGGCCGGCACAATATCGCCAATGCGCTCGGCGCGGCGGCGCTGACGCTGGCAAACGGTATCGACTTGGCGGCTGTGCGCCGCGGGTTGGCAAAGGTCAGACCGTTTCCCATGCGCATGCAAATCGAAAATTGGCGCGGCATCGGCATCATCAACGATACTTACAATGCCAATCCGGCGTCGATGAACGCAGCGCTCGAAACCCTCGCCGAAATGAAGTGCCGGGGAGATAGGATCGCGGTTCTCGGCGACATGTTCGAGCTGGGCAAGCATAGCGCCCAGCAGCACCGCTGGTTGGGCCAAAGGGTGGCCAAGGCGGGGATCGATGTTTTGTATCTTCTCGGCGATCGGTCCGCGCAGGTTCGTCATGGCGCCCTGCGCGGCGGCATGCGGGAAGAGCAGATCGTGATCGGCCGAGATCACGCCGACATGGCGCGGCGGCTGCGCGATCGGGTGAAGCAGGGAGATTGGCTCCTGTTCAAAGGCTCCCGGGGCATGAGAATGGAAAAAGTTTTGCAAGAACTCAAGGGCGGAAATGCTTAGCTTGGAATATTCATACACTGACGACGCCTTCGGGGTGAGCCCTCCGAGGCGAAGGCAATGGGTCCGTCCTCGCTCGCGCTCGGAATTTCAAATGGCAGATCTCAGATTTCAGATTTTGCCATATGAGATTTGCGATCTGAAATCCCAACGAGAATGCCTTCGCCTCTCCAAGCTCGCCCCTCAGGTCAGATTGTGTGTTCGTTTTTCGTTAGACCATGAATGAAAAGGCCTAGGAGATTGGACTTGCTTTACCTTTTGCTGTTTCCGCTCTCTGCCAATTACTCCGGCTTCAACGTCTTTCGCTACATCACCTTCCGCGCGGCGATGGCGGCGTTGCTTGCTCTGCTGGTTTCGTTGCTCTTGGGGCCTTGGCTGATTCGCGCGCTGACCGAAAGGCAGATCGGCCAGCAAATCCGCGATGACGGCCCCGCCTCCCATGGCGTCAAGGCCGGCACGCCGACGATGGGCGGGGCGCTGATCCTGACGGCGCTCGTGCTCTCCACGCTGATGATGGCGGACATTACGAATTCCTACGTGCTGCTCGCGCTGCTCACGACCGTCGGATCGGGCGCGGTGGGATTCGCCGATGACTATCTGAAGCTCACCGAGAAAAGCAGCAAGGGGCTACCGCCGCGCACCAAGCTGCTCAGTCAATTTGCCGTCGCATTTCTAGTCGCTGTCGCACTCTACTATACCCCCAGATTCAGCACGGTCTTGGGTATGCCTTTCATCAAGACTTTTCACCCCGATCTAGGCATCTTTTACATCCCGTTTGCGATGCTCGTCATCGTCGGGGCGTCCAACGCCGTGAACCTCACCGATGGGCTCGATGGACTGGCCATCGGCCCAGTGATGATCGCCGCGGGCACCTACGCGGTGATCGCCTATGTCACGGGGCATCTCAAACTGGCCGAGTATCTACAGATTCCCTACGTCGCCGGAGTCGGCGAGTTGAGCGTCTTTTGCGCCGCCGTAGTCGCGGCGGGGTTGGGCTTCCTCTGGTACAACGCCTATCCGGCGCAGATGTTTATGGGCGATGTCGGCTCGCTGGCGCTCGGCGCGGCTTTGGGGGTCGTCGCGGTCATGACCAAGAACGAGATTCTGCTGATAATCGTCGGCGGAGTGTTCGTCGCCGAGGCGCTCTCGGTGATTTTCCAGGTGGTCTCGTACAAGTTCCGGCGCAAGCGGGTGTTCCTGATGGCGCCGATCCATCATCACTATGAGCTCAAAGGCTGGAAAGAGCCGCAAATCATCGTGCGCTTTTGGATCATCGGATTCATCTGTGCGGTGATCGGCCTGAGCACGCTCAAGCTCAGATGAACAAGAGCGCAAAAGATAGAGGATGGAGGATGGAGAATGGAAGATAGAGGATTGAGGATCGCTGATTTCTATCCTCGATCATCGATCCTCCGTTTGGTTCCTGAGAAGTATGGAGCTCAAAGGCAAAACGGTTCTAGTCCTCGGCCTGGCGCGCACCGGCAGCGAGTGCGCGCGCTTTTTGGTCAATGAAGGCGCCAACGTGTTGGTAAGCGATCGTAGAAGCGAACAAGATCTCGCGCCGGAGATGACCAGCCTGGCGGGTCTGCCGATCCGCTATCTTTTGGGCGGCGAGGAGCGCGAATGGTTGACCGGCGTGGATTGGGTGGTGCCGAGTCCGGGCGTGCCGCAGGATAATCGTCTGCTTAAGGAAGCCGCTAAACAGCGCATTCCGGTTCTGAGCGAAATCGAACTGGCGTATCGGTTTTTTCGCGCGCCCCTGATGGCGATCACCGGGACCAACGGCAAGAGCACCACCACGACGTTAGTCGGCGAAATGTTGAAGGCGAGCGGTCGAAAGGTTTTCGTCGGCGGTAATCTCGGCGCGCCGTTTATCGGCGCGCTATCCGGCGACTGGGAGTGGGGGATCATCGAGGTCAGCAGTTTCCAACTGGAGTGGGTCGAAGAATTTCGGCCGCGCATCGCCGCGCTGCTCAATTTGACCGAGGATCATCTCGACCGCTACCCGGACTTCCAAACCTACTCTGCCGCCAAGGAGCGCATTTTTGCAGCCCAGACGGCGGCAGACGTGGCGATTCTAAACCGCGATGATCCGTTGGTGTGGGCGATGCGCGCTCAGGTCAGGGCTCGGGTCGTCTCATTCGGTTTCGCCGAAGTCAACAATGGCGTGTTCGCTGCGGCCGACGAAATCATTTGGCGCGATGGCTCAAGCGAAGAACGTTTTCCGCTTCGCCATGTGAAAATTCAGGGCGTGCACAACAAGGAAAACATGATGGCCGCCGTTGCCGCCGCCAAGTCCGCGGCCATTGAACGAGAAGTGATCCAGAGAACTCTGGAAGCCTTTCCGGGGCTTGAACACCGGCTCGAGTTCGTGCGGCAAAAAGACGGAGTG
>Ga0153915_10004699_pt1 | contig 12626 bp, 9 predicted proteins | sample Opewatmetagenome_2_FD_107003 | JGI IMG/M metagenome (GOLD analysis project Ga0153915, IMG submission 107003) | Freshwater wetland microbial communities from Ohio, USA - Open water 3 Core 3 Depth 3 metaG | ecosystem: Environmental > Aquatic > Freshwater > Wetlands | place: USA: Ohio, Lake Erie... | reverse complement strand
GGCGACGTGTTGACCGGGAAGGATCGCCGCGGCCGACCGATCGTCATCGGCGGCGCCGACAGTGACGTCGGGGCGCAGATCGACCAATACGTCACGCCGTCGGAGCTCGCCGGGGTGGAGGTGTACGCACGCGGCTTGTTCGCGCCGATGCAATTTCAGCCCAACGATCCCAACGCGATGAAGTGCGCTGTCGTCATGTACTGGACGAAGCACGCGTGGTAGGCAAAGAAGGTCGCGTATTCGGCTGCGGTCGATGAGGGCGCAGCCCTTTGCTCAATCGCCGACTGCGCCGCCTATGTTCAAATCCGGAGGTCCCGATTTGGGCGATCGAGCGCGCCGGACAAACCGTGTGGCGGTCCACCACGCGGCGGCGAGCAACACCGACCACGGCGCAAGAAACACCACTATGTAGATGAGCATCGACGTAGAGGTGGCCAACAGGCCGAGTGAACGACGGAGCGCGTCGCGAACCGGATCACTGACACCACCAGCGGCGATCTCGCCGAGCTCGTAAACGTTGACCGAGATGGCCGACACGGCGACGCGTTGATTGTAGTACCGCCGTTCGCCCTTCATCTGCTCCAACTCGGTTACCGCGCGCGACAGCTCGCGCTCGACGTCGAGGACGTCGGCGAGCTTGCCCGTTCGGTTCTCGAGCAGTGAGCGGAGCCGCCCCACCGTCGCCTCTTTCACGACCGTTCTCGTCTCGAGATCGGCGTACTCCTTCGTGACGTCCTGCGTCGAGATGTTCTCGCTCTTCACCCGGCCGAGTGGCCGGAGCCCCGCGAGCACATCGTTGAAGTGCTGGGAAGCGACGCGAATCGTGAGATGCGCGTCTCGTTTGCCATTCGCGTCCTGAGTCACGTGCGCGTCGGCGACGAGCGCATCGCGCGCGGCGGCGAGGCTGTCGATCGCTCGAAGCGCCGCGCCGACATCCTTCGCCTCGATCCGCAGGTCAGCGGTGCGAATGAGCTTCTGGTCCGCCCATGTCGACTGCTGTGGCCGAGCCGCGATTTGTTTTCGAGCAAGGGCGACGGATGAGAATTCGTTAATGGCCGTCGTCGCCGGCGCGGCCGCATCGCTCGCGGACGCGGACATCATGGCGACCTTCACGTTCCGTTCGCGCCCGGGGATCTTGTCGCACGCGACCAACGACGCCGCGAGGACGATGACTGTTCGACGGATTGGTGCGGTCATGCGGCTAGCCTCGGCAGACGGTGAATGAAAAGAGTTGACCGGCGTCTCCCTAAGGGGAGACGCCGGCCAGAATCACTCTTGCACATCATTCACGCCGGAATCGGCTAGGGGGCGACGACGATCTCCTTCACCATTCCGTGATCGAAGTGCGGTCTTCCGTCCTTTGCGTCGGGGATGAAGCACAACAACGCGTAGCGACCCGGCGGAAAGTCAGCCGTAATGAACATGTGACGCCCCTTCGCCAAACCGGATGCGCCGCCCAGCATCACTACGGGCGCCGGTCCGGCTTGACCGGCGTTGAGCCATGTCACCGCCTGCGCCAGCGTCTTGTCCGGCAACAGTCGCGCAATGACCGCCTCATGGCTCTGCGCCGCCCGATTCTCGAACCGGATCGTGTGGCGACCGGGCGTGATCGGCTTGCTCAGATCGAAGGAATAGTCATCCAATATCATTGTGATATCGGCAGATGGTTCCGCCGTGGCCGTAGCGGGGCCCGTCAGCCTCATCTCTTTGACCATGCCTTTCATCACGTGCAGCATCCCATCGGGGGATGGAATCCAGCAGACCAGCATATACGTGCCCGGCTCGAGGGTCATCGTTCCCTCGGCGGTCTCTTGACTGCCCGCGGTATTCGGCCCACCGACGTCGACCGCCCATGACGGCATCTTGAGCGCCGAACCCCACGATTTCATGGCCTTCGTGAAGTCGGCGGGCGTCTTGCCTTCCGTGAGTCGAACGATCCACAGATGATGCGGTTCCTTCCCAAGGTTCTGTAGTCTGAACGTGATCGTTCCCGCCCTGATCGTCGCGGGGGCTTCAAAGCGGTAGTCGAATGCCTTGACGTTGACGACGCGCGGCGACTGCGATCCCGCGGCCGGAGTCTGCGCGGCGAACGGTGTGACGGCGAGGCTTCCAAACGCGAGCGCACCAGTCACGCGGATTGTCTTTCTCATGGTAAGAGCCCCCCAGAGCTCAGCGAGTAATTCCGCGGGATAATATCAAGTCGTTCGGCAGAAGTGGCGAGGGATTCCCCTACAGGCGGTCCGGTCTCTCCCGAAACCATTCTTGCCGCCCGCGCGGCACGTCCTATTAGCGTTTCGTAATCAGCCAGCCATGCCGGGATTCGGCGACCGAGATCCGTCCGGTACCCGCGGCGCGAGCGCCGCGCCGAGCGCCGCACCGCCGGCCAGCGCCGCCGCGAGGCTCCCGAGCCCTGTCACCACGAGCATCGTCGCGCGCTTGCCGGCGTCCGGTGCGCCGACCTTCCAGCCGGCGAGGTCCATCAGGAGATAGACGAGGACGTACGCTCCCGCGGCGGCGAAGCCGGTCGTCAGGGTGAGCGTGCGCTGCTCGGCGCGCGTGCGGCCCAATCCGAGGCCCATGATCCACGCGCACGCGGAAGCGACAAAGAATGTCGCCGGGACGAACAGCATCCCGTAGATGATGTGTATCGGCAGCGTCCCACCTCCGCCTCGCTCCACGATGCGCTGCTCGAGCATCGTGAGCACGAGGGCCGCGATGATGACTGCCGGGCCAAAGCTGAGTGCGCCGGCCCACCGCGCACGCCGAGGGTCGGCCCCGCCGATCCTCGGCGCCAACTCACGCCCCCATGCGGCGCCGGCGACCGTCATGGAGGCGACGGCGGCGACGCCTGCGACGACGTTGCGCGTCATGTGAAATGCGCCAGGCGTTGGCGAACCAACCACTGTGCCAAGCGCCATTCCAACGAAGATTCCGCCAAAGAGATAGCCCACCGTCAACAGCGCCACGGACGCTGGCGTGGGTGGGGCTGCCGCTGCGTGTGACACTCCGGTTGCCATGGTCGCCCCTCCCGCGATGGGTCATCGGCGAAAGTCCCCGAGCGTTCAATGTGGCGCGCTAAGCGGCGCGCCGCGATGGCCGGCTGGCACGTCGTCCGCCTCCAAATCGCCCGTGCCTCTGACGCTGTGACCAAGGCTGTTGACGCGGAGCGGCCGCCGCGACAGCGTATCGCCTTCATCTTTCGGCGATTCGCTATATGGAACGGCGTGACCTTCTTCGCGCATTCGGCGCCGCAACAGCGCTTGCATTGCTTCCGCACGACGCCGTCGCCGCTTGGGCGCGCGTGGCGAGTGGCCTTCGTCCATCTGATGGCCTGAGCGACGCGCAGCTCGCGCTCGTTGGTGCCATCGCCGACATGATCATTCCGCGGACGGACACGCCGAGTGCGACTGACGTCGGCGTCCCCGCGTTCGTCGACGTCGTCGTGACGGAGAACTATGGCGACGCCGAGCACGCGGCATTTCTCGCGGGGCTCGACGCGATCGACGCGCAGGCGAAGAACGCCGGTGGCGCCGCGTTCGTCGATTTAGCGCCGGCCGCGCGAGCTGCGGCGATCGAAGCAATCGAGAGCGCCACCGATCGGCGCTCCGAGCCGCACCGCACATACTGGCGTCTCAAAGGACTCATCGTGCACGGCTACTTCACGAGCGAGCCCGTGATGAAGACGGTGCTCAAGGTCGAGATCATGCCCGGAAGATTCGACGGCGCTGCGCCGATGCTGCGGAAGGCGGGGCACGTCGAGGGAGGACACGCCCATGATTGAGACGACGCACTACGACGCGATCATTGTCGGCTCGGGGATCAGCGGCGGTTGGGCGGCGAAGGAGCTGACGGAACGCGGTCTCAAGACGCTCGTGCTCGAGGCGGGCGGTCCGGTCGATCCAAACACGGACTTCGTCGAGCACGTGCAGCCGTGGCAGATGCATTTCCGCGGGCTTGGCGATCGCAAGCAGCTCGAGCGCGACTATCCCGTGCAGCGCGGCTGCTACGCCTGCGACGAGGTCGGCCACAAGTTCTTCGTGAAGGACGCGGAGAATCCGTACACGAGCCCGAGCGACGCGCCGTTCAAGTGGTTCCGCGGACGACAGGTCGGTGGTCGCTCGATCACGTGGGGACGGCAAGTCTATCGTTGGAGCGATCTCGACTTCGAGGCCAACGTGAAGGACGGCCACGGCACCGATTGGCCGATTCGCTACAAGGACGTCGCGCCGTGGTACACCTACGTCGAACGATTCATTGGCGTCACCGGTGCGCGCGAAGGGCTCGCCCAGTTGCCTGATGGCGACTTCCTGCCGCCGATGGCGATGACGTGTGTCGAAGCGGACGCACGACCAAAGATCCTCAAGGCATTCGGCGGCGAGCGCGTGATGACGATCGGTCGCGCGGCGATCCTGACAAAGAATCACAACGGTCGGTTGGCGTGTCACTACTGCGGTCCGTGTGAGCGCGGATGCGTCACGCTGTCCTACTTCAACAGCCTCGGCTCGACGCTGCCGGCGGCGCGCAAGACGGGCAATCTCACGCTGCGACCGAACAGCGTCGTCGCCGAAGTGCTATACGATCCGAAGCGCAGCCGCGCGCGCGGCGTTCGAGTCATCGACGCGCAGACGATGCAGGAACGCGAGTTCACGGCGAAGGTCGTGTTTCTTTGCGCGTCGACGATCGAGTCGGTTCGGCTGCTGCTCAACTCGAAGAGCGCACGCTTTCCCGACGGCCTCGCGAACTCGAGCGGCACGCTCGGTCGCTACGTGATGGATCATCACTACGGCTCGGGCGCGTCGGGAACGGTTCCGGGTTTTACGGACAGGCGGACGACCGGTCATCGTCCAAACGGCATCTACATCGCGCGATTCCGCAACGTGAAGACGCAGCATCCCGATTTCCTTCGTGGATATGGAATGCAGGGCGGCTCCGGGCGATCCGGATGGGGCCGCGGGTCCAGCATGCCAGGCTACGGCGCAGCGTTCAAGCAATCTCTCATCGACGAGCTCGGGCCGTGGTCGCTGTCCGCGTCGGGTTGGGGCGAGACGCTGCCGCACGAGGACAATCGCGTCACGCTGGATCCCGACGTGAAGGACAAGTGGGGCATTCCCGCCGCGCGCGTCGACGTGCGCTGGCGCGACAACGAGCGCGCGATGGACAAGGACATGATGACGGCCATGGCCGAGATGCTCGACGCCGCGGGATGCACAGACATCCGGCAGCACGGATCCGACAATCCGCCCGGGCACTGCATTCACGAGATGGGCGGCGCGCGGATGAGCCGCACGGCGAAGGACGGCGTGGTGAATCGGTGGAACCAGGCGTGGGACGTGAAGAATCTGTTCCTCACCGACGGCTCGTGTATGGCCAGTTGCGCGTGTCAGAACCCGAGCATCACCTACATGGCGCTTACGGCGCGAGCGACGGCGCATGCCGTGGCGGCGATGAAGCGAGGTGAGATCTGATGCGCGACATCACGCGCCGCGAAGCCGTCGGGACGCTCGGCGCGCTCGCCGCCGCGACGACTCTGGCGCCGCACACGTTGCTTCCGCGTCACCCGTCGTCGGCGTCGCGTCTCAAACTGTCCGTATCACGGTGGTGTTACGGACGCATCCAACTCGACGACTTGTGCGAGGCGGCAAAATCGATCGGCTATCGGGCGATCGATTTGCTCGACGAGGCGGACTGGCAAGTGCCGAAGAAGCACGGGCTCGAGTGCACGATGGCGAACGGATTCGGCACCATCCCGGTCGGGTTCAATCGTCCCGACCACCACGACAAGCTCGTCGCCGACGCCGAAGTCATGATTCCAAAGGCCGCGGCGGCCGGAGTGCCGAACATCGTCGTGTTCAGCGGCAACCGCGCCGGACTCTCCGACGGCGAGGGCATTGCGAATTGCATCGCGGGATTCAAACGCGTGACGCCGACGGCCGAGCGACATGGCGTGACGCTCTGCCTCGAGATGCTCAACAGCAAGGTCGACCACAAGGACTATCAGGCCGATCACACCGCCTGGGCCGTGCAGGTGGTCCAGGGCGTCGCGTCGCCGCGGCTCAAGCTGCTATATGATATTTATCATATGCAGGTCATGGAGGGCGACGTCATCGCGACGATTCGCGCCAACGCCCAGCACATCGCCCACTTCCACACCGGTGGCGTCCCGGGTCGGGCCGAGATCGACGACACGCAGGAGCTCAACTACCGTCGCGTGATGCAGGCGATCGCCGATCTCGGGTTCACGCGGTTCGTTGGCCAGGAATTCGTCCCGAAGCGAGACCCGCTGACGTCGCTAAAGCAGGCCTACGAGATTTGCGATGTTTAGTTGCTAGTTGCTAGTTGCTAGCAACTAGCAACTGGCAACTCATGGCTTCGGCTTATCCGCCACCGTGACCGGATGCCCGAACTGCCATTGACTGTGCTCGCGATTCTCCTTGGGCGTCGCCAGCATCGATTTGAAGATCGGCACGAGTTCGCGCTGCGACGGGGTCACGATCGAGTCGGCGATCTCGGGCTGCAGCCAGAAGACCTTCCAATAGGCCTTTTGGGTCGCCTGCACGCTGTCCAGTTCGGCCTTGCCGGCGCCACCTTCGCCCTTCGACAAGAAGTCGCCGAGAGGCAAGTAGATCGCTCGAACTCGGGCGCTGAACGCCGAGTCGGCGCGCCGGAGTGCGACGAGCTGCGCGGTGCTCAGGAACAGCGAGTCGCTCTGCTCGATGAGCACTTTGTGAATGCTCGACGTGTTCGAAAGATAGAACGCCGCGAGCGAGTCGGGGCCACGGCGGATCCAGCCCGACGGCCCGCGGACGGGCTCGACCGCCCGTCGCAGCCGCTGAAGATCGTAGTCCGTCGAGAGCTCGAGTGAGAAATCCACGACCAGACGGAACGGATCGCGAAGTAACGTGTGGCCGGGACGCGTGTCGGCGAATCGCGCATTCACGTCGTAGCGGAACCGCGGAACGCCGGCGTCGAATCCGCGAGGTACGAGCAGCACGGGGTCCGGCGTGGCCGGCGAGCCCCAGCCACGAATGGATCCGCTGCCGTGCACGAGTTGATCGACGCCGGCGAGAACGTTCTGCAGATACACGTTGGGCGACACGCGATTGCTCCACTTCCACGGCAGCGGCGGACGCCACTGCATGTTGAGCGACTGCGTCCACGGCCCGCGGCATCCGTTGCGCGCCGCCACGCGTCCGAGATTTTGCGCGAGGCATTCGCGCGCGCTCGGCGCACCGTTGGCCAGCAGCGAGGTGAGTTGCGCCGAGAGCGCGGGATCTGTTTCGCGCGCCGGATCGGGGATGAATGCACGGTCGCCGCCGCGACCGTCGCCGTTGACGTCGCCTTGCACGATCGGCGTGAACGGGAGTCCCGATTGGATCCGCGCGAACATCGTTATGGTGCCGGTCTTCGCCGTCGACATGCCGCCGGACAAAACGAAGATGTGGCGCGCGTCGTTCGGGCCGGCCGCCCATTCGCGCTCGCGGGGATCGCCGAAGCCGGCGCCGTCGAAGCCGCGGTACTCGCGCTTTGTCGCTTGGAGTGTGTATCCAGCCGACGTAAAGAGTTGAAAGCCCGGCCTGAACTTGAACATGTCGGGAGCGAGCCCGAACGTGAGCTGTCCGCCGTAGCCGCGCAGATCGCTCACGCGAACGCCAACGCGCCCGAATTGATCCGATCGGCGCGATTCCGCCGCCGAGACGGCGCCGCTCGCCGGATCGATCGCCGCCGCGGTCACGAACACGGGACGATTCGCCTCGGTGGCGAGCGTCAATCGCGATGCGCCGGCGAAGTTCGCGTCGATCAGCCCCGGCTGCGACAGATCGTACGATGCAAGTCCGCCAACATGGATGAGCCATGTGTGAACGCTCGTCGTCCAGTCGAGCGACGTACGCCAACTCCGCGGCACATCGTAGCCGCGATCGATCAACGTGACCGACGGCGCGCTTTCGCCGAGCACTCCGCTCCCATCCAAGCACTGCGACGGAATCAAGCTCGGATCGTTCGCGAAACGCGACCAGTCGGGTATCGGCACCGCCGATCCAACGCACGACAACACCGACGTTCCACCGGGAAGCCCGGTCGCCGCCGACGCATCGGCAAGAATGTTGGGACGCAGCAAGTCGCGAAACTCGCCGATGCCGCCCCGCAACGTCCCGGTCGCGCTTCGATAGAAGCGACCGACCTGGTTCTGGCTCGAGCCCGAGCCATTGTCTCGGTCTCGATTGTACTGATACGAAAATCCAACGCGAGGACTCACATGCAGGCGCGACGGCGCGAGCCCGGTGCGCACGCCGAGCGCCTGCTCGAGCGCGGGATTCGCCGCCGGCGCGTCACCGAATCCGTCAGTCTCGACCCGAGCTCCATAGAGAAAACTGAAAAAGCGCGTCGGCGCGTACTGGTGTGAGAATGCGGCGGCCGCGTTCCACGCGGTGCCCGACCGCTCCGGCTGCGTGAGTGTCCGCGTAAAGCTCGTCGGCCGATTCGCGGCGAAATCGGCCACCGAGTTGAAGCTGAACGAGCCGAGCTGGTTCGTGCTCCCGTTCTGGCGCAACCCGTCGGCGCGTCCCCACACAATCGCCTTGAATCGGTGGCGGCGTCCGCCGGCGTTCCAGATCGTCTCGTTCGCGCCTTCGGCGGTCCACTGATCGTTGTCGCTGCCAAGGAACGACCCTCCACCAAGCGTGATCCCGGTGACGTCCGGCGTGCCGTCGGCGCTAGGCGAGCGAATCAACACCGACGCGCCGGGCAACTCCCGGTACGGCGTGACTTGCGTGCGCACCGCGCTCGCCGCCAGTCGCGTCTCAGTGAGGACACGACCACCCTGTCCGACATAATTACCAAGCGTGAGCTGCGCGCCGAGCGTGCGCTGCTTCCGCTCGCCCGACGCCGACGGCGCGGCGAGCGCGCTGAAGCCGAGCGCGCCGTCGGTCGTGTAGCCGACGTACGTCGTGAACGCGCGCGTCGCCAGCGTGTCGCGCGTGTCGTCGAGTCGGCCGAGCCACGTGACGCCATCGTGGCGACGATTGGACGGCACGCTCGTGCCGGAGAGTGGAAGGCCGAGCGGGCTCGCCAGAGCGATGATGCGCGCCACCGAATCGGGTGACGCGCCGGCACGGAGGAGCGAGTTGGCGTCGGCGTCGATCAGCGTCTCGGGATCGCTCGAGCTTCGGGCGACGTCGACGGCGACATTGTACGTGAGCGCGCGGCGAATCAACTCGCCGTCGGCTCCAAAGCTGCCTCGCACGCCACCGCTCGTCGCGCCGAGCGCGCGCGCCGTCGCGTCGGTGAACTGCAGCGCCGGCGGATCGAACGTGAGAAAACCATTACGGCGTTGAAAGCTGCGGCTGCCCGGACCGAGCCGCACGTCGACGTTGGCACCGGCGAATCCGCCGCGCGTGGCGTCGAACGTGGCGCCGGTGACGCGCGTCTCGGTGCGCGCCGCCCGCGGAATCGCGCCCGTGGCGAGACCCATCCCGTTCAATGTGTTTAGGTTCGACGATGGACCCGAACCGAGGATCGACGGACCGTCTGGTGTGAGCGTGATGTTCGGCATCGTGCCGGCGATCGCGTTGAGATCGCCGGCGGTTGTTGGTGAGACCTGGCCGTTCACTCCATCGCTCCACTTCTCCGACGCGCCGGTCTCGAGCTGATACGGCGAGATCTGGTTGGTCGCGCGCACCGGCCGGTCGGCGGTCACCTTGGTCGCCGCGAGCAACGCGAGGTCGACCGCGAGGACGAAGTTCGCAACGAGCTCTCTTTCGGTTCCCTGGCGCTGCACGCGCCGCCGCGCCGACCGCAGGCCGAGCGAGGAGACGTTCACCAGGTAGTCGCCAGTCCCCTCCTCGAAGCGTACGCGAAAATTGCCCGAGCTGTCGGTGGTGGTGGTCTGAGTCAGTCGATCAGGCCCTCGCGTCACCACGACGGTGGCGATGACCGCTCGGCCGGAATCGTTCGTCACGCGCCCGCGAATGACGTCGGGTTGCGCTTGTTGCGCAACGGCGGACACAGCCAGCGAACACAGAAGCAGCGGAAGAAGCGCGAACCTCATAGGCGACAGGTACCCGAGTGGGAGAAGGGGCGGCCACTCCAACTCCGACACATGTTCGTGCAGGATGGTTGGCCGTCGCTCGGGCGCGGCGTCGCGCTACTTCGTGGGCAGCAATGACAAACCAACGTCGCGGGCCGGCGCACCGTTGAGGAGCGCGTCGACCCAGTCGCGCAGTCTGACGCCGTCGACCGTCGTCGTGTAGAATTCGCGCCGCTCAATGATCGTGTGCAATGGACCCGGCATCGTGTAGCTCCGAAATGCCGGCACGGCTCCCTTGAGCTCGGCGTAGTTCCTTGCCAAGAGCACCGATACCGCAGGCGATGACGGATCGGTGGCGTGAAGAAAAAACGCCTGCGTCGTATCGTCGGCGCTATTGATCTCGGCGAACGCGATCCGCGACGAGGACTGCGCCGCCAGGCGGTACAAGCCCGGATACGTCAATGTCGCCGAGTCGATGCGTGGCAGCAAGTTGAGCGCACGGAGAGCGGGCAAGCCGAGCCATGACGTGGTCACGCCCGAAGCATTCACATACGCGCCCGAGGCGTCGCCGAGCTGCACGACGCGGGCGCGCGGATAGTGTTTCGATACGGCCGCCGCGTAGACCGGCGTCGGGACGGAACCGGCGCTCTCGCCGGTGACGAAGATCGTTTGCGGCGAGGGCACATGCGAGTAGATCCAGTCGAGAGCCGCCGCGGCATTCGCCGCGCCGTTGTGACGAACTACGAATTGGCGCGCCGAATCGCGCGTCGTCGCCGGGACGTCGAATGCGACCGTTCGCGCACCCAGGTGAACGTCGCCGGTGCAATAGGGCACGTACACCTTGGTGTAGCCCCGCAACGGGTTCTCCGGATTCGCTCGATCCAGCACGCCGCCGTTGTACGGTTGCTCGCGTTCACCAACCGTCGGCTTGAAGTAAGGATGCGCGCCGCGGACGTTGCAGGTCGTCGCGTCCCAACAGGCGCCACCGCCCTGGAAGTAGACCATGACCTTCCGCGGGTCCCCGACCTCGACAAAGAACGAGTACGGGGTACCGAGCGCGCAGGTCGTGCGCGGGCCACCGGGAATGCGATTCCACCCGGGCTGCATCGATGCGAGTGGCGTGATCGGTTGACCGGCCGGTTGCGCGCGCGTGCACGACGCCGCGACGACGACGCAGGCGACCGCGAACCAGCGGCGCTCGACTCGAAATGCCATTAAAACTTTACGAACCGGAGCGCGACTGAATCGATGCAGTAGCGTAAGCCGGTCGGATGCGGGCCGTCGTCGAACAGGTCGCCGAGATGGGCGTCGCATCGTATACACGTCACCTCGCTGTCGGTATAGCCGCCACTCGGCTTTCCGTGATGCACGTTCTCTTCGGCGATCGGCTGCCAGAAGCTCGGCCATCCCGTCCCCGAATCGAATTTCGCGGCCGAGCTAAAGAGTGCGGTATCGCAGCAGATGCAGCGGAACAGCCCCTTATCGTGGAGGTTCCAATACGCGCCGCTGAAGGCGCGCTCGGTGCCGGCTTGCCGCGCGATGTGATACGCGAGCGGAGAGAGCTGCTTCCGCCAATCGTCGTCCGCCTTGACGACCTTGGGAACGCGAACGGCACCTTGCCGTTCCCCGGTATCGGAAAACTGGACGATGAGGACGTCGGCGTGACCGAGTGCGAACAGCGTCCGCGGTCGCGTTGCGGCGACGACAGCCGCGGCGACGACGAATTCTCGACGAGTGAGACTCATAGCGACGTTCCCGGAAGTCGGAGGAGCAATGGAATCCTCATGAACATGGAGGCTTCGTCGTCAGACGGGTAGTCCGGCCCTTGCGACGCCGTCGGACGCACGTCAATGTGTCGCCTTCTCGATGCAGGGACCAATCCGACGTCGCCTCCAGGGAGAGTCAAATGCGCATCGCCGACGCTCGTGTCTGTCTCGCCGCGGTCGCTCTGCTGGCCGCGTGCTCCGTCACCGATCAATCGACCGCCGTCCGGGTCCCGCGGAGTTCGCTCAAGTCGAGCGGTGTCCCGGACACGGGCGCACTCCCCGACCTTATCGTCGACGCGAAGTCGACGCAGAACAACTGGATCGTTCGGGTCGAGGACCTCCCGGCCGACTTCTGCAGCGTGGTGGAAGGCGGCGTGACGCCCGGCGTTCACACCATCCTCCGCTTCACCGTCACGACGCCGAACATCGGCAAAGGCGACGTGTTCATCGGCAGTCCGCTCGCTCACATGGACCCGAATGGAGACGGCGACTTCTACGACAGCGACGGTCTCTTCGAGTTCGCGCAGTGTCATCAGCATTTTCACTTTCAACATTACGCGACATACAGGCTCATCGGCGCCGACGGCACGGTGTGGAAGGCGGCGAAGCGTGGCTTCTGCATGCTCGACACCGATCCGTACAACGTCCACCATGGCGACGGCACGTGGACGTACCGGAGCTGCGGCACGCTGACCCAGGACGGATTCCAGGGCATCAGCTCGGGCTGGGCCGACACCTACGTGTTCAAGCTGGGCGGCCAATACTTCGTCCTCGACGGCGGCGACAAACAACCGGTCGTTCCGCCCGGCGTCTACACGATCGAAGTCGAGGTCAAT
>Ga0153915_10004698_pt1 | contig 12628 bp, 12 predicted proteins | sample Opewatmetagenome_2_FD_107003 | JGI IMG/M metagenome (GOLD analysis project Ga0153915, IMG submission 107003) | Freshwater wetland microbial communities from Ohio, USA - Open water 3 Core 3 Depth 3 metaG | ecosystem: Environmental > Aquatic > Freshwater > Wetlands | place: USA: Ohio, Lake Erie... | reverse complement strand
TTTCTCTTAAGAAGGCAATGATGTTTCCTCCAGATACACAAACTTCCCTACAGAGAGATATCTCTCAGAAGAAAGGGAAAAGTGAATTGGAGCTTTTCGGTGGCACGATTCTCTATCTCGGAAAAGAAATGGGCATCCCCACTCCGACGACAAAGAAAATATGTCAGGAATTAGAAAGAATTTCATCCCCCATGGGATGCCAGAAGAGGTGGGATCAGGAATGAATAGAAGCGTCTCCTTCCCCCTAGGAGCATAGGAGTTTATGATTTTACGGTCGGCCCGTTCCTCACGAAACTTCGTAAAATAGAAAATGCCCCTCGTATGCAATGCGTCCTGGCGACAAAAAAGGGCATATTCCCACCCACTTCTCATCGGGAGGCTGTGGCGGAGCTCCGGAGAAACGCTGGAACGCAGTTTGACCCTCACCTCTTAGAAAAGTTTGTGAAGATGTTAAAAGCCCTTTTTCCCGAGTTAGAACCTACCGCAACCCCCACCGTTTAAGAATGAGAATGATCCATAGGAGTGTGCTGTGGCGTTCGGTCCAAGGAGGAATTTGCTCCTTGTGCTGGACGGCCGTCGAAGGACCAAGACTTGCCAGGGGCAGCAGGAATTCATCCAAGCCCTGGATGGATTTGGCGAGATCCCCTTTTAATTCTCTCCAATTTATTTTATTGTGAAATCCTAAATTCGCTTGGCAGGATTCTTTAGATATTTCTCCCGTCATGCTCTTGGATGATTTGTCATTCTCCTCGTCATTGGGTTGAGGGAGGTTATGAACGAAACACACATTCCTAAGATTGCGCAAGAATTGGGTTTTACCCCCCAACAGGTCCAGGCGACCGCAGACCTTCTGAATGAAGGGGGCACCGTCCCCTTTATCGCCCGATACCGGAAGGAGGTCACAGGTTCTCTGGACGAGGTTGCCATCACAACGGTTCGCGACCGCCTCAATCAGCTCATGGAATTAGACAAGCGGCGCGAGGCCATTTTCAAATCCTTGGAGGAACGGGGACAGCTCACGGATGAGTTAAAGGAAAAAATCCTCTCGGCGGAGACCTTGGCCGTTCTGGAAGATATCTATCTGCCCTACCGGCCCAAGCGCCGGACCCGGGCAACGATCGCCAAAGAGAGGGGACTTGAGCCGCTGGCCCAGCGTCTTTTTGCACAGGAAGATATGGATCCATTGGCCGAGGCATCTGCCTTTGTCGATCCTGAAAAAGGGGTGAATTCCTTGGAAGATGCCGTCGCAGGAGCTCGTGACATCATCGCAGAACGGGTCAATGAAGATCAAACGGCCCGGGCAAGGATGCGTGATTTCTTTTCATCGAAGGCTGTCTTTAAGTCAAAGGTCATTACGGAAAAGGAGGCTGAAGGAATCAAGTACAAGGATTACTTTGACTGGGAGGAGCCTGTCAACACAGCGCCGTCCCACAGGATTCTGGCTATGAGGCGAGGAGAAAATGAGGATTTTCTTATCCTGCGGGTCATACCCCCTGAGGATGAAGCCCTGGAGATCCTCGACGGCCTTTTTGTCAAAGGGGAAGGGCCTGCATCCCAGCAGGTCAGAATGTCCGTCCACGACAGCTACAAAAGATTACTCTCTCCTTCCATGGAGACCGAGATTCGCCTTGAAACAAAAAAGCGGGCGGATGAGGAGGCGATACGGGTATTCGTCGAGAACCTCCGTCAACTTCTTCTCGCTCCGCCCCTGGGTCAGAAGAACGTTCTTGCGATTGATCCGGGTTTCAGGACGGGCTGTAAAGTGGTCTGCCTGGACCGTCAAGGGAAACTGCTACATACCGAAACCATTTATCCTCTCCAGTCCGAAAAGGGTGCAGCGGATGCAGGCTCAAAGATTCTTGAGATGTGTAAGCGATTCCTGATAGAGGCCATTGCCGTCGGAAACGGCACGGCGGGAAGGGAGACAGAGGCTTTCATTCGCAGCCTCGACGTCTCAAAGGGCATTCAGGTCGTGATGGTCAACGAAAGTGGTGCATCGGTCTATTCGGCATCGGAGGTCGCACGGGCGGAGTTTCCTGATCAGGATGTGACCGTACGGGGAGCCGTATCCATCGGCCGGAGGCTGATGGACCCCCTGGCAGAACTGGTGAAGATCGATCCGAAGTCAATCGGTGTAGGCCAGTACCAGCACGACGTGGACCAGGGAGCGTTGAAGAGCAGCCTGGACGATGTGGTCATGAGTTGCGTTAACCGTGTGGGCGTTGAAGTCAATACAGCAAGTAAACAACTTCTCACCTATGTCTCAGGGTTAGGACCTCAGCTTGGAAAGGGGATCGTGGAGTACCGGAATGAACATGGTCCGTTTCGTTCGAGACAGGAATTGAAGCAGGTACCCCGCTTAGGGCCCAAAGCCTTCGAACAGGCTGCAGGTTTCTTACGCATCAGGGATGGCGAAAACCCGCTCGATCGAAGCGCTGTCCATCCGGAGAGCTACCCCATTGTGGATACCATGGCAAGGGATCTAGGTTGCTCGGTCCTCGATCTGATGCGTGATGAGAACCTCCGGAAGAGAATCGATCTCGGCCGATACATCTCGGATAAAGTAGGCCTTCCTACGTTGAATGACATCCTTTCGGAACTCTCCAAACCCGGCCGCGATCCTCGTGAGCAGTTGGAAGCCTTCCGATTCGCAGAAGGAATTGAAAAGATAGAGGATGTAAAGCCAGGGATGAAGCTCCCCGGGATCGTGACCAATATCACCGCCTTTGGAGTCTTTGTCGACATTGGCGTCCATCAGGATGGACTGGTCCATATCAGTGAGGTCTCCCACCGCTTTGTGAAAAATCCAGCGGAGGTGGTGAGAGTGCATCAACAGGTCATGGTAACGGTGCTGGGCGTGGACCTTGCAAGAAAACGGATTTCCCTTTCCATGAAGGACAGCCTGCCCCAACCCGGAGGCGTTTCAAAGGCGGAGGAGAGGAATAAAGAAGAGAAGAGACAGGAAAGGAAGCAGAAACAGAAGAGTACCTTTACAAATAACCCGTTTGCTTCTGCACTCAGAAAAAAGAATCAATAGCGGTTGTTGAGAGCCTCGTAGGGAACGGTTTAAAACCGTTCCCTACAGGATGGACATCGCGAGGGGTGGTGTCGCGACGAATAAGGAGCGATTTATTGCCACGCCGCCGAGACGGTGAGGCGGCCGGATAACGCCCTTGCCTATCAGTACGAAGGCCTTTGATGTGACTTCCCTGCCTGCGGCAGGCGGGTTCGGGCCTTCAAATCGGGAGTGAGAAGATTTAAATTACTTAACAAGATCATCCATCTCGATATCCTATGCACAGTGAGATTCTTACGTAGACGATCCGGTTGTATAATGGCTGCCCAGATCCATACCCCGAAATCCAAAATGGTGTCTTTTCCGTGGAAACCACTAATCATGCTGGCGGTCGTGGCGGCCGCGTTCGCGTTGATCTATTTTACGCCGGCGCGGAACTATCTTGGCAACATTCAAATCGTCAAATTCTGGCTGCTGTCGCTGGGGTGGGTGGGGCCGGCCGCGTGGATGGGGATTGTTTTCGTGTTGGTGGCCGCGGGCATGCCCCGTCTCTTGTTCTGCCCCATCGGCGGCCTGGCGTTCGGATTTTGGTATGGCCTGCTTTGGACGCAAGTGGCGACGCTGGCCGGTTATTATGTCCTGTTTCTCTTTGTGCGCTGGGGCGGCCAAGATTTTGTCCTGCGCCATTGGCCACGGGTCGCGCAGCTGAAGAAGCATTTCCATGGCCATTCCGCGGCACTGATGGTCTTTACCGTACGCCAGCTCCCTGTCAGCGGGCTGATTATTAACTTTCTCTTAGCACTTTCGTCCATCCGACACAGCCACTTTCTTATAGGAACCGCCTTCGGGATTCTGCCCGCGGCGATCCCGTTCACACTGGTAGCCAGCGGCATATTCAAGCTGACCGGCCGAAACACACCTTTTTACATGGCGGCTGCGGTGGGGATTTTCCTGCTCGTGTGTTCCATCCTGTGGTATTTCTCCCGCCGTGTAAGATTTCTAATCGAGCTGCGCAACGAAACCGGGAGCGGGGACGAGGAAACCGAACGCTCGTTGCCCGACGCATCCTAAAGAACGCACAAAAAGGGTCATTGAATGTTTAGGGTTTGGAGTTTTCTAGCCAAAATAAGGGCGCATTTGTTTGGCTATATCCTCGGGTGGCTCTACGACGAACCCATCCAGAAGAATGCTGGATGAATACCACGTGTCGCTCACCGGGTAAGTCTGTACGCTGGATCGAGAGACGATCTTCAACCCTGCCCAAAGATAATGACTAAGCTTCTTCCCAAGAGGACCCGAGTAGATGGCATAGTTAAAACAAGAAAACCCCTTTTCGTGATAAGCCTTTAACACCCGTGAAATACCCTGGGCAAGATTTTCCCAATCGCCATCGTCAAATTCCAGGAGATTGGATTTCCCCCTTACCACGGCGTCCACCTCGTCTTCCTTCACTGGAGCAAACGGAGTGAACCATTCTGTGGATCCTAAACTTCCCAAATACCTTTCGCCAAGCCCTTTCTCCTTTTCGATCAACTCATCCCAAAAATTCCGCGAATATTTCCTGTAGTGGGACTTTCCTTTTTCTGTGTAGACTTTGATCAGGGAATGAGGACCATGAGACAGGATCACCTGAAGGTGAGGATGCACCATGCTGGCTCCACTGGGGTAAAGATAGTTCCCTCCGATCTCGGCATATTCGACGCCACTCACTTCATGAGCCCGTCGAATATAAAAATCCGCCAGTTTAAGGGCGTTCATAAGAACACCCGGCGAAAACTCATTGAGTTTTAGATAATGTTTCTGCGTGATGGCGATGATTGCGGAATATTGTTTGTGGGCAAAGAGGTTGGGAAAGAGAATAGCCTCCCCTCGGGTAGGCCTCCCCTCGGGAATAAAATCAACCGGAAATTTTGGAGTCGAGGTTGCCACTTTTTCTGGGCAGAAAAAACACTTCTCTCGGGTCTCTCCAACCAGTCTTTCTAAAACAGCTTGGTCTGTTTTGTAAACCCCGGCCCAGAATGCCCGGCCAGTACGTATGAAAGAAGTGAAACCGCTAAGAGGGTCCTCACGATACTCAATGGGCTGAGAATCAATCTCAAAATTCTTGAGCGGGTTATGAAGAACAGCCTTCTCCTCAGATTTCTTGAAACGGATCATATTTTCCTCCCTCTTGATTCAAATTTTTTATAAGACAGGCTCTGATTTTCCAACTGGGAAGTCCCCTTTGAACGAATATGCTATATTTGCAGGATTTTATATTGCATTTCAAATGGAAATCTTGATGAGAGGGTAGTGGATGGTATGGATGATCGCTCTTTCACCAGAAAAAGCCAACAACCCTTAAGAGCTCTTGCAAGAAAGAAACTGAAGAATCCGCAGCAGAAGACAATGTTGTTTGAACGGCCTACCGAGGAAACGTTCCAACAAAAACAGAAAGCTAACCTTAAAGGTTAGCTTTCTCCGTCTTGTCGTTTGGAAGCCCGCTTTTTCCGAAAGGGAACTTCTTACCCTCTCCTTTGGTTTGGGTTTTCTTCCGAAAACTCCGGCAGGCTTCTAATTTTTTGGGGGATCGGGTTGAGACCTACCCCCTATCTATGGGAAATTTCCATCTGTGAATTTGTCTATAGGTCGTTGTGTTAGCTTTCTTTGTTCTCCTTTCCTAAGATAATTATAATCCATTTTTCTTTTTTGAGCCAATCGGCGAGACCTGCTGTCTAGCCTTTGACGCTTCCTTCTCCCCTTCGGTCACATCACTCATCTGGTTCAAAGCGGGCCGTGAAGTGCCGAAGGAAAGGAACTTCATATACAATCTTCATGCCTTGGATCAATTGGCGGCGCTAATGAACTTGAAGGATAGCTTCTACCACATAATCAACATGGCTCTGGGTTTACACACGGCGGGGAATGGGGGGGGAGCAGGGTCAGGCTTGCGATGTTTCAATATCGTTCGATGTGCTCCGTATGAGGAGGTTGGTTCGATGAAGCCTTCCCGTGCGGTCTCAAGCTCTGCTCCCCAAGCCTTTTCTTTAAAGTGGCTAAAATTGATGTAATTATGGTATAATGGCTTTTTGTTAGGAGGTTGTGTGGATTTCTCAAGATTCATGGACGGCATTGTCTCTTTTGCTCAGAACAATCCGATCATCGTAATCGTTGTTGTGCTGGGCCTCCTTTTCTTCGTGTACCGGAAGCCGAAACTGTTTTTCGGACTTCTCGGCCTCGGTCTCTTACTGGCAGGATTGCTCTATTTGATCATGAGCATGGCCGGTTCGGGCTCGGAGAAGAAAAAAGCGCTGACTCACGAAGAAGACAAACAGTTCGATACTAACCGCTGAACCCTCGCGTTTCGAAACCAGAATGCTCCTTCATTGTCAACGGGCTGGGGGTCAATATCTCCCCGCCAGACCAAATTCCAGCCCGGCCTTTCGGTCTGAATTTGAACAATTTTTTACCATGTGCTCAAACTGAGCCGCAAAATTCGGCCCTCTGTCATACTCTATTTTGAAATAACTGATAAAAAACAAAATCTTGCAAGTGGCGAAAATTTGGCATAGTATATGCTTAATAGACTTCTGAGAATTTTTCAAAGGAACGGGTGTCTCTTAACGGGCCAAGAAAAACCTGGTCCGTCACGTGGCGGTATAAGAGGCCTTGCCCCGTTTTAATTGAATTGAAGATTGGCCCATAACTTGTTAATGTTTTTCCTGGTGCCATGATATCCATTTTTGCCGGAAAAAAAGAGCTCAAAATTCGTCAGGATATCCTCCGCGGTGTGTATGAGGAAAACCTCTTCATTCTCGGTAGGGGTCGTCCAGCCCTGTCACGACAGAGATCTCTCCTCCTGAAGGGAATTCTCTTGTCCGCAGTGCTCTCTTTCTTTGCGGTCCTAATGCCCGACCAGCACACGGGCAGCTCTTTCGCGCCACCAGAAACTACCGCGAATATGAGCACACCCCCTGTTCTCCTTCCCCCGACAAGTGTTTCAGCAGCACTGACCCCGGAGCTGGACAAATACCCTCTTCTCCCCGCCGCAAGTGTTACTTCAGAAGACACGGCAAACGCTTCCGAGTTCAGTGCCATTATGAATAGTCGCAACGTATCCCTCATGCGCATGCTTGGCCTCAAAATTAAGACCATCATGATCGATGCGGGCCATGGCGGTTCTTCCTCGGGTACCATAGGAAAGACGGGTACCAAGGAAAAAGATATCACCCTCGATATCGCTAAGAGATTGAAGGCCCATTTGGTAAAAAGCGGCCTCCACCATGTGCTCATGACGAGGGAGGACGATTCGTCAGTGCCTCTTCTCGAACGGGTGACCCTTGTCCGCGAAGCGAAGGCTGACCTCTTCATCTCGATCCATCTTAATTACTTGCCCAAGAAGAATACGAACATCATCGAGACGTATTATTTCGGACCTTCCGATGACAAAAAAACGCTCAAGCTGGCCGAGCAAGAAAATGCGGGATCAGAATATGGATTGAGCGATTTCAGGGAAGTCGTGGAAATGCTCGGCAAGACCATGAAGCTTCAGGAATCTAAGGAGTTTGCAGAATCAATCCAAGCGAATCTGTTCCTGAACAGCAGGAAACACAACGAAGATATCCAGAACCACGGCGTAAAGAGGGCACCTTTCGTGGTCCTTCTCGGCGTGGACGTGCCCTCCGTGCTTGTGGAAGTCTCCTGTCTCAGCAATCGCGATGAGGAGCGGGAGCTCAATTCCGAAAGTCACAGAGAGAATATTGCCAGATATCTTGCAACCGGAATTTTCGACTATCTGAATAAAGGAGCCCGAACCTATGAAGCCAAAAGATGAGCAGAAGGAAGACAATGTCCTGTTTGTCGGCATCGACCTTGGAACATCACGGAGTGCGATCTCTTCGAGCAACGGCATGCGGGAATGGATCGAGAGCTACGCCGGCTGGCCGAAGGACTTTATCGCGGAGCAGGTCGTCGGCAAGCCGGTACTCTTCGGAGCCGAGGCTCTGCAACACCGGCTTTCTCTCGATATCTGCAGGCCCCTTGAACGGGGCATCATAAAGGAGGGGATCGAAAGCAGCGAGAGGGCGGTCAAGGAAATCATCAGGTATCTTATTGACCTTGCAAGCCCTGAGGCCGCCCAGAAGATTCATGCGGTGGTTGGGGTGCCCGCCGATTCGCTAAAAGTCAACAAGCTTGCCATCCGGAGAGCGGTCGCGGAATATGTACATACTCTCATGGTCGTATCCGAACCCTTTGCGGTCGCTTACGGAATGAATCTGTTGAATGACGCACTGATCATCGACCTCGGTGCCGGGACCATCGACTTCTGCATCATGCATGGGACCATTCCCTCCGAAGAAGACCAGAGGACCATTTTCACGGCGGGCGACTATATCGACGAGCAACTCTTCAATTATCTCATTGAGAAATATCCGAATTCAAAGTTCAACAAGAACATGGTGCGGCAGTTCAAGGAGAAATTCAGTTTTGTGCGGGAGATCAACGAACAGATCCGCGTAGAGCTGCCGGTGAATGGAAAACCGGTGATGCATGACATCAAGGATGAGGTCCGCAGGGCATGCGAGAGCATCCTGCCGTCACTCGTCGAGACCACGATCGAGATGATCGCCCGGTTTGATCCCGAATTCCAGATGAAGATAAAGAACAATATTGTCCTTGCGGGCGGAGGAAGTCTGGTCAGAGGGATTGACGGGTACCTGCAGGATGCCTTGAAGGAATACGGCACCTGCAAGGTCACCTGCGTGTCAGAACCGCTCTTTGCGGGCGCGGACGGCGCGCTCAAGCTTGCCCAAGACATGCCGTCCAGGTACTGGGAAACACTCTGAACACAGGCCGATGGCTGAGGGTCTGAGGCGTCGTCCTGAGTACAACCTTGAGAGAACGCATGACAGGTGAAACGATACTCGTCATAGACGCAGGCCAGGACATGGATCAGAGAATGACGGCCGCTCTCGAGGCGGAGAACTACCTGGTCTATCCCGTCTCAAACCAAGATGTGAACGCTGAACTGGCCGAATTGCTCAGACCTTCGCTTATCTACATCAAGCCTCTCGAGCTGAGCCCAACAGGACTCAAACCCTGCAAAGCAATTCACGGCATTCCCCTTTTAGAAGAGGTTCCTATCGTTATTCTGGCATCCCTGAAAAAAGCGCTGGGCCCCGATACCTGCAGGGATTACGGGATCGTGGATTTTCTGGAACTGACATTCGGGCCCGAAGAGCTCGTGGAAAAGACAGGAACGGTTTTGGGCAAGACGCTTCCTTCCCGGAGTCCCAAAGAAGACGACCCGGTCGCCTCGCTGCAAACCCCCAGGAAAATGGAGAAAAAACGCTCTGCCCTTCTCTTGCCAGCGATTGGCATCGGGATCCTCCTGATGATTGCAGGAGCCGGTTTTCTGGCTTATCAGCAGTTCATGCCAACCCGGAAGGTTTTACCTTCTCCCACGGCAGCGGCCCCTTCTCGAACTCCATCCACAGCCCCAGGGGTTGAATCGAAATCGCAGTTGTCCCCGGAAAGGAGCGCTGCAAACACGCCTGCCCCAGCATCGCCCGTACCACCCACACCGCCCGGGCAGCCCTCTTCGCTCTCATCGGAGTCTGCATCCCAACCACCGCCGCCCAAACCGTTCTACTCTGTCCAGTTGGGAGCCTTCAAGAATGAAGACAGGGCACAGGCCCTCACGAAGAAGTTTCGCGAAAAAGGATACGATGCGTTTACCCAGCCGGGCGTAACGAAGGACAGGTCCCCTATCTATAGGGTACTGGTCAGCCGGTATGAAGAAAGAAAGGCTGCCCAAAAGCTGGCTGGAGAAATACAATCAAGGGAAGAAATCAAGACCACTCTATACGGCGAATGATGTTCAAGACGCGGAGCCGTATCCACCGTTTTCCCAACCTATTCATATCCCTTTCCACTTTATGAAAGTGAAGAAACTCGTACTTCTGTTACCCTTGGCCTGCATAATCGGTTGTTATTCCGGAAGCGTCAAACCGTTGCTGAGCCGTCCTGAATTCAAGGCTGAAAACGAACCGATTCGAACCTTAAGGGTTCTTCTGATCACCGATGATACCTATCGGAAAGACGAAATTGAGAAATTTGTTTCCCAATGCTCGCGCCTTGTTGAGATGCAAGTTGGAATGCGGCTTGAAATTGTTGATGGGTACGAAATCAAATGGGAAGATGAAATAGATGATATCGTCAAAATGGAAATAAGGGTTGCGACGGACACATGGAGTAAGAGAGACCAGTTTGATATCGCACTCACTTTTGTCTATTTTGTTCATAATATCGCAGGCGGCAAATTACCCCTGGGGGCCACCGATACATTTTTTTGGAGGTATCTCTTCGTAAGAGAACTGGATCCCTATATTCTTCTACACGAATTGTTTCATGCCTTTTTGTTCGAGAAAAGTCATCCAAAGGATTGGGTCATGAGGGGTGCGAGGCCTCCTTACGGTAACGAATGGTACTGGCTTACCCCGGAGGATAGAAGGGAGGTTCTTCGCAATAAATGGAGAGACTTCAATGTCATGCCGGCTACCGGACAGGAAGAAGAAAAGAAATCGAGAGAAAGCTGGTTTTACTATAAGATGGGGGCAGCCTATCTGCAAAAACGAGAATTTGACCAGGCCATTTTATTATTTAACAAATCCCTTGAGACAAACCCAACCAATGCCGAGGCTTACATCAGTCGGGGAAGGGGTTATTATTCTAGAGGAGAATACGACAAATCTTGGGAGGATATTAAGAAGGCACAAGACTTGGGCTACAAAATTCCCACTGAATTTCTTTGTGATCTTCGCAGGACCTCGGGTAGAAACAGGTAAAGATCGCTGAAAGAGTGAATCCAAAATTTCTTCCTAGAATACAACCTTTAAAGCAGTAATGAATAATTTTGGCTGTCTCGTTTGCCAAGGGCTCCGTTTTCTCTAAATTCAACCCAACCGAAAGAGGGGCCTTACCCATTGTCTGTCTGCACCGATGGAGCTAACAGCCCTTGGACTCTTTGTTCGCCTCCTTTTTTTCTTCTTTATACTTCAACTTAGGTGCCTCCATCATGACCGTCACACCTGGCGGGACCGAGCGAGTCAACCAGACATTGCCTCCAATAATCGAGCCGGCCCCAACGACCGTCTCACCGCCTAAAATCGTGGCGCCCGCATAGATGGTTACGTGGTCTTCTATGGTTGGGTGGCGTTTCATCTCTCTTAGCGTATCGCCTTTTTCTTCCATGGGAAGACTTAGGGCCCCCAGGGTAACCCCTTGATAAATCCTGACGTATTCGCCGATCACACTGGTCTCTCCAATAACGACCCCTGTCCCGTGATCAACGAAGAAATGTCGGCCGATGACGGCTCCCGGGTGGATATCAATACCGGTAACGCTATGGGCATATTCGGTCATCATCCTTGGAATCAAAGGAACCTCCTGAACGTGAAGCTCATGGGCTAGACGGTAGGTCGTGATAGCCATGATGCTCGGGTAACCAAAGATAATCTCATCAAAGCTTTTTGCAGCGGGATCCCCTTGGTAGGCTGCTCGAACGTCTTCGGCCAGGATTTTTCTGAGGCCTTTCAATTTTTTTAACAAGCTGAGGGCTTCCTTCTGTCCTCTTTCCGAGCAAGAGGTACAGACCCTTTGATGACGCCGGCATTCATGACGGATGCTCAGGGTTATCTGCCTGGATAACAATTCAAAAAGGCTATTTATTTCGATGCCCATCTGGTAGGCCAGATTGAAACGATCCACCTCATGCTCCCCAAAATACCCGGGAAAGAGGACCTTTTTAAGACGCTCAACGATCTCAATCACGACCTCTCGAGAGGGCAACCCTACCAGGTTCAGGTGATGCAGGGTATCCATGTCCTGGCAACTTTCCACCAGGCCAGAGACAATCTCTGGAAGTTCTTGACGAAGCAAAGGGGGCAGTTCACATTCCACATGGTCAGTCTCTGATGAAAAAAACTTTTCTGTAGGACATTCGCAATTAATTTTATCCATTATACTGATGACTCCTTTCCGGGAATTCCTGGGTATCGATAGAAGTTCAATCCTTTTAACTCTAAGCTACGTTTGGGTAAATTTCTAGAGAAATAATTTAGAAATTCTAGGAAAATCTCTTCCACTTTGAACCATCTCTAATGGCAATAGGAATTTTAAAAGGATTTATTTGAATTGTCATGAATTATTGGGCGGTTTCAACAATTGACACGAAACGAGGGTTTGACATTTTTAGGTATGGAAATTGCTTAACTTAGAATAAAGGAGGGGTGAACAGGTATGGAACGCACAATCTCCAATGACACCCTCTTCATAGACATCATTGTAGCAGCAGTTCTGCTCTGGTTCATTTTAGCCAGTCTGGACATCCTTTAAAGCGGAGTAAGTATCAACAGAGATACATCCTCCACCAGAGGAAGGGCAAGGGGCGGTCCCCTGACTCCGCTCCAAAATAATTTGAGTTGAGGTTGCAGTTTGTGAAGTCACGTAATATTTAGTCGCCAAAGAGCAAAGGCATGGTCAGAAACGACGAGCCGATCGCTTAACGTGTTGAAGAAAAGTGAAAAAGGACTGCTGACTGAATATCAGCGGTCCTTTTTCTGAGGAAGATAT
>Ga0153915_10004697_pt1 | contig 12628 bp, 10 predicted proteins | sample Opewatmetagenome_2_FD_107003 | JGI IMG/M metagenome (GOLD analysis project Ga0153915, IMG submission 107003) | Freshwater wetland microbial communities from Ohio, USA - Open water 3 Core 3 Depth 3 metaG | ecosystem: Environmental > Aquatic > Freshwater > Wetlands | place: USA: Ohio, Lake Erie... | reverse complement strand
TTCGGCATCAGTCCGTTTCGATTTTTCTTCTTCAAGTTTCTTATTTGTTTCAACTAACTTGATCGAATCTTCTCTGGCTTTTACAGTGATTGAATCGGTGCGCCGGCGCTCCTGATCCCTGAGAATGACAAACTGAATAGAATCATTTTTTGCCTTTTGAGCAATGCTGTCAGCTTTTGCAGAGAGCTCCCTGTTTTTTTCTTCCGCACTTTCCCGTTGTTTACGTTCTGTTTCGCGATCAGTCTGATCTTTAAGAGTTTTCTCACGCAGTGCTTGACGTTTAGAAGCAAGTATATCAAAAGAAAAACCTGCAGATGCGAAAAAGCGTAACGGTTCAAGTGCACGGGTGCTGTCTGACCGTTCCTGTGATAACGCGATATTAGATCCGATAGATAAATCAAGCTTTACCGGAGTATGAAACTGCAGCAATGGGGTGATCATGAGCGGATCAGTGCCAAACTTCGCATCAGACAATGATGTACGTGAGTTCACTTCAATGGCCATAGTAATTGCCCTGTGAGGATCAACCTGGAAACCTCCGCCCAGAAGCAGGAGCTGATCTTTTGAGTCCTGAAGAGTAATGGCTCCACCTTCATTAAGATGAAACTTTACACACTTTCCTTCTTTACCGATCCGGAAACTCTGCAAGAGTAAACCTTCAAAATCGTAGCCAGTGCGTGTCTCAAAATAGTTATAACCATCAGAGCCATTGGTATTGATCTGATTGCCCGATGTACCACCAATAATTCCTACACGTGCGCCAATGAAAACAGGTACATTATCACCAAGCGGCAGCCGCCCCTGAATTCCGCCTCTGAATGTTCCAATACCACCATTATCTTCATCGCGTGTATATCCGCCGATACCGTACCCTGACAATGAAGCAAAAATATCAAAATAGGAGCTGACACCAAAGCCCATTGACAACATACCAGTAACAACATCAGCACCCTCATTGGGCGTGTGTACATACTCTTTTTTCTGAGCATACCACGCAGATGAAAGCGTGAAAGAAAGCCGCCCCTCACCTAATGCTTCCGCAGAATAAACCTGATTTAATCCGCGTGTTGACATTACGTTTTGTGAAGGAGTAAACTTTGAGTCGATACTATCGTTATCAGACGCAGGACCTGCGCTGATGCAGCCAGCCATACATATCATTGACAAAACAGTTCTTTTTATCATCTCCGACCTCCATCAACAGGTTCTATAGTAGTATTTCAACAGGTTCCGATTATTTAAAGCACAAAAATCTTTAATCTGTATGATCCAGTTCACCAGAAATGCAACTCGTAAATGCATCTGACAGGCACACGGTGTTCTCTGCAGGTAAATACCCGAAAATCACCAATGCGAATTATAAGTACATTATATAGAAATATACTCAACTATTCTCTATAACTCTACTTTTTGTTCAAAAAAATAGCAACTTATTAAAAATAAAGATATTGACCGGAACAGACTGGCATGTCAGAACAGCACATGCTGGACATCTGCAATCCTGGCACAGGGGATCAGTGTCAAGTCGTACTTCTGTGAATACCAGTCAGCTGCTTTCAGCGGTTTTGGAACAATACACTCTTTAAATCCCAGATGTGCAAGCTCCCTGATACGGTTGACCATATTGACAACAGGACGAATTTCGCCACCAAGTCCGAGTTCTCCAATACAGGCAAGATCGCGTCGAACCGGCTTGTTGCGGAATGATGACAACACGGCAGATGCGATTCCGAGATCTATTGACGGCTCTGCAACAGTCAAACCTCCCGCTATGTTGAAAAACACATCATGATCACCCAGGAGAATGCCGCCATGACGTTCCAGTACAGCAAGGAGCAGTGCAAGTTTCCGCGGATTGACACCTGACGAAACACGCTGCGGAAGCCCGAAATGCGACTTGTTAACAAGGGACTGCAGTTCAACCACAATTATCCTGCTGCCTTCAAGTATCGGAACCACTGCAGTACCGATCTGAGGCTGATGACGATTAAGAAGAAAAAACTCCGATGCGTTAGTAACCTCCCGCAGTCCGGTATCTGCCATTGACAACAGCGCAATCTCGCCGGAAGGACCGAACCGGTTCTTTACAGTGCGTAATATCCGGTACTCGTTGCTTGAATCCCCTTCAAAATAGAGTACCGTATCGACCATGTGCTCAAGAACTCTCGGGCCGGCAATACTCCCATCCTTGGTAACATGACCGATAAGAAAAATCACGGTCCCGGTTGTTTTCGCATGACGTAAAAGCATGGCACAGCTCTCGCGTATCTGCGCAACACTTCCGGGCGCACTTTCAATTTCTTCCGTAAATGCCGTCTGAATCGAATCGACAATAACCACATCCGGTTTTTCATTGGCTAAAACGGTCAGAATTGATTCAACAGATGTTTCGGTGAGAATCTTTACTGATGATTTTATGACATTAAGCCGTTCTGCACGCATTGATACCTGCTCCGCAGATTCTTCACCAGTGATATATAAAACATTCATCGCATTATCAGATAAACGCGCAGCAAGCTGCAGAAGCACCGTAGACTTGCCAATGCCCGGATCGCCGCCAAGCAGAATAAAAGCGCCTCTCACAAGGCCTCCGCCAAGTACACGATCTATTTCTGTAAATGAGCTCTTTACACGTGGGGTATCTTTCTGCGCACATTCACTCAGAAGCACAGGAACAGTTGCACCATTTACAGTACTCCGTGCCTGCCCGGTCCACGATCTGGATGATCCGGCAATTTTGATTTCGGTAATAGTATCCCATTGCCCGCAGTTGTCGCATTTTCCATGCCACTTTGCATAATCCTGCCCGCAGTTATTACAGACATATGCGGTCTTTGCTTTTTTATTCATTTGTATTCTTAATTTGTAAATTCGTATTTGTGAATAATGTTGTTATCAACGTGACAAACCCTGCAGCTCTGCAGACGGATCAACAGAACAGGTACTACTGAATTCTGTCTTCTGAATTCTGATCACTGTCATCATTATTGTCCCTCGGCGGCATGCGGAATTTACGGTCTGCGACTTTACTTTTGATTTGCGAGACATCCACCGGTGCAGCATAGGTGTTTTCTTCTTCAACCGCATAGTGCATCTTGCGCTGCCCGCGGATAAACTGCTGAATGTAGGGATTATGCGACTTGCGGATTTCCCCCGGCGTACCATCAAAAATAATTTTTCCCTCATGGATCATAGCCATTTTGTCAGCAATTTTATAGGCACTGCCAATATCATGAGTCACCACAATTGAGGTCATACCAAGGCGGTCGCGCAAGCTGAGAATCAGATCATTGATTTTATCGGTCATAATCGGATCAAGCGCTGACGTCGGTTCATCATAGAGCATAATCTCAGGTTTCATTACCAGAGCACGTGCAAGCCCGACCCTGCTGCGCATGCCACCGGAGAGTTCTGATGGCATCTTGGTTTTAAACACTTCTTTCAACCCGACCATCTCAAGCGATTCACCGATAAGTTTATTTATCTCGCTTTCTGTCAAAGTTGTATGTTCACGCAATGGGAATGCGAGATTTTCACCGACGTTCATTGAATCAAAAAGCGCTGCACCCTGAAACAAAATTCCAAAACGTTTACGGGTTTTATTAAAGTCGCTTGATGTAGTATTTGGCGACGAAATAACCTCGTTATCAAGTACTATCCGGCCACCATCAGGAAATATCAGCCCGATAATATGCCTGAACAGTACAGTCTTTCCGCTTCCTGACTGGCCAATAATACACGAGATCTGCCCTTTATCAATTTCCAGATTGATGTCATCAAGAACAGTCTGTGTGCCAAAATGTTTTTTAAGATGTTCTATTTTAAGCATAGCAGTATCATACCCTGTCTGTATATTCCATCACCCTGCTGTATTATCAGTATCTGATATGTATATGCCGGATAGCAGCACACCATAAAGATAACTACTATTTCAGAACTATAAAGGCATCAGCTCCGGCGTATGATTATCATGTAAATGTACAGTACGGTATTATAATGCCAGTACTGCAATTGTAAAATCAGACACCAGTATCATCACCGCAGAAACAACGACTGCTTTTGTCGTGGCCTCTCCAACACCTTCTGCCCCACTCCGTGCTTCAAACCCGAAATGTGCACCTGTCAGCGCGATAATCACCCCGAAGATTGAAGTTTTCAGAACACCTATGTAAAGGTCTGTTGCATTAAAAAACAGTTGAAATCCGCTGAACAGTGACTGCATCGTAATATCAACCGTCAAGAACGCATTGATTATTGAACCTGCAAAGGCCATGAGCTCACCCCAGATTGTAAGCACCGGAAGCATCACCATGCAGGCTGCAGTTTTGGGAACCACAAGATATCTTATCGAGTCAAGACTCAATACTTGCATGGCATCAAGTTGTTCCGATGTTTTCATTGAACCGATCTCTGCGGCTATACCAGTGGCAACCCGCCCCGCGACCACCATACTGGTAATAACAGGCCCAAGCTCAATAGTGATTCCTTTGCAGACAAGCACCCCGAGATAGCGCATCGGGATAAATCCGTTCATCTGGTACATGCCCTGAATGACAACCTCAGATCCGAGAAACAGCCCGATAACCGTTACAAGCGGTATCGATTCAATTCCGAGCGTGTACATGTGATGAAGCGTGAGATCAGGATTTTTAAAAAGTAAAGGCATGCGAAAAGCAGTCTTACAGCAGAGATTGTAGTAGCGATATACACTCCTGAGAAATGCCCCGAACGATCGCCCGCTGCCGCGACCGACTTCGCCCACCACACTGATTCCTCTGAGTATAAAATTCAAAAGCCGCTACTCTCCTCCACACGTTCAGAAAGGTTCTCGTAACGTGCGAAATCTTTTACAAACGCTACATGTGCAGTACCAATAGGACCGTTACGCTGCTTACCGATGATAATCTCGCCGCGGCCCTTAACATTTTCATCTTCTTTATTATACACTTCATCGCGGTAAACGAACAAGACAATATCTGCATCCTGCTCAATAGCACCCGATTCACGCAAGTCACTGAGCTGCGGACGATGATCTGTACGGCTTTCGACAGCACGGGAAAGCTGCGAAAGTGCAATAATCGGAATATCAAGTTCTTTTGCAACACCCTTGAGTGCACGGGAGATCTGGGAGATTTCCTGTTGCCGGCTCTCGACATGGCCGGTTGACCCCATAAGCTGCAGGTAATCGATAACAATCAGATTCAATCCGTGCTGCGCTTTAAGACGCCGGGCTTTGGCACGAAGTTCAAGAACAGAAATTGATGGCGTGTCGTCAATAAAGATCGGCGCCTCAGAGAGTGGTCCTGCAGCAAAGCTCAGTTTCGGCAGATCCCGCTTGGGCAGCGTACCGCTTCGCAGTTGATGCATATTGACACGTGCTTCCGAGCAGAGCATACGCTGAACAAGCTGCGCTTTTGACATTTCAAGAGAAAATATCGCTGTAGCATTTTTGTGATGAACCGCGGTGTTAAGCGCCAGAGAAAGCGCCAGCGCAGTTTTTCCCATGGCAGGACGACCTGCAAGAATTACCAGATCACCTTTTCCAAGGCCGGTTGTCATATCGTCAAGTTCTTTAAACCCGGTCATGACCCCCTTAAATGTTCCCTTCGAATACCCTTCGATTTCTTCAAATGTATGAGGAAGCAATTCTCTGATCGACTCAAACTTGTTCTTGATACGCGCTTCTGAAACACCGAATATCTTTGCCTCCGCTCCGTCAAGAACCGCCTGTGGATCCTTTTCAGGATCAAAGCAATTGGTGGTGATCTCTGCTGCGATACTTATCATCTGACGCAGCGTGGCTTTCTCAATGAGAATTCCTGAATAATACTGAATATTACCTGACGTAGTAATACTTTCAGCAAGTTCACCAAGATAGGTTTCCTGCCCCACCGATTCAAGCCACTCTTTTTTTCTAAGTATATCTGCAACGGTAATTACATCAATAGGAATGTTCTTTTCGAACATTTCTCTCATGCAAAGAAATATCCGCTGATTTGCAGTTGCATAAAAACAGCTTTCATCAAGAAGTTCCATTGCGTTAACCGCTGCCTCGTTATCAATAAGCATGGAACCAAGAATTGTTTTCTCTATATCAAGTGCCTGCGGTGGAACCCGGTCGGTTACCAGAACTGGCTGTTTTTTTTCAACCCACGGTCTTTTTTCATAATTTTGCTGATTCATACACACCAAGATCTGTCAATAGTTTCTGAAATTGCTTAAGGTCTTCCCATGCAGGCCGCTTATATTCGGCATTACGTAAAAGCGCTGCAGGGTGATAAATAACCATTGATGGGATGTTATTGTACAGATGTGTCTTAGAGCGGAGTTTTGCAATACTGTCTGCATTACCAAGCAGTGTCTGCGCAGCAATTCGCCCAAGTATCAGTATCGCTTTCGGTTTGATAATCTCAATTTGTCTGGCAAGTATCGGTGTACAGGTAATTATTTCGGTGCTTTCAGGATTTCTGTTTTCGGGTGGTCTGCACTTGAGCACATTGGTTATAAAAACATTTTTTGTTCTATCAAGATTAATAGCTTTAAGCATATTGTTAAGAAGCTGACCGGCAGCACCGACAAACGGCAAACCCTGATCATCTTCATCTGCGCCTGGCGCCTCCCCTATTACCATCACCGGTCCATCTGCCCGCCCCTCACCAAACACAAAGGTCTTTCGCGTTCTGGCAAGTTGACATCGTGTACACCCTTCAAAGTACAGCGTACGCAACGCTGCGCGTTTCTGATCGAAACTCATTGTGCTGTTTGCTGATGAAACCACAGAAGCAGCAGCCACATTGACAACTGGTACAGTTTGCGGTCTGACAGGCCGGGGTCTCATTGATGGTTCAAGCTGATCAACGGTTTTAAGTCCGGCAAGCTGCGATGCAACTGATTGTTTATCTGATGCACTGGGCACTGCAGGCTTTTTCTGTAAAGCAGCAGAACTTTTTTCTGCAACGGCAGCTCCTGTTGCATTTGCAGTTTTTTGTGCTGAAGAGAATCTGGCAAACGGCAACTCATTTGAATCACCCAGAAGAGTATCGATATCTGTGCGGGAACTGAAAATCATATCAGGCATTGACAAATCACGTTGCTGGCGGAAATATGCCAGTAGTACCTTTTTGTCAAACATTACTTCGACCCGATCTGTGCAGCTATGCACGAAAAAATTTCCTGAGCTGCAATCGATTTATCAGCAGATTCAACAACGGTACGAAAGCCCTGTTTTCCAAGAATCGTTATGCTGGTTGAATCCAGTCCAAGCGCTTTGTCTGCACGGTTGAATACAATCAGGTCACAGCCTTTCTTTTCCATTTTTGCAACAGCCAGCGACTCATCATCGCTGCTCTCAAGCGCAAAGCCTACAAGCATCCGATGCTCTTTTATGCGACCAAGACTTGCGGCAATATCAGGGTTTGGAACAAGCTCAAGCAGAAGCGATCCGTTTTCATTGCGTTTCAGTTTTGTATCGCTATAGTGAGCGACACGGTAATCACTTACTGCCGCGGCCATAATACAGACATCTGCATCTGTAAATTCATCATGAAGCATATCGTGCATCTGCTGTGCCGTAGTAACAGTGCGCACACATACCGATGACGGAAATTTCTCTTTTGTCGGACCGCTCACCACAGTTACCTGCGCCCCACGGATAAGCGCCTCACGTGCAAGAGCCGCACCCATTTTACCCGATGACCTGTTTGTAATCACTCTCACCGGGTCAATCGGTTCTTCAGTCGGTCCGGATGCAATCAGAACTTTTTTCCCTTTAAGAGAATCATCCGATTTACTTGATGCTATTATATACGAAACAATATCCTCAGGCTCAAGCATCCTGCCGGCCCCGGTGACATCACATGCCAGTTTTCCAAAACCAACCGGAAGTACCGTAATACCACGGTTTTTCAGTATACTGATATTTGACTGTGTCGCTTTACTTTCCCACATCACGGTATTCATTGCCGGAGCAATAATTATCTGTGACTCCCGAAAGGAAAGCGCAAGTGTTGTAAGAAGATTATCAGCAATTCCGTGAGCTATTTTTGCGATTGTATTTGCAGTTGCCGGACAAATAAGAAGCTTCTGTCCCCATTCTGCAAGGCGGATATGATCCATATCGTAATTGAGAATACCATCCCGGTAAACCGGATTACCTGAGACAGTCATAAGCGCCTGTTCCCCGACAAGGGGACAGGCGTTTGATGTCAAGACCACTTTGGTCTCGACATCTTTGACTTTTAATAACCGGATAAGCTGCGGCATTTTATAGGCGGCAATACCGCCTGAAATACCAATTACTATACGGTTAATACCACCCATAATCAGCGAACAATCTCGCCCTCTTCGTTCTCAACAACGCGACCTTCGAAAAGACGCTGAAGCGCGATTGTTGTGGGTTTTTCTTTTGAGACCACAATGTCAAGACGGATCTGATCGTTGATAAAACGGGCTTCCTGAGATGCCATAAGCACAGCTTTGTAACGGTTGATTCCACGTTTTTCGAGCTGTTCAAGATCGAGTTCCAATAATTCTGCCATTAAAAACCTCCTGAATCATTAAGGGGACAGTAGTGTCTTTGTCTACACTTCTGTTATTCTATATTCTGTATTTGTTCTCTGATTCGTTCAACATTCTCTTTCAGCGTAACTGACTGATGAGAAATCTCGGTATCGTTGGCTTTTGAGCCGATTGTATTTGCCTCACGATTCATTTCCTGAAGCAGAAAGCCCATACGCTTTCCTACAGGTTCATCAAGTTCAAAATCGGCGCTGAACTTTTCAATGTGCGCACGCAGACGAGTACACTCTTCTGTGATATCAAGACGATCCGCAAAAAGCGCTATTTCAGTCTGCATACGTAAAGGATCAGGTGGATTCTCAATCAGTTTCTGCACCTTCTCAGTAAGAGTTTTCGCATACTCCTGAATCCGGATCGGCGCTCTTTTTTCAACCAGCTGAAGAGACTTGGTGATCTCTTTGAGTATTTTTTTGAGATCCTTAACAAGCGCGGCTGCTTCAGTCTCGCGTGCTTTCTGAAATGCAGCAATGGAATTTTGCAGTACCGGCTTGAGATGCTTCCAAAGCGTATCCTCATCAAAATCATTTGACTCAGACTTGATAAAATCACTGAAATTAAGAAGATCCGACAGCGTCACCTTGCCATCAAGCTTATATTCTTTCTGAATTTCACCAAAAATTTGCATGTAGCCATCCACAGTTTTCTTGTCCCAGGAGAGCTTTGTATCACCCTCTTCACGTTCGCAACTGATTAAAACAGTTACAGATCCGCGGGATATCACTGATGAAATCTCTTTTTTAACCCGCGCCTCAAGATTCGCAGCAAACTTTGGAAGCCTGATCTGAAGTTCAAGAAACCGGTTATTAACACCACGGATTTCAACTCTGTAAGTCCCTGATGGGCTTACACCATCAGCAAGTCCGAACCCTGTCATACTGCGAATTGGCATAAATCTGATTCCTTATTATAATGCGTACACTAAAAGGATACGAGGGAAAACTCTAAATATAATGAAAACGCGGAAAGAATCCAAGGATGGTCTGCTGTGATACTGGAAATATTTCAGGTTGATACAAAAATTCCCGCGTTTTAAAGAATTCGCAGCGTCCATGCCCCAGAATGGTGTAAATTATAACATTATCGAAAGGCTGGATGTAATTTCAGAACATGGAACCAAACGATTCAAAAAAAGTATACAGCTACCAGAAACGGTTCACCTATATTGAAGCGCCGCTCTATTCACTTATTATAACGTTGCTTTTGATTTCGTGGCTACCTGCAGTTATTGGTCTTTTTGCGTATGGTGTGCTGTACCCGTCAACAATCAGATTCGCAGTATTTCTTGACATATCAATAATCGTACTGATTGGCGTTATGGTTTTTCTCAGAAGCGAAATTAAAAAAAGCAAATTTCTAATCAGTGAAGATGCCATTATTTTCAAAGCGCCGGGAAAACTCAGACATATTTTATTCGACGATATAACCCTTTGTAAACACGTACAGACATCCTTGTCTGAGCATGTACTGATTGTTTCTGTAAACAAATCTATCACCCTGCCATTTTCAATTCATGGTATTCACGATCTTATTCTGACAATCAACGAACGGTTAATTACACTTAACAAATCGAATGTACTTGAAGAAGAGAAGCCCGGGGCAATGATCTCTGCAGCCCACCTTCGTAAATTTGCATATATCCGTGAAAAAAAAGCGTTTTCTCCACTGGTCATCATAACACTCATACTCACTGCTTTCAACATTTGTATTGCCTATAAATACTGGGGTCTTGAACTTGTACCAGTTTTCATGTGGGCGGTTATCGGTTTTATCACCCCGCTCAATGCCTTTGCGTTTGGAGAATTACTCATTAACAGACAGGTTAAGGCTGCTGATGGGAACCTCACCGAGGAACAGCACGGGGTATTAGTACTGCCAAATTATTTACTTTCAAGCCTCGCATTCCTTGTTTTCTATCTCGGTGCAGGAATTGCATTCAGAATGCTTCTCTGACCAATGATTTCAATTAATGATCCATTTACAATAAAAGATACTGTTTTTTCGCCCCGGCTGTTCCTTGCGCCAATGGCCGGAATATCCCACAGTGCATTCCGGCGATTGCTTGCAGACTTTGGCGGATATGGTGCACTCTATACTGAAATGCTCAGTCCGGGGGCATTACTGAAAGAGGATCTTGACACTTCTCCATTTACAAAAAGACGCTCTTGCGAAGGACAGGTAATTTACCAGATCAAACTGTCCGGTGATGAAACTATTGCTCCAGTAATCGACAGGCTTCGCATGTGTGAACCTGCAGCAATCGACCTTAATCTCGGATGTCCTGCCCCGATGATACGCAGAACCGGCGCAGGAAAAGCGCTGTTCGACAACATCGAAAAACTCAAACCTGTACTTGACACAATACGCTCGCTGTGGAACGGGATCTTTTCTGTCAAATGCCGTGTTGGTGATAATACCGAAGGATGGGAAGAGCGGTTTCTGGAACGCCTGCGGCTCTTTGAAAACTGTGGCGTTGATTCAATCTGCGTTCACCCGCGCTTTTCGGATGAGAAACTGAAACGTTTTGCGAGATGGCACCTGTTTGAATGGATCAGACAGGAAACAAAATTGACACTTATTGCAAATGGCGATATCAAAGACACATCTGCGCTTGAACTGCTTAAGCATTGCGATGGATTGATGGTCGGCAGAGAAGCTGTAACAAAGCCGTGGATATTTAAAACGCTTTCAGATCAAACACCGGAAATTGATTACAAAGAGGTATGGCTCCGTTTCTTTGAATACACCTGTGAAGATTTCCCTCCGGAAAAAGCGATTGGAAGAATTAAAGAATTCACAATTTATTATGCAAAAAACTTTTTTTACGGCCACGAGCTTTTCCGCGCAGTGCAACCGTCTCCGGATATTTACTCGCTGAAAGCCCGGGCTCTGCAATTCTTTGATACTCAGAGATAATGTTGCGTGTTTCCATTGATGACAACACTATTTTGCGTATACATTGTATAAACAGGCCAATTCCGTTTTTTTTTACTATATTTCATGGTATCACCATCTTTACGTGTAAATGTATTTTGCCTTGATTGTTTTGCACTGCAGAGAGAATGCAACGCAATGAAAAAGGGTGAACTACAAATAAAATAAGGATGAGAATCAACTTCAGAGGGGGGAATCAATGCTATCAGGTCTGTGTATCCATAAGGCAGGTAAATATACCAGGCACTTTCTTACTGCACTGTTTTTATTGTTACTATCTTTTGCCACCACGATTTCAGCACTTGAACTTGGCGGAGCAACCTGGGGATGCCACGACCCATCAACAATGGTTCTGGCAGATAACAAATACTGGATCTATTCCACAGCCGACAGTCTCAACCTGCGTTCATCAACTGATCTTGTTCACTGGCAGTGGGAAAAAAAACCGTTTGCATTCAACTATTCAGTACCAGACTGGATGGTTACGTATCTTTCACCAAATGATGCGACACCGGACGACAGTGTCTGGAACCTGTGGGCACCGGATGTTATTAAATCGGATAGCAAATACTTTCTTTTCTATTCAAGAAACTGCGGCACATTTCCCGATGAACAGAGCGTGTGCGGAGTTGCAACCTCTTCGTCAATATCAAGTCCATCATGGGCGGATCAGGGTGCAGTTGTCAATGTTGACCTTTCGCAATCCCACTACCGTGCAATTGACCCAGCCTTGATTTTTGACCAGAGCGGGAAGCTCTGGATGGCAGTCGGATCATTCGGATCACCAGATTCTGCAGGTTATGTTAACGGCGGTATCCGCATTTTTCAACTGAATACATCAACAGGCAAACTTGCCTCCAGCGGCGACACAGGAAAACGTCTTGCAGGCCCCTGGATTGAAGCACCTTATTTATGGTACCACAACAATTACTACTACTTGTTTTTTAATCAGCAGACATGCTGCGCAGGTAAAAGCAGCAAATACTACATTCGTGTCGGCCGGTCATCATCAGTAAACGGATCATACATTGACAAAGACGGAACAAGTCTCACCAGTGATGGTGGTTCGCTTTTCATGGGACTTGACTACTCGGCTAACTACCCCAGTGACGTGGCCGCA
>Ga0153915_10004696_pt1 | contig 12631 bp, 8 predicted proteins | sample Opewatmetagenome_2_FD_107003 | JGI IMG/M metagenome (GOLD analysis project Ga0153915, IMG submission 107003) | Freshwater wetland microbial communities from Ohio, USA - Open water 3 Core 3 Depth 3 metaG | ecosystem: Environmental > Aquatic > Freshwater > Wetlands | place: USA: Ohio, Lake Erie... | reverse complement strand
GGTAGCGCCCGCCATTTCAGCCCGCGACATCGATAGTCGCGGGACCGTTTCGGCCGAGATGCGCTCTGCTTACGGCAACGCGCTTCTCGCTCTGCAGTCCAGTGTCCCTTCAACGGCCTTGCCCGCCCGACAGACGAAGACGTTGCGCGTGCTCGCGTCATAGAACCACGCAAAGGAAACGCCGTCGGAGGAAGACGTGCCAATCGGCGTGACCGGCGGACGCACGTCAATGCCAGTCTGGGCCGACGCGTACAGCCAGTACCCGGCGAACGCTGCGGCGACTGCGAGGACTGCAACCTTGTTCATATATTCCTCCCTCATCGTCATCGACATCTACAGCTCGGAAAGGCCGAGCAAGCCAATGAAACGGATTCGCTACTCGGGGACCACTGCGCGAAGACGGGGCGCCTCCGCAAGCATCAGCTTACGAGCTTCCATGGCGTCTGCAACGGCCCTCTTCTTGCTCATCCTCCTTTGGGCGCAGATTGCCCTCCCATTGACATTGGAAGTTGTAGCACCGGTAGCGCTCCACTTTCCACACGACACTCAACATCCGATCCACCGGGCGGCGGTGCACTCGCATCAGGGGGCTACCGCAACGGGGACAGGAACGAGGATTCATGTCCGCTTTGCAAGACAAGGATTCCATTTATGAAAACGGCACGCAATCGGATAGCCCCCATGCCAAGCCAGATGTCCGCACCACCATAAACCTTCACCTTTGAGTCGTTAACAGGCCAGTTAGTTTTTCGGTTGCCGCCTGGTCCGTCGCCGTCTTGCGACGCCCCGTCAAAAAAACCTCCTCGTCGACACTTGTCGATTCACCGCCACGCAACAAGCAGCGCTTACGACGCCAATCTTGGCAAATTCACAAACGGGTCGACCGGCGGCTGGAGTGTATGTGGCGAATCAACAGGCCGGACCGTCGCTCGAGACGCGATTTCGGCTGCCGTCACGCGTTTCCGATGAGATTGCCGCAGGGGTCACAAGGCGACCTCGACATCGGCTGTCGCGCAGTGTTCGGGCAGTCGTTCGCAGGAGAAGGACCGGACGGCCCTGTCGCGTTCGCCATCACGTCACACCAATCGCGCAGGCAGCGCTCGAGGGATCCTCAGCCACCGGCAAGACAAGGCTCGCGTATCGCCGAGATAAGACTTTCAGCTGCCGCCAATAGGACCTGAAACCTAGGTTTCTTTGGATAACCTCGAAGAGCTTCCGCGAGCGCAGGATATTCAAAGACCTGTCGAGCATAGTACAAAGAGGCCTTACGAATCTCCGAAACCTCGCGGGCGCGGAACCGGATGAGGTGGCTGAGGCTCAATGACTGCGCCTTCGAAAGAAGCCTCCCGAGGTCATGCCCAGTGGGGGGGCGTCGAGGCAAGTCTTCAAGCGACCGAGTGCCCAAAGATAGGTACGCTCTTAGCCCCAGTTCGAGTGCATGACATACCAAATAAAATCGCGCCGGTGTAAACGATTTGTCTCCCGAGCCGGTCATCTTCGCAGCGCGAACAAAGTCAGCGGCGTGTGCGTAGAGGCTTGCCGGACCCAAGCGCGACTTGACGCCGCCCACGAAAATGCCTTCGCTCGCCGCGGAGCGCTTCGCACGCCTTGACGTGTGAGGGCGGCCCAACGAGTCGCTCCCTAGCGCTGCGGCCGCTCCGCGACCGCAGCCGCGTAGCCCAAGCAGGCGACCAGCGTTGACGCCATGCCCGCTTGCAGAATCGTCCCCACCTGAAAGCCGCCGACATGGTACGCACCGGCCAGACGCTCGGCGGCGGCCACAAAGATCAAGGCCACACCGAGCATTCCCGCGAGACGACCGACCCAAGTTAGCAAGGCTCGCATCTGCAGTTCCTCCGTGCCCATCTATAAATCGTCGACGTTCTCAGGGCTTGGACCCGTCACAAAGTTTAAACCCAACACACCGTGTCAGAACAAGCCCCGCGCGTTCCTTTCGCGGAGCGCGCCAGGGACGGTGGTTCACCGATTCAATCGACCTTACCAGCATTCTGCGTCAGAGAGGTTTCTTTCGGTCTTCCCCTCCATTGCGCGTTCGAACTTCGGGGCCCGCCCTCCCGCTGCCAGCGCAAGTCCTCTGCGCATTGATAGTGCAGTAGTGGACGTTTACTAGTCCAGTAGGACTATTGCGACCGATGGGAGGCGGGAATAGAGTTTCTCGCCCGGCAATGCGCCAACCACCGTGTGGTCAATCTTTGATCCAAATGCGCAGGGCCGATCAGTCGAACATTGCTCATACCAGCGACAGAAAGTTCCTGCCGTGGCGCGTTCGCATCGAGTAAGCGGTCGCAGTTAAGAGACTGAGAGCTGACCTTAAACGCAGGGGCAGACATCAGGCTGTAAAGCGCGGCGCGTATGAAATAGCGAGTTTCGTCCCGAAGCGATCCTGTGGCGGCGGCTTCGGTTTCGATAGACATCGGACGGGGGGCATCGTGTCGGAAGGCTGGTTGGTCGGAAGAGAGGGACAGCCGACCACATCCCGGCGAAGCAGGTTGATATCGTTGAGCATTTTCAACGGACACCTGCGCGTCCCCTTGCTGCTGCTGGCACTCGCCGAAATTTTCACCGTGTTTGCCGCGGTATATACGGCAGTACTCGTCCGGTTCTTGGGGCTTTCCAGCGTCTCCGCGGCGCTTACCCTGTTCCACACCACGGTCGGATCGATCTGGCCGCGGGCTCTGCTTGTGTCGGGCGTTACTCTCGTCTGCCTTGCAGCGATGGGACTCTACCGCCTGCAGCATCGAGCCGAGTTCAGCGGCATCGTCCTGCGCGTACTGGCGGCAGTACTGCTTGCTGAGGCAGTGCTTGGCCTAGTTTTTTATGCGGTCCCGTCGCTTTTTGTCGGACGCGGAATCATCGGTCTCCAAGGAGTCTTTTCGTGTGTCGCGCTGACTCTGGTGCGATATGGCTTCCTGCGGTTCGTCGACGGCAACATCTTTCGGCGCCGGGTTCTCGTCTGGGGAAGCGGCGCACGCGCGGCGAGCATCACAAACAAACTCCGCAGAAGAACCGACCAACGCGGATTCGACCTAGTTGGATTCGCTAAAGCGCCCGGTGACGGCCATGATGTTCCGGGTCACCGGCTTCTGCGGCCAGATGAACACCTGCTGAGTTTGGCTCTTCGCCACGACATCGACGAAATCGTCATCGCGCCGGATGATCGTCGGCAGGGATTCCCGATCGCGGATCTGCTTGAATGCCGGGTTCGCGGAATCCAGGTATCCGACGTTATGGAATTCATCGAGAGGGAGTCGGGCCGCGTCGATTTAGCGCTCATGCAGCCGAGTTGGCTTATCTTTTCGAAAGGCTTTCGGAGCGACGGCCTGCGACTCGCGAGCAAACGAGCATTCGACGTCCTCGTCAGTGCAAGCGTCCTGCTGCTCTCTGCGCCGATCGCAATGTTGACCGCCATAGCGATAATCCTGGAAGACCGCGGCCCGGTGCTCTACCGCCAGACCCGGGTGGGTCAGAACGGCAAGCCGTTTCGGATGCTCAAGTTCAGGAGCATGCGAGTCAATGCGGAGCCACATGGCGAAGCGCGCTGGGCGGCCCGGGAGGATCCCCGGACAACGCGGGTTGGGAAGCTCATACGCAAGCTCAGAATCGACGAGTTGCCCCAAGTTGTTAACGTCTTGGTAGGTCACATGAGCTTCGTGGGCCCGCGCCCAGAGCGACCCGAGTTCGTCGAAAGCCTGAATAAGGCGATCCCCTACTATCGGGAACGGCACACGGTGAAACCCGGGATCACCGGTTGGGCGCAGGTCAAATTCAGCTACGGATCGTCGCAGAATGATGCTCGGCAAAAGCTGGAGTACGACTTGTTCTACGTCAAGAACCATAGCCTGGCGCTCGATCTCATGGTGCTGGTGCACACAGTCGAGGTAGTAGTCTTCGGGATCGGGTCGCGTTAGTCGGCCGCGACGCAAAGAAGCGCCGCCTCGCCGCGCGGAGCTGAACGTGTCGGCGACCGTCGCGTAGAATACCTTTGAGCAGCACGGCGTAGCTTCATCCATCTCTAGCCATATGCGGTCATGCGGAAGACGCCGATCCGGTCGCGGGGGAGTGTAACGCGTGCCTGAATCTGCTATGTCAGGCCCTGCTGCTGCGAGCTTTGGGCTCAGCGTCCTGGCATTCCTTGCATTCTCCGTGCACCTCTGGATCGGCAGGGGGAGCGGCCCGCGCGCACTGATTCTCAAGACAACTGTCGCGGTCAGCGCTCTCTGGGCAGGCCTCAATCTGGCGTACGCGCTGAGCGGATCGCCGGCGCTCTGGTCGAGTCAGGCGATAGTCGATGCATTGCGTATTGCCGGTTGGCTGCTGTTCGTCTGGATCCTGCTCGGCGCGCAATCTGCAACACGTACGCCATCGGGCGATAGACAGACCTTTGCGTCCCTCGTCGGCAAGGGGTGGTGGGCCGGAGCGCTCTTAGCTGTTGCCGCCGCCGTCTGGTTCTACCCACCTAGCGCGCCTGTACGCGAGATGACGCCCGAGGTCCCGCGGTCGTATCTGCCCTTCGGAGTGCTCCTCGGGCTATCGGTGGCGGGGTTGGTGCTGACCGAGCAGCTCTATCGGCGCGCGCGCGAACCCTCGCGCTGGTCGCTAAAGCCCCTGTGCCTCGGGTTGGGCGCTAGCTTTGTGTTCGACCTCTACATGTATGCCGACGCGCTGTTGTTTGGCCGCCTAGACGCGAACATTTGGGCGGCGCGCGGTTTCGCACAGGCGCTGGTCATCCCCTCGATCGCGCTGGCGACGGTGCGTAACAGAGATTGGACAATCGACCTCGCGCTGTCCCGAGGCGTAGTGTTTCATTCGACGGCCTTCCTCGCCACCGGAATTTATCTGTTGGCCGTGGCGGCCGCCGGCTATTACGTGCGCTATTTCGGAGGCAATTGGGGGCAGACCTTCCAGGTCGGTTTCATCTTCGCTGCGATATTGGTGTTGGGATGGCTGTTCTCGTCCGGCACCTTGCGCTCGAAGCTCAAGATCTTCATCAACAAGAATTTCTTCTCCTACCGCTACGACTATCGGGATGAATGGTTGCGCTTCACCAGATTGCTGGCGACTCACGACCCCGACACGAGCGCGGCGCAACGTTGCATTCAGGCGCTGGCAAATTTAGTCGAAAGCCCCGCTGGCGCGCTCTGGCTTCGTGACGACCGCGACCGGTTTACTCAGGCAGCACGGTGGAACCTGCCCGCCATCTCGGCCGAAGAGCAAGCCGAGCAATCGTTGCCCCGCTTTCTACGGACGACTGGCTGGGTAATTAATCTGGATGAATTCCGAAAACAGCCGGCGCGCTATCCGGGCCTCGAGCTCCCCGCATGGCTGGACACCATGATTTCCGCCTGGCTCATCGTTCCGGTCTTTGCGCAAGACGAACTCTTGGGCTTCACGATCCTGAGTGCGCCCCGCGCCGCATTCGACGTCAATTGGGAGGTACTCGACCTACTCAAGACCGCGGCGCGCCAGATTGGCAGCTTCATCGGGCAGCTACGGTTGTCCGAGGCGTTGCTCGAGGCGAGGAAATTCGACGCCTTCAACAAGATGGCGGCCTTCGTAGTGCACGATCTCAAGAATCTCGTTGCGCAATTGTCGTTGCTGCTGAAGAATTCGGAACGCCATCGCCAGAATCCACGGTTTCAGGACGACATGTTGTCCACCGTCGAGCATGTTGCCGAAAGAATGAACAATCTCCTTCTCCAATTGAGCACCGGCAGCCGTGGGGCCGAGAACTCACGGCCGATCAATCTCGGCCGGCTCGCCCAGCGCGTCGTGGAGGCGAAGGCCGACCAGCGCAGCGACATCCGCTGGGAGGCATCAGGTGAGCTGACAACGCTGGGACACGAGCAGCGCCTGGAACGCGTGCTCGGACATGTGATACAGAATGCAATCGACGCAACCCCCGACGGAGGCACGATTCGAATCCGCGCATTCGCAGAAGGGGAATGCGCCATTCTCGAGATCGTTGATTCCGGATGCGGAATGAGCGCGGAATTCGTGCGGGACAGACTATTCCGGCCGTTTCAGACGACCAAGCCCAGCGGTATGGGGATCGGCACCTATGAAACCGCCCAATACGTAAAGGAGTTCGGCGGAAGAATCGACACTGAAAGCCGGCCTGGCGAAGGCACGAGGATGAGGATTGTTCTACCGCTTCACGGCGCGAATTCATCGCTCGGCCAACAGCACCGAGAAGTCGTGTGAGCGATAGCAGATGAGCACGGGCAGATCACCACTGTTGATCGTCGAGGACGACACCGCGCTGCAAACCCAGATGCGCTGGGCGTTCGAGCAATACGAACCCGTGACCGCCACCGATCGGGAAGGCGCCCTCGCACAGATTAGACGTCACCAGCCCGCGGTCATCACGATGGACCTCGGCTTGCCTCCCCATCCCGACGATCCCACCGAAGGATTCAGGCTTCTGCAGGATGCGCTCTCTGCCGCCCCAGACGCGAAGGTGATCGTCCTCACCGGGCAAAACGATCGCGAAAACGCCCTCCGGGCAGTAGCACTGGGCGCGTACGACTTCTACACGAAGCCGTTTCAGCCGGAAATACTCACCTTGGTCATTGAGCGCGCGTTTCGCCTGCACGAGCTCCAAGCAGAAAACAGACGTCTGCAGAGCACGCAGCGCGCGGGCCCGCTAAACGGAATCCTCACGCGCGATCTGCAAATGCTGAAGGTTTGCGGCATCGTTGAGAAGGTCGCTCCGACCGGCGCGACCGTGATGCTGCTCGGCGAGTCTGGGACCGGCAAGGAGCTTCTTGCGCGTGCGCTTCACGACTTGTCCGAGCGCAAGGATGGTCGCTTTGTCGCGATCAACTGCGCGGCCATTCCCGAGAACCTGCTCGAGAGCGAGCTCTTCGGCTATGAGAAGGGGGCGTTTACCGGCGCCGCGAAGCAGACGCGCGGGAAGATCGAGGCGGCAAACGGCGGCACGCTGTTTCTCGATGAGATTGGGGATCTTCCCGCCGCGCTTCAGCCAAAGATCCTGCGATTCCTCCAAGGGAGAACCATCGAACGCGTCGGAGGCCGCGAGGAGATCCTCGTCGACGTGCGGCTGGTGTGCGCAACTCACCAGGATCTGCCCCAAATGATCAAGGAAGGGCGCTTTCGCGAGGACCTCTATTACCGGCTTGCGGAGATCGTGGTCAACATACCTCCGTTGCGCGATCGCAAGGGCGACGCGGCCCTGCTCGCGCACGCGTTCGTGCGTCAGTTCGCTGAAGAGCAGCGGCGCGGCTCCATGACCCTGCTCCCCGAAGCCCTCGCGGCCATCGAGGCGCACCCCTGGCCGGGAAACGTTCGTGAGCTGCAGAACTGCACCAAGCGGGCGGTCATCATGGCCGACCGGCCGACGCTTCAGGCAGCGGATTTCGGCCTTTCGCCCACGAACTCGGGCAACGAGGTCAAAACGCTCAGGGAGGTTCGCGACGAGGCGGAGAAGGACGCGGTCGTCCGGGTGTTGGCCTGGGTGAACGGCAATATGAGCCGCGCGGCCGAACTGCTCGGCGTCAGCCGCCCAACGCTGTACGACCTGATCAATCGATTCGGACTCAAGGAACTTGAGCGATGAACGCGACATGCCCCCATACGGATAAAGCAGCGCTCGCCGGCCAATTGCGCACTCACCGTTTGCGCAAGGTGGCAGTGGGCCTGGTGTTGGCACTTTCCTTGGTGGGATGCAGCCGCAACGACCCCGCCTCGCTCCTCGCCTCCGCCAAGCAATACGTCGCGAAAGGCGACTACAACGCCTCGATCATCCAGCTGAAAAACGTCCTCCAGAAGGATCCGAAGAACACGCAGGCGCGGTACCTCCTTGGCCTGTCATTGCTGAAGAACGGCGATCCCGGCGCTGCGGAAATCGAGCTCAACAAAACAGTCGAACTCGGCCTGAATTCGGACGAGGTCAAAGTCGCACTGGCGCGCGCCCAGCTCGACAAGGGCGATGCCAAGAAGGTGATCACGAGCTTCGGAGCCGCGACTCTCTCCTCGCCCCAACTTCAGGCCGAGCTGCGCGGCATTGTCGGAATGGCCGAGCTCGCGCGCGGCCGCAAGGACGACGCGCGCAAGTCTTTCAACGCGGCGCTGGAGCTCGACTCCTCGGACGCCACCGCGAACCTCGGCATGGCGAGGATCTCGGCCTCGGAGAATGATTTCAAGCAAGCTATGGCGCGCGTCGATGGCGTCCTCGGCAGCTCGCCCAGCGACGTCGATGCGCTGATGCTCAAAGGCGCCCTGCTCGAGGCCCAGGGACAAAGCGAGGCAGCCGAAAAAGCCTATCGGGACGCCGTGCAGGCCGCACCGCACCAGGTCCCAGCGCGCCTGAGTCTGGTCGCGCTGCTGGTCAACAATCACCTGCTCGACAAAGCCTCGACCGAAGTCGAAGCGCTCGAGAAGATCGCCCCGAAGGATCCGCGCACCTATTACGCGAAAGCGCTGCTTCTCGTCGAGCAACGCAAATTCGCCGCCGCGAAAGAGGCGATCCTTTACGTCCTCAAAGTCGCCCCGACGCATATTCCCAGCCTGCTGCTGGCAGGCATGGCGGCCATGGAAACAGGCGCCTTTCCCGAGGCCGAGAGTTACCTGCGCAAGGCGGCCTACGAGGCGCCTGACGCAATCGCTCCGAAACGATTGCTGGCAATGACATATCTGCGCATGGGCAAGACGGATCTCGCGCTAGACCAGGTGAAAGACTTGCTGACCAAGACCGACAAGGATCCGAATATCCTTTCCCTCGCCGGCGAAGTCTATCTCGCGAACGGGGACATCACGCATGCAGTCCAGTACTACGACGAAGCAAATTCGGCAGCTCCCGGCAACCCCGCCATCGAGACGCGCTTGGCGGAGGCCCGGTTCGCCGCAGGTGACCGAGAGCGGGCGATCAAGGAGCTCGAGGCGATATCGGCCAGCCACCCCGACCGTTTTCAGGCCGACCTGTCCCTCGTGAGCACCTACCTGGCCCAGCGCCAACCGGACAAGGCGCTAGACGCGGTTAAGGCGCTCGAGAAGAAGCAGCCCGACAATCCAGTCACCTACAACCTGCGCGGACTGGCGCTCGTCCTGAAGCGGGACTTCCCGGCGGCCCGCGCGAGCTTCGAGCGCGCCTTGCAGCTGCAGCCCAACTATATGCCGGCGGTGATCAATCTCGCGAACCTCGATCTGCGCGACAAAAACACCGACGCCGCGAAGCAACGCTACGAGGCGGTGTTGAAGACGGAACCGTACAACGAGCAGGCGCTCTTTCGACTTGCAGTCCTGCAGCGCATCACGGGTGCCAAGCAGGAGGACGTCGAAAAGCTGCTCAAGCAAGCGGTGACCGGCAACCCGACTTCCGCAAGGGCGCGCCTGGTGCTGATCAATTACCACCTTGCGAACCGTGACTTCAAGGGCGCTCTCACCGCTGCGCAGGACGCGCAGTCCGCACTGCCGAATTCGCCGGCGATCATGGAGGCGCTCGGTGTCGCCCAGCTCGCCGCCGGCGAGACTCAGGCGGCGATCTCCACTTTCGCGCAGCTCTCCGATCTCCTGCCGAAGTCCCCGCAACCGCTGGTGCGCCAGGCGCAGGCCTACCTGGCCGCCAAGCGGCCGGACGATGCGATCCGCTCCCTTCGGCAAGCCTTGTCCCTGAACCCCGACCTTGCGACGGCGGAGCGCGACATCGCCGCGATCTACGTCGCGACCGGGCGCATCGACGACGCGCTGCGCGAGGCCAAGGCGATTCAGACGAAGAAACCGGATCAGCCCTTCGGTTATGCACTCGAGGGTGAAATCTACGCTGCGCAGAAGAAGTGGGATGCTGCGGCACGCGTTTATCAGGACGCGGTCAAGAAATTCCACCTACCGCTCCTCGTCGCGCGCGCACACGCGCTCATGGAAGCCGCCGGACAGGGCGCCAAGGCCGACGCGATGGCCCGGACCTGGATCAAGGATCACCCCGACGATACCGTCGTGCTCGCCTACCTCTCGCAGCGAGACCTTGCGCTGAAGCGCTATGGCGATGCCGCGAATCATCTGCACGCCGCGCTCGAGAGGCAACCCAACAACCCCGTGTTCCTGAACAACCTGGCGTGGGCTATGCACGAGCTGAAGCAGCCGAATGCACTGCAGTACGCCGAGCGAGCCCACGACCTTGCCCCCGACAACGTCGCCATTATGGATACCCTTGGATCAATTCTTGTGGACACCGGTGACACGCCACGTGGTCTCGAGCTGCTCGGTCGAGCGTCCGAAATGGCGCCGAACGCCTACGACATCAGACTCCACTTCGCGAAGGCCTTGATCAAGGCCGGCCGGAAGGACGCAGCACGCAAGGAGCTGGAAATTCTCTCCAAGCTGGACAACCGCCTCCCGGTGCAACGCGAGGCTGCTGCGCTGTTGTCGGGCCTTTGAAATGAGCACGATTGCCGTCATTGGCCTCGGGTACGTGGGGCTGCCCCTGGCGGTCGAATTCGGCAAGAAATACCGCACCATCGGCTTCGACCTTTCGAAAGAAAAGGTTGGCGCGTACCGCAGGCACGTCGATCCGACGGGCGAGGTCAGTACGGATGAGCTCAAGGCAGCCGCCCGGCTGGAGGTGACCGCCGACCCGGCCGCCTTGCGGGAAGCAGATTTTCTCGTCGTCGCAGTCCCGACGCCGGTCGACGACGCGCACAATCCGGACTTCGGACCCCTGCTCAGCGCAAGCACGATCGTAGGGGAAAACCTGAAGCACGGCGCCACGGTGGTCTTCGAATCCACTGTGTATCCGGGGGCGACCGAGGAAGTGTGCATTCCCGTTATTGAGCGACGTTCCGGAATGCGATGGAAGACCGGCTTCTTCGTCGGATACTCGCCGGAGCGTATCAATCCAGGAGACAAGCAACGCACGCTGACCAAGATCACCAAGGTCGTGGCGGGCGACACACCGGAGACCCTGGACCGGGTGGCGGAAGTCTACGGCAGCATCATCGGCGCCGGCGTGCACCGCGCCAGCAGCATCAAGGTGGCCGAAGCGGCTAAAGTCATCGAAAACACGCAACGCGACCTCAATATCGCGCTCGTCAATGAGCTTGCGATCATCTTTCACCAGCTCGGCATCGACACGCTCGAGGTGCTCGAAGCGGCGGGCACCAAGTGGAACTTCCTCCCCTTTCGCCCAGGCCTCGTGGGAGGTCATTGCATCGGAGTCGATCCGTATTACCTTACCTACAAGGCGGAGACCGTCGGCTACCACCCCCAGGTCATTCTCGCGGGCCGCAAGATCAACGACGGGATGGGCAAGTACGTCGCCGAGCAGACAGTCAAGCGAATGATCCTGAGGGGCTTCCAGGTCAATCGGGACCGCGTCATCGTGCTTGGCCTGACGTTCAAGGAGAACTGCCCCGACACCCGCAACTCGCGCGTGGTGGACGTCGTCCGCGAACTTCAGTCCTTTGGGGCGGAGGTATTCGTCCATGACCCGGTCGCCGATCCCCGGGAAGCGGAGCGCGAGTACGGAATACGTCTCACGCCATGGGAAGAACTCCCTCGGGCGGCCGCCGTCGTGGCGGCCGTCGCGCATCGCCAATTCGCGCAACGGCCGCTGGAGGACATCGTCGCGAAGATTGCACCGAGCGGAGTCTACGTCGACGTAAAGAGCCAGGCGGACGTTGCGGCGCTGAGTGCGCATGGGATCGAAGTCTGGCGCCTGTAAGCGAAACATCGTGAGCGCGTTCGGAAAAATCCAGGATGAACTCGCGAAAACCCGATTGACCTGGTTGGTCACGGGAAGCGCCGGCTTCATCGGCTCGCATCTCGTCGAGACATTGCTCGGCCTTGGACAACAGGTCGTCGGCCTGGACGATTTCTCCACGGGTCGGCGCGAAAACCTGCGCGAGGTCGAGGAAGCGGTCGGCGCCGACGCCTGGCGGCGGCATCGGTTTACCGAAGGAAGCATCGTGGACCCGGAAACCTGCCGCGAAGCCTGCCGCGATGTCGATATCGTTCTCCATCAGGCCGCGCTCGGGTCCGTGCCGCGTTCGATTGCCGACCCGCTCGCCACTCACGCCGCGAACATCACCGGGTTTCTCAACATGCTCATCGCCGCACGTGACGCGCGCGTGCGACGTTTTGTCTTCGCTTCCTCCAGCTCCGTCTATGGCGACCACGAGGCGCTACCCAAAATCGAGAACGTCGTTGGTCAGCCGCTTTCTCCTTATGCAGTGACCAAATGCGCCGACGAGCTCTACGCCGAAGTGTTCGGGCGCTGCTACGGCATGCAAGCGATCGGGCTGCGTTATTTCAATGTGTTCGGGGCCCGCCAGGACCCGGAGGGTCCGTATGCCGCGGTGATCCCGCGCTGGGTACGTGCGATGGCAGTGGGCGATGCCGTCGAAATATACGGCGACGGGGAAACCACGCGCGACTTCTGTTACGTTGCCAACGCCGTACAGGCCAATCTGCTCGCAGCCCTCACTGACGATTCGCAGGTGCTAAACCGCGTCTACAACGTCGCGGTTGGCGAGCGCACGTCGCTGAACGAACTCTTCCAAGTCCTGCGCTCCCTGCTCAGCAAGGAGTGGCCGTCGCGAGCTACTGCCGAGCCTGCCTACCGCCCATTCCGCGAGGGCGACGTTAGGCACTCACTCGC
>Ga0153915_10004695_pt1 | contig 12631 bp, 19 predicted proteins | sample Opewatmetagenome_2_FD_107003 | JGI IMG/M metagenome (GOLD analysis project Ga0153915, IMG submission 107003) | Freshwater wetland microbial communities from Ohio, USA - Open water 3 Core 3 Depth 3 metaG | ecosystem: Environmental > Aquatic > Freshwater > Wetlands | place: USA: Ohio, Lake Erie... | reverse complement strand
GGACCTCGACCGGCACCAGTTGCCGCACCCCATCCTCGGCCCGCTTACGGTCCGGGAAATGCTGGAGTTTACGGTCTACCACACCGCTCATCACCTTCGCCGCATTGACGAGCGTGTCACCAGCCGAGCCTGAGATGGTGACCGTCCGGCCGGCGCGGCCGGCCGATGAGTCGACCGTACTGGGGATGCTCGAGATGCTTGCCGACTTCCCGGTGCCACACTGGCGCACGGCCCGGCAGATCGCGGACGCCGATCTTCACATCCTGGTCCAGGCGCTGCACCATCCCGGATCGGAGAGCATCGTCCTGGTGGCGGAAGAGCCTCCCGAGAGCGTTGCGGGATTCGTGTTCACGTCTACCCGGCAGGACTATTTCACCGGCAGGCCGCATGCGCATGTCGAAGTGCTCACCGTCCTGGAGACTGCCCGGGGTCAGGGAGTCGCGCGGGCGCTGCTGGGGGCCGCGGAGGACTGGGCGCGGGGCCGGGGATATTCGCACGTGACCCTCAATGTCTTCGCGGACAACACCAGGGCACGGACCGTGTACGAGCGGCTGGGCTACCTGCCCGAGACCGTGCACTACTTCAAGGCGCTCGAGCCCGGGGGATCCCCGGGCATGGAGGATTCATGAGAGGATTGATCGCGACGCTCGGAGGCAGCCTCGGCGGCGCCCTCGGCTGGTGGCTCGGCAAGCTGGAAGGCGTGATGACGGCCTTCTTTCTGAGCATTCTCGGGACCGCAGCGGGCGTGTATATCGTGCGGAGGTTGATGGCCGAGTACCTGCCATAGGCGTCAGGCCTGCCACCCCAGCCCGGACACCACACCGCTATGGCCGACAAGAAACCCGAACAGGCACCGTCCGAGACCCTGCGGGTCGATGGCAGGAGGCTGGCACCTCTCTTTCCCGAAGCGATGAAGGGGTTGGGTGAGAAGGAGGGCTATCTCCAGAACCTCGAGCTGGTCTGGACCCGCGGGAAGAATCACCCCGTTTGGGAATCGGTGAACGCCGAGGAGGTGGTTGCCCTGGAGGGGGAGGTGGTTGACGCCGAGGAGCGGGCGCAGGTGCGGAACTTCTATGCCCGGGTCGCGCTCGATTTCGGGGTCCATGAGAAAAGCCCGGCGCAGAGTCTGATCGGCGGCCGAACGGGTGGCGCCAGCGCAGCCAACTGGTCGAAGCTCTCCCTGAGCCAGCTCCGGCAGCGCTGTCTCCGTGCGGTCTTCCATGAATACGCCCATGCCCTGCAGCAGTGGCGCATTGGTGCGAAGCAGTCGCCCAACGCGTGGGGACTGTCCAAAGCCGAGCAGGACTACACCTCCACGCTGGCGGCGTATCAGAGGGCCTTCGCGGCGCAGGGCAAGAGCGCGCAGGAGGCCTACATGGCCACACCGGCCGAGGTCGATGCCCGCAAGCTGGCGGACGAGGCCCTTGTCAGGGTCTCGGGTGAGCTGGAAGGTGGCAAGTGGGATTTCCTGCTCCCCGCCAAGCTGATCGAGGCGTACACGGCGGGAAAGTAGCGATTCCCCCAGATATCCCCGGGTGCGGCATGCCGCACCCGGGAATTGTCGCCGGATTGACGGTTCCCGCGGCCCACCGGGCAGAGCGGCCGAGAGAATCACCATCGAGCGATGATGCCGTCCCGACCCCCCCTGCTGGCCCTGACCCGTGAGGTCAGTCCGTCGATTGTCCGCTGCGAGCTGACCTACCTCGCGCGCGAACCCATCGATCACCGGCGCGCGGTTCTCCAGCACGAGGAGTACGAGCGGATGCTCCGGTCCCTCGGCTGCGAGGTGGAGCGGATCCCCGCCAGCCCCGATCTGGCCGACGCCGTGTTCGTCGAGGATACCGCGGTCGTGGTGGAGGAGCTGGCGGTGATCACCCGGCCCGGCGCGGCATCCCGGCGGCGCGAGACCAGGCCGGTGGCCGCGGCGCTGGCCCGTCACCGCACGCTCGTCTGCATCGACGCTCCGGGGACCCTCGACGGCGGGGACGTCCTCCGGGCCGGGCACCGGGTGTACGTGGGGGAGTCGACCAGGAGCAACGCGGAAGGCAGGGCCCAGCTGCGCCAGGCCCTCGCCCCCTTCGGATACTCGGTGGAAGCCGTCGCGATGACCGGCTGTCTGCACCTCAAGAGCGCCGTGACGGCGGTCTCCGACGGCCTGCTGCTGGTCAATCCCGCGTGGGTGGACCCGGCGCGGTTCGCCGGCTTCGAATGCATCGTCGTGGACCCGGCGGAGCCGCGGGCGGCGAATGCGCTCCCGGTGGGAGAGGCGCTGCTCCACGGCGCCGATTACCCCCGGACCCGCGACCGACTCGAGCGGCATGGCTTCAGGGTAGCGCCGGTGGACCTGTCGGAGCTCGCCAAGGCGGAGGGTGCGGTCACCTGCTGCAGCGTGATCCTCACACTCTAAGAGCCCATGACCGCAGCACTCGAGGCGCTCCGCGCCACTCTCCGCACGGAGATGCCGGTTACCCAGCATCTCGGCATCGAGGCCGCGGACTATCGTGACGGCGTCCTCAGCCTCCGGGCGCCGCTGGCCTCCAACGTGAACCACAAGGGCACGGCCTTCGGGGGCAGCCTGAACGCGATCGCGACGCTGGCCGGATGGGGGGTGATCTGGCTCGCGCTCCGCCAGGACGGCGTCCGCGGCGAGGTGGTGATCCAGGACAGCAGCGTACGGTACCTGCGTCCCGTACGCGGAGACTTCCTGGCCCGCTCGGGGCCGCCCGAGCCCGAGGCGCTCCACCGGCTGCTCAGCGCCGTGCGACGCCGGGGCCGCGGGCGGATCGGGCTCGCCGCGGAGGTGGAGGACGCCGACGGGGTCGCGGTCAGGTTCACCGGCCGATATGTGGTACACTCGCAGGGGCGCACCGGCGGATGAGCGGCCGCGCGGGGGGGCCGGGCACCGGATCCCGGTGTAAACTTCACAGTCATCCTCGTTCCCGGTGCCACGGATGCGACGCGCGATCCTCCTCCTGTGCGGGCTGACTGCCTGCAACCAGAAAACGGATGACAGCCGGGGCCCCCGTCAGCTCGACTCCTCTGCCTCCGCCGGGGCTCCCGTCACCACTTCGGTCCTCCCCACCCCGATCGACAGCGCCGTCAGCTGGGGCAAGCTGGTGGACCTGATCCGGTCCACGCCGGACTCCATCCGCGCCGTGCACCAGGTGCATACCCGCGCCGTCACGGTGCTCTTCAAGGATGGCCGCCGGTACCACGCCACCGAGCCGGCGATCGACGTGGTGATCCGCCTGCTCAAGGAAGTGGATCCGGCCGGCCGGATCCTGATCGCCACCGAGTAATGCGCGTCCTCCTGGTTCACGGCCTTGGCCGCACCCCCATCAGTCTCCACGGGCTCGCCCGGGCATTACGGCGTGCTGGCCACGCGACCCACCTCTTCGGCTATTACGCCTTCGCGGAGCACTACGACCGGATTCGTCTCCGCCTGGCGAGCGAACTGCGGGCGATGGCGCGGAACGCCGAGCCGGTGGGCCTGATCGGGCACTCGCTGGGCGGTCTGCTGCTTCGGCACGCGCTGCCCGACGCGGCGTCGCTTCGGGTACACCGGCTGATCATGCTGGGCACGCCCAATCAGCCGCCGCGGCTCGCGGTGCGCGCCAACCGCTGGCTGCCCTTCCGGGTGTTCACCCGCAGCTGCGGCAGCCTGCTCGCCTCGCCCGGAGCGTTCGCCCGGATTCCTCCCCCGGCGGTGCCTTATACACTCGTGGCCGGAACGGCCGGATGGCGCCGGGTGCCGGGCCCGTTCGGGGCCGAGCCCAATGACGGTCTGGTCTCCGTATCCGAGACCCTGGTGGCACCCGGCGACGAGCCGCACCTTCTCCCCGTCAGTCATACGTTCATGATGAACAACCGCCGGCTCCAGCGGCTGGTCCTCGACTTGCTCGATCCCGGTTTGGGCCCGGAGCTCGACCGTTCCGCGGGGTAACCGGGTTCGGCCTCCGAACTCGGCCCCCGACTCGTTAGATTTCCCGCCCAGAATGGCACCGGCGGCGGCGGCGGATCATCCGCTGCACGCCTATCCCGTGGACGCCCCACGCCCGCCCTGAGAATTCCCGTGAGCAGCTATCGCAGCGAGCAGCGCCGCCTGACGCATCGTGGGCGTGAGTTCCACTTTGTGTCGTACGAGGGCAGGCCCGCCAACGAGCGCCGTGGAGAGACGGCGCTGCCGCCCATGTGGTACCTGATGAGCGAGGGGAAGCGCTCTCCCGTGATGTCCCAGATCGCGGGCCAGGAACTGGCGGCGCTGGACCGGGCCCTGATAGCGTGGCTCGACGAACATGTGTTCGAGAAGCCGCTCGACGCGGCTCCCGGAAGGCGGGCGGGGTGAGCGCGCATGGGGGAGCAGCGAGGATCCGGGACCCCCGGTCGGGGTCCCGAGAGGATGGGAGGGAGGAAGGGCGCGGGGCAGTGCTCAGCTGGGACCGTTAGGCAACGCACCGGGAGTGCGCTACTGTTCAGGACCGTCCGCCACCACCCAGCCCGCTCGAGGATCCAAGGATGCCAGAGCCGTCGCCCCTGCCCGCGGTCGTGACTCTCCGCTCCTCCCTCAAGACCATCGACGAGCAGCTCGGAAGCGGGGCGCTTACGCCCGAACGGGTGGAAGACATCAAGAGCGCCATCGACGACATCCGGTTCCGCCTGTGGGGCGTGCTCACGGCCAGCAATCCCGCGGAATACCAGGCCTTCCGCGAACGCTTTCGGCTGCGCCGCGCCACCGAGATCTGCCTTGGCCTGTCCGCGGACATCGCGGACCGGCGGCTCACGCCCACTCACCGGGAGGCGGCCGAGCTGCGGTCGGCCCTGCACCGTCTGCTCGCGCGGCTGCCGGGGTCCGACGCGGCCGGCCCTGACCCCGAGCCGTTGTGAACTCCACCAGGATCCCCGCTCGGGACGGCTTCCCGCTGGCCGCCAGTTTCTTTCCCGCCTCTCCCGCCGCGCAGGGCGTGGTGCTCGTCTCCCCCGCCACCGGCGTGAAGCGCACTCTCTACCGCCGCTTCGCCGAGTTTCTCGCGAGCCGGGGCTTCTCCACCATCACCTGGGACTGGCGCGGGACCGGCGAGAGCCGGCCGGCTTCTCTGCGCGGCTTTCAGGCGACGATGCGAGACTGGGCCGAGCGGGATCTGACCGGGGTGATCGCCTGGGCGGCGGAGCGGCATCCCGGAGTCCCCCTCCACGTCGTCGGCCACAGCTTCGGGGGACAGGCACTGGGCCTCGTCGAGGAGAGCGATCGGATCCAGGCCGCTGTGACCGTGGCCGCCCAGAGCGGATTCTGGGGACACTGGCCGTTTCCTTCCCGGTACGTGTACGCGGCGCTGTGGCATCTTCTGATGCCCGGCCTCACGCGGCTGATCGGGTGGTTTCCATCGGCCAGACTCGGTCTCGGCGAGGATCTCCCGGCAGGAGTGGCTCTACAATGGGCCCGCTGGTGCCGGACCCGGGAGTACCTTGGCGACTGGTCCGGGCATCGGCGGTTCAAGGCGCCGCTCTATGTTCTCGGCTTTACCGATGATCCCTTCGCACCGCCGCGCGCGGTCATGGCGCTGCACGATCGGTATGGCAGCCCCAGCCAGATCCGCCGGATACTGGAGCCCCGGGAGGTGTCCCTGCCGCGGATCGGCCACTTCGGCTTCTTCCGGCCGGAGGCGGAGCGGCTGTGGGACGACGTGGCGGGTTGGCTGAAAGAGCAGGTGCGAGGCCCGTCTCCACCCTGACGGGCGGGCGGGCGCGTCGGGCGCTCTTTCGCCCCGGCTCACGCCGGGACTACATTCGCCTCATGGCGAATCTGGAGTCGACCCGGCTCCTCTACCTGTTCGATCTCGCGGGTGTCGCGGTGGCCGCAGCGAGCGGGGCCCTGGCCGCGGGACGGCGCCGGCTGGACCTCCTCGGAGTGGTGGTAGTGGCCACGGTCACTGCCATCGGCGGGGGCACGATTCGCGACGTGCTGCTCGACCGACACCCGGTCTTCTGGATCGCCGACTCCGACTACCTCATTGTCATACTCGCCTCGGCGGCGCTGATCATGGGATACACCAGGTTCCGCGCGCCTCCCGCCCGAGCGCTCGTGATCGCGGATGCGTTCGCCCTCGGCCTGTTCGCCATGACCGGCAGCCAGATCGCCGAACGGGCCGGCCTGCCCGGGCTCCTGGTGATCGTGATGGGAACCATGACCGCGGTGGCGGGCGGGGTGGTGCGGGACGTGCTGTGCAACGAGGTGCCGCTGGTGATGCGGAGCGGCTACCTGTACGCCTCCGCCGCCATCGCCGGGGCGACCGGCTTCGTGTGGCTCCGCATCGCCGGGCTCGCGGCGCCTGTGGCCGCGACGGCCGGGGCCCTGCTGGTGGTGACCCTCAGGCTCGCGGCGATCGTCTTCGACCTCAGGCTGCCGGTGTACCGCGTGGAAGATTCGGAGGGTCCCTGAACGCTGCGCCGACCCCCACTCGTCCGCAGCTCGGCTGGCTGGGGCTGGTGTTCATCGGCCTGCTCCTGGTGAGCGCGATCCTCCTGCTCAGGATCGGCGGCCTGGCACTGCGGACCGCCGCGGGGGGTCGCACCACCATCACCCACGCGGTGGCGCTGGCGAGGATGGAGGCGGTAGGGAAGCTGGTGACCAGCGAGACCGGCCTGCGCGATATCGTGGTTTACCAGAACACCCGACTGGGCAGCACCAAGCGGTCGCTGGTGGTGGTAACGGGCAAGGCCCTGGTCGGGATCGACCTGAAGCACCGCGCCACGGTGGATATCATGGAGGATGCGCGGCGCATCCGGTTCACCATTCCGCGCGCGCACCTGATCGGGATCGACATCACCAGCCTGAAGACCTACGACGAGAGCCGAGGCCTGTGGAACTGGTTTCAGCCCGCCGATCGTGACGAGATCTACGGCCAGGCCAGAGACCAGCTCCGCGCCGCGGCCAACGACATGGCCGTGCTGCAGCATGCGGAGCAGAGCGCCCGGGATCTGCTCACGGCGCTGTTCGCGACCGACGGTTACACCGTCGATGTGGTCTTCACCCCGTTTGTCCAGCAGCCGGCCGATTGAGGGTTCCGAGTTCCGGGTTCTGAGTTTTGAGTTCAGCGGAAGTGTATGGGGGCGAGCGTCCGCGTTCCGGCCCTTTCCAGCCAGCCTGCACGGAGTGATCATCCAGTCCAAATGCGACGCCGTTCGCTGCTGATCCTTGGAACCTGCGCCCTGGCCGGAATGGGATTCTGGACCTTCCTTACGCCGTCCCACAACCGGAACTGGAGCATCGATCAGTCGGTGCTCCCGTGGACGGAATTCGCCGGCGACAGCGTCCGGATCCATGGCGTGCGCAACTTCCACTGGACCGGCGCCACGACCTTCGTTCCCGCATGGGAGGACCGCAGCTACCGGCTCGACCGGGTGGGGACGGTGTGGTACATCCTGGTTCCCTTCTCCCGCCGCTGGCGCGGTCCGGCGCATGCGTTCGTCAGCTTCGGCTTCGATGACGGCCGGTATCTCGCCATCTCGGTGGAGGCGCGGCGGGAGACGGGCGAAGTGTACGGCGTACTCAAGGGGATGTTGCGCCGCTTCGAGCTCGTGTACATCATCGGCGAGGAGCGTGACCTGATCGGGCGGCGAGCGGTGTATGACGGCAGCGACGTCCTGCTCTATCCGATCAAGGCGGATCGCGCCGGGGCACGGGCAATGCTTACCGGCATGCTCGAGCGGGCCAACCACATCAGGGACCAGCCCGAGTTCTACAACAGCTTCACCAACAATTGCACTCTTAACCTGGTGCGGCACGTGAATCGGATCGCGCCCGGCAAGATTCCATCGAGCTGGCGGGTGATCCTGCCGGGGTACAGCGACGAGGTGGCCCTCTCGCTGGGGCTGATCGACTCGACCCTGCCGTTGCCGCAGGCGCGCGCCAAGTTCCGTATCAACGACCGGGCCCGCACCGCCATCGATTCCGGCGATTTCTCCCGGCTGATTCGCGAGTGAACCTCAACCCAGAGACGCGGAGAGCGCCGAGGTCGCGGAGGAATCCTCTGCGGGCGGCGGTGGCCTCTGCGTCTCTGCGGTAACGCCGGGGGTCTGGAGTACCGCATGGCCTCCGTCTACGACCTGAAGCCCCGGTTCCAGGCGCTGCTACGGCCGCTGGTGCGGACGCTCGCGGCGGCGGGTGTCACCGCCAATCAAGTCACCCTGGGAGCGACCGTTCTCTCCCTGGCGACCGGCGCGGCGATTTACCTCCGGCCGGCCGCACCACGGCTCCTCCTCCTTGTCCCGATCGTGCTGTTCCTGCGCATGGCCCTGAACGCCGTGGACGGCATGCTGGCCCGAGAGCACGCCCAGGGCAGCCGGCTCGGCGCGGTGCTGAACGAGCTGGGCGACGTGGTGTCGGACGCGGGTCTGTATCTTCCCTTCTCCCTGGTGCCCGGGCTCGACCCGGAACTCGTGGTGCTCACTGTGGTGCTTGCGCTCATCGGCGAGATGACCGGGGTCGTCGCCATCCAGATCGGGGCGGAGCGCCGGTACGACGGTCCGATGGGCAAGAGCGACCGCGCCTTCTGGTTCGGACTCCTCGCGCTCCTGCTCGGCATCGGCGTTGCGCCCGGCCGGTGGGGGAATGCGCTGCTCACCCTCGTCGCGCTGCTGGGTCTGATCACCATTTTCAACCGCGCCCGCCGCGCGCTGGCGGAGGGCGTGTGACCGGTCCGGGGCTGACCCACGGGGTACGCCTGGTCCTGGCAGGAATCCTCGGCATCCTGGTCACGGCCAGCGTCATCACCTGGATCCTGCGGCGCCGGGGACCGGCGGAGAAATACACCGAACTGCTGCAACGGGTGCAGTCGTGGTGGATCATGGTAGGGGTCTTCGGCGTGGCGATCGCCATCGACCGGCGCCTCTCGATCGGGTTCTTCGGTCTGGTCTCCTTCCTGGCACTCAAGGAGTATCTCTCGCTGATCCCGACCCGCCGCGCCGACCGGCGGGTGCTGTTCTGGGCCTATCTCAGCATCCCCTTCCAGTACTACTGGGTCTACCGTGGCTGGTACGGGATGTTCATCGTGTTCATTCCGGTCTGGGTGATGCTCCTGATCTCGGCCCGCATGGTGCTGATCGGCGAGACCAAAGACTTTCTCCACGCGGTCGGCGCGCTGCAATGGGGGCTGATGCTCATGGTGTTCAGCATCAGCCACCAGGCCTACCTCCTGGTGCTGGGTGGCGCGGGGCTGGTGCTCTACCTGGTGGTGCTGACCCAGCTCAACGATGTCGCCCAGTACGTCTGGGGGAAGACCTTCGGTCGGCACAAGATCACCCCCACCGTGAGCCCCAAGAAGACGGTGGAAGGGCTGCTCGGCGGCATCGTCACCACCACCGTTCTCGCGATACTGCTGGCCCCGCTGCTCACTCCGCTCGACCGCTGGGACAGTGTGGCCGCCGGATTCATGATCAGCACCGCCGGTTTCCTAGGAGACGTCACCATCTCCGCCCTCAAACGGGATCTGGGGGTCAAGGACAGCGGTCAGCTGATTCCGGGCCATGGCGGGATCCTGGACCGGATCGACAGCCTGACGTACACCGCACCGTTGTTCTTTCACTTTCTGAGGTTCTACTACTACTAGGCCGTTGGCCGTCGGCGGGCACGCGCAATCGGGCGGTCGGTGGCGAGTCTGCCATCAGCTCGGGAGAAACGCACATTCAGCCAATGGCCAACGGCCATTCGGAATTCGATGCCCAGCCTCGTGACCCGAACCCTCCGGCTCCTCTTCTTCGCCGTCGTCGTCCGCACGGTGACCCTGATCGTCCTCGGGCTGAACGTCCGCCACCGTGAGCGGCTGCCGCGCGGGGGGCCGGCGGTGCTCGCCGCCAATCACAACAGCCACCTCGACACGATGGTGCTGATGACCCTGCTGCCGCTCTCGCTGCTGAGCCGGGTCCGGCCGGTCGCCGCGGCGGACTACTTTCTGCGCAACCGCTTCCTGGCCTGGTTCGCCACCGGCATCATCGGCATCCTGCCGATCCGCCGGAACCGCGCCAATCCCGCGGAGGATCCGCTGGCGCCGATGGTCGAGGCCCTTGATCGCGGGGAGATCCTGATCTTCTTCCCCGAAGGATCCCGCGGAGAACCGGAGCAGCTGGCGGAGTTCAAGAGCGGAATCGCCCGACTCAAGGAACGGCGGCCGGAAGTCCCCGTGACTCCGGTATTCATGCACGGACTGGGCAAGGCGCTTCCCCGGGGCGAAACTCTGCTGGTGCCCTTCTTCGTCGATGTGTTCATCGGGGACCCGGTGCCGTGGACCGGAGACCGGCACCAGTTCATGGACGCGTTTCGAAGCGCGGTGACGGCCCTGGCCGACGAAGGGCAGTTCCCCGCCTGGGAGTGACTCGACCCCCGATGGAGGGGCGATGACCCTGGATGATTTCGCCCGCGCGCTCCGCAAACCCGCTCTCATCGGCGTGGCCATCGGCACGGTATACGGAGTCACGGCGCGGGTTGCCGCCCTGTCGAAGGTCCTGGACGGCGTCTACGGCGTGATGACCGTGAGCTTCCTCTTCCTGGTGCCGGTGGTGATCGGGTACCTGACGGTCTATCCAGTTCCCCGGCCATCCTGGAAATTCCGGCTCCTGGCCCCGTGGGCTCCGGTCACTCTGAGTGTGCTGGTCGCGTGGCTGGTGGGGTGGGAAGGGGCGATCTGTATCGTGATGGGCTTCCCCCTGCTCCTGATCCTGAGTTCGGTGGGTGGTGTCCTCGGGGCGAGCGTCGCCCGCCGGCTGGGGCCGGTGGTGGTGGCCCTGCTTCCATTCGTATCGGGCCCGCTGGAGCGGGAGGTGCCGGTCCCGGTGTCGCACCGGCGTGTGGAAACGGCAATCAGGATCGCCGCGCCGCCGGCAGCGGTGTGGGCCCAGATCATCGAGGTGCCGGCGATCCGGCCGGAGGAGCGGCGTCCCGCCCTGTTCACCGGAATGGGGTTCCCGCGCCCAGTCAGCGCCACGCTGTCCCATCCGGGTGTCGGCGGGGTCCGCATGGCCCGGTTCGATGGCGGCGTGCTGTTCGTCGAGACCATCACCGAGTGGGAGGTCGAGCGCGAGCTCCGGTTCAGCATCCTGCCCCAGACCGACTCGATCCCCGAGACCACTCTCGACCGGCACGTCGTGGTTGGGGGGCCGTATTTCGACGTCCTGACGGGTGCCTACCGGATCGAGCCGCTGGACAGCGGCATGGCGATGCTCCACCTCGCCAGCGAGCTCAGGGTGTCCACCCCCTTCAACTTCTACTCGGGACCGTGGGCGGACGCGATCATGCGAAGCATCCAGGCCAACATCCTCGAGGTGGTTAGGCGGCGGGCGGAACACACCGTGCGGACGGCACCGCGATGAACCGCCCCTCCGGCGCCCCTCCGGCGACCCGCCGCGCAACGATCGCCGACCTCGAGGCCGTGGCGCCCCTGTTCGACGCCTATCGCCGGTTCTACGGCGAGGCACCAGACCTGAGCCTGGCCCGCCGCTTCATCGGCGAAAGGCTGACACGATCCGACACCGTCATCCTGCTGGCCGAGGCGAACGCCCGGACGGTGGGATTTACCCATCTCTTCCCGATCTTCTCTTCCACCCGCTGCCGCCGTCTGTGGCTGCTGAACGACCTGTATGTCGATCCCGCGAGCCGGGCCCGCGGGATCGGCCGGGCACTCCTGCTGGCGGCCCGCGCGTATGCCAAGGCCACCGGCGCCTGTGGCCTCGAGCTGGCGACCGCCCATACCAACGTCGCAGCCCAGCGACTGTACGAATCGCTGGGGTGGAAGCTCGACGAAGTATACCGGCGGTACGAGCTCTCCGTATCCGCAGATTACGCAGATTCTACAGATTTCTAGTCTCCGAAATCTGCGTAAATCTGCGGATCATCTGTGGAATCCGCGCCCGCCTTCCCGCCATGCTCAATGCATCGGCCCGGCCTTCCGCTCCCAGAGCACGTTGACGATGACCCAGCGTCCGTCGATCCGCGCGAGTTGCAGGTAGTCGATCCAGTCCGTCATGGTGACCCGGGCGACGGCTGAGCCGCGGAAGATGTCGTAGATCCGCACTTCCTTTTCCTGCTTGTCCGCAGGGGTCGACTTGCCGAAGCCGCGGCGGGCGTTGTCGATCAGGACGGAGCTGCCCATTCCCTGGATCATGTCCTTGCCAGAGACGGTGTCCCGCACCACGATGCGTTTCACCAGTTCCGGACTCACCGCCCGGCCCATCCGGTCGCCATTCCCTTCGAACCATCCCTCGGCGTAGTCGAGCGCTGCCGCCCGGATGCCGGCGGAGTCAGCTGGTGTCTGGGCCCGCATGGGGACGGCACCTGCTGCCACAAGCAGGGTCGCGAACAGACCGAATCGCATGAGTGTGCCTCCAGGTTCGGGTAGGGGTTCGATGCCCGGTGCAATCGTTCACCGGACGTGTCCGGTCGGCAAGCGGAGAGTGACGAGCTGGCCTTGACGCGGGGCGAGCCGGAGTCGACGGCCAGTGATCGTGGTCCTCACATCGCTGTCGCGATCGGAGGGATTCCGGGCGGTTCACCGGGCGACCGACGCGCCGGTCCACCGCGCCACTGTGGTAGCGGCGCGGAGAGAGAGTCGCCAAGAACATCTTGCCCACGGGCGCGCCGAGT
>Ga0153915_10004694_pt1 | contig 12634 bp, 9 predicted proteins | sample Opewatmetagenome_2_FD_107003 | JGI IMG/M metagenome (GOLD analysis project Ga0153915, IMG submission 107003) | Freshwater wetland microbial communities from Ohio, USA - Open water 3 Core 3 Depth 3 metaG | ecosystem: Environmental > Aquatic > Freshwater > Wetlands | place: USA: Ohio, Lake Erie... | reverse complement strand
TACTCACGTGTTACTCACCCGTGCGCCACTTTACTTTCCCCTGCAAGCAGGGAATTTCTCGTTCGACTTGCATGTGTTAGGCACGCCGCCAGCGTTCATTCTGAGCCAGGATCAAACTCTCCAATTAAACTATTATATAAGCTGTTAAGCTTTTATTACTATTACGTTGACCCAAACGGCATATCACTATTTAGTTTTCAAAGAACAAGTTGATTACATTTTAGATAAAGAAGAAAACGATGTCAACTGATTTGTTTTGCACTGACCTTCAAAAGAAGAAATCGTAAACTAATCTTTTTATCTATTTATGTCAAGCAATTTTTTTAATATTTTTAAAAATATTTTATTATCTATTTGGAGCTTTCAAATAACTTTATAGAATCAACAACATAACTCAATTGGTCGGTTGTCAGCTCCGGATAAACAGGAAGGGCTAAGGTATTTAACGCGGCATTTTCCGAGACAGGAAGATCTCCAACACCATACTTTAAACTCTTAAAACACTCCTGCAGGTGAAGAGGGGCTGGATAATATATCTCACAGCCTATCCCTCTTTCTGTCAGAGACTGTTTTAATCCGTCCCTATTGTCTCTGACCTTAATTACGAACTGATTATATATATGTTTTTTCTCTTTTGCAATAGGCAATTCAATATTTTTTAGTCCTGTATTTTTAAACAGGTCCCGATAAATACCGGCATTTTTGATTCGGCATTCCGTCCATTCATCCAGATATTTTAGCTTAATCAAAAGGATAGCAGCCTGTAAGGCATCAAGCCTAAAATTTCCTCCGATATATCGATGTGAATACCTGCTTACATCGCCATGATTGCGATATATCTTAAGCCGCCTATATAGATCCTCATCATTACAAATGACCATCCCGCCTTCTCCGAAGGCCCCCAGATTCTTTGTCGGGTAGAAAGAAAAACATCCGTAATCACCCATGGAACCCGCCCTTTTTATTGTCCCGTCACTGAACCCATATTCAGCGCCTATAGCCTGAGCGGCATCCTCAATAACAGTCAGACCATATTCATGGGCAACCTTGATGATTGCCTCCATATCAGCGCATTGCCCAAAAAGGTGTACTGGTATAATAGCCTTGAGCCTGCTCTTCTGCTCGTTGCTCAAAGAACCCAATCTCTCGGCAAGCTTAACAGGATCAATATTATAGGTTCGGTCATCAATATCAACAAATAACGGAACGGCCCCCAGACGTGCGATCACGCCAACAGTAGCAAAAAAGCTATATGGGGTAGTAACTACCAGATCACCATGCCCAACCCCTTCAGTCATCAATGCGATAAGAAGCGCATCAGTGCCGGATGATACGCCAACAGCAAATTTTGCACCGCAATACTCAGCAATTCTTTTCTCAAGTTCTTCTACTTTCGGCCCCAGAATGAAAACCTGAGATTCAAATACGGCCTCAACCTCTGACATTATTTCATTTCTTATCTTGCTATACTGCTGCTTTAAATCCAGTAATGGAACTTTCAAAATATACCTCCTATATGAATAAAACCGGACTATTTCAGTAAATCAGAAACAGTCACCACCTTAAAATCTGTCTTTAAGATACTCGCATAGTCCCTTAAAACATCTAAGGTCATTTTATGAGGATGCCCTATGCCGATTGCTTCACCGGAATACCTCGCTATTCCGATAAGACGCTCTACTTGATACTTTACTGCCTTTGATGAAAGATCATCATCCAGAAAGACACTCTTTTTTGCCGAAGGAACGCCCATCTCTTCGGCAAGTCTAAAACCTACGCTGTTACTTGTGGTTCGACTGTCCAGATAGAAAAGATTCCTTTTTTTTAATTCTCTTAAGACATATGTCATCTTATCTTCTCTTTCAGTAAAATAAGACCCCATATGATTATTCACTCCTGAAACCCCCGGTACTTTCTTAAGGTTTTTAGCCATAACAGCCCTTATCTCGGGTCCATCCATTTTAGTTAAAAGGGCATCAGTACCAGGGTTGATAGCGGGATAATTTTTTGGTTCCATCGGGAGATGCAAAATCACCTCAAGGCCCCGATCCCTGGCCTTCTCAGCGATATCCTTGCCATATGGCGATGACGGCAATACCGAGAGAGTAAGAGGCAAATCAAGATCCATAAAAGTAACGGCGAGATCATAATCATTACCGATATCATCGATAACAATAGCTATTTTCGGCAGATCTTTATAAGTCTGTTTTGGATACTCTTTATAAATCAGTTTAATTTTATGGGTATAAAGACCAAGTGTAAAAACATTGCACACGATCTCACGATCTGATTTTTTTTCACTGGCTATTATTACATCATCTTTAAACTTGGATAATTCATTAACAATAATATCTTCCAGCCTAATAGCGGATCCCTGATCCGGAAGATTTATTGAAAGTTCCACAAAATCCCACTCATAATCCTTAACATGATTGGGGGTCACATCTGAGAAATAAATATCCTTTTCCCCGACCTTAGCCTTATAAAAAGATTCATAAATGGCATGGTCAATCTCATTGATTTTTACATTCAAATTCGATGACGCGGCGGAAATCTCTTCATACACTGGAGATGACGCTTTTGGAACTGAATGATATAAATAATAAAAAAATATTCCAGGTCCAATTATGCACCCCATAAAAAAAACCGCTGTGAAAATGCCTTTTAGAGTGATCCTTGTCTTTTTTCTCCCCCTTTTCTTTTTCGTTGCCATTCAATTATCCGACGAATAATTACAGCCTCATTTCCCTGTCTTTATATGAGAGATGACATCCCAGGACTTAAGCAACTGAATTGCCTGACGCACCTGATTATCTTTCTCAACAAGCGCTTTGACTTTCGAGGCATTATCATCTCCTGTCTTATCCACGGATTCATCTTTAGTTCCATCTACAGTCTCTTTTTCTGGCAGTTGTTTTTCCAATTTCTCTTCTTTAGGATCCGAAACGTTCGGATTTTCTATATGATTTTTAAGATCCTTTTCTCTTATTGTAATAGTGCTTTCTTTCGCTTCATTTTCCTTTGTTGATTCTTTAGGAGTAGGAGAGATATATTCCAATTCTATATCAGGCGTTATCCCGCTTACCTGAATTGAACGTCCGCTCGGCGTGTAATATCTGGCAGTAGTCAAACGCAGACCTGATCCGTCTGAGAGAGTCAGTATCGTCTGGACAGAACCTTTTCCAAAGGTCTGTGTACCAAGTATCAACGCCCTTTTATTATCCTGTAATGCCCCTGCCACGATCTCGGAGGCGCTCGCGCTACCGCCATTAACCAGCACTACTATAGGATAGTCTCTAGGCTTTTTATTTTTATGAGCATATTCTTCGATATTCTGTTTTTCATCCCGTCCCTTGGTGCTCACGATCAACCCTGAATCCAGAAATTCATCCGACACCAGTATTGGCTGATTGAGCAAACCTCCTGGATTATTCCTGAGGTCAAGGATCAATCCCTTTAATTTGCCGCCTTTTTCAAGATCATCCAATGCCTTAACCATGTCATCATATGTATTGCTCTGAAAATTCGTTATTCGGACATAGCCTATATCATTCCCCAGATTATAGCTCTTCACGCTCTTTAGAGGGATTGCATCTCTGGTCATGATAAACACAAGGGGCTTATCGACGCCTTCACGGCTTATAGTCAACTGAACTTTCGTTCCTTTTTGCCCCCTTATGAGTTTGACGGCATCCTCCAAACCCATATCAAGGGTAAGTTTATCCCCAATCTTTATTATCTTATCCCCTGCCTTTATACCTGCCTTATACGCCGGGGTATCTTCAATCGGTGCAATGACTGTAAGGATATTGTCCTTTAAAATTATTTGAATGCCGATCCCATCGAAGCTGCCCTCTGTTTCGATGAGCAGGTCTTCATATTCTTCTTTTGTCATATATGATGAATGCGGATCAAGGCTCTGCACCATGCCTTTTAATGCGCCTTTGATTAGTGTCTTGCTATCCTGGGGCTCTACATAATTATCCTGCACCTTAAGGAGCACCTCATTGAATATATCAATATTTTTATATATATCATCAGCGGTATCCGTCTTTTCAGTGCCGCTGCTTCCATTTAAAAAAAGTATGCCTACTATAAAAATTGATATGATGGCGACATTTAAAAATAATTTTTTTTTGCTAGAGATCATTTTATTGCTCCTGGATATGATTTATTCTTTTCATTCTACTTCACCATATTAAAAAAGGTCAATCAACTTTTAACCATTTTAACGGATCCAGGTTAGAGTCTCCCTTTCGTATTTCAAAATAAAGAGCAGATCCTGTCAATAAACCGGTCTCGCCGACTTGACCTACTATTTCTCCCTTTTCCACCATTTCACCCTCTGTCTTGTTCCTGCGGGAGAGATGCGCCGAGACAGTAAAGAATCGGGAACCATGATTAATCACAATAACCTGACCGTAACCCTTTAACTGCCCCGAATAATCCACCCTTCCCTGGAATACGGACCTTACGTCTGCGCCAAAAGAACCGCTTATATATATTCCTTTAAGGGTATTAAAAATATTGTCTTCCGATTTCTTGTTATCTTTTACAATCTTTCCTTCAAGCGGAAGAGGCAACTTACCCTTTAATTCCTCGAAGCCTGAAGGCAGTGCAGTGGTTTTATTTTCCTTATAATCCAGTTTCCGGATAGTATCCTTAAGGTTTTCCGCCGCAGATCCCAGTTCTTTAACCGCAGTCTCATAAAACTCCTTCTCCTTGTGAATCCTGGAGAGAAGAATCACCTTCTTTTCAAGATCAGTTTTTAGAGACAACAACTTGCCGCTCTCTTCTTCTTTCATGCCGGATATGGTGTTTAACTGTCTTTCAATAAGAGAGACCTGCTGTCTGTAGTTCTGGTGTTCCTTTGACGCCTGCTTCATTATCATTAAGTCTTTATCAAGAATTACTCTAAGATACTTTATCATATGGTTTAATTGAGTCAGATCATTTGTGTTGGCGAAAATCCTCAGATATCCCCTTTTGGAATATTTATAAAAAGCGGCAAGCCTTTTATTAAGAAGGTTTTTCATCTTATTCAAAGAGGTTTCAATGCCGTTAAGAATCTCCCTCTGCTTTGTTAATTCCTCCTGGGCAGTTTGCATGTTCCCGCTGAGATCCCTTAATATTATCTTTTTTTCATTAACCTCCTTATCGACATCAGACAACTGGTCCAGGAGCCCCTTTTCCTTTTGATCAAACTGGAGATATTGTTCTTTTTCATGTGAAAGATCTGTTTCAATCTGTTTAATCTGATTCTCTTTATTATCCGACAATGAGGAGTCGTCAGCGGTACAAACTTCCGTGGTGATAATTAATGGAAAGGATACGAGCAGAATTATTAAAAACCGGAGAGAATAAAACCTCATTTTTACCCTGCAAACTCATAGGTTTTCATGTCCATCAATAGCCTATAAGGAATGATCTTTTTATGACCTGAAAAACCGGCCTATGGAAATAAAACCGCCGATAAAACCCAAGGCCAGACTCAAGAGGATAATGAAAAAACAGCCCTTATTCGATAAAAAGACGATATCAATCACGGGCAGGCCGAATATATCTATAGTCTTTAAAGAAATAACCGAATAAGTCAAAACAAGAATCAACAGCGCTGCCAGCCCGCTCAATAAACCCTGCACTACCCCTTCTATCAAAAAAGGGATTTTTACAAACCAATCGGTAGCGCCGATAAGCTTATATATATCAATCTCATCCCTGCGGGAATAAATAGTCAGTTTAATAGTATTGCTGGTTATAAACAGAACAGCCACACAGAGCAGCCCGCCGATTGCAAGCCCCACTATCCTGAATATATCCATCACGCCCTCAAATCGTTCTATCCACTGCTGACTATATTGCACCTCATCAACGCCTTCCATCTTTTCCAGGGAACCTTTAATCAATTTCGGATCAATGCTGTTATTGCTTCTATCTTTAATAATTATCTCAAAGGACCCAGGCAGAGAGAGATCTTCCAGCCCGTCCAGGAGTCCGGCCTGATCTCCAATGCCTTCCTTCAGATTTATCATCGCCTGCTCTTTTGAAATAAATCCTTTTATCTCCGCGCCTTTGAATTTTTGAATAGCCGATTCAATCTCTTTCTTTGCCTTTTCATTAATGCCGTCTTTTAAATAGACGGACATGGACAGGGATTCTCCCCATTCCATGATCCAGTTGTTCAGGTTCATTGAAAGAAGCATGAATGCCCCGAAAAGAAGCATGGATATTGTAATTGTACCCATGCTTATCAGATGGATTAAGCGGTTATTCAGGATATTTGAAAAGGCGCTTTTAAAAAAATATATCCAAAGCCGTATGATCATTCCGTTATCTCTTCTGCTACCCTGCCCTTGTCCAAGACTATTATCCTCTGTCCAGTATCCTTTAATAATTCCCTGTTATGTGTTGCTATCACTAATGTCGTGCCTTTTAAATTAACGCTCCTGAATAATACCATGATTTCCTTTGTTATATCAGGATCAAGATTCCCGGTAGGTTCATCCGCGATAAGGAGCATTGGTTCATTTATTAAAGCCCTGGCTATGGCCACTCTCTGCTGTTCGCCGCCGGAGAGTTCAAGGGGAAACGCCTTTTCCTTGCCGGACAAACCCACTGCCTTAAGGGCCTGAGTGGTCTTTTTTCGTATAATAGCAGAGCGCTCCCCCACAACCTCAAGGGCCAAGGCTACATTCTGGAAGATGGTCTTACTGTTTAATAATTTAAAATCCTGAAAAACAAACCCTATCTTTCTACGCAAAAGGTCAAGTTTCAGTCTGTTGATCCTGCTCAAATTAATCCCATCAATCAATATCTGGCCGCTTGTGGGCTTCGCTGTGCCGAAGATAACCCTTAAAAGGGTCGTCTTGCCGGCCCCGCTCGGTCCGGTGATAAAAACGAACTCGCCCTTGCGCATCCTTAGGCTGAGATCATCAAGGGCTTTATTTGTACCGTAGCTTTTAGAGACTCGAAAAAATTGGATCATGTCGGTCGTCAACTGCCTGCTTTGATTTGAGCAACAAATTTTATCAAATAGTACAACCTATAAATTGCTTGATAAACCTGACGCAAGGCACAAGGCATAAGGCACAAGGAAAGATCAGTGACGTCTATTATTACCTTGAGCCTTGTGCCCTGCGCCCTGCGCCTTCTTTTTTAATACTCTCCGACCGCCCTCAATAATCCGGCCTTTGCAAGATTATGATCGTACAGGGAGTTGTAATAATTCATCTGAGCCTGTGATAGAAGGGTCTGGGCATCGAGCACCTCCGTTGATGTAGTCACCTGCGCCTTATAACGTTCCTCGCTTACCCTCAGATTTTCTTCCGCCTGATTAACTGCCTTCTTCGCGGTAGGTATCTTCTCCTCAGCCGCCTTCAGGTCAAGGATAGCCTTTTTAAGCTCAAGCTTTATGCCGTCTTCCAGCGCCTTTCTGGTCTGAGACAACTGCCTTTTCTGGCTTTCGTTCTGCCTGACTGAATTCTTGGTCTTATCCCAGTCCCAAAAGGTCCATGACATCCCGACAATCGCCTGCCAACTGTTTGCCTTCTGGTAATCGCTTCCCGAGACATCAGGCGTATCGCCCGCCTTAATATAATTAAAGGTAAATGCAGCCTCGGGATAAAATTTGCTTTTTGACAGGTTAATCTGCTGATCGATTTGTTCATCCGTAAGATCCAGTGATTTTATCTCAGGCCGCATCTTCAGCGCCTTGCCCAGGCTGGATTCAAAATCAGGGGTTTCCGGGTTAAAGAGCAGGATGTCTTCTATTTCAAAAGAATCATTTATGGATCTCGATAAAAGCACATTAAACGACACCCTCGCGAGTCTCGCATCATTCTGCGCAATAATATAAGTATGTTGCGCGTTAGCCAGCTCCACCTCCGCCTTTAGCATATCATTGACCGGCGTCATGCCTACTTCATAAAAATTCTTTGCCACTGTAAGGTGAGACTCCAGTGAATCAACCGAGCTTTTTGCCACGCCAACGGCCTTATCCGCCTTGAGTATAGTGAAATAGGCCTCTTTTACCTTCAAGGCCAGATCCAGCTTTTCAAGTTCAAGCGCCACCTTGGATTGATCTATTCCCAACTTTGCCAGTTCATAGGCGCTCGTGAGGGCATAACCTGTAAAAATGGGCTGAGTTATAGTTCCTTTCCATTGATAAATATTCTTATCGCTTGTTTGAATTGTAACACCCTGAATTTTTGTATTACTGGCCTCATTCAGCATGGTATAGCCATAGGTCGTGCTGAATGTAGGCAAGAAACCCGCCTTTGCCTCCTCCTTCGCATACTCGCTTTCTGAAATCTTCTCTTCATTGCCCTTCACTGCCCAGTTGTTTTCAAGCGCCTCTCTAATGCCGGCATCCAGGGTATAGACCTTGACGCCTTCTTCACCTGCCTGGACAACCCGAAATGGGATGATAGTCATTAAGAGATTCAATATAATAATTAATAGATACCAGGTTCTTTTCATTTTATGCCCCCATTGCCTCTCATAGTGCTTTGAATAATATCTAATGTATAGATGTTGTCTTCCATATTGATAGAAAGAAAAATTATTTATCGAAAACATGGTAATTCCTTAAATCAACTGTAATAATATGTCAATGATATTGAGGCTTATTTGATATCCAATCTCTCACTGACCCTATTGTGACCTGATTGAAGCCCATTAACTATGCATCCAAATGCCCGGACTGATATCCGATTCTCAAGGGTGGCATATCTGCCCGGGAAGTTTATTTTAGTGTGTTTTATTTTATAGCTTTTAAAAACCATAAAAGATTTGACCCTTTACAAAATCATGTTAAAAAGCTAAATATTATCCGGTTATTCTAATCTTAAAATACAGATTTAACACGGGGATAATACATGGAAAAAAAATCAGGCAAATATATATGGATGGCGCTTTTAATCCTTCTTATACTCATCTGGGTTAAAAAGGACGACATCTCTCTTGTCCTGAATTCAAGGCCAAGCCTTGAATCTTTGCAATTCACCAAACAGGAGACCGCCCCGAATTCACAACCAAAGGATGAATCAGTACAATTGACCAAACTGGAGAGCGTCCCGGAAAAAAAATCCGTCGAGGCATCCAGTGTTAAGAATATTGTTTCGGAAAAGAGATCCATTGTGGTCTCCAGTGATGAAGAAATCAACATAAACGTATTTGAAAAGGTCCATGCAGCAGTTGTGAACATCGCGACTACCACTTTGAGCGTTAATTTCTGGAGGGAGCTTGTCCCAAGTCAAGGACAAGGCACCGGCTTTATAATCGACAAAAGAGGTTATATACTGACCAATAACCATGTCGTTGAAAATGCCCAGAAGATCATCGTAACACTCGCAAGCGGTAAAAAACTATCGGCTGCCCTGGTAGGCCGCGACTCCACCTCTGACCTGGCCGTTATAAAGATATCAGATGAAACTATAAACGACGTGGCGGAGCTTGGCGATTCCAACGCATTACAGGTGGGACAAAAGGCCCTCGCCATAGGCAACCCCTTTGGACTGGGTCATACACTTACAACAGGCATTATAAGCGCCCTGAACAGATCCATCACGAATGAAAACAACACCCGGATTGATGATGTTATCCAGACTGATGCCCCAATAAATCCAGGGAATTCAGGCGGGCCGCTTCTCAATTCCAGCGGAGAGGTTATAGGTATCAACACCTCCATCTTTACCACCTCCGGGGGATATCAGGGCATAGGTTTTGCCATACCCATAAACCGGGCCAAGGAGATCGCCGCACAACTTATTACATCAGGCAAGGTAGCCAGACCATGGCTGGGCATTTATCAAGCGATATCAGTCAGCGAGCTGTCCGGATACCTGAATTTCGGGATTGATAATGGGTTATTGATTATTCAAGTGATACAAGGGAGTCCTGCTTATCAGGCGGGATTAAGAGGTGGAGACAGAATGGTAATCATCGGGCGCTACAGGCTCCCCATTGGAGGAGATATCATCACCGCCATTGATAACAATGCAATTTCAGAAGAAAACGATATAGACCGGGTTCTCAGCAAGAAGAAGGTTGGCGATAAGGTTAATGTAAAGGTATTCAGGGACGGCCGTCTGTTGGATGTCCCGGTTACCCTTATGGAAAAGCCGTAAAGCTATAAGGTTATTAGACTGAAGGCTGAAGGTTATTAAAGTTTGTTATACTTTTTCCTTTGTTGCAAGACCTTTTCATTCCCCAAAGTTGGGGAGAATAAAATCCTCATATATCTCTTTTACTCTTCCGGAGGTGTCAGGCAGATAGGTTCGAACGATTTCACTACCTATACTATTCATTGGAGGGCACATGAAAAGAGTCTTTGGTTTATTCCTTGGCGCTATTTTGACCATCCCTTTGCTGGGATCTTCTTTCCAAACCCCGGCAGTTGATAACGTGATTGAGCGCGTACAGTCGTTGGCTATGTTCAAGGCATCCAAGTTCAACGAACACTTACGCATGGCTCGCGATGAGGATATCGAAAGTATTTTGGAAGAGAACAGCATACTCCTGCCCGGGGCAACCCCGGAGCGAAAGCAAATGGCTGTGAAGGAGTTCAAGAAGCAATTTGTGGAGCGCAACCCTACTACTCCCAATCCGCTCAAGCTGCAGGCGCTGTTGAAAAAGGAGCGTGGCGGAGTAATGACGGCTGCCGCAAAGGCTGAAGCGGAAGAGCCTCAGATCAAAAGCCTGGTTGTGCCGGTGGAATTCCCTAACAGTGATACTTTTGATTTTTGCGGGTCACAAGTCACCACCTCAGGCCCGCTGCACAATGAAATCGGGCCGCCTGGCCCGCGCGATAACTACACCGTCTGGTATAAGGATGCTTCCTCCGAATTATATAATGAGCTCTACTTCGGAGTCGGGCCAAAGGCAGGTGTGATCGTCAATCACCCGAACCTGGGCAAGGTGGATCTACGCGGCAACACGATGGCCAACTATTACCTTGAGCAATCCGAAGGCAAATTCGTACCGCAAGGTGAGGTCTATCCCAAATGGCTGACCGCTCTGCACTCGGAAGGTTGGTATGGCGCTGACAGTTGCGACGGCAGTTCCTATAACGCTCTGGCGCAGGATCTGGTCAAGGAAGTTGTTGATCAGGTTAAGACGGACAATCCGGACTTCGCATGGCAGGACTTCGACGGCGATGGCGACGGCATTGTCGATAACTTCACGGTGATCCACGCAGGCATGGGTCAGGAAGCCGGCGGCGGCGCACAGGGTGACTTTAGTATCTGGTCACATGCATCGCTGATCAACTGGCCGACCGGTTACCTTGCTTGCACGGCCGGATCAGCAGGCTGCCCCGACCGGGACATCTACGTTCGCGAGTACAGCATGGATCCGGAAAATATTGATGTGGGCGTCATCGCGGAAGAGTTTGGTCACGCGGCCTTTGGTCTGCCTGATCTCTACACCACCGACTATGATACTTCCATCGGAGACTGGGCGATCATGGAAGCCGGTTCGTGGAACGGCAAGCTCGCCGGCATGCAACCTGCACCGTTCCCACTGTGGTTCCGAACGCTGCTCAACTGGGCTGACCCGGTTCAGTATGACTACACTGCCGAACCTGCCATGGTGAAAGTCGGCCAACTCTCCCAGCGACCGGGGGGGACCGAATCCGGCATTAGAATCAACCTGCCTGATCAGGAAATCGTCGTGCCGAATCCGCTTGGTACGGGTCAAGCCTGGTGGTCGAATGTGGCCGATCTGGCAGACTACACTCTTGAGAACGAATTCGATCTGGCAGGAACAACTGCCCCGATCTTCTCATTTGCCGGCTCTTGGAGCATAGAGACAGATTACGATGGCGGTTACGTCGAGGTCTCCACGGATGGAGGCGCGACCTGGACGGCTCTGCCTGATCTGGATGGTTACCTGACACAAAATACACTGAACGGCAACAACCCGGATGGGAACTGGGTGTTGACCGGGATCGGCACAGGAGTCCTGAGCTTTGACCTCACTGCATTTGCGGGTCAAACAGTCATGTTGCGCCTGCGCTACGCCACAGATCTGGGTGTCCAGTATGATGGCTGGTGGGCAGATGACTTCTCGCTGGATGATGGAGCGACCAATCTCTTCAGAGACGATGTAGAAGACCCTCCAGGTGCATGGATGACAGACAATTGGCAGATTGTTCCGCTCACGAACTTCTACCCGCGCTATTATCTGGTTGAATGGCGCAATAACAGCGGCTTCGATCGTGGGTTGAAGTACCCGAACCATACCGTGTACCTTGATGAGGACGAATGGCAAGTCGATCGGGTCCCATTCACAGTGCCGGGAGCATTGCTTTACTTCCGCGATGCTTCGTACAAATTAGACTATACACTCAGCGATTCGTGGTATAACCCGCCGAGCTACGGGCCCAAGCACGCGCTGATTGTGATCGACAGCCATTCCTTCCCTTACATGTGGGATAATTATACCTATGCCGGCGGTCAGAACATACGCATTTCAGACCGAGTACAGACGGCCGATGCAACCTTCACACTGCAACGGATGTTCCAGGCTGAAAAAATTCAACTAATTGATATTACTGAATAAGGATGGAATATTGAACCAAAAATGTAGTCACTAAAATATATTATAATATAACAATATTGCTTGACATATATGG
>Ga0153915_10004693_pt1 | contig 12635 bp, 12 predicted proteins | sample Opewatmetagenome_2_FD_107003 | JGI IMG/M metagenome (GOLD analysis project Ga0153915, IMG submission 107003) | Freshwater wetland microbial communities from Ohio, USA - Open water 3 Core 3 Depth 3 metaG | ecosystem: Environmental > Aquatic > Freshwater > Wetlands | place: USA: Ohio, Lake Erie... | reverse complement strand
TTCGCTGGTCTTGGTGATCTCGTCACAGAAGCGCACGCAGCGGCTGCACAGGATGCAGCGTTCCTGGTCGAGCATGATGATGCGGCCGATGTCGAGCGCCTTTCCCTTGTGGACCTTCTCCTCGACCGGGATGCGGCTGGCCTGCCGGTCGTAGTCCATGTAATAGTCCTGCAGCTTGCACTCGCCGGCCTGATCGCAGATCGGGCAATCGACCGGGTGGTTGAGGAGCAGGAACTCCAGCACCGCCTCGCGCGCGTGCTTGACGCGATCCACCTGCGTGCGCACGACCATGCCCTCGGTCGCGCGCGTGTTGCAGGCGATCTGGAGCTTCGGCATCTTCTCGATCTCGACCAGGCACATGCGGCAGTTCCCCGCCACAGTGAGGCCGGGGTGATAGCAGTAGTGCGGGATCTCGATACCGGCCTGATCGGCCGCTTGAATCAGGTTCGCGCCGTCGGGGACGGTGACCTGCTTGCCGTCAATCTCGAGTGTAGGCAGCGCTGGTGTCCGAACTTCCTCTCAGGAGGCGGCGCGGGACCGCTCGCCCTCGAGGAGCCGGGGCGCGACCGCGTGGCGCTGCGGGCAGCCACCGAGTCGGAGGTGCTCCTCGAACTCACCGCGAAACTTGGTCACGAAGCTCTTGGTCGGCATGGCGGCGGCGTCGGCGAGCACGCAGACGGTGTTCCCCATCATGTTGTCGGCGATCTGAACCAGCAGGTCGACGTCCTTCGGGTCGGCGCCGCCTTCTTCCAGATGGGTCATGAGGCGATAGAGCCAACCGGTGCCCTCGCGGCACGGGGTGCACTGACCACACGACTCGTGGCGGTAGAACCGGGCAATCACCTGCAGCGCCCGCACCATGCAGGTATCTTCGTCCATGACGATGATGCCGCACGAACCGAGCAACGACCCGGCTTTGGCCACCGAATCGAAATCCATCGCGACGTCGATCTCATCGGGCGTGAATACCGGAACCGACGAGCCGCCCGGAATGACGGCCTTCAGCTTCTTGCCGCCGCGGATGCCGCCCGCGTAGTCGTAGATCAGCGCGCGCAGCGGCGTCCCCATCGGGCCCTCGTAGACACCGGGACGTTCGACGTGGCCGCTGATGCAGAACAGCTTCGGCCCGGGGCTTTTCTCCGGCCCGATCGCCTTGAACCACTGGGCGCCGCGGTTGATGATCGGCACGACGCAGGCGAGGGTTTCGACGTTGTTCACGATCGTCGGAGAGCCGAAAACGCCGTAGGTCGCGGGAAACGGGGGTTTCACGCGCGGGTAGGCGCGCTTGCCCTCGAGCGACTCGATCAGGCCGGTTTCCTCGCCGCAGATGTAGGCGCCGGCGCCGCGGTGGACGTGAATCTCCAGGTCATAGCCGGTGCCGAAGATGTTCTTGCCCAGGAAGCCGCGGCTGCGCGCTTCCGCCAAGGCCTCCTCGAGGCGCTGAGCACCGAGAACGAACTCGCCGCGGATGTAGATGTAGGCGGTGCGACAGCGAATCGCGTAAGCGGCAATGATCATCGCTTCGAGCAACAAGTGCGGGTTGTGCTCGATGATCTGACGATCCTTGAAGGTACCGGGCTCGCTCTCGTCGGCGTTGCACAGCAGGTAGGTCGGCTTGGGGGAATCCTTGGGCAAGAAGCCCCACTTCATCCCCGTGGGAAAGCCAGCACCACCGCGGCCTCGCAACCCGGAGTCTTTGACCTCCTCCACGATCTGCGTCGGCTGCATTTCCGTCAGGGCCTTGCGAGCGGCGCGGTAGCCGCCGTCGGCTTCGTACACTTCGATGCGGCGGAGGTCGGGCACCTCCTCGTGGCGCAGGAGAATCTTCTCGGTCATGGGCCCTTGCAGTCAGGTGGCGAAACGCTCAGCGAGGCTCGACCACGTCTCCGATCAGCTTCTGCTTCTGCCCCTGGATCTTGCGCTGCAGCGCCATGAGCGCGTCGAGGACGGCCTCGGGGCGCGGGGGGCAGCCGGGAACGTAGACGTCCACGGGAATGATCCGGTCGATCCCGGCGACGGTGGAATAGTTGTCGTAGAAGCCGCCCGTCGAGGCGCAGGCGCCGAACGACATCACCCACTTCGGTTCGGCCATCTGCTCGTAGACCCGTTTGAGGATGGGCCCCTGACGCACGGTGACGGTGCCGATCACCATGAGGAGGTCGGACTGACGCGGCGTAAAGCGCGGCAGCAAGGCACCGAACCGGTCGATATCGTAGGGCGACATCGACAGCGACATGTATTCCATCGCGCAGCAAGCGGTGGCGAAGGGATAGGGGAACAGCGAGAACTTGCGGGCCCAGCCGAGCGCCTTGTCCACCGTGGTCAGGACCACGCTGTCGTGCAGCAAGGCCTCGGGACCCTGCCCGATCGGTTCGATTCGCTTGGCCATTTCGGCTCCGTCTTCAGGTCGCCCGCGCGACCCCAGAACTCAGCGGCGGACCTTATCACTTGGCTCGACGTAGTCAACGCGGCCGGGCGCCGCTTTGCCTTTCGGCCACTGGCCGGGCTATGAGCAAGCGTCTACGCCCCGGCTCCCGACCGGCGCAGACGGACATCGGCGTGAGCGACTTCGTCTACCTGTGGTTGCACGTGCTCAGCCTCGCGGCCTACTTCGGAGCCACGCTGGCGATGATGCTGTTCGTGCTCCCGGCAACGCGAGCCGAGGGCGATCCGGCCGCAGGCCGGCGCCTGCTGGTGGCCGTGCTGCGCCGCTACGATCCCTTCGTCATCACCGTTCTCGGAGTCCTGATCATGACCGGGGCCTTTCGCCTGACCAGCTACAAAGCGGCGCTGCAAGGCCTCTTCTTCCGCCAGCTCGGGACCCTGCTGGCCTGGAAGCTCGTGCTCACCTTCGCCTTGGTCATGGTGGCGGTCTACAGCGTGTTCGGCCTCGGCCATCGCCTGGTGCGGTCCGCTGACTGGGATGAGCCCTTCGATCCCGAGAAGGAGGCCGGGATTCGTCGCCGGTTGTCGCAGGCGCTGGCACTGGCCCTGCTGCTCGCCGCCGCGACCACCGTTCTCGGGCTGAAGATGGTGCGCTCCGGTGTTGCGGAGTCGAGCCTGCACGGTAGCGCCGACGAGGCGGCGCAGTCACCGGGGGCTCTGCGCGAGGGATTTGTCGAGCACCAGCGGAGTGGTACAGAATTCGAGGGGAGCTCAACGATGGAAGTTTTCAAGAACGCCCAGGCGCTGGCGGCCTTCGCGCCCGGCAAGATGAAGAAGGTGAATCTCTTCGAGACCGAGCGGATGTTCTGCGACGTCTACGGGCTCGAGCCTGGGCAAGAGCAGTCCGCGCACGCGCATGCGGGCAGCGACAAGGTGTACTACGTGCTCGAAGGCAGGGGCCGATTCCGCATCGACGCGGAGGAGCGCGAGCTGGGGTCCGGCCACGCCGTGTTCGCTCCCGCCGGATCGAGCCATGCCGTCATCAACCCGGGACCGGACCGGCTCGCGCTGTTGGTATTCATGGCCCCCAAACCATCGTGATGACCCCGACCGAGACCGAAGTCGCCGAAGCCAATCGGCGCTTCTACGCCGCCTTCGAGAGTCTCGAGGTGGAGCGGATGGAAGAGGTCTGGCTGCGAGAGAGCCACATCTCGTGCGTCCATCCCGGCTGGGATCGGCTCTTCGGCTGGGGTCCGATCATGCAGAGCTGGCAGCGGATCTTCACCCACACGCACGAGATGCGCATCACGTTGACCGACGTGCAGATTCGGGTCGCCGGGGACGTCGCCTGGGTTCTGCTCACCGAGCGCATCGACAGCCGGCACACCGAGGGCAAGTCGATCGGGGTGGTGCAGGCAACCAACATCTATGAACGGCGCGGCCGGAGCTGGTTCATGGTGCACCATCACGGCTCGCCGGTGATCAATCCCGAGGACGCCGGCGGCAACCGGCTGCAATAGGTCGGGCTGGCCGCCGGGCGTTGCGGCCGGTTCGAGCCGATGCTAAGGATCGCGCTGCAGATTTGCTCGCTGCCCGCGTGCAATCTCCAACATTCCGACGGAGGCAACTGTCCGATGCTGATTCCCGCGACCCAGCTTCGTGCTGGCATGATCATCAAGTACCAGGACGACCTGTTCCGGATCATGAACGTCGTCCACGTCACCCCGGGGAATTGGCGCGGCATGGTGCAAACCAAGATGCGCAACATCCGCTCGGGCACGGCCACCGAGAACCGGTTCCGCTCGGAAGACAAGGTCGATCGGGTCACCTTCGAGCAGCACGAGATGGAGTTTCTGTACCACGACGGGGACTCCTATCACTTCATGAACACCGAGAACTACGAGCAGATCGGGCTCACCACCGAGGACCTGGGCGATGCCGTCCACTACCTCACCCCCAACCGCAAGGTTCAGGTGGAATTCTACGAGGAAAAGCCGATCGGCGTCTCGCTCCCGAAGACGGTGGACCTGACGGTCACGGACACCGCGCCTGGCCTCAAGACCGCCACGGTAACCAACGTGCTCAAGCCGGCCACCACCGAGACCGGGCTGGTGGTTCAGGTCCCCAACTTCGTCGACGTCGGCGACGTCATTCGCGTCGACACCGAGAGTGGCGAGTATCTATCGCGCGCCAAGTAGAGGCTGGCGCAGAACGCCGACTCACAAGCCGAAGACTCGACCGGCCCTCTCGGCGATCGCCTCGCCAATCAGCAACGACGCCGTGGCGGCCGGAGACGGGGCGTTGAGCACGTGCACCACCCCGGCGCTCTCGTGGATCGAGAAGTCGTCCACCAGCGCGCCGCTGGGCTCCAGCGCCTGGGCCCGCACGCCGGCGCCGCCGGGCTCGAGATCTTGCGCGCTTAGCTCGGGAAGCAACCGTTGAAGCGCACGCACGAAGGCCGCCTTGCTGAACGAGCGATGCATCTCGCCCAGGCCCGTCCTCCAGTAGCGAGCCGCCAGCCGGAGGAAGCCGACGAAAGTGACCGCTTCCCACGCATCGCGGACATCGAAGTCGGCCTTGCGATAGCCCTCCCGCTTCAGGCTCAACACCGCGTTCGGACCCGCCTCCACACCACCATGGATCATGCGGGTGAAATGGACGCCGAGGAACGGAAAGGCGGGATCGGGCACCGGGTAGATCAGCGCCCTCACCAGCGACTCGCGGCCACGCACGAGGCTGTAGTACTCGCCGCGGAACGGCACGATGCGTAGCGCGGGTTCGAAACCGGCCAGACGCGCCACCCGGTCCGAGTGCAGCCCGGCGCAGTTCACCAGGTTGCGGGCGCGCAGGCTTCCAGTGGTCGTCTCGAGAACCCAGCCCGGGCCATCGCGAACGATCGCGACCACCCGGGTGCCGGTACGAATCTCTCCGCCGCGCTCGCGGATCAGCTCGGCATAGCGGCGGGCCACGGCGCCATAGTCGACGATCCCGGTCGCCGGCACGTGAAGCGCCTTCACCCCGGCGGCATGCGGTTCGATCTCCCGCAGGCGCTCGGGGCCGATCAGCTCCGCCTCCACCCCGTTGGCCTGGCCGCGGCGATGGAGCTCGTCTAGGCGCGGCAGCTCCACGGCGTCGACCGCCACGACGACCTTGCCGCAAACCTCGTGAGCGATCCCGTGTCGCTGGCAGAACTCCACCATGCGGCGGGCTCCCGCCACCGTCATGCGTGCCTTGAGCGATCCCGGCCGGTAGTACAGCCCCGAGTGGATCACCCCACTGTTGTGCCCCGTCTGGTGCTGGGCAATCTCGGACTCCTTCTCGATCACCAGCGGACGTACCGAGGGAAACCGCTCGCCGCACGCGAGCGCCGTTGCCAGGCCGACGATTCCGCCACCGACGACAACGACCTGTGACTCGGCTGACAATGCCGCCCTCGCTATGGTCTGCGTGCGCCCGCAGCGCGTCGCGAGTTGGTCACCCCCGCCACGGCACGCTCACTGAGGCGAGTGCCCGGGCCGGAAGATGACCTTGTTGTCCTTGACCACGAGTTGATCGTTGAGGAAGAGCTGAACCGCCTGAGAAAGCACCGCGCCCTCGAGAGCGACGCCGCGCATTTTGACTTCTTCGAGGCCATCCTCCCCGACGCGAATGTGAAAAACGTCCTGCAGGATGACCGGCCCTTCGTCGAGTTGCTCGGTGACGAAGTGTGCCGTGCACCCCGACACTCGTACCCCCGCCTCCCAGGCCTGCTTATATGCGTTGGCACCGGGGTGGTAGGGAAGCAGCGACGGATGGATGTTGATGATCCGGTGCGAGTAGCGGGCCACCACCCCGGGCGACAGAATCTGCATGTAGCGGGCGAGCACGACGAGGTCGACCTGGTAGTCGCGCAGTCGGTCGAGAAGGAAGGTCTCGTGCGCCGCCTTGTCCGTCGACGGGTGCCACTGGAACGGGAGCCCGTGCTTTTCCGCCAAAGATCGCAACACCTCGTGATTCGACAGCACGGCGACGAACTCTCCGTTCATGAGGCCGGCGTCGCGATCGGCGATCAGCTTCTCGAGGCAATGGGGCTCTTTGCTGACCAGAATCGCCACCCGCTTGCGCGCCCGCTCACCGCGCAGGCGGATGGTCACCTCCATTCGGATCTCCTCGCCGATGCGTTTGAGACCCAGAATCAGCTCGTCGAGCGAGATCGACAGCTCGGTCAGATCCACGAGCATGGTCATGATGAACAAGCCCTCGACCACCCGCTGCTCGATGTCCTCGATGTTGACATCGCAGCCGGCGAGATAGGTCGAGATGCGCGCGACCACACCCTTCTGATCGCTTCCGATCACGGAGATGACAGCGAGATTCTTGGCCATGGCAAAGGGGCACATTAGGGCCAACGAGCGGGCGCGTCAATCCGGCGTCCGCTCGTCACACGGCCAACCGTGGGTGTGGGCTGTTCCCCCGTCCCCCGGATGGTGACATACTGATTGCGCCGGTCGAACGCAGGAGCTGCACCATGCGCAAGCGAGATCGTGACACTCTTCACCGCAAGCTACTCGGGCAACGCCACCTGCTCCTCAAGGAGGTGGTCGACACCGAGGCCGACCTGGAAACACTCGAGGCCACCCGCGAGATCGAGCTGGAGGAAGCCGCGCAAGACGAGCGGCTGCGGCGGCTGCTCGATCGGCTCGACCGCCGCGCCAAGGCCGAGGTCGAGGAGATCGACCGCGCCCTCGGTCGTTTAGCCGCCGACCGTTACGGCCTCTGCGTCGAATGCGCGGAGCCCATCGCCCTACCGCGATTGATGGCGCTTCCCGCCACTCCCTATTGCGTCGAGTGCGCGGCCGCCACGGAGCGGGGCCCGCGCGGGCCCGCGGAGGGCGGGGAGAGCAGCGAGCCGCCGAGACGCGCCTCGTTACCGCCGGACTACGCCTTCCTCACCGACCGCGAGCTGCTGGACAGTGTGCGCGAACACCTGGCCGCCGACGGCCGCCTCGACCTCGACGAGCTCCGTATCGTCTGCCGCCATGGCGTCGTCTATCTCGACGGGGAAGTGCCCAGCACCAGCGAGCGGCAGATCCTCCTGCACACCGTGACGGACGTGATGGGCCTGATGGAAGTGGTCGACCGGCTCCGTGTCCGCCAGGAGCCGTGGGAGCGAGAGGAGCGCTCGCCGGGAAACGCCGCCGCCGAACCTCGCGCGCCGTGGGAGGAGCTCCCCTCCACGGAGGACATCAACGAGGCCTCCGAGGAGGGCAGCGACCTGGAAGCTCCGGACCGCCCCACGCCCGACGAAGAGTAGGCGCAGGGACGAACGGCGGACGAATCAAGAACCGGACGCCAGCATCAACGCGTTCGGCGGCGGCACCAGGAAATCCAGCCCGGCGTAGCCAACCACACCTTCGTCCGCTGCCGACAACGCGAGTTGCGCTCCGTTGTCGAGGGCTACCTGCACGCGGTACTGCAGTAGCTGCACGTCTCCTTCCTGCAACGGTCGATCCGCCAGGGTCTCCGCTTCGTCGTAAGGGCCGGCCGACGTCGCGTCACGCGCCACGGTTCCCGCGTCACGGGGCATGTCCCCCACGGGGTGGGCAAGCAAGTCGAGGTGGACCTGATGCTGCTGCGCCCACGCGGAGGCGTCCGCCGCGATCTGCCGTCCGGCGCGACCGGCGCGAAACAAGGGGGCGAGGCCGCCGCGCGCCGACACCAGGACGTCAAAGGCGCGCCGGATGTCCGCCGGCGGCTCGCTCCGCCAACGGCCGGGGACATAGGCCGTACGCTGCACCGCCGCCGCGGCGCCGGCATAGCGAAGATCGACATCGATGAGGACGAGATCGCCAGCCTTGATCGTGGTCGCGGAGTTCACGCCAAGCCACGGCCAAGCACGGGACGACGCGTCATCCGGACGGACCAAGAACACGCGCGGCAGTGACTCGCCCTCGACGCGGGCGGCGCGAATCTCGTCGCGCGCGTACCACGCCAACTCCTCGGCGCTGGTCTGCCCCGAGTGCAGCCCGGTCGCGAGAACTCGCTCGGCGATCTCGACCGCGCAGCGTGCAGCCTGTCGCGCCAGCTCGGTCTCTTCAGCGGTGCGCGTCGAGCGAAAGCCGACCGCCAACGCCTCCGCCGAGCGAAACGTGCCGGCATACTTCCGACCCACCAACCAGGCAGCAAACTGACGCGTACCCGTGGCGATGCCGTCGGCAAACGGGACGCGCCCGGAATAGTTGATCCCGATTCTGCGCGGGCGAAACCGGTCGAGCGTGCCTTCCACGGCGTCGGCCGTCAGCGGTAGCACCTGTTCGAACAAGCCCGACTGGGTCATCTGCCAGACGACATCGGGCGACGAGGCGAAGCCGAAGGCGCGCGGCTGCGCGCCGCCGCCGTCGAGCAGGAGCACGGCCTTGTCGCCCGGCTCGGTGAAACCCAGAGCGTTCACCATCGGGTCGCGCTGGTAGTCTCGCTCCACCATCAGCCACGCGTCGAGCTCGGCCTTCTGCAGACCCGGCACGACGAGCTGCCTCACCTTCTCGCGCACGGCGCTGCGCCGCAGACGCCATTGGTCCCTTTCGCCCGGCAGCCAAGCGCACGGGCGCCCCGAGTCGCTTCCGCTCACCGCCGCCGTCGGCGAGCGGGAAAACATTCTTTCCATGTAACCACAGCCGCCGAGGGCCGCGATCATCGATGCCGCCAAAAGCAAACCCGTCCTCTTCATCCCTCCCTCGACAACACGCTGTTGTGCGCGCCAAGGCGGCCCGGGAGACACCTCACGGGTCACCATCACGATTCACGAGCACGACTCAGGCAGGAACGTCAAGGCGGCGGCCGAACTGTTGCAACGACCAGACGTAGCCCTCGTCGTTGATCGCGCGCAGCCCAACCACGCTGTACGCGGCCAACGGCGTTTCGAAGCGAATCCACTCCCACGGAACGGGGGGAATCCCCAGCAGGTGGGTAAGGACGACTCCGTTGGTGCCGCCATGGGCAACGACACCGATGCGCAGAGTCTGCGCCCGCGCCGGCGCCGTCCAAACCGAGAAGCCGTCGGTCGGCTGCGGCCGGGCACCGTAGCGGGCCAGCAGCGACTCGAAGGCGGCGGTCACCCGCGCGTGAAAGTCGCGGAAATGCTCGCCGCCCGGAAACCCCTCCCAGTGGTCGCGCAGCGGCCGCCGCGCCGCCGCGGTAAAGTAGGCATCGACTTCGGCCTGCGACACGGCGCGAAGTTCCCCAATGCGAATCTCGGCCAAGCCATCCACGACGTCGGCCTCGAGCTGCTGTACCATCCCGATGGCAGCCGCGGTCTCGCGGGCTCGCGCCAGCGGGCTGCAGTGCAGCGCCGCCATCGGCCAGGCACCCAGGTGAGCCCCCAACGCTGCGGCCTGCCGTCGGCCCAGCGCCGTGAGCGGGGGATCCGAGGCATCCGGGCCGGCTTGGCGCGCCCACCCGTAGTCGGGCTCGGCGTGCCGGATCAACATCAGCTCCAGCGGTACACTCGAGCGGGCGCGCCGCTCGCGTTCCTCCAATCCTTGATACGCCATGCTCTCGGCTCACATTGGAAGCGGATCATACGGAATGAAACGGTGGAAGCAACCGTGCCGGGAGGCCTCGAACCACGGCCGGCGGCGCTCGGATATCCACCCGAGGAGCCTGGCACGATCGTGTTTCGAGCCAGCTTGCGCCACCTCGGTCGGCTTGTTACGAGACGCACCCAACGGAGGTACCATGCCGGAGTCGTTTCTCGACAGCGTCGACCTGGAGGCGATTGCGCGCCGCGTCGCCACGCCCTTCTACGTCTACAGTGCCGACGCGCTGCGCCGGCGGATTGCCGACATCCGCAAGCTCACCGACCATCCCCATCTGCAGCCGCGCTATGCGATGAAGGCCTGCTCGGCACGGCGCATTCTGGAAGAGGTTCGCGACCAGGGCGTGTGGATCGACGCGGTATCGGGGAACGAGGCCTTGCGGGCGCGAGCCGCCGGGTTTGCCATGGGCTCTAACCCGCCGACCGTCTTGTTCTCCGCCGATGTCTTTCGCGACAACGCTCTGCAGGTGATCCAGGAGAACGGGCTGCTCCCCAACATCGGCTCACCGGCGATGATCGACGAGCTGCGGGCGGCCGGCTACCGCGGCCCCATCGCGTTGCGCCTCAACCCCGGCTTCGGTCACGGCCACGTCAGCGCCTGCGATACCGGCGGTCCGAGCTCCAAGCACGGCATCTGGCACGAGGATGCCCGCGATCTCCGGCAAGCGGCCGAGCGCGCAGGATATCCCATCGTGCTGTTGCACGCGCACATCGGCAGCGGGCCCGCGATCGACGAGTTCACCGCCAACATGAGCAAGCTCGCCCACTTCTTCGCCGAGAGCGTACGCGACTACCCCGCGCTCGAAGCGGTCAACATGGGTGGTGGTCTCCCTCATCCCTATCGGCCCGATGCGACCGCCATCGATCTCGCTCCGGTAGCCCAAGCCCTGCGCGGCGCGCAAGCCGAGGTCAGCAAACGGGCGGGGCGAACGCTGCGCGTCGAGATCGAGCCGGGTCGTTACTTCGTGGCCCCGAGCGCCGCGCTGGTGACCCGCGTCCGCGACATCAAGAGGACGCGAACCAACGAGAAGGGGCCGGGGCACACCTTCGTCATGGTCGATGCCGGATTCGTCGACCTCGTGCGTCCGGCGATGTACGGGTCGTACCATCACATCACCGTGCATGGCGCCAACGCCGCCGCCGAGCGAACGCCAGTCGTGGTCGCCGGACCGCTGTGCGAATCGGGCGACGTCTTCACGCGCGACGCCGCCGAGCTGCTCGACCCACGCTCGCTACCGATGCCCAAGCGCGGCGACCTGTTGATCCTGCACGATGCTGGCGCCTACGGCGCGGCCATGAGCTCGCACTACAACTCGATCGGCCACGTCCCACAAGTCTGGCTCGAAGACGGCCAGGCGCATTTGATGTCGCGGCGGGAGACGGTCGAAGACGTGACCCGCGCCGAGTGTTTCGAGAAGCTGTAGGAGCGCTGTCACAGACGCGCGGTGGGCTGGACGATTTTCTCGCCGAGCCACTCCACGGCCGCGCGCACCTGCTCGGCTGACTCGGAGACCGGCAGCAACAGCACCACCTCGCCAGCGCCGGCGTCGCGGTAGCGCTTCATCGCGTCGAGACCACGCGTCGGCTGCGTGTAGGGCGAAACGACGAGCGCTACGTCCGACAGCCGTCGGCCCTTGGCTGCCAGAAAGTGTTCGAGAGCCTTGATCCGTTCGGCGGCAACCTCCGGGATCACGTTCCAGCCGAACCAGCCCTGCCCCAGAGCAGCGACGCGGCGCAGGGCTGCGTCACTCTCGCCGCCGAAGATGATCGGCGGGTGCGGCCTCTGTACGGGCTTGGGCGCCATGTGGACGGGCGGCAGCGTGTAGAACTCCCCTTCGTATCGGGCGACGTCCTCGGTCCACAGTCGCCGCATGATCTCGAGATAGGCCCGCGTGCGCTGTGCCCGGCGCTCGAACGGTACCGCCACGGCGGCGAACTCCTCGGCGAGCCAGCCGATGCCCACCCCGAAGTCGACCCGCCCATTCGAGAGCACGTCGAGACCGGCCACCTGCTTCGCGGTGTAGACCGGGTTGCGCTGCGGCACCAGGCAGATGCCGGTGCCGAGCCGGATACTCTTCGTCACGGCGGCGAGATACACCAGGACGGTGAAGGGGTCCGCGAGTCCGCCCTCGGTAGGATCGAGCGGAAAGCGGCCGTCCTCGGAATAAGGGTACCGCGAGACGTAGGAATCGACCAAAACGATGTGCTCCGGTGCCCACAGGGTCGCTACGCCCACGAGCTCCGCGGTCTCGGCCAGAGCTCGCAGAAACTCCGGTCGATGGCCACCCGCGAAGGTAGGCAGAAAGAGTCCGATCTTCATCACGAGCCTCCGCTCGCCGGCCGGTGGCGGGAGAGGATCTCGAGGACCTCGTCGTGCACCAGGCCGTTCGACGCCACCGCGGTGCCACCGTAGATGGTGGGCACGCCGTCGAAGTCGGTGAAGCGGCCGCCAGCCTCCTCGACGACGATCTTCAACGCCGCCATGTCCCACGGCTTGAGATCGGTCTCCATCATGACCTCCGCCTGTCCGCGGGCGACGAAGGTATGCCCGAAGTAGTCCCCGTATCCTCGCTGTCGCGCGCTGCCGTCGACGAGCTCTTCGACCGCCGGCCAATAACCGGCGCCCCGCAGAACGTTGAGCCCACCGAAGACGATCATCGACTCGGCCAGCGTGCGG
>Ga0153915_10004692_pt1 | contig 12635 bp, 8 predicted proteins | sample Opewatmetagenome_2_FD_107003 | JGI IMG/M metagenome (GOLD analysis project Ga0153915, IMG submission 107003) | Freshwater wetland microbial communities from Ohio, USA - Open water 3 Core 3 Depth 3 metaG | ecosystem: Environmental > Aquatic > Freshwater > Wetlands | place: USA: Ohio, Lake Erie... | reverse complement strand
TCATCCGCCGATCTGTGCCCGATCCGGCCGCACAACTCTTCGGCCCAACGGCGCCCGGCAGAAATGAGTTTCTGCCTTCGTAGATGGCCGTTTCGGCAACAGCCCCCTTGACGAACACTACCACCGGGTAATCTGTCGCATTGATGAGCATTGCGACAGGTGGAGCCGGTCGGCTACGACGCCGGTTTCCAGTTGGCCGGGGTCAGAGCGTCCAGGTCATCGTGGTTGGTCATCGCCGGCAACCGGGTGAGGACGTCGCGCAGGTAGGCGAGCGGATCCTTCCCGTGGCGCTGGCAGGAGACGATGACCGAGTAAAGGATCGCGCTGCGATCGCCGGCGTCGGGGTGACCGATGAAGAGCCAATTCTTCTTCTTCCCAATCGCCGTAAGCGTCCGGTCGAGGACCTCCTACGGGCTCCTTCCGCCGGGGCCGCCCACCTCTTCCTGTAACGTAATCAAACCTGCTCGTGAGGTCACGAAATCAGAAACGGGGGGGGTAAAAGCGCCTCGGCGGAACCGTCGCTCACATCGCATCTTCCATTCTTGTTTAGCAGCCCAGGAGTAGTTCGAGGATGTCGCTGAGTGGCGCGCCCAGCAGGAGTCGAACCTGCAACCTCCAGATTCGTAGTCTGATGCTCTATCCAGTTGAGCTATGGGCGCCTGAAGGAGGGGCAAAGAAGCAATCTTTCGCCGAGGACTGCAAGCGCGAAGTTATCCTGCAGTCGTCAAAAGCCCGGAGCCGATCGAAGGCCCGGAGCGCGAGCCCTTTGGGAATGCTCCGGGCTTTTCGCCCACTCAATGGTCGCCGTTTTCCCGAAGCGTCCAGAGCGCCTTCGCCTTGCGGATGATCTTCGCCAGAGTCTCCGGAGTGACCGCCTGCTTCGGATCGTCGCCGATTCCCTTGCTCGGCTGCACGTGCGCCTCGATGCAGAGGCCGTCCGCGCCGTAGGCGACGGCCGCAAGCGCGCAGGGGGGCACGTAGGATGCCTTGCCCACCGAGTGTGAGGGATCGACCACCACCGGGGCCCACGTGCGCTCCTTGAGCAGGGGCACGATCGACTCGTCCGGGAAGTTGCGGTAGCCGTCCATCGCCGGCGATGTCCCGCGCGGACAGAGGATCACGTTCGGATTCCCGAAATTGGCGATGTACTCGGCCGCCGAGATGAACTCGTTGAGCGGCCCCATGTGAATGCTCCGCTTCAGGAGCACGATCGTCGGCCGGTTGACCACCGCGGCGCCGATCTGGCGCAGCAGGGAGTAGTTCAGCGCGTTGCGCGCCCCGACCTGGATCATCTGCACGCCCGCATCGATCACGAGCTGGAGCTGGTCCTCGTCCATCACCTCGGTGTCGACCGGCAGGCCGGTGCGGCGCGACGCCTCCAGCAGGATCTCGAGCGAACGGTCGTCCCCTTGGAATGCATACGGGTTCGTGCGCGGCTTCCAGACGCCGCCGCGCAGCACCTGGGCGCCGGCCTCCTTCACCGCCTGCGCCGTCTCGTAGAAATACTGCGGATTCTTCGGGTCGATCGTGCACTGGCCCGCGATCACCAGCAGATCCTCGCCGAGCGTCGTCCCGCCGATCGTGATCTTGTGCGTGGAGAGATCCGACCGGATGTCCATCAGCTTGAAGGGCGACTGGATCCGGTCGATGCGCTCGACATAGGGCAGGCCCTCGAGCCGGTTGATCATGAGTTCGTCGCGCTCATCGCCGACGATGGCATAGATCGTCCGCACCGCCCCGACGATGGGATGGATGCAGCAGTCGAACTCCGTGACGATCGCAGTGACTTCCTCGATCTGTTCCGGTGTGAGTTTGCTGGCTTTGGGCAGGATCATGGGAAAATGGGCCGGTTAAAGCGCAAGAGCCGCCTCGTGAGGCGGCTCTTGCGAAATTGTCCTTTGGATTTGGTTTCCTTTTTCGCGTCAGCCGCCAGCGCCCTTCGGGGTAAAATAGCCCCAGAAGCCAAAGGCGAAAAAATAGAAGGCTGACCGAATCATCGGTGGATGGGACTGACGCCCCGCCGCGCCCTTGTCAAGAGCCGGGATCGCCGCAGCCCGCCGCGCCGAGACGCAGAAACGGCCTCTCGCAGGCGCTAGCCGAGGACCGCGGTGAACTCCTCGGGAAGCGGCGCCGCAGCGCTGAAGCCGGCCTTCCGGCCCGCCCATTCATACTCGAACCGGGTCTCCATCGAGTGGAGGAAGAGCCGCTTGAATCCGGTCGCCCGCACGAACTCCCGGTTGAGGCGGAAATCGCCGTAGGTCTGGTCGCCGACGATCGGGAGCCGGCGGCGCGCGCACTGCACGCGCAGCTGGTGGCTGCGGCCGGTCTTCGGCTCGAGCCGCACCAGCGCGAGCGGCGGCTGGCCCGCCCGCGTGCGAAGGAGCGAGAAGTGCGATTCCGCGGGGATGTTGCCCGCCGCGCCCGTGCGGATCGCACCGCCGCGCTTCTCGATCGTCAGCCGGTCGCGCCAGATCTCGTCCGGCAGCCGGGGCTTCCCGAAAACGAGCGCCTCGTAAACCTTGTGCACCTGCCGCCTGGCGAACTGCGCCTTGATCGCGGCGGCCAGCCCTTCGCCGGCGGCGACGAGAATCACCCCCGAGGTCGCGGAATCGAGCCGGTTGAGCAGCCACAGGCGCGACTCGACGCCGCCCGCCGCCGGCCAGACGAAGCACTCCCGCTTTTCATCGTACGCGCACGTGAGAAGCGCGCGCGGCTGGTCCTTCGGGGTGTTCGGATGCGAGAGCGCCCCGGCGGGCTTGGCCAGCGCGGCCACGCCTTGATCGTCGCGGGTCAGGAGGCGCACGTTGCGTCCGAGGGGAAGCTGCGCCCAGAACTCCGCGCTCGCCGTGCTCACCAGTAGTAGAAGGTGAAGGTGATCGTCTGCTCCTCGCCGAGCACGGCGATCATGTCCTTCGTCCAAGGCCCGTAGGGCGACCGGTTCTTGATTCCGCTCAATGCGGCGCTCGTCCCGTATTCGCCCGCATCCCCGTCCACCTTGAGTATCTCCGAGACCTCGCCCTGCGAATTGATCTTGAAGCTGATCATGACGTGGGTCGACGGCTTCGGCCCCGCCGCACTCGCCCGGAGGATGTTGTTCCACTCCATGTCGACCGTCTCGACCAGCCGCTGCAGATATTCGCCGAACTGGCTGAAGTGGGCGTCGACGCCGATCACGCCGGCATTGGAGACGCCGACCGGTCGCTCCTGGAGGATCGCGTTGCGCACCGGCGTCAGCCGGGGCCGCGGCATCGGCTTCTGGCGCACCTGCTCGGCCGCCTTCGCTCCCGATCCCGCGGTGTCCTTTGCATTTCGGTCGCCCTCCACGCGCTTGTCGGAGCCGGTCGCAGCCTCGGGGAACCGCACCGCCTCGGTGCCGAAGGTGTTCGGGTTGTCGCCCTGCGACTTCACGAAGCCCGGATTGGGCACCTCGAGCTTGCGCTGCTTCTCCTCGTCCTGAGTGCTCGCCTTCTGCTCCTCGGTCGGAGGCTCGGGCTGCTCCACCTGCTGCTTCTCAAGCGAGCCGGAGACGACCTGGGTCGCGTTCTCAAAATCCTTCTTTCCCTCGGTCTTCGGCATGCGCAGGGTGCTGTCCTTGTCGGGCACCGGTTGGGCCGCCTGCTGGTTCTGGGCGCCGAAATTATTGGTATTGTCCGGGATGTTGTTGTTCGCGTCCGGGTTCGTCTCGACGAACTGCTGCGGAGGTGCCTGGCGGGCGTTCTTCGGCAGGAAGGCGTCGGGCGCCAGCTCCACTTCGTAAGTCTTCGCGCTCGACCCCGGCAGAACGAACCGTCCCGGGGTGAACTCATTGTGGAAGATCCGCGGAGCCAGCAGAAGGAGAATGACATGCACCAGCACCGTCCACAGCAGGCCGATCTGGACCGAGCGCGTGTCGGGATCCTTCGACAGCGCCGGAATCCAATAACGGCGCTGGGGAGTTGTCTTGTTCTTATCCTCCTGCAAGGTCGGCATATCAGCGATTCTCACGTAAGTCTCTGCACAGACCGCATCGAGTCAAAATTTGTTTCGTTTCTTCGACGGGCAGGCCGACGATATTTGTGAAAGAGCCCGACCAGCCGGCAATCACGAGATCGGTACCCTCTTGGATCGCGTAGGCACCCGCCTTGTCCAAGGGATTGACAATCTTGAAGTAACGTTCGATCAGCTCGTCGTCCAACGGCTTGAATGTCACTTCGCTCGCCACCCCGCCGTCGATGGCCAGCCCGTCGCATCCACGGCGCACGGCAAGGCCCGTGTAAACCGTGTGGGCGCGGCCCGACAGTCGCCGGAGCATCGCCCGAGCGTCGGCAAGATCCCTGGGCTTGTTGAGAACGGTGCCATCGACGAAAACCGTGGTGTCGGCTCCAAGCACGAGCGCTTCGGGGCGCCGGGCGGATACCCAGCCCGCCTTCAGCGCCGCATTGTGCCGGACCATCTCCCGCGGATTTGAATCGGGATCCTCGTGCTCCACGACCTCGGCGGGAATCACCTCAAAGCGGTAACCCAGCTCCGACAGAAGCTGCCGGCGCCTCGGCGAGGCCGAGGCCAGGATGAGCGCCGGTTCCGCTGACGTCACGACAGCAATGCCCCCCTCATCAGCCTGCCGACCGACGCAGTCGCAGGCCGGCTCTGCGAAAGCAGCCGGCGCAATGTCTGAATCGGACGATGATCGTTGTGCACTTGGCTCGACAGGAGGAACGCACCGGCAAGCCGTGGCAAGCGGGTAGTTTTCGCGAAGCTTCCCGCTGCTCCGGTCTGGTGGTCTCCCGTTAGGACGCTCCACGGGCCGGCGGGTTTCGCCCGGATGACCGGATTGTTTTGCAGCCGGCTGCCGCTTGCAGGTTGTCAGATCGCGGAATCCCCCTCAAATTAGCCACCTACGCGTCCCATGCGAATCGGTCTCGCTCAGATCAACACCACGGTTGGCGACCTCGCCGGCAACTGCCGCCGGATCGCCGACGCCTACCAGACGCTTGTCGCCCAAGGAGCCGAGATTGTCGTCTTCCCCGAACTCGCGGTCTCCGGCTACCCTCCCCGCGATCTGCTTTTCAAGCGCCGGTTCGTGCCGGAGGTCGGGGAAGCCCTGTCCGGCATCGCCTCGTCGGTGGGCGAGGTTCCCGCGCTCATCGGATTCGTCCAGGCGAACACGACCGGGGTCGGACGACCCTGTTTCAACGCCGCCGCGTGGTGCCATCGGGGGCAGGTGGCTGCCGTCGCCCGGAAATGCCTGCTGCCGACCTACGACGTGTTCGACGAGGACCGCTATTTCGAGCCGGCCGAGGCTCCCGCCGTCATCGAGTTCGCCGGGCGGCGCATCGGCGTGACCATTTGCGAGGACATCTGGACCCACCCGATGATCTCGACCCGCCGCCTCTACCGCGGGCTCTCGCCGGTGCGCCAGCTCGCGCAGCAGCGCTGCGACATCGTCTTCAATCTCTCCGCGAGCCCCTGGCACTTCGACAAGGGCGGCGTGCGCGAGCAGCTCGTCACCGAGGCGGCCCGGCAGCTCGGCTGCCCGCTCGTCTACTGCAATGCGGTCGGCGGCAACGATGAACTCGTCTTCGACGGCGGTTCGGTCGTGGCCGCCGGCAGGGGCGATGTCGTCGCGGCGCTCGCCGTCTTTCGCGAGGAGCTCCGCCTCGTCGACCTCGGCGCCGATCTCGCGGGCACGGGGGCTCCGCCCCAGATCGCCGAATCCTACAGCCAGCGCGAGATGAAGGATGTCTACGACGCGCTCGTTCTCGGTTTGCGCGACTACGCCCACAAGAGCGGTTTCAAGCGCGGCCTCGTGGCCCTGAGCGGCGGCATCGATTCGGCCGTCGTGGGCGTGCTCACCGCCGCGGCGCTCGGACCGGAGAACGTCACCGGCGTCAGCCTCCCCTCGGCAATCTCCAGCGCGCACAGCCGCGACGACGCCCGCGAACTCGCCGCCAATCTCGGGATCACCTTCCACACGATCGCGATCGCCGAGATGGTGGCCGCCGCCGAGCACCTCCTCGACCCCGTCTTCGCCGGGCGCGACCGCGACGTCACCGAGGAGAATCTCCAGGCCCGCGTGCGCGGCGTGCTCATGATGGCGCTCTCGAACAAGTTCGGCGCCCTGCTCCTCACCACCGGCAACAAGAGCGAGATGGCGGTCGGCTACTGCACGCTCTACGGCGACATGTGCGGCGGCCTCGCCGTGATCTCCGACGTCTTCAAGACCCAGGTGTACGCCCTCGCCCGCTGGATCAACGACGACGCCCGCCGCGCCGGCCGCGTCCCGCCCATCCCCCAGAGCTCGATCGACAAACCCCCGTCGGCCGAGCTCCGGCCCGGCCAGACCGACCAGGATTCGCTCCCCCCGTACGACGTGCTCGACGGCATCCTCCGGGGCTATGTCGAGCAGGGCCTCTCGCGCCGCGACCTCGTCGGCCAGGGCTACGCCGAGGCGGTTGTCAACGACGTCGTCCGCCGCGTCGATCTCAACGAGTACAAACGCAAGCAGGCCGCCCCGGGCCTGAAGATTACGCCCCTCGCCTTCGGCGTCGGCCGCCGGATTCCGATCGTCCAGAGATACGTGAGCTGAACCGCCCTCCCCGCCCATGACCTCAGCCCAGCTCTTCGAGCGCGCCCGGCAACTCATCCCCGGCGGCGTCAACTCCCCCGTCCGCGCATTCCGCTCGGTCGGCGGCGCCCCCTTCTTCGTGAAGGCCGCCCATGGCGCCCGGCTCGTCACCGCCGACGACCGCGAGCTGATCGACTTCGTCTGCACCTGGGGCCCCGCCATCCACGGCCACGACCACCCGCGCATCCGCGCCGCCATCGCCGCGGCCCTCGAGAACGGCACCTCCTTCGGCACGCCCAACCCCGCCGAGGTGGCGATGGCCGAGAAGATCGTCCGGTTCGTTCCCTCGATCGAGAAGGTGCGCATGTGCAACAGCGGCACCGAGGCGACCATGTCGGCCATCCGGCTCGCGCGCGGGTTCACCGGCCGCGACAAGATCATCAAGTTCGCCGGCTGCTACCACGGCCATTCCGACTCCCTCCTCATCAAGGCGGGCTCGGGCGCCCTCACCCACGGGCATCCCGACAGCGCGGGCGTCCCCGCCGCCTTCGCCCAGGAAACCATCGTCGTTCCCTTCAACGACGCATCGGCGCTCGAGGCCGCATTCATGGCCAATCCCGGCGGGATCGCCGGCGTCATCCTCGAGCCCTATCCGGCCAACGTCGGGCTCATCCTGCCCGAGCCCGGTTTCCTGCCCCACGTGCGCGCCCTGTGCACGGCCCACGGCGCCGTGCTCATCTTCGACGAGGTCATGACGGGCTTCCGGCTCGCGCGCGGCGGCGTCCAGGAGATCGAGAAGATCCGGCCCGACCTGACGACGCTCGGCAAGATCATCGGCGGCGGCCTTCCTGTCGGCGCCTTCGGCGGGCGCGCCGAGATCATGGACCGCCTCGCCCCCCTCGGCCCGGTCTACCAGGCCGGCACCCTCAGCGGCAACCCGCTCGCCATGGCCGCGGGCATCGCCGCGCTCGAGCTCCTCGAGGAGCTCGATCCCTATGCGCGCCTCGACGCCCTCGGCCGCCAGGTCGCGCAAGCGCTCCTCGCCGCCGCCCGGCGCAAGGGCGTCCCCCTGCAGGTGCCCCAGGTCGGCTCGATGTTCGCCGTCTTCTTCAATCCGGCGCCGGTGCGCGACTTTGAGTCCGCCCTCCGCAGCGATGCCGCCCTCTTCGCCCGCTTCTTCCACGCCTGCCTCGACCGCGGCGTCTATCTTCCGCCGAGCACCTACGAGACCGCCTTCCTCAGCACGGCCCACGAGGGCGAGGCCATCGCCCGGGCCTGCGAGATCATGGCCGCCTCGATCGAGGCGCTCTGACCGCAGCGCCGCCCTCCCAAGAAAGCCAACGACAGCCCCCATGATGCGCCGACTCGCGAGCCTCTCCGGCCTGCTCCTCCTCCCCGTTTTCGTCACCGCGCGATCAATACAACCGGCCGGGGCGCCGCCGCTGCCCCTTGACGAGATCCGCCCCGGGATGCCCGGCGAGGTGTGGACGGTTTTCCGGGGCACGGAGCCGGAACCGTTTTCCGTGGAGGTCGCGGGAATCGTCCGCAGCGCGTTCGGACCCGGCCGCCATCTCATCCTCTGCCGCCTCATCGATCCGAAGGTCAAGGACATAGGCCCCGCCGCCGGGATGAGCGGCAGCCCGCTCTACATCAGCGGACGGCTTGCCGGCGCCCTCTCGTACCAGCTCCAACGATTCGAGACCGTGCCGCACGCCGGATTCACCCCCGTCGAGGATCTGCTCGCGGTCGGGCGCCTCGCGCCGGCCCCTGCACCGGGCGGCGCAGCCTCCATTCCCTCCCCCCCGGGGGAGCCCGAACCGGTCCCCGATCCCGGTGCGCCGGGCCCGCTCGCTGCGCAGGGCGCCCCGACGTTTGTCCCGCTGACGCCCGTCTTCTCGCTGAGCGGGCTCGATCCCGCCGTGGTTTCGCTCTTCGCGCCTCGCCTCCAGGCCCTCGGCATCAGCGCCGCGGGCACCGGAGGCTCCGTTTCCGGCGCCCCGGCGGCGGCAGCCCCCCGCCTCCAAGCCGGCGGCTGCGTCTGCGCCGCTCTCGCCATCGGCGACATCACCATCGCCGGCACCGGCACGGTTGCCCGGATCGACGGCGACCAGGTTCTCGCCTTCGGGCATCCGCTCATGCGCCTCGGTGCGGTCGAGTTCCCGATGGCCGCCGCCGAGGTCGTCACCATCCTCCCCAGCCAGATGAGCTCGACGAAGGTGACGAACGTGGGCCCCGTGATCGGCACCATCACCCAGGACCGGCTCTCGGCGATCTCGGGGAGGCTCGGCCCCGGCCCCGCGATGATCCCCGTCAACGTCGACGTGCGGACGCGCGACGGCAGCCGCCACCTGGTCTTCTCCGTGGTGCGCCAGCCCCAACTTACGCCGATGATCGCCGCCCTGGGCCTCGCCCAGGCGATCCTCGGCTCAAACGACGCCGGACTCGCCGAGGGTTTCCGCGTGCATCGCGAGATCGCCTTCCCCGGAGGCCGGACCGTCGCCGCGGACAATGTCTACGCCGGCCCCAGCGGGTTCACTCTCGGCATCGGCGAACTCCTGCGCGACCTCGGCGAGTGCCTCCAAAATCCGTTCGCGAAGGTCTGGCCGGCGCGCCTCTCCTTCCGCGTCGAGGCCCTCGACCACAGCCCTCTCGCCATCCTCGACAACGTGCAGCTCTCCCGGACGACTGCGGCGCCGGGCGAGACGGTCCAGATCACGCTCTCCTGGCGCGACTACCGGGACGCCCGCTCCTTCCAGACCGTCGACATCCCGGTCGATCGACGCTGGGCCGGGAAATCGCTTGATGTCGTGGTCGTCAACGGCCCCCTCCTCGACGAGATCACCGGGAAACCGCGCCTCGTGCCCGCCGCGCAGATCCGGAGCTTCGAGGAATACCTCTCCCTCCTCGCCGCCGGCCGGCGCACCGACGGGCTCTATATCGCCGTCGTCGAACCGGCGCACCTCCTCATCGACCAGACGAAGCCCGTGCTCGAATGGCCCGCTTCCGTCGAGCGCATCGCCCGGGGCGCCGACGAGCGCCGGTTCGAGCGCCGCGACGCGATGGCCTCGCTCTGGGAACAGCACTGCCTGCCCGAACGCGTCATCACCGGCGGCATCCGCCGCCCTCTTCGCGTGACCGACTGAGTTCAACCTGCCCTCCCCATGACCACCGCCCGCCGCCACGCCCTCTTCCTTCTCGCCGCCGCGCTCATCCCGTCCGCTCCGTCCTTCGGTGCCGCCGATCCGCTCACCCGCCGTCTCGAAGTCGATTTCGGCCGCGACGTGCCGAGCCGCAACCTGAAGGGTCTCGCGACGCGCTCCGACGGCCGGATCGTGCCGGGCCCCGTCCTCACCGAGCTTTCAGGGCCGGCGATCGGCGAGCTGCTCTGGGCCATCGAGCCCGCCGGGGGCAAATGGCTTGCGGGCACCGGCCCCGACGGGCGCATCGTCGAGATCACCCTTGCGGACAAGAGCTACACCGTGCGCGAGGTGGTCCGGTTCAAGGAGCCCCAGGTGTTCGCCCTCAAGGCACTCGCCGACGGAAGCATCATCGCCGGGACCGCCCCAAAAGGCGCGCTCTATCTCGTCCGCGATGGCAAGACAGTCGCCCGGATCATGCTCCCCGCCGAGTCCATCTTCGACATTGCCGTCGAGCCGCCCGCCGCCAGGCCAGCCTCAGGAGCCGCCCCGGCGGCCTCGGTGCTGGTCGCCACCGGCGACCCCGGCTCGCTCTACCGGGTCGACGTCGCGAAATTCGCCGCAGCCGGTCTCGGCTCCGGCAGGCCCACGGACGCGAAAACGCTGGGCGCCGCCGGCATCACCCTCATCGGAAGCATCCGCGACCGGAATCTCCGCCGGGTCGCCGTGCTGGCCGACGGGCGCATCGCCGCCGGCTCGGCCCCGAAGGGCAACGTGTACCTCTTCCCGAGCGAGGGAGGAGCCCCGGTCGTCCTTCAGGAAAACCGCGACGGGGAGGTCACCGACATCCTTCCCGAGCCGAACGGCGATTTTTACGCCTCCATCGTCTTCTCGCCGACGCCCGGGGAGAACCGCATCAACCGGCCCGGCGGCACGGCGCGGACTCCGGCGGCGATTGCCGCGCAGTCCGCCTCTCCGATCGAGGCGGCTCCTCCCTCAGATTCCCAGCCGCAGCCCGCCGCGCCGCCCGCCCAACTCGAGCCCCAGCGAACCGAGCGTTTCAACGGGCGCAGCACCGCCATGTTCTTTCCCGCGAAAGGCTATCCCGAGACCCTCTTCACCCGCTCGGGCCTCGCCTTCTACCATCTCGCCCGGCAGGGCGGCCTTCTCCTCGTCGCCGCCGGCGAGCAGGGCGAAATCATCGGCTGGGATCTTTCCGATCGGATCGCCCTCACATTCCCGGGCAGCATCGGCTCGCAGCTGAACGGGATCGCCCCTGCGCCCGCCGCGCCGGGGCGGTTTCTCCTCCTCCGGAACAACGCCCCGGGCCTCGCCTCCCTCGATTTCAACGCTTCCGCCGGCGTTCGCGAACTCGAGACCGGCCGCCTCGACCTGGGCGTGCCCGGCGAGGCCGGCAGCCTCCGGTTCGCACGGCTCCGGGACATCTCCGTCGATCAGATCCGCGTCGAGCTCCGCGCCGGCTTCGGCTCCGACGAGGCCGAGGGCTGGCTGCCGTGGACTCCTCTCGCGGTGCGCGACGGCGCGCACTTCGCCGCGGGGATCCGCGGCCGCTACTTCAAGCTGAAGATCTCCGTGCCCGCCGGCGCCGCGCCGTTCGAGATCGATACGGCCACCCTTTACAGCCTTCCCCAAAACCGGCGCCCGGTGCTTGCCGATTTCCACATCCTGCCCCCCAATCTTGCGATCAACCCGTCGCCGGAGCCTGCCGCTCCCTCCTCGGTCACCCTTGGCCAAGTCCTGAATCCTCCGCCGGCGCAGGCCGACAGCGCCGAGAGCCGCCGCAAGAGCAGCCTGCTCGCGAGCCAGCTCGTGCCCAGCCCCGGGCGGCAGGGGATCTGCTGGACGGTCTCCGACGCCGACGGCGACACCCTGGCCTACACCTTCTCGATCCGGCGCAACGATGCCTCGGCATGGACCGACATCGCCGTCGCGACGCGCGAGAACTATGCCGAGTTCGACACCTCGGCCCTCCCCGAGGGCCTCTACCTCACCCAGCTCGTCGCCACGGAGCAGGCCCCGCGCCCCGAGTCGCAGCGTCTCCAGGTCTCCTTCGCGACCGACCAGCTGCTCGTCGAGCACACGCCGCCGGAGATCCTCGAAGCGCGCGTGCGCTGCGAGGCCGGCGCGGTCGTGGTCTTTGTGCACGGCCGCAACGCGCTGTCGCTGCTCGCCGGCGCAGAGTTTGTCTTCAACAACGGCGCCCGCGAAACCGTCGCGCATCCTGTCGACGGAATCGCCGACGGCCGCGAGGAGTCCTACGAGCTCCGCCTCCCCTCCTCGCGCGCCTTCGGCGCGACCGCCGTCGAGATCCACCTGCGCGGCCAAGCCGGAAACGAGGCCCAGCGCCGCCTTGAGCTGCCCGCGGAGAAATAGGCCCTCGCGCCCTCTGCGTGGAAGGAGGAGATCCCGTGGCTCCGCTCAGGGAGCGGCCTCCATCCTCACGTAGGGCTCCTCGCGGAGATCGGCGGCGCGCCGGCCCGAGAGGAGCTGGATCCACAACCGCACCGAGGAGACCACCACCATCACCACCAGCACGAGGAAGACGCCGGTGACGACCGCATCGACCCGGTTGCTGAAGACCAGGCGGTGCCACTCCGTCATCTGCCCGGCCGTGCCGCCCGCCGCAATTTTCGCCTGCAGCGAGTGGACCTGGCTCAGGAAACCCAGCCGCGGGTCCGAGGCGAAGATCTTCATGAGGCCCGCGCTCATCGTCACCGCCAGGAGCCAGGTGAGCGGGAGCAGCGGCACCCACAGGTACCGCGTGCGGCCCATCTTGATCAGCACGGTCGTGCCGAGCGAGAGCGCGATGACGGCGAGCAGTTGATTCGCCACGCCGAAGATCGGCCAGAGGGAGTTGATCCCGCCCAGGGGGTCGACAACGCCCTGGTAGAGGAACCAGCCCCAGGTGCCCACGAACGCGGCGCTCGCGATGC
>Ga0153915_10004691_pt1 | contig 12635 bp, 7 predicted proteins | sample Opewatmetagenome_2_FD_107003 | JGI IMG/M metagenome (GOLD analysis project Ga0153915, IMG submission 107003) | Freshwater wetland microbial communities from Ohio, USA - Open water 3 Core 3 Depth 3 metaG | ecosystem: Environmental > Aquatic > Freshwater > Wetlands | place: USA: Ohio, Lake Erie... | reverse complement strand
GGTGCATCAGGCGCGCGAGCACAACCTGAAGGGCATCGACGTGCGCATCCCGCTCCGGGTCATGACCGCGGTGACCGGGGTTTCCGGCTCGGGCAAGAGCACGCTCGTCTACGATATCCTCTTCAAGAGCCTCCTCAACGGCCTCGAGCGGGGCCGCTACCGGGTCGGGGCCCACGCCGGGATCAGCGGGGCCCAGCGGATCGACAAGGTCGTCGCCGTCGACCAGAAACCGATCGGCCGCACGCCGCGCTCCAATTCGGCCACCTACACGGGCCTCTTCACCGCCCTGCGCGACCTCCTGGCCCGCACGCCCGAGGCGCGGCTGCGCGGCTACGGGCCGGGGCGGTTCAGCTTCAATGTCGCCGGCGGCCGCTGCGAGGAATGCGAGGGAGCCGGAGTCAAGAAGATCGAGATGCATTTCCTGCCCGACGTCTTCGTCACCTGCGACCGCTGCGAAGGGCGGCGCTACAACAAGGAGACGCTGGCCGTCACGTACAAGGGGAAGACGATCGCCGATTTCCTGGCTATGACCGTCGACGAGGCCGCTGAGATCCTCAAGGCCCATCCCGTCCTGAAGCGGAAACTGGCCACCCTTAAGAAAGTGGGCCTGGGCTATCTCCGGCTCGGCCAGCCCGCTCCGACGCTCTCCGGCGGCGAGGCCCAGCGCATCAAGCTGACCAAGGAGCTCGGCCGGAAGGCCACGGGCCGGACCCTCTACCTCCTGGACGAACCGACCACGGGCCTCCACTTCGACGATGTCCGCAAGCTCCTCGAGGTCCTGGGCGAGCTCGTCGACCTCGGCAACACGGTCCTCATCATCGAGCACAACCTTGAAGTCATCCGGGCCTGCGATTATATTATTGACCTGGGCCCGGAAGGAGGGGAGGAGGGCGGCCGGGTGGTCGCCGCGGGCACCCCCGAGGATGTGGCGCTCGCCCCCGGCTCCCATACGGGCCGCTACCTCCGTCAGAACCTCGCGCGCGGGCGCGCGGCCGGCGATGAAAGCGGGACAGGCCATGGCCTTTAAGGATATCCCGGGCAACCCGGGGATCAAAAAGATCCTGCAGAATGCGCTGCGGAACGGCCGCCTGCCCCACGCCCTCCTGTTCTGCGGCCCGGACGGCGTGTATAAGCGCCGGACGGCGTTCACCCTGGCCCAGGCTCTCAATTGCCGGAACGCGGCCGACGACGCCTGCGGGGAATGTGAATCCTGCCGGGCCATCCGGCGCTCGGAAGAGACGGGCGAGACCTGGCATCCCGATATCCAGGAGCTCTCCGTCGAGACCCAGGCGATCAAGATCGAACAGGTCCGCGCCCTCAAGGAGGCCGCCTATCTGCGGCCGATGACCGCGCGGGCGAGGGTCTTCATCCTGAGCGAGGCGGAACGGCTGAGCGACGAGGCGGCGAACTCCCTCCTCAAGGTGCTGGAGGAGCCCCCCGGCTTCTCCTACGTCCTGCTCATTGCCCCGTCGCCGGATGTGCTCCTGCCGACGATCGTCTCCCGCTGCCGCGTCCTGACCTTCCTGCCGATCACGCGCGAGGAAGTTGAGAAACAGCTGCGCGGGGACGGCCAGCCGGACGAGAGGGCCCGGGCCCTGTCCTTTGTTGCCGGGGGGAATTTGGAACGAGCCGCCGTCTTCGACTGGGACGAGGTCCAGGAACTCCGGGAAAGGACATGGGGGCTCGTGCGCGTCCTGGCCGGAGAGCCCGGCGTCGCGGCGGCCTTTGAAGGGCTCGAGGCGAGGGGCGGGGAGTCCGGCCGGGAGGCGGTCCGGGACGAATTACGGGAACGCGTGGAGGTCTTCGTCTCATTCTGCCGCGACCTGCTCCTCCTCCATGAAGGGGGGGAGGCGTCCCTCCTCTTCAATCCCGATTATGAGGCGCGGCTGCGGGAGGCGGCGGAGGTTCTCGACAGGCGCCGGATCCTCGAGGCCCTGCGCGGCGCCGAGGGCGTCCTGGCCGGCCTGCCCCGGAACCTCAATCCGACATTGCTGGTCAGCGCGTTCGTGGCCAGCCTCTGGAGTTCGAACGATGCTTGAAACAATCCGTTTGGTATCCGAAACGACGGGGAAGTCCATCCGCGCCCTGAAGGGCGAGACCGGGGTGGTCGCCGGCGACCTCGTCCTCGTCGAGTCCGAGCTGGGGGCCGACCTGGCCACGGTCATTGACGATTCGAGCGAGGTCTGCCGCCACCCTTATTCCGCCCGCGGCGCGGTCCAGATCATCCGGCGGGCGACCGAGGACGACCTCCGGAAGTTCACCTGGCTGCGCGACCGGGAACAGCAGGCCTTCGCTTTCTGCCAGCAGCGCATCAAGGTCCGGGGCCTGCCGATGAAGCTTGTCCGGGTGCGGTATTTCTTCAATGAAAAGAAAGGGATCTTCTTCTACACGGCGGACGGCCGGATCGATTTCCGCCAGCTCGTCAAGGACCTGGCCAAGGAGCTCCGGATGCGGATCGAGATGCGCCAGGTCGGGGTCCGGGACGAAGCCAAGATGATCGGCGGGCTGGGGGTCTGCGGCCGCCGCCTCTGCTGCCACGCCTTCATGAGGAACTTCGAACCGGTGACGATCCAGAAGGCCCGCAAGCAGCAGATCGTCATCAACCCGACCAAGATCTCGGGCCTCTGCGGCCGGCTGATGTGCTGTCTGGCGTTCGAGGAGCAGACGCGCGGCCGAATGTACTCGGGGGATGAGAATTTTATGATCGAGGACTAGGGGCCGGCCCTAGTCGACCTTGAAGCGGACCTTGCTCGAGATCGCGACCAAGGTCCCGTCTTTCTTGAAGCCCTTGACCTGCCAGGTGTAGGTTTCGCCCGACACCAGGTTTGCCTTGATCTCGTCGGGGAGCGTGATGCTCGTTTCCATCGTTGACGTTTCCCACATCGGCTTGTGATTGGCGATGGAGAACCTGTATTCGATTCCCTCCCCGCAGCTCTGCCACGCGAAGGGCGGGAGGACGGCCGAGCTTCGGACGTAGTTCATCGGAGAGATGATGGTGATGGCGCCGCCCCGGAGGTTGGCATCGTCCGTCAGCAGGAATTCGGGCGCCTGTCCCGACCGGCGGGGCAGAAGGATGAAGACGGCGATCAGAACGAGCGCCGCCGCGCCCGCCAACGCCCACTGGCGCGGGGTCAGGAACGCCGCCAGCCGGCGGAACCAAGGCGCGCTTTCGGGCTCGGCCTTGACGCTCTCGGGCGCCGTCCGGAAGACATCCGCGGTCTTGACGACCCTCAGGATCTCCTCCCGCGCCGTGAGCTCCGCGAAACAGGGAGCGCAGTTGAAGTAATGCTCCTCGAATTCCGCCGCCTGGTCTTCCGGCAGCCTGTTCAGGAGGTAATCATCAACCCGGTCCTCAAAACCGCAGGGTTTCATGCTCTTCCACCTTCTCTCGCGTTCCAATCCTTTAGTCGCTTCCCAGGGGGAAAAATGGAAATTCATCATGGCGTCCCCAACCCCTTCCGGACGAGCTTCAGCGCGTAGTTGACCCGCTCGGAGACGCGGCGGGGGGAGATGCCCAGCTCCCGGGCCACCTCCTCGCGTGGAAGCTCTTGATAATAATATAAATAGAGAACTTTCTGGAACTTCGGTTTGAGCCGCCGGATGGCCTCCGAGATCTGGTCCGCCCGCTCCCGGGTCTCGACGCTCTCGTGGGGGTCGGGGTAGGGATTCGGCTCCGGGGCGTGCCGGAGGACACGGGTCTTCTGCCGGATATAATCCACGATCCGCCGGGAGGCGATCGTGTAGATGAACGTGCCGATGGACGATTCCCCCCGGAATTCCCCGCTCTGGACCTTCTCGATGGCCTGGGTGAGGATCTCGTTGACGACATCCTCCCAGTCGGGGTTGGCCGACCCCAGGGCCTTCTTGACCCGGAACGAAACGACCGGCCTGTACTGGGTAACGACCGCCGCCAGGTCGATCGCCGGCTTATTTTTCTCCACGGCTGCTCATTATAGAGAGTCATCCCTGGCTTTGGCAAGCGGCCCGTTTCCCCTCCGCAGACGCCCGCGGGTGAGCCCGTCCCGCCGCGGGTGTCAATCATCCATCATCGGCGGCGACTAATCTAATGGCCTTAGGAGGGAAAAGAGGCTAGGAGGCTATGGATGGACGTCGAGGTTAGGGCCGCGGGTCAACCCGAGAGATGGGCCTTATCCTGGCCGAACAGCCGGATTCCCTCTCAGGCTTCGTGCCCAGGGCGCCTGTGTGGAGGAACGTCCCGCTAAGGGCGACTCCGCGCCAGGAGCCCGGCCGACCCGCCGCTTGATCGCGGCCGCCCGAAGCTCGCTGGGCTGAGGGTTCCCGCCGCGCCCGCCCCCCCGGCTCCCATCCACAGCCTGTTCAGAGGATGAGCATGAACATGTCAAGGCTCTGCGGTCGAGGAGAGGAAACCATGAAGAAATTCGCCTACGTGACCGTGACGATGGCGATCCTGTCGAGCGTCGTCCTGTTCTATCCCGTCGCCGCGCAGGTCGTGACCTGCGATGAGCAGACCGGCCAGGCGGTCGGCTATGTCGGCGGCGATGCCTCCACCTTGGCCGTCTTGGACGGGATGACCAACGATACGAACCAGCTCCGCCTGCGGCTCCGGAACAAGGGAGCCAACTTCCAGCCCACCAATAATTATCCCGTCACCTCGAACAAACGGATGACGGGCGCGGCCGGGGATTTCAACCTGGACGGCTTCGTTGACCTCGTTCAGGGAGGGCGCGATTGTGATGACAACGCGAACATGTCGGATACGAACCTCTCGATCCATCTCAGCAAGGGCCTCGACCCGAGCGATCCGACGCGGTTCGCCTTCCATCCCCCCGTCTATATCGATTATCTGACGACTATCCTCGGCGGGACCTATGAGATCACCGCCCTGGGAACCGGGGATTACGACCGTGACGGCGACCCCGACATCGCCGCCCTCGACTGGCAGGGGATCCTCTGGATCTTCTGGAACCGGTTCGTCGAGAACTTGCAGGACCCCGGCAGCGAGCCGATCTTCGACCCCGTCCCCACGCCCGTCCTGGGGTCCAGGGACACTTCGGACCTGATCAATGACGGCTACGGGGAGTACGGCACGGGCGCCACCCAATGGCGCTGGGAGAGCAACATCGAGTCCGTCGATTTCGACGGGGACGACGACTTGGACCTCGTCGTCGGCGTTCCTTCCGGCTATGCCAGCAGCCGCTACGGCGAGGTCGTCATCTTCGTCAATGACGGGACCGGCGTCTTCTCGCTCCTCATCAAGAGCGCCAAGAACTTCATCAATCCCTACAGCGGCCAGTACGGCGTCGACGGTGTGGCGGCCGGCGACTTCGACGGCGACGGCCGGGCGGATATCGTCTGCGGCTCGGTCCATTCGCGGAGCATCTATTTCTACCAGGGGGACGGCCTGGGCAATTTCACCCGGCGCAGCGCCCGGACGATCACCATCCCCGTGAACTCGGGGAGTTGCACGATGCTCCGGGCCGGCGACCTCGAGGGCGACGGCGACCTGGACCTCGTGCTGGCCACGGACGGTCACGTGACCAACGCCCCCGGCGGCTTCGTCTTCTGGTACGAGAGCCTCAACAACGGATCGTTCATCAGCCACCCGATCCCCAACACGGGCGGCCAGATCTCGCCTTCCGGCGACCTCGATTCGGGCGCGCTGGGGGATTTTGACGCCGACGACGACATCGACTTCTTCGTCGCCGACGGGAACGACTCGCTCAACTGCTACTTCTTCATGAACGATGCTTACGAAACGTATGTCCCGCAGGGCACGACGAGCTCCAACAACCGCGTCAGCTGCGATTTCCAGAACCTGGGCTACGCGATCGTCTCGGCCACGATGACGGCCCAGGTCGACCTCCCCTCCGGGACCACGGTCACCTTCTATCTCTCCAACTCGAACGACGAGAACGGCCAGCCGAAGTGGGAAGGGCCGGTGACGTCGGGCCGCGTCTGGAACTTCCAGGCCCCGGGTCTCTTCCTGCGCTGGGCGGCCGAGGTCACGTCCGCGGACGAACGGACGACCCCGGGCATCCGGTCGGTCGATTTCACCTATACCTATATCGGCCGGCGGGAATATTCGCGGACCTCCCAGGCGACCCTGCTGGCCGATGTCAATGCCAGCCACGACGGGGACGAGGAAGTTCTCTACTCGGCGTCCTTCGAGTTCCCGAACTGGCGGGGGCACCTCCGGGCCTGGGACGTCTCGGCCCTGGACCTGCGCTACACCAAGAACTCCGAGCTCAAGGACATCCGGGACGCGAACGCCCACTTCCGCTTCGATGCCGGCGAGCTTCTCACCGCCCGCTCCTGGAACACCCGCACCGTCTACACGGCCTATGATGCCCAGGACGACGACAAGATGAACGACCGGCTGGACTTCCGGACGGCGGATAAAGACATCCTCGACGGCTACCTCGGCTTGGGCGAGAACAGCCCGGAGGTCGAGCCTCTCATCGAGTGGGCGCTCGGCCGCGACCGGAGCTGGAAATTGGGCGATATCAACCACTCCTCGCCCCAGGCCGTCGGCCCGCCCGTGGGGACGGCGTCCTTGATGGGGTCAGGCTATGAGGCCTTCAAGTCCGCGTACGCGGAGCGGACCAAGGTCGTCTTCGCCGGGGCCAACGACGGCATGCTCCATTGTTTTGATGCCGGGACCCTGGAGGAACTCTGGGCCTTCATCCCCAACAACCTCCTCTGGAAGCTGAAGAAGATGCGCATCGTCGACCCCGACTGCGGCGAATACTTGTCGCACGAATACTTCGTCGACGGCACGCCGGCCGTCCAGGATGCCTATTTCGGCGGGGCCTGGCATACGATCCTCGTCTGCGGCCAGGCCGCGGGCTGGGGCCGGAACAACAAGTGCTACTACTTCTGCCTGGACGTCACCAACACCCTCGACCCGCAGCCGCTCTGGGAGTTCACGGATGAGCTGACCATGGGCGAGACCTGGTCGGTCCCGGCCATCGGCAAGGTCCAGGCGGTCGACAGATGGATCGCTTTCTTCGGGTCGGGCTACGACAACGACACGGCGAACACCGTCGGCAACGTCCTGTACGCGCTGGACGTCGAGACCGGCCTGGCCGTCTCCACGCTCGAGCTCCGGGAGAACGGTGAGTCCAGCCCCTACGGCATCCAGAACACACTCCCCGGCTCGCCCGCGGCCGCGGACCTCAACAACGACGGCTTCATCGACTTCATCTATATCGGCGACCTCCTCGGCCGCCTGTGGCGTGTCACGGCGACGTCCCTCCCGCCTTCCGAATGGGAAGCGACCGTGGTCTACCGCGATCCGGACCGGAACCCGATCATCACCAAGCCGGCCATCCAGGAGATCCTCGCCGAGAACGCCGTCAAGATCTACTTCGGGACGGGCGGCGACGAGCGGGCCCCGAACGACGGGTATTACGCGTTCATGGCCGTCAAGGACTATGGCGCCGACGCGGCCAGCATCTCTTGGTACCTCGGTCCGGACAGCATCGCCGAGCATTACAGCATCAACCTGACCCTGAAGAAAGGCGACCTCGGTCAGGGCGACAAGGTCTGGGCCGACCCGGTCATCGCCGACCGGCTCATCTACATCGCGACCCTGCGGAACAGCATCGAGAACCTCAACCCCTGCCTCAACCTCCTCGGCTACGGAAAGATCTACGCCCGCTACACGGTCGGGAACCAGGTCGGCGGGTCGGCCTTGCTCAACATGGCCACCGGCGAGGTCACGGAGTACCTCTACACGAAGCAGAAGGTCCGCTCGGCCGTCACGGTCGGCGCGACGCAGTCCGTGAGGAGCGATGGGCTGCCCGACCTGACGAAGCGGAAGATCTATATCCAGAGCTACACCCGCCCGGAGGCCAACGAAGAGCCGCCGAGCGAGGTCCTGGCCCAGGCCGTCAAAGGGTCGGGCTATATCCTCGTTAAGTCCTGGCGCGAAGTCCTCAAAGTCTATCGCTGAGCCGCCGGACAAGCCCGGAGAGGGGAAGAGCAAAGGAGGGAAGAGTGAGGCGGCCGGCGGCAGGGCGGCGGTCGGCGGGCAAAGGGGCGCCCCTCGGGTCGTCCCCTCCGCCCGTCCGATCGCCCCGCCCGGTCACCTCCAGGGGTGAGCCCGGAGTTCTTTCCAATCATCCCTCCTCTCTGGCGACTAACCTTTTGCGCCCGAGGAAGCGGGTGGGAGGATTGTCCTCGTGAAGAGTCGCTCGATCGTCGGACTCCCGGTCCCCGGGGCGGGGCGGGGCGTCGGCCTCGACAGCCTCGGCCACCGCCGTCCGCGGCTCGTCCTGGAGGACGAGCGGGGGCTGCAGAGCCGCTTCTATTCCCCGCTCACTCAGGAGGAGGCGGCCTATATCGACGGCTGGCAGAGGGCCCCGATCACGGGGCCGTCGCGGGTCCCCGTAACTGGCTTGGCGATGGCCGGGGAGCTTGCTGGGATCATGGCCCTGGGGCCGGCCGAGCTCGACGGCTACATCAAAGTCGCATCCGCCCGCCGCGTTCTGCGGGACCTCGACCGTCATTACGCCCGGCTCTCCCGCCGGAGCGGGGACGGGCCGAGACCCGGGGATAGCGACGGCCGGGATTACGTCAACGCCAACCTCCTCTATCTCGTCGCGGTGATGGAGGGCAGCGAGACCGCGCTGGTTCATTCCCAGTACGTGGCGAGCTACACGCTCCTGCTGGCCCGCGCCGTGGGCATCGAAAGCGCCAGGGTCCTGGCCGCCCTGGAGCAGGGCGCCCTCCTCCACGACATCGGAAAGGTCGGGCTGCCGTCCTCCATCCTGCGCAAGGCGGGCCCGCTCACGGTCGTCGAGCAGGAGATCGTCCGGGACCATCCGACGCTGGGCTACCGCCTCGTCCAGGAGTTCCAGTTCCTGGAGGCCGCCGCGGAGATCGTCCTCCACCACCACGAGCACTATGACGGCCGCGGCTATCCGTTCGGGCTCTGCGGTCAGGAGATCCCCCTGAGTGCGCGCCTCTTCGCCCTGGCCGATACCCTCGACGCCATCACCTCGGACCGCCCCTACCGCAAGGGACGGACCTTCTGGGACGCCCGCCAGGAGATCGAGCGCGGCCGGGGGACGCAGTTCGACCCGGCCATCGTCGATATCTTCCTGTCTCTTCCCCAGGAACGGTGGCTCGAGGTCCGCCAAGCCACCGAGAAGACGTTCCGCGCGCCGGCCATGCATTGAGCCCGGGGGCTCAGCCGGCGGCTTTCTTGGTCCGCTCCAGCTCCTTTAAAGCCTCGCGGGGGTTGACCAGGATCTCGCGGGGCTTGCTCCCTTCGGTCGGACCGACGATCCCCTCTTGTTCCATCTGGTCGATGATCCGCGCGGCCCGCGCGTAGCCGAGCTTCATCTTCCGCTGGAGGTATGAGGCGGAGGCCTGTCCGGTGAGGAGGACGAGCTCCATGGCCTTCTCGTAGAGCTCATCCTTCTCGCCGCCCTCGTCCCAGGCCAGAGCGGCGTCGCCCTTGATGACCTGGACGATCCGTTCATCGTAGACCGGGGTCCCCTGCTCCTTGACGAATTTCACCAGCCGCTGGACCTCGGGGATGGAGATGTAGGCGCAGTGGAGGCGGACCAGGCGCGGATAGTTCGGCGGCAGGAAGAGCATGTCGCCCAAGCCAAGGAGTTTTTCCGCGCCGACGGTGTCGATGATGATCCGCGAGTCGATCTTGGAGGGGACGCGGAAGGCGATCCGGCAGGCGAAATTGTTCTTGATCGTGCCGGTGATGACGTCGATCGAGGGGCGCTGGGTGGCCATGACGAGGTGGATGCCCACGGCCCGGGCCAGCTGGGCCAGCCGGGCGATGCAGAACTCGACGTCCTGGGCCCCGACCATCATGAGCTCGGCCAGCTCGTCGATGACGATGACGAGGTAGGGCAGGGGCCGCAGGCTCTCCTTCTCCGCCTCGGTCAGACGCCCCTTCTTCTCCTTGAGCGCCTGCCGGACGAGCTGATTGTATTGCTCGATGTTGCGCACCTTGGAGGCGCTCAGGCGCCGGTAGCGCTCCTCCATCTTGCGCACGGCGTCCATGAGGATCGTGCCGGCCTTCTTCGGGTCGTTGATGACGGGCGCCAGGAGGTGGGGGATGCCGTCGTAAAGCGTGAATTCGAGCCGCTTCGGGTCAATGAGGATGAGTTTGACCTCCTCGGGCGTCGCCTTGTAGAGGATGCTCGCGATCAGGGCGTTGAGGGCGACGCTTTTTCCCGTGCCGGTCGCGCCGGCGATGAGGAGGTGGGGCATGATATCGAGGTCCGTCAGGGTGACCTCGCCGTGGACCGATTTGCCCAGGGCGAAGGTCAGCTTCGAGGGAGCCTTGAGGAATTTCTCGGACTGGACGATATCCCGGAGCTTGATCGTCTCGCGCTTGTTGTTCGGGATCTCCACCCCCAGCGAGGCCTTGCCGGGGATCCGTTGGATGCGGACCGACTCGGCCTGGAGGGCCAGAGACAGCTCTTCGGTCAGGTTGGCGACCTGGCTGACCTTGACCCCCGGCGCCGGGTAGAATTCGTAGGTCGTGATGACCGGGCCGGGATGATACTCCTTGACCAGCCCTTCGACGCCGAACTCGCGGAGCTTTTCCTCGATGCGCTGTTTCTTCTCCAGGAGTTCGTTCTTGTCGATCGCGTCAGCCGGCTGGCCGGGGTCGAGAAGGGTGAAGGGTGGGAAGTGGTACTCGCCGCGCTTGCCGAGGTCGGGGAAGAGGAGCTTTTCCGGAGGCGGCACGGCGGCCGGTTTGGCCGCGGCGGCCGGCCGTGTCACCAGGATCGGCTCCTTGCCGGGCCGGCCCGGCGGCGGGGCCTTTTTCGCCTCGCGCCGCTCCAGCTTTTCCTGCCGCCGGCGCTCTTTCTCCCAGGCCTTCTCCTGCTTTCGCTTCTCCTTCTCGGCCTTCTTGTCCGGGGGGGCCGGTTTCGGCGGAACGGCCGGCAGGGGCGTCGCATATTTTTCGAGGACGCGCTGCCGCATCTTTTCCCGCTCGCGCGAGGCCTGGTAGCTCGTGACCTTGATGCGGACATCCTTGAAGGCCGAATGGAAGGCCCGCCGCGAGAAACGGAGCGTCTTGGCCAGCGACCAGCGGGTCGTGAAGAGGAGGAACAGGACGAGCGCCGCGAGCAGGACCGCCAGGCTGCCCGCCGTGTTCAGATAGCCGTGGAGGAGGTCCGCGATGAGGTCGCCGGCGATCCCGCCGGCCGGGAATTCGGCTCCGTGCCAGGGGACCCTCTGCAGCAGCAGCGCGGCCAGCGGGCAGAGGAGAAGGATGAAGAGAAGGCCGAGGCCGAGGCGGATGAAGGCCCGCCGCCGGCCGGAGGCCAGGGCCGAGCGCAGGCCGAGATAGCCGCAGATGAACGGCAAAAGGAAGGCCACCACGCCAAATCCCTGCAGGAGGCCCTCGGCGAACGAAGCGCCGATGCGGCCGCCGTAGTTATGGACGCCTTGGCCGGCCGCGGCGGCGCTGGCCCAGGACGGATCTCGGGGGCTGTAGCTCACCACGCTGAGGAAGGCGAAAAGAGCGAGGAAGATGAGGAAGAGGCCGGTCACTTCCGCCGCCAAGCCTCGCTTCGCCGGCTCCTTCCTGGCGGAAGAAACCGTTTTCTTCCTGGTCGACATCGGCCGGATTATATCACAACGGGCGGCGAATTAGCGCCCGGACGGGCCGCCGGCCGCGGGACGGGGGACCTCCAGGAGCTCGGGTCCGCCGGCCAGGCCGGGCTGGGCGTTGTCGAGATACCGCGCGTAACCGACGAAGAGGCGGAAATCGTCCGGGAGGGCGGGCAGGGCGGTCGAGGCGCGGAGAGGCCCCGGCTTGGCGGCTTCGAAGGAGCCCGCGGGGCCGGCGAAGAGGAGAAACCGGGCGAGTTCGCCTCCGGCGGCGTCGGTGATGCGGACGAAGGGGTCGACGACCTGGTCGTCTCCCCACTTGAGCTCCCCGCCGTAGGCGGTGCTAGTGCAGTTCCAGCCGCCGGCGCCGCCGGCCAGCGTCACCCACTGGAAATAGTCATCGCCGCGCGTGCCGGGGAAGGCGGCGTAAAAGAAATGGAAATCCAGACGTGTCCGCTGGAGGTCGGCCTCGGAGAGGCTGCGCACGAGGAGCAGCTCTTTTTGCAGCGTTCCGTGGAGCTCCCACCCTTCGGTCGCGCCCGTCAGCGCGTAGTCATAACCGATGACGATCCCCGCCCCGGCCGGGATAGGGATGGACCGGGCCGCGCCGGCATGGACCTCGGCTCCTCCGGGCCCGGGCGGGCCCGGCTCCAGCGTCAGCGCGGCGATGTCCTTCCCGCCGGGGTCCGTGACGCGCACATGGAAGGCGCCGACGCGCTCGTCCGTCGCGAACGGGCCGCCCGCGCGAGCCTGGCTGCGCAGGGACCAGCGGCCTTCCTGAGTCTTGAGGAGGGTGACGGTCTGGGCGAAGCGCGTGAAATTCCCCGGAAACGAGGGGTCGGGGGTGCGGCCGAGGCGATAGATCTTGATGACGGGGTTGTGCATGGTCAGGAGATCTTCGCCGAAACGCGGGGCAAAGGCCTTGATGAGGACCGCGTTCTCATCAAGGGATCGATAGAAGCGGGCCTGCTTGGGGAATTCCAGGGGGGCCTCCAGGAAGCGGCCGAACTCGAGCTCGCTGACGATGACGAAATCGATCTTCTTCCATTTGAGCCATT
>Ga0153915_10004690_pt1 | contig 12635 bp, 9 predicted proteins | sample Opewatmetagenome_2_FD_107003 | JGI IMG/M metagenome (GOLD analysis project Ga0153915, IMG submission 107003) | Freshwater wetland microbial communities from Ohio, USA - Open water 3 Core 3 Depth 3 metaG | ecosystem: Environmental > Aquatic > Freshwater > Wetlands | place: USA: Ohio, Lake Erie... | reverse complement strand
GTCTTCGGCCTTTTTCCTTTCTGTTATGTCCCGTGAGTTCACGATCACAATCCTTTGACCTGAGGCTAGAATAGCGCTTCTAGCTATGGCCTCCATATATCTCCAGGAACCGTCTCTGGTCATAATCCGTAAAACCGTAGGTTCCGAGATGACGCCGGGGGTCTGCATTGTCTTGGAAAAATCCGATAGTATCTTTGTAATGTCGTCGGGGTGAACAGCTTCAGCGAATCTTTTGCCGATTGTTTCTTCCGGCTTAACCCCGTGTATCCTTTCAAAGGAAGGACTGCAATACCTTACAATGCCGTCTTCATCCAGCACGAGGATCAGGTCCGAAATATTTTCTACCAGCAGCCGGAAGTGATATTCGCTTGCCTTTAATGCAGCCCGCTCACGTTCAAGCTGAACCTTGTTAAAGGCGTTTTCAAGCACGATGGGAAGTTGATAGAGGTATCCGCGGCTTTTAACAATATAGTCGTCGGCCCCGAGACGAAGGGCCTGAGCGGCTATCTCCTGATTTCCCTCGTCCGATATAATAACGACAGGCACATCCGTGCGGCATATGCCCCGTAGTTGTTTAAGGAGTTCAATGGCGTTAATGCTGTTTAGTTGGTAGTTCAGGAGCAGGATGTCACAAGGCTTCAGGGCGCTTTTAGTTTCTTTTTCCATCAGGGAGAATCTCTCCAATACCTCCTGATAAGTGCCTACAACATCCAACAGGATATATGGGGCATGGACGGATATATGCCTCTGTGTTGATTCAATATCCTGAGGGTTATGTTCGCAATAGAGGACATGTAATGGGTCGGAACGGCGGGCAGCCTCTGTCCTGAACTTGTTGATCGCTATATCAAGGGTTGATGGAAGGCGTGTGAGATAATCATTTTGCTTCACTATATAATCGCTGGCCCCGGCCTTAAGGGCGTTGATCGTCGACTCCTCGTCTCCCAGGCCGGTAATTATTACAACGGGCAACCAAAGACCTTTATCGCGGATAAAGGACAGAATGGATATCCCGTTTCCGTCCGGCAGGTTCATGTCGGTAAGCACCAGGTCATAGCATGGGTTATCCGGCGTGCATCGGGAGAGCCGATCAAGGGCTTCACTGTGAGATTCGACCCAGTCAACCTCAATGGATGGCGCTGTTTCGGCAAATTCGTGTTGCAGGAGCCTTGCATCGCCAGGGTTGTCTTCTACATAAAGTATTTTCATGACATCCCCCCTTTAATAATAAGAGCTCACTTTTTCACCTTACAAAGTATAACCTCGGCCCCTACCTACCTTTCTGAGCTGAACTTCATTTTATTAACAACAGGATTGGCATAGATCTCCAGGGCGTACTTTCGATGTTCGGGCGGCATGGAATTAATTCGCTCCTGAAAATTCCCGAGTTCTTTTTCATATTCCAGGGTGCTGCAATCGAATCCTTCATCTGACAAGGACAAATCCCTGCTGTCTCCGTATAACTCCCGGTATGCCATGAAGTTGGTAGGATGCAGGCGGTAATTTTCTATGATCTGCCTGTCCACCGCCGATGCAACGGCCTCGGGTGTATCCACATTGTCCTTAAGCGGTTTACCGAAACACACATGAACATTTCCCTTTTGTCCCATCACGCCGGATGCTATGCTTTTGAGGTCTTCATTTTCACTTTTTTTGTAGACCCCATGTTCGGCGGTATGAAATAATTCCCCGGCCTTAAGCCTGTCACAGGGGTCATATTCATAGGATATTACAACAGGCACGATTCTAAGTCTCTTGATGTAATCAGAGAATCCCTCGGTGTTCCTGTCACGATTTATGGCAAGCATCTTTATAATAGCAGGCTCGGTATAATCATTTCCGTCCTTTGCCCTTCCTTCTCTCTGTGCTATCCATATGGAAACCTTTTCCTCGAAAAGAGAGCGGCCAATATAGGCGGACAGGGTCTTATATGCCTCCAGGGCCTGGCGGCCTTTGGCAGAACGTTTGACGATGAAACATTTATTCAGGCGCATCAGATCGGAGGCAAAGGGTTTTGAAAGGAGATTATCTCCAATGGCGATGCGGGCCGAATCACGCCCGTCTTCCAGGAGGGCAAAATTAACAAGGGTCGGGTCAAGCGCGATATCCCTGTGGTTGCACATGAAGAGATATGGGCCGTTGTTAAGCGGATAAAGGTTCGATACCTTAAATTCTTTAATTGTTTTTTTGAACAGGCGATCCATATAGCTCTTTACCAGGGTTTGAAAAGTCCGCACATCAACAATTGATGAGAACTCCCTCCTTAGCCGCCGGCGTACGAAGGGACGAAGGAGCTTCCATAAAGAGGCGTTTAATCCGGGGAAACGCACGTTGACGATTGTTTTGATGAATTCGTTGTCAGCCAGCAGATTATCTATAACCTGCCTTACTTCGTCATCATTATATGGTCTGATTTCAGCGAATCTGTCCATGGGATTTTAGGATCAGCTCCAATAATAAAAAAAGGGTTCAAGGGGGAGAGGGTTCCAGGGTTTATGGGTTTTTTGAATCAATTCACTCGAACCCTTGAATCCTTGACCGCCAAGCCATCGGGTTTAGTCGACGGCAGTTGACAGCTTCCGGGTGATCCGGATCTTGTATATCTTCCTGTCATCTGCTGACTCGGTAGTAATATCCAAGTCCTGGAATGTAATTTTATCTCCTGATTTAGGTATTTTGCCTAGCGTATGAATAATGAACCCGCCTACGGATTCGTATTCTCCTTCAGGAAACTCAATATTAAAGTGTTCTTCGAGTTTCTCCACCTCAAGGCGGGCATCGACCATGACAGTGTTTTCATCCACAACAGATAGAAGCGGCGGTTCATGATCATGTTCATCCATGATCTCTCCTACAATCTCCTCAAGAATGTCCTCAATAGTTATTATCCCGGCGGTCCCGCCATATTCGTCCGTCACAATCGCCATGTGAGTTTTTTTTGCCTTAAGATCCCTGAAGAGCTTGCTTATTATCTGATTTCCAGGGACAAAATAGGGCTTTCTGAGGATATCTTTGGGTATGCTGGAGTCTGGTTCTTTGCCAAAAAGTTTCAGAAGGTCTTTGGAATGCAATAGGCCTACAATTTTATCAATATTATCTTCAAAAATTGGTATTCTGGTGTGGCCGCATTCCTTGACCAGCCCTATAATCTCTCCCAGAGTAGAGTCTATCGATGCTGAGGATATATGTGTGCGAGGGATCATTATTGATGAAGCTGTGGTCTCTTTGAGGTCAAGGACCCCATGTACCATGTCCGATTCCTCATCGGTGATCAATCCCTTGGCCTGTCCTTCATCCATAAGATCGTTAATTTCTTCGGTAATGTCGGAGGTCTTTTTAAGGTGCTTTTTTTTGATCTGAGACAGCAGTCTTTCGATTAAGCTATACTTAGGGTCATCTTCCAAGGATTATCTGTTCTCCTTTAATGCATTTTAGCTGAAGACTGAAGTGGATCAAGCATTATGCAAGGTCCGTATCAAGCCGTTGTCGCCTTAATCAGCCTTCAGATTAAAATGAAAGATTATTTGCATTAATCTGAAACTGATGGCTGACCGCTGACAGCTTCATTATCCACACTTTATTTTTATCATCTGTTAATGTCAAGTTGGATATGAAGGGAAAGGAGCAGGGCATAGGGCGCAAGGCGCAGGGGGAGGTCAATAGTTAAGGGTAAATAGCGAACGTTAACTGGTTTAAGGTATAAAAACAAATGGTCTCTCATAGATATCAGTGAGAGATAATCGATTTTGAATTTTTTTGCCTCTTGCCCCCTTGAATCCTCTAAACCTTGAACCCTAGACTTGCTGAACCCTGCTTTTGCCTTACGCCCTGCACCTTATGCCTTGACCCTTTCTTAGGCATAAATATCTCTTGACATTGACATGCCTTATGATATTAATGTAACCAATATTCTCTAAGGGATAGTCAATTTTCTGTTCCGTCTTTCGGATATTAATCAGGGCGCAAGACGGTCGAACGCTTTAGCGGGCATAGCTCAGTTGGTAGAGTACAAGCTTCCCAAGCTTGGTGTCGCGGGTTCGAACCCCGTTGCCCGCTCCATGTTTTATTTTTAGGAGACCTGATTCCCTTTTTGAGGTTATTAGCCTTTTTTTTGAGGGTTGATCTACTTCAAATTGTGGGCATAACGTTAGTTTTAAATATTGCTTTTTTTAAAGATTATGCAATAAAACTGATAACATTACTGTCTGCAGTTCTGAAGCGGGTCTAAATGCCCGCTTTTTTATTGGCATTTCCTGATTATAAATTAAAAGGGTTCGAGGGGTCCAGGGTTCAAGTGCTTGTTTTCTAATCAGTTCCCTTGAACCCTTGAACCCTAGGCCCCTTTCTTAAAATTCGGAGAAACGACATTTTGGTTAACATGACCTTAATAACAAAACAGGTCTCCGACTTGATAGAACCTATTCTCGATGAGATCGGGTTTGAACTGATTGATGTGGATTACCTGTCGGACCGTGGTAGATGGGTATTAAGAATATACATCGATAAAGAAGGGGGCGTTACTATTGATGATTGCGTAACAGTCAACAGGGAACTGGGTGACCTGATAGATATAAAAAATATTATTGAACATGAATACGTCTTAGAGGTCTCTTCCCCAGGTTTAAACAGACCTCTTAAAAAAGAGGCTGATTTTATTCGAGCGATAGGGAAAAAGATCAAGGTTAAAACACGGATATCCGTGGGTAAGAGCCGGAATTTCACGGGTTATCTTAAGGATTATAAGGAACACGCATTATTTATAGAGTTGGAAGGAGAACTGATAAACCTGGCCTGGGCGGATATAGAAAAGGCCAACCTGGTTTATGAGTTCGATGAATAACGCATTATTATTTATTATGGAGTAGAGCCAAGATGGTTTCAGATCTAGCAAAAACATTGGATCAGGTGTGCCGTGAGAAAGGTGTTGAACGCATTACATTGATCAAGACCCTCGAAGAGGCTGTCCGAGCGGCTGCCAGGAAGAAATTTGGGCCTAACTATGACCTTGAGATAAACTTCAATGATGATCTGGGTGAGATAGAGATCTTTGAATTCAAAGAGGTCGTGGAGAGTGTAAGCAACGAAAATCTTGAAATAGCTATGGAAGATGCAAAGGCGGTTGATCCCGATGCTGTAATAGGAGACAGTCTTGGCATAAAGATGGGGACGGATGCGCTCGGCAGGGTGGCCGCGCAATCCGCCAAACAGATAATAATGCAAAGGCTGCGCGAGGCGGAAAGGAATAACGTCTTTGATGATTTTAAGGACCGGCGCGGCGAGGTCATACATGGAATTGTCCAGAGGATTGATAAAGGTTCTCTAATAGTCAACCTGGGCCGTACCGAAGCCGAACTCCCGCAAAAGGAACAGATACCTAAAGAGACCTATAAACAGGGAGATCGCATAAGGGCCTATATACTGGACGTCAGACAATACAGCAGGGGTCCTCAGATAATTCTTTCAAGGACTCATCCCAATTTCCTGTCAGTGCTCTTTCAAAATGAGGTTCCTGAAATATCCGAAGGGATTATTAAAATTGTCCAGGTAGCCAGAGAACCCGGGAGCAGGGCCAAGATCGCGGTATATTCCAAGGACAGTGATGTGGATCCTGTAGGCGCCTGCGTGGGCATGAAGGGATCCAGGGTTCAGGCCGTGGTGCAGGAACTTAAAGGGGAAAAGATTGATATCGTCCCATGGGATCCTGATCCGGCCAAATTCATCTGCAATGCCCTTTCTCCGGCAGAGATTATAAGGGTTATTGTTGATGAGGCGGATCAATCCATGAATGTCGTGGTGCCTGACGACCAGTTGTCCCTTGCCATAGGCAGAAAGGGACAGAATGTCAGGCTGGCCTCAAAGATATCCGGATGGAGCCTCGATGTCACAAGCGAATCGGAATATAATAAAAAATTGAAAGACACTTATAACTCTTTGCTCAGCATTGAAGGTGTAGGCGAGGCGACTGCCATGGATCTTTATAATGAGGGGTACAGGTCGGTAAGTGATCTGGCGGGAACCAGCGTGGAGGAGATTGCCCAGGTGAAGGGCATAGGCAATGAGAAGGCCATGAAGATTCTTGAGGGCGCTAAAAAGCAGCTTGAAGAGGGCATCGCCCCGGTAACGTCGGAGCAGAAAGAAGCGCTGCCGGATGAAGGGTAAAGGGCATATCCCTATAAGGACATGTATCTCATGCGGGTCAAAACGCGAAAAAAAACTTTTAATAAGGCTTGTACCCGATAATGAAAATCGTTTAATCAAAGATAATTCGGGCAGGATTAAGGGCAGAGGGGCTTATGTTTGTGACGTGCGGCCCTGCCTGGAACGATTATTGAATAATAAACGCCTTAACAGGCAATTCAGGACCGACAGGGAGTTATTCGTCAGTCATGAATTGAGCGGCATCATGCCGTTTGACAATAAAAAACCGATACAGGGATAGAAAATAGCGGCGACTTTGGAGGATTTAGATGGCGAAAATCAGGGTTTATGAGTTAGCCAAAGAACTTAATATGGACAGCAAGGAGCTGGAGGATAAGCTGAAGGCAGGGGGATTGGATATTAAGAATCATATGAGCGCCCTTGATGACGGCAGTTACAGCAAGGCTATGGATATAATAAAGGGCGCTTCAACCTCGCAGGTGATTGAAGAAAAGAGGTTAAATCCTGGTGTCATTCGCCGCCGTAAAAAGGTAGTGCCGGTCGAGTCTGAAACTTATGAGGCGGAAGCAGGCGTGCAGCCGTCAGGACAAATTATTGAAACCCCTTATGCGGAAGTGATTGAAGCGCCATCTTCTTTCTTAAAAGAGAAATCCCTGTTTGAAGAATCGTCTGTCCTTGAAGAATCGCCTGCCTTAGAGGAGGAGGCTGTCACCGAAGAAGAGCCCGTATCGAGAGAAGAACTTCCCGGCGATGCGGAAATGCTGACGGTCAAGGCTAAGAAAGCCAAGAAAAAACAGAAGGACTGGCCTGCCAGGATAATCAGTATGCCGGAGCAAGGGCCTTTAAAAGAGGCAATAGCGAAGAAGAAAGATGAGAAGCCCCCTGTAGTCGTCCCCGAGAGCAAGGAGGCTCCTAAACCTATACATGGCTTGCCTCAGGCATATGAAGAGGCAGAGACAAGGCCTACAAAAAAGAAAAAAGACAAAAAGAAAGGCGATAAAAAGGAACTTGAATCGGATGTCCGTCTTCGTCACAAAAAACTGGAGATATTCGAAAGGGCCGATCTTTATGAGGACCGCAAGCCAAGGGCAAAAGATAAAAAATCACAGAAAGGCGGAGAACCCGTTAAAAGGTTGAAACATACGGAGATTACGACGCCAAAGGCGATTAAGAGAAGGATAAAAATACAGGAAGATGTCACAGTGGTTGAACTGGCCAAGGCCATGGGTGTCAAGGCGGTAGAACTGTTAAAAAAACTGGTGTCTCTTGGAGTAATGGCCAACCTTAACAATCCCATCGATTTTGAAACAGCCTCTCTTGTGGCTGATGATTTCGGCTATGAGCTTGAGCTGGATCAGTTTGTGATAGAGAATATCATTGAAGAGGTTAAGGACAAGCCCGAGGATTTAAAGCCCAGGCCTCCGGTCGTCACTATCATGGGTCACGTGGATCATGGGAAGACCTCATTGCTTGACCGTATAAGGAGTTCAAATATCGCCGGCGGCGAATCGGGCGGCATTACCCAGCATATAGGCGCCTATTATGTCAATGCAAAGGGCGGAGATATTGTCTTCCTCGATACCCCGGGTCATGAGGCATTTACAGCCATGAGGGCCAGGGGCGCCAAGGTAACCGATATTATAATCCTTGTTGTGGCTGCGGACGACGGGGTCATGCCCCAGACAAAGGAGGCGGTAAACCATGCCCGTGCTGCAAATATACCTATCATTGTGGCAATCAATAAGATCGACAAGCCGGAGGCTAATCCGGACAAGGTGATAAGGGAACTCGCGGAATTGAATCTGGCGCCTGAAGAATGGGGAGGCCAGACGATCTTCGGCAGGATCTCCGCAAAAACAGGCGAGGGCATTGATGGACTCATGGAGTTGATACTCCTTCAGTCTGAGATGCTTGAATTGAAGGCCAATCCCAACAAACCTGCCAGGGGCACCATTATCGAGGCCAAACTTGACAAGAGCAAGGGATCAGTCGCTACGGTGTTGATCAAGGAGGGCACACTCAAGCAAAGCGATTTCTTTATTTGCGGAGGGAATTACGGCAAGGTGAGGGCCATGCTGAACCATAGGGGCGTTAAAATGATATCCGCCGGTCCATCCGTCCCTGTTGAAATCAATGGGATTTCCGGCGTCCCGATGGCGGGTGATGAATTCATAGTTGTCAAGGATGAAAGGATCGCCAGACAGATTGTCGACTATCGCCAGGTAAAGATAAAGGAAAAAGAACGGGCCAGAACCATTATCGTAAACCTTGAAGGCCTTTATGAGAAGATAAAGGAAGGAAAGATAAAAGAGCTTAATATCATATTAAAGACCGATGTGCAGGGATCCCTTGAGGCATTGTCGGAGGCCCTTGTAAAATTAGGAACTGAAGAAGTAAAGATTAAAATGATCCACTCCTCCACTGGGGCGATAAAGGAATCGGACATCATGCTGGCTTCTGCATCAGGCGCTGTTATTATAGGATTCAGGGTGCGCGCGAATCCAAGGGTTGCCGCGGTCGCTGAAAAGGAGAATGTGAACATCAATTATTATGATGTAATCTACAATCTTATTGACGACATCCGCAAGGCCATGGCAGGACTTCTCGATCCGATCTACAAAGAAAATGTCATTGGAAGGGTTGATATCAAGGAGATCTTTAATGTGCCCAAGATCGGAACAGTGGCTGGTTGTTATGTTACCGACGGTCATATTGAGAGAAATGCAATGATACGTCTGTTGAGGGATGATGTAGTGGTCTTTGACGGCAAAATGGCCTCCCTGAGGAGATTTAAGGGAGATGTAAAGGAGGTCGCGGCAGGATATGAATGTGGCATCGGCCTTGAATCTTTTCAGGATTTAAAACCAGGGGATGTATTTGAGGTCTATAAGGTGGAACATATCAAAGCGGAGTTGTAGGGGATGGTCATAGGCGCCATGATTATTGAGTTCCATATTCATGACAATCAATCCCTTAAGGGAAAAAGAAAGATCGTAAGAAGCATGATAGATAAAGTTAAGAGCAAATTTAATGTATCTATCGCTGAGATCGGCTCAAATGATAAGTGGCAGAAGATTGAGTTGGGCGTAAGCGCTGTGGGAAATGACAGGCGCTTTATTGACTCTTCCCTTGCCAATGTGTTGACCTTTCTGGATTCTTTGTATCTGGCAGAAATAACCGATTCAAGGATTGAGATTATTAATCTGTAAGCAATCAGTATAAGGTTTACGGTATAGGGTGTAAGGTTAAGGCAAGAAGGCAAGATTTCAGGGGCTTTGTGAGATTTGAAATCTCAAATTTGAAATTTCAAATCCCGTGGATATGGATTGGAGAAGGACATGTTAGCCGGTAAGAGGGCAACCAGGGTAGGGGATCAGATATTAAAATGCGCTGCCGGTCTTCTGATGCAGAAGGTCAAGGACCCCAGGGTTAATGGCGTAACACTCACTGGTGTTAATATCAGTGACGATCTGAAAAACGCCGCCATATTTTTTAGTATGATAGGCAATGAAGATGATATCAGAAAGGCACAGGCCGGACTGGACAGCGCGAAGGGCTATATCAAGCGGGAGATAGGGCTTTATGTAAAATTGAGGAATGTCCCTGATATCGTCTTTAAACACGATCCGACCCTTGAGACAGGGAATCGTCTTGAGAAACTCTTTCAAAAGATTAAAACGGAAGATTCCGTGGAAAATGTTGAACAATAATGACGGAATAGTCCTGATAGATAAAAACGAAGGGGAAACATCCTTTGATGTCGTAAGAAAGGCAAAGAGGCTGCTCAAAAAGAAAAAAGTCGGTCATGCCGGCACACTGGATCCCTTTGCAACAGGATTGCTGATAATACTCCTCGGCCAGGGGACTAAACTCTCTTCCTATCTGATGTCAGGCAAGAAGAGATATCTGGCGACTATGACCCTGGGGGTCGAAACAGACACGCTCGATAAAACCGGCTGCATAGTGAAGACCGTGCCAGTCCCTGAACTTAATCCGGGAAAGGTCAGAGATGTTATCCGGGAGTTTCTGGGCGATATCGAACAGACGCCGCCGGCTTATTCCGCGATAAATATCAACGGTCAGCGTGCATATAAGCTTGCAAGACAGGGCATAGCTGTAGATCTGAAAAAAAGGACGGTGACAATCAATTCGATTGACGTTGTATCCGTTAGGTTGCCTGATATTGTCTTTGAAGTAACCTGCTCAAGCGGCACCTATATCAGAAGCCTTGCCGCTGACATGGGAAAAAGACTCGGATCAGCCGCGCATCTGAGTTCCTTGAGGAGGCTGTCCAGCGGGACGTTTGAAGTTCAGAACGCCTTAAGTTCGAGCTTGTTAGGGGCCGGCGAAAAAGTGGATATCATTATGGCCAGTGTAATGTCCCTGAAGGATGCGCTTCCCGGCATGAAGGAATGTTGCATAGATCGTGAAACGGCAAAAAAGATAATGAACGGTTACAGGCCCGTACAGCATGAGGTTGCGTGTTGGGATCCGTCATTGGATGACTATAAAGGTTTTATTAAATTGACGAATGGCCTATCCCTGGTTGCTGTAATGGAAGTGGACCATTCATTGCAAGCTGAAAAGGAATGGCTAAAAAATATTCGGATATTTACTCAATAGCTATCAGCTTTCAGCCATCAGCATTCAGTAAAACTATCGAAGACAAAGAATTTGAGTGCTGACCGCTGAAAGCTCCATCCGGAACTGATTTCCGGATGGACACTAACCAATTTTATTTTATAGGAGGTATTGAACGTGGTGTTAACTACCGAAGTAAAAAAAGAGATTATTGAGAAGTTTAAAATGCATGGAAAGGATACCGGGTCATCTGAGGTACAGATAGCCCTTTTAAGCAATAGGATAAATTATCTTACTGAACACTTTAAAATTCATAAAAAAGATCATCATTCAAGAAGAGGTCTTTTAAAACTGGTCGGGCAAAGGAGAAAACTCCTTAATTACTTGAAAAAATCAAACTTACAAAGATATCAACAGATCATTAAGGAATTGGGCATCAGAAAGTAGGCGTAAAAGTGACGGGGGAATTTCGTTGACTTATGGCCTGGAAAACCGGATAGCCTGAATAAAATCCTGTGATCGTGAAAGGATAAAAAAATGATAAAAACATCTACAATAGAAATTAACGGCAGCAACTTGCATATCGAAACTGGTCGTATAGCAAAGCAGGCTAGCGGTTCCGTCGTGGTCACCTTCGGAGAGACAGTTATTCTTGTTACGGCTGTCTCAACGGATGAGAAAAGGGAAGGAACGGACTTTCTCCCCCTTACTGTCGAATACAAAGAGATGTCCTATGCAGGAGGAAGGTTCCCTGGAAATTATTTCCGCAGGGATATGGGGAGACCGGGTGAGAGGGAGACACTTACGGCGCGTCTGATTGACAGGCCTTTGCGTCCGCTTTTCCCTGATAATTATTACAATGAGATACAGATTATAGCAAACGTCCTGTCAACAGACAGGCAGAATGAGGCGGATGTCCTGGCTATTCTCGGGGCCTCGGCGGCGCTTGAAGTCTCGGATATCCCCTTTAACGGTCCTGTCGCGGCTGTCAGGGTCGGGAGGATAAACGGTGAGTTTGTTATTAATCCCACGATCCTTCAACAGGAAGAATGCGACATCAACCTGATTGTCGCGGGCACTAAGACGGCTGTAGTCATGGTGGAAGGCGGCGCCGACTTCGTGTCTGAGGCCGATATGGTTGATGCCGTATTTTTCGGACATCAAGCCATGCAGCCTATGATAGACATGCAGATTGAATTAAAAAAAGAGGCCGGAAAGCCCAAAAGGCAGGTGGAGGCGCCGGTCAGCGATCAGGATATGGAGAAGAAGGTAATTGAGACCGCAACTCCCTTTATCAGGGATGTTATTACTACCTCAGACAAGGGTCAGCGCAAGAATAAGAGGGATCTGGCATTCAAATCAACCGTGGATGCATTATCAGGGGATTATGAGGATAAGAAACCCAGGATAAAGGAGCTTGTTGATAACCTTGAGAAAAAGATGGTCCGAAAGATGATGCTCGAAGAGGGCAGACGTATTGACGGACGGTCATTTACAGAGGTCAGACCTATTGAATGTATGGTCGGAGTGCTGCCGAGGGTGCATGGTTCGGCCCTTTTTACCAGAGGCGAGACACAGGCTATGGTCTTGACAACCCTGGGCACGGAGATGGATGAACAGAGGATAGACACCATCTATGGAAATGTGTTCAGGAATTTTATCCTGCACTATAATTTTCCGCCCTATTCCGTAGGCGAGGTCAAAAAGCTCGGGGGGCCCAGCAGGAGGGAGATAGGTCATGGCAATCTGGCAAGACGGGCGCTTCTGCCTATTATGCCAGGCAAGGAGGAATTTCAATACGCAGTTCGTGTTGTTTCGGAGATACTTGAATCAAACGGCTCTTCATCCATGGCAAGCGTTTGCGGCGGGTCTCTTTCGCTTATGGACGCGGGTGT
>Ga0153915_10004689_pt1 | contig 12636 bp, 17 predicted proteins | sample Opewatmetagenome_2_FD_107003 | JGI IMG/M metagenome (GOLD analysis project Ga0153915, IMG submission 107003) | Freshwater wetland microbial communities from Ohio, USA - Open water 3 Core 3 Depth 3 metaG | ecosystem: Environmental > Aquatic > Freshwater > Wetlands | place: USA: Ohio, Lake Erie... | reverse complement strand
GTCCCCTGGCTGCAGCATAGTCATTAAGGGAGCATGATGCGGAAGAATTCCTAGTTGTCCCTCTACTCCCCAGGCGACAATCTCGTCGACGTCGTCAGCAAAGACCATCCGCTCGGCGGTGACAATCTCCAATCTGAATGTAGCCATAATCCTATCCCGGGAGTCCCACGAACCTTCCTGGGGAGCCCGATTCACCCACCTCTGATACTCTTGGCTTTCTCCACTGCTTCATCGATAGTACCCACCATCCAGAAGGCAGCTTCAGGAAGTTCATCGTGCTTCCCCTCCAGGATTTCCTTGAACCCCCGCACGGTCTCCTTGACCGGCACGTATTTGCCCGGTGTGCCGGTAAAGGCTTCGGCCACATGAAATGGCTGGGAGCAGAACCTTTGAATTCGTCTGGCCCGATTCACAGCAAGTTTGTCCTCCTCGCTCAATTCCTCCATGCCCAATATAGCTATTATATCTTGCAGTTCTCTGTACCTCTGTAGTGTTCGCTGCACCCCTCTGGCAACTTGATAATGCTCCTCACCAACGATGGCAGGGTCGAGCAAGCGAGATGTAGAGGCCAGGGGGTCGACAGCCGGGTATATGCCCAATTCAGCTATGGAACGTTCCAGGGCAATAATGGCATCGAGATGGCCGTAAGTGGCCACTATACCTGGGTCGGTGTAGTCATCAGCAGGCACATATATGGCCTGAAAGGATGTGATTGAGCCCTTCTTAGTGGTGGTAATTCTCTCTTCCAGTTCACCGACGTCTGTGCCCAATGTTGGTTGATAGCCCACTGCGGAGGGCATGCGCCCTAGAAGAGCCGACAGTTCCATATTGGCCAGGACATACCGGTATATGTTGTCTATGAACAGAAGAACGTCCTGACCCTCGACATCACGAAAATACTCCGCCATGGTCACTCCGGTCAGTGCCACTCGAGAGCGAACGCCAGGGCTCTCATTCATCTGCCCAAAGACAAGAACGGTTTTGTTCAGAACGCCGGACCTCTTCATTTCCAGCCAGAGGTCATTCCCTTCACGTGACCTTTCCCCCACACCGGCGAAAACCGAAAAACCACCATGTTGAGTGGCGACGTTGCGAATAAGCTCCATAATGATCACGGTCTTACCTACACCAGCTCCTCCGTACGCCCCTATTTTCCCTCCTCTGGTAAAGGGAGTGATGAGGTCCATCACCTTGAGCCCCGTCTCCAGTATCCGAGGAGTCGTCTCCTGCTCTACTAAGGAAGGGGACGCGCGATGGATAGGATAGCGTGACTCAGCTTTCACCTCTCCCAGTCCATCCAAAGGTTCGCCGAAAACATTGAACAGCCTGCCTAGAGTTGCTCTTCCCACAGGCACAGTTATCGGAGTTCCCATGTCAATAGCTTCCGCCCCTCTCTTCAATCCATCGGTAGGCGTTAAAGCGATAGACCGCACCCAGTTGTTGCCAATGTGGTGTTGCGCCTCAAGAACAATTCTGCCGCCATCCAGGGGGATCTCTATACCATTATATATGGCTGGTAGTGCATCAGGTGGAAATTCAACATCGACTACAGTGCCGATAACTTGAACTACCTTGCCCTTGGCCATATATTACCTCCCTACCTCGTCAGACAAAGTCATGAATGGCGAGGTTTTCGCTATTAAACGAGATAAACCGTAACTCAAGCTAAAGCCTCAGCTCCTCCGCTAATATCACAAATCTCTTTGGTAATCGTCTCCTGTCGGACTTTGTTCAATACCAGCGTCAGGTCTTCAATAAGTTCGTTAGCATTGTTGCTGGCGCTACGCATGGCCACCATGCGCGCTGATTGCTCACTGGCGATAAGCTCAAGTATCGCATGGTATACCTTCATCTCCACGTACCTCGGCAACAGCCCTTCTAAAACAGCACTGGGGCCGGGTTCATAAATATATTCTGCCACCTGGGCCCGGGGCAGCACAGCTGGTTCAATCGGAAGCAGCACATCCATTGTAGGTCGTTGAATCATGGTGCTGATGAAACGAGGATAGGCAATGTACACCAAGTCAACTTCGCCATTACTATAGTCATCGATAACCACCCGTGAAATGGGCAGAGTCTCCAGCAAGCCAGGCCGGTCGCTGATCCCCGTGAACTCAGCGCGCAGATCCCGGTGAGTAATACGTGCGAAGGTTCGCCCTTTGCGGCCCATAGTCACCAGAGTAACAGGCACGGCGTGCTCCAGAATAAAGCTGGCGACAAAGCGATTCTGATTCGCATTTAACCCGCCACACAGCCCACGATCAGTAGTCATGTGTATGATGGCAATCTTCCCCACCTCGCGCCTTTGTAGCAGGGGGTGAACTTTGCCCCCGGCCTGAACTTCAACAGCGAGATCGGATACCACTTTGCCTATTTCCTCAGCGTAAGGCCGCCCGGCTATCGCCTGCTCCTGAGCTCGCCTCATCTTGGCGGTGGCAGTCATCTCCATGGCCTTGCAGATCTTGGCGGTGCCTTGAATACTGCGTATTCGCCGACGGAGAATCTGGGTACTGACCATTGATCGAAAACTATCAGCCGACAGCCGACATATGCTCTTTGAAATCCTTAATTGTTGCTTTCAGAGCCTCTTCGGTCTCAGGCTTTATCTCCTTATCATTGTTAATTTCTCGTTCTAATTCGGGGTGGTTAGTCCCCATGAACCTATGAAAATCCCCTTCCCAGACGATGACTTTGTCTACAGGCACGTCGTCAAGATAGCCATTGGTCACAGCGTAAAGAATCATCACTTCCTCTCCCAGGGACATGGGAGCATACTGTGGTTGCTTCAGCACCTCGGTGATGCGCCTGCCTCGCTCAAGCTGGTCTCTGGTCACTTTATCCAGGTCGGCGGTGCCAAACTGGGCAAAAGCCTGGAGCTCCCGAAATTGAGCTAGCTCTAGCCGCAATCTGCCAGCCACCCGCCTCATAGCCTTGTGCTGAGCGGAAGCGCCGACCCGGGACACCGACAGCCCCACATTCACCGCGGGACGAATTCCAGCATTAAATAAGTCAGTTTCCAGATAAATCTGTCCGTCGGTAATCGAAATCACATTTGTCGGTATATATGCCGACAGATCTCCGGCCTGGGTCTCGATAATGGGCAGAGCAGTGAGCGACCCACCACCGTACTCAGGGGCTAACTTGGCAGCCCGTTCCAGAAGCCGACTGTGCAAGTAGAAAATATCTCCCGGATAGGCTTCCCTGCCCGGTGGACGGCGCAGCAGCAGCGAGAGCTGGCGATAGGCCCAGGCATGCTTATAAAGGTCATCATAGACAATCAGCGCATCCTTTCCCTGCTCCATGAATTCTTCACCCATGGCACAGCCGGCATAAGGGGCAAGGTATTGCAGGGGAGCAGGGTCGGACGCATCGGCAGCCACCACAATAGTGTGCTCCATAGCTCCATATTTCTCCAAGGTAGCTACCACCTGGGCTACCTTGGATGTCTTTTGTCCGATAGCAACATAGATGCAAGCAAGGTCGCCGCCTTTCTGAGCGATTATGGTATCAATGGGAATGGCTGACTTGCCACTGACGCGGTCACCAATAATAAGTTCACGCTGTCCTCGCCCGATAGGAATCATACTATCTATAGCCTTAATGCCTGTCATCACCGGTGTGTCCACCGGCCTTCTCTTTGTTACATCCGGCGCCACTATTTCTACGGGACGCATCTTGTTCGTCTTAACTGGTCCCTTACCATCCAGGGGACGCCCTAGTGGATCGACTACCCTGCCAATAAGGCTATCGCCCACCGGGACCTCGGCGACCATACCCGTTGCCTTCACTTCATCCCCCTCTTTGATCTGACTACAATCACCCAGGACAACAGCACCGACGTTGTCTTCTTCAAGATTCAACGCCAGACCCATGATATCGTGGGGGAATTGCAGTAATTCGTTGTAAGCTGCATTGCCCAGCCCGTGGATGCGGGCAATGCCGTCACCCACTTCCACCACTGTGCCGACATTTGCCACTGCCACAGCAGTGCCAAAATGCTCGATTTGCTCCTTGATTACCGAAACAATATCGCGATCCCGACTTGCCATTTGGCCTCCTGCTTCCTAAAGTCACTGCGAGCTGAAGGCACGGCAATCCCGATGGAGATTTGAGATTGCTCCGGCGGCCTGCGCCTCACAATGACAAAAGACTCTATTCTTCACAACGGTAAGGAAATATCGTGACTATTACCGGCTAGTTTCCACCAACCTCTTTCTTAGAGCCTCCAGCGTGCTTTTCACACTCCCATCGATTAGAGTATCATCGATCCTGGCTTTAATTCCGCCAACTATGGCAGGATCGACCTGAACGTCAATGACAACCTTATGCCCAATCATCTTCTCAAACCGGCTGGAGACGCTTCTCCTATCCTCATCGTCTAACGGCAAAGCAGTGACTACTGCAACGTGCTCAATGCCATAGTGAGCATCCAGCAGCCTGTCATACTGCTGTGAAATATCGGCAGCGATGTTCAATCTATGTTTGTGCACCAATAAATAAGCCAGATTCAGAGCCAGTTGGTTTGTTGTTCCTAGAGATTCTGCCAGAACGGCTTTCTTGGTCTCGAAGGGCACTCTAGGATGCTCCAATAAAGCCACAAGCTTCTCATCTCTAGTCAGCTCGGCTATTCTCCTCAGGCTGGCCTGCCAATTGTCCAACTTCCCATCCTCTAGGGCCAGCTCGAATACAGCCTGAGCATAGCGTTTGCCAGAAGTCACTCTCGCCATCTTACTTATGCATCATTCCCAGATATGAAGTGATGCCATCCTGGTTGAGATTACGTCGCATCGTCAGCAACGATGAAGAGCAGCTCAATTCTCTTTGAAAGTGGCGCTCTCCTCGAGAGTCTCCTCGATAAGCCTGCGATGCCTTTCCTTATCTAAGGTCTCCTTAATCACCTTCTCGGCAGCGGAAATGGAAATGTCCACAAATTCGCGGCGCAGGTCATCAATAATCCTATCACGCTCCTCTTCTAATTCAGCTCTGGTTCGGTCAACGATAGCCAGGGCTTCTTTTCTTGCTCCCTCCTTTGCTTCCTGCTTAAGCCTTTCCCCGATCTCGGCAGCTTGACCGACCAAGGCCTGCCCGTCCTCGCGCGCCTTGCCGATAAGTCCTTTGACCTCTTCCCCGGCGCGGGCATACTCTTCCTTGGTAGCTTCAGCTCGCTGCATACTCTCCTTTATCCTTTTGGCCCTTTCGTCAAGCATCTTCATCACCGGTTTATATAGAAACCGACTCAACAGAGCAAACAAGATGACAAAACTTACGATGAAAGCTATCAGCAAAGGTAGATTAATTCCCAGCTTACCAAAGCCTTCCATTACGCCTCCTGGAGCCTAATTACAGACTAGAACACCGCCAGCAGGGACAAGGCGATAACGATCCCTGCTATGGCAAAAACCATCACTACAGCAGCTACAATAATCACCCAAAGACCGGTAGGTAACCCCCCGTTTCCCATGCTTGTACCTCCTTGATGAATGCTATACCACCATGGCCAAGATGATACAGACTATTAAGATGTAAATCCCAATAGCTTCAGCCAGAGCACCAACCAGAATCATATTGGTCAGTATTGCTCCCCTGGCTTCCGGATTGCGCCCCAGGGACTGCATGGCTGAATAGCCAATGAGCCCCAAAGCCAGCGCCGGACCAAAGAACCCCACTCCGGCCGCCAACCCTATGGTTAGCATCTTCATTACTGCTGGATCCATTTATTCCCTCCTTTCAGTTTTATTCTTGCTCCTCATGGCTAGGAGCTACAGCAATAATGCCAAATACCAAAGTTAAACCGGCAAAGATAAGAGCTTGGATAAAGCCGATGAGTAATTCTAACCCATAGAAAGGGATAGTGAAAACAAAAGGAATGAGGAAAGCGGACACTAACAATAGAATCTCACCGGCGGTCATGTTGCCGAATAGACGGAAGGTGAAGCTGACAATACGTATGAAGTGGCTGAATACTTCCAGGAGACCAACGAACAGATTGATAAACCCGAAACCAATGTTGGTGATAGCCGGGCGTATCTTTCCCGTGAACAGCTCCTTAGTACCTCGCACTATCTGGCCAAAATTGAAGAACTCCCTGAGGTAGCGAAAGGCACCCAGGGATTTCATGCCCCAAAACTCCACAAAGACAAAGGACATTATAGCGATGGAAAGAGGCACGTTAACATCAGTATTGGCTGACCGAAACAGAGGCACAAACACAGGTTCGCCTTCCTGCCCGGCGACTGCTATCTTCCACCATCCCACTGTGCCAAAGATGGGCAACATAGCCAGATAGGCATTGGTTATCACATAGATAAAAATGGTGGCCACTGCAGGAAAGAGCAGCCTCGAATATTTTTCACCAGCAGCGCCCTGCACAAAGCTAAGCAACGCCTCTATTGCCATCTCCGCTAGATTCTGTAGCTTTCCCGGAATAAGCTTCATTTTGCGCGTACAAAGGAAAAACACACCGGCCAGCACGATAATGCTAAGCCAGCAGGCAATAAGGGTGTTGGTGATGGGAAAGCCACCGACCTCAAACAGTACTTCAGATGGAAGGGCAACATGGGGCTTGGGGACAGCCATGAAGTCCGGAGTCTCGATACCGAAGAAACTGGCCCCCAGGGGGCCAAAAATCAACCCAACGCCGAAGAGAGCTAAAACAATGATAAGAGAGAGGAGGAGAAGTTTGGTGGCACAGCCACAACCCAGCTGTTTCACTGTTGATATCTCTTGTCTTTGTTTACTTCGTTCTGCTCAGCCTTATACCGGCGAAGCATGCGATACAGACCATAGAACGCGATGACAGTTCCTATGCCCAGACCAACGAGTGTGAACAAGGGGAATTTGTGGAACTTCGGATCAAGCCAAAAATAGCCCAGCAAAGTCGGGATAAGCAGGCTGGCAGCCATGTACCAACCTATGGTAAGTAAGAATCGAACCGGCCCTGCCCACTGTTTCATTCAAATGTAATTCTACACCTGTGATAATGATTACTCAACACGTTCAATTCAATTGTCATGCGCGGAAAGCAGATTCCTTTCAGACAAAAGACGCCTTGCCTGTACCCTACTGGTTGATGCTCCAATTACTGACCGTTGACACCCATGTCCCTACCCAACGCCGGGGCCGGCAGGTGCACTCGGACATATGTGAGAACAGGCGCCGATGATGGGGCTGGCGACAGCACTAATGCACACCGGCCGCAAATGGAGTTTATGTCAAAGAAGCCCCAACTGCCGTGAGTGAGCAGGTAGTCTATGACTCTGCGAAAAGCGAGTCAATTGGAGTCCCCACAGCCATCTGCCGGCTGCCAAGGGCCTCCTTTTCGATACCTCATTCCCCCTCCTCGCCAGCACAGCGCTGGTGGTGAGGTCTTTGAGAGCTATAAAGACCGGGGAGAAACTGTAATGGATTACGTCACGGACAGGCTAGTAGAACTATGGCTTCCTAATTCGGTTTGTCAGTGATTGGTAGGTCCTCTCGCCACTCCCCAATGCTTCGTAGCCGAAGTCACTGGTCTTACGTCGGCCTGAAACAAAACGCAGAATTCCTCAGCTTCTGCCGATTATTCCTGCTAGCACGCGTGCCAGCTCATCGATGGAAGCTTCAACCTGGCTGGAGACTGCTCTGCCAGAAGAGAGACTCTTTGGTTGAATACCTAGAATCAGTACTTCTGCACCTAGCTCCTGTTCGAGGTATTCAGTCAGCAAATAGAGAGGCATAGCATGAGTAGAAGGCATTTGTTTTTCTATTCTATGAGGCTCGATTAGCTTGATTGTGCCAGCCGTCTCTCCCATTTCAGCAGCGTCTATCAGTAGCACGTGGGAAGGACACGATCTCCGCAGTAACCCGGTAAAGTTCTCCGGAGCAATACCCGCGGTCAAGACCTCGACCCTGGGTATATTTGACAAAGCGCGTTTCAGTTTTCGCGCTGCCCGGAAGCCGAGACTATCGTCGCCGCCAAATTCGTTACCTACGCCCAGAATAGTTATTTGTTCCCAGCCCGCCAGCTCTTCCTTAAGGACAGAAGTCAGCGCCTCAGTGCCGATCCGTTCCCTCTGCGGTGCTACCACTGTTTTGATACCAGGGATTTCCTATCATATTGAGCAAGCTCGAATTCTTCCGAGAGTTTGATTGCCCCAAATGGGCAACTCTCGGAACACTGTCCGCAGAATGTGCACCTGTCCAGAAGAAAAACGGGACGACTCCCTTTTTCCTCGACCTTTTCCATTACTATAGCCTTTGCGGGGCAGTCTATCGCACATGCCCCCTTGCATTTCAGTGAGCATTTCTGCTCATCCAAGATAGGTTTACCTCGAAGGTCCTTGGGGACGTTCAACCTCTCAAACGGATAGAGGACTGTAGCCCTCTTCTTAAACAGGTGCTTCCAGATTTCGGGGAACATCGAGCCGATTCTGGTCATACGAATCACCCTTTCCTATCCGCGTACCACTCCATGCCGTGTTGTCTGAGCTCTTCCCAGGTCATCACGCGTTTTGTCTTGCCATGATCAGTATCGAGGAGTATGACTCTGTCCATACAGGCCATGCAGGGATCAATTGCCGCAAACACTATGGGAATATCAGCGATGTAACCACCTCTGAGAGAGTAGAGCACTGAAGGAATATTCGCCAGGGTAGGTGCCCTGACTTTCAGCCTCTCCGGACGGTCAGTACCATTGCTTCTGATATAGTGAATCAGCTCTCCGCGGGGAGCTTCAGTTTTGCTTACTACTTCACCCGGTGGTACCTTGCGTGGTGCTTTGGCCTTGATTTCTCCCGCTGGCAACTCCTCGATTACTTGACGGCACATCTTGCAGCTTTCAACTATCTCTAGCGCTCTAACAATAGCTGTTCCCAGGACGTCACAGCGGTCCGACGTTCTGACCTTAAAGTCAAGATAGGGATACGCAGCGAAGGGGTCATCTTTTCGGACATCATATTCTACCCCACTGGCTCTAGCAAAAGGACCAACAGCACAAAGCTCAATCGCCTTCTCCTTAGGCAATTTACCTACTCCCTCAGTTCGGCGCAGGAAGGTGACCTCAGTGCTAGCTACGTCAAGATAGTATTGAGACCTGGCTTCAAGCTGACTTATGCCCTGCAGAATCTGGGCTCTCATATCGTCGCTTACGTCCCGCCTCACTCCGCCAATAGCATTAATGGCAATATTGACCCTGTTGCCGGAGACAATCTCAATCAGGTCCATAACTATCTCTCGGTCTCTCCAACTGTACATGAACAGGGTGTCGAATCCGATTTCGTGGCCCGCTACCCCCAGCCAAAGAAGATGGCTGTGTATTCTGTTCAACTCGCAGAGCAGAGTGCGAATGAAGAGTCCCCTCTTAGGAACCTCTAACCCCAGCAGCTCCTCTACACCCTGACAGAAGGTAGTAGTATGGGCAACGTTGCAGATGCCGCAGATTCTCTCGGTAAGATAGATGTTCTGAATATAGTTCCTCGACTCGGAGCCCTTCTCAATACCTCGGTGGTTGTATCCCAGACGCATATCTATATCCACGATCTTCTCCCCATCAAGAGTGACCGTCAGGTTTACGGGCTCCTTCAGCGCCGGGTGTTGTGGACCAATAGGAATAGAAACACTCATTTTAACCCTCCTCCACCTTGACCTTGTACTCTTTTCTCAAAGGGTAGACTCCCTCCGGCCAATCTTCGGGAAGAACCAATCTCCTTGGGTCAGGGTGGCCTTTCACCTTTAGACCCAGCAAATCCTGAATCTCGCGCTCATAAAGAACCGCACCAGGTATGATCGGGGTGATGGTATCAATTGCGGGATTTGCTTTGGGGACAGACGTTCTCAAGCTGACAGTCACCCCACGGCACAAGAAATGATACAACACCTCGATTTCTTCTCCTACGTCAGTTGCCGTTATGGTTGTAATATGGGTCATACCTAAGTCTTGCTTGAGGTAGCTGATTACTTCTTTGACCAACGATGGGGGGACTCTGACAAATACCCTTCGACCCCGAGTTGTCTTCAATTCGGAGATTCGCTCTCCAAAAGCGCCCTTCAGTTTATCTTGAATCTCATTCTCCGCTGGCATGAATTTCACCCTTTCTCTTTAAGTCTTCAAGGAGTTGAGCATAGCGGGGGTCGAGGGCTCCCAGCAACTTCACAACTCCGTGGATAATGGCATCGGGTCGGGGAGGACAACCAGGAACATATGCATTGACCGGAATCGCCTTGTCTATGCCGCCCAGAACATTGTAGCAATCCCAAAACACTCCGCCCGAACAAGCACAAGAACCAACGGCTATCACGAACTTCGGCTCCGGCATTTGCTCGTATATTCTAACCGCCCGGTCCTTCATTTGCCTGGTGATCGCGCCGGTGCAAACAAGGACATCAGCATGCCTGGGCGTTCCCTTAAGCAAGATCCCAAACCTTTCGACATCAAACCTGGGCATAAGGGCAGCCAGGACTTCAATATCACAGCCATTGCATCCCCCCGTGTTGAGGTGACAAACCCAGGGAGATTTCACTCTGGACCATCCTACAAAGTTCTTAAGCATTTCTAGGTCAGCCTCCTGCCCGGCCGTTCCGAACGTCTAACGACTTACTGCTAACCATAAGCCTTTTCCGGATGCGTCGTCCTGTAGTTTGTAGTAAACACCTTTAGGAAAAACCAATAAGTCTAGCTCAAAACAGCTTGCCAGTCAAGGTCGGTAGCTTGTCTACCATAACAGGCTACTTCTATAAGGATATTACAGTATCCCGAAGTATTTCAAAATCACAGCTATCAGAAGCTGAGCTATGGCTATAGGACCAAGCCATTTCAGAGACACGGTTACCATCTGGTCAATCCTGAGCCTGGCAAATAGCGCTCTAATACAAGCTAGTATGAAGACGATAACCAACGTTTTGACGACAAAGGCCAGAAATCCCACAACCGAAGCAGGAATACCCGACAGGTGGACCCCGGGAATATCGAAACCAGCCAGAAACAGGGCCGATACTAAGGCGGCCCCCGCTACCATTTCTATGTTGACCATCAGCCTCAACAGGGCTAACCGGCCACCGGAATATTCCACCAGGGGACCAGCCACTAGCTCCTGTTCTGCCGTAGGAATATCAAAGGGAACACGCTCCAGCTTGCCCACAAGAGAGATGATAGCTACGATGAAAGATAGAGGCAGCCAAGCGATAAACCAAACATGATTGAGCTGGTAGTTTACTATACCCGATAGGCTCCATACTCCCGCTATCAAAGCAGGGGAAAGTATGGCCAGAAAGAACGGAACCTCATAGCCAAAGAGCTGGGTAAGCACCCTGAACCCGCCCAACGCAGCAAAAGGATTGGTGGAATGCCATCCAGCCAGGAAAAGGAGCAAAGCAGGCAGCGTCAAAAGATAGGCTACCACAATTATGTCTCCGGTGAAGGGATAAACTGACTGGGCGGACCAGATGGGAATGTAAAGGAAAGCGGTTACCACTGCGGCAATTCCAAATATAGGCAGTGCAGTGAACATCTTCCTGTCTGCCATGCCAGGAACCACTCCTTCTTTGGACAAAAGTTTCAGGAAATCAGCCCACGGCTGGTAAAAAGGAGGGCCGACTCTATTCTGTAAGCGAGCGTAAACCTTCCTATCTATGAACTCACAGAATAGCCCGTAGAAAAACAGGAATATGAATCCGGGGAAGACTATCAGATTGAAAATGGCAATCCCAATACTCATCTTGCCTGTTCCTCAGTGCGTGAGAGCCGTATCTCCCGATCACAACCCTCGCCGCCGCCGCTGTTGAGGCGGCATATGGATGGAGACTTCGCTCCAGACCAATCGGCGAGATTCTTAAACATGAAACACTCCTACCTTAATCGGTCAGCAGGATCACCACGGTTATCAGGGCTATTAATAGATAGACGATGCCCACCAGAGCAATGGTGCCGCTGGGTACGGTGGCAATCACCAGGGCAGCCACGTGCAGAACCGTAAAGAAAAACGCGAAATGGAACAGATGGTAGCTATACTGCGCCTTTTTTCCGGGAATATCCTCGCCACAGGCATAGGTGCAGAATTTCCCTTCCACCAGGTTCGGTTTCGGTCCTAAAGCTTCACTCAACCTGTAGACAAGATAACCTACCAGCAAGAATACAAGAAACGCAATTGGCGGATAAAGAAGGACCTGCCCCATCTAGCTTCCTCCCAAGCTGGTCATCATAAAGTCCACTACGGGATCGACTATTTTCAAGCCCAGTTCAGGATAGACTCCAAGCATGACAGTAAGTACGACCATTATGACGATGGGGATAGCTATGGACACCGGAATCCCCTTAGCCTGCTTCGCCTTCTCCGAGATATCGCGGGAGAAAAGTATCCTGTTTATGGCCGGCAGATAGTAGCACAAGGACAGCAAGCTGTTGACTATCAGCAGGACCATGGCCACTATACCCCACCCCCCAGCATCAACGCCCGCTTTGCAGATGAAGAATTTGCTGATGAAGCCGTTAAGCGGAGGCACTCCAGCCAGGGCAAAGCCAAAGAAGGCAAAGGCGACTCCCACTAAGGGCAGCCTCCGGCCTATCCCGCGCATCTCTTCCATGTCCCGCGTGCCGATGGAGTAAAGGACCGCCCCGGCGCAGAGAAAGGCTCCACCCTTCATCACAGCGTGGTTCAGTATGTG
>Ga0153915_10004688_pt1 | contig 12636 bp, 7 predicted proteins | sample Opewatmetagenome_2_FD_107003 | JGI IMG/M metagenome (GOLD analysis project Ga0153915, IMG submission 107003) | Freshwater wetland microbial communities from Ohio, USA - Open water 3 Core 3 Depth 3 metaG | ecosystem: Environmental > Aquatic > Freshwater > Wetlands | place: USA: Ohio, Lake Erie... | reverse complement strand
TGGGGCAAAAAATGCACCTTCGGCCTTTACGGGGTTGAAGGATGTAATCCATGCGCCACGGGGCAAACAGAAGTTCCATACTCCCTGACTCCTTTTATGGGTTCACAGGTAGACGATCTCGCCGAACAATGTCTCCCCCAGGTCCAGCAAGCCAACGCTTTTCTTGCCGGTGACGGAACTGCTCCCAAACGCCCCCGGATTGAAGAAAAGAACCCCATCACGCTTGGCTTGGGAGGGTACGTGAGTATGGCCATAAAGGATACAATCCACCCCGCTGAACTCCCGCCGAATTCGTTCCTCGATTCCCTGCGGTCCACCCCATCCATGGATCAGTCCAATTTTAAACTTTCCAACCCGCAAAGTGCGTTGGGTGGGAAGTTGCCTCCGAACGGCTGGCGAATCCATGTTACCGCAAACCGCCTGGATTTCCTTCCCCGCAAAGGGCTGCAAAACCGCGAGTTCGGTGATATCCCCGGCATGCAGGATCATCTCTACGTCCTTGAATGGGCCGGCCACAAGCTCCTCCAGCTCCCGGATGGCCTGCACAAGATGTGTATCGGCAATGACCCCAACTTTCATGTTCGGCCTAATTTTTCCCCAAAGAACATTTTATATTATATTCTTTTCTCCCCTAAAAACAAGGGATTTCCAAAATTTGCCTACCCCAATTTTTTGGTTCCCCTTTGTCCTCCTACTACTTCTTCAAGGCCAACGGGAAGTCAGGAATGGTTCGGGGCTTCGCCGTGGCCGGGGTCTGTTTCCCTTCGGTCAACTCCTTCACCCTCTCCGAAATATAGAGATCAAGCATGTTGATGGTGATCCTTCCCTTCCCCGTATAATCCGCCTTGCCATTGATCCCTTCCACCGCAGCCTTTGTGAAGGCTCCATTTTCCCAATTCGGATCCTCAAAAGAATATTGCCTTCCGGTGGACGAGGCAAAGACCACCGCACCGTTCTCTGCGCTAGCCAGCTCATTGACAATGCCCGTGATATCAGGCGCCGCTGCTCTGGCCCCCATGACATTTCCAGAATGGCAGGTGTCGATGAAAAGGATCGTCTTCCCTGCCAGAGAAGTGACGGTGTTCTTCATCTCGGTGAATGGCACCGCGGTTCTCCTCAATCTATCCAAATTGGCATTCACAGGTAAGAAGTAGTACACCCCTCCGCTATCATTAATTCCATGTCCTGCCAGAAATATCATCGCTACATCATTACTCGTTGTCTCTTTCGAAATCCATTCAAATCCATCGATGATTTCATCCTTGGTTGCCTTTTCATCGGTGAGGACCTTTACCAGGACATCGCGGTATAGCCCGCCCTTCTCCCTGAGAAAAGACTCGGCAAAGTCTCGGGCATCCTTGGCCGCAAACTGAAGGGTCAGGTTCTTGTCTTCATATTTGCTCACCCCGATGGCCAGAACATAGAGTTTAGGCTTGATGATAAACTCATCCGCTTTCGCTTTCCCCGACCATTTCAAATTCACCGTGGCCGGCTCACTCGCTGCATGCCTATTTTCTGCAATGATCGAGATCTCGGCATCCTTCTCCGGGATAGAAACCCTCGTCGTCTGGATGTCCTGACCTTTCTGTACTTCTTTGATCGCCAAATCTCTCCCGATGATGGGTCTGCCATTTATTAAAACCTTCACACCCGTCACTGGTTCTGCTGAGTGCGTACGGATAGAGAATTTTACTTCAATCTCCTTGTCAGATACTTCAGAACCGTCCTTGGGGGAAAGGATGCTCACCACCGGCGGAAGCCTTTTTGCTACAGAAACCTCCTCCCTTTTCCTGCCCGATTCCAAATTGGCTAGGCGGATGGCTTCGGCCTCATCGAGTGTCTCTAAAACTTTGGCAACCACATCGGGTCTGTAGTAAGCAGTTCTGAACCTTGAGACCGGAAAGAAGTCCGCCGTCTGCTCACCTCCGTTATTTACGTGCCAACCAATCAGTTCTTCGGCCCCGGGAGAGGCATCGTAATAACCCGATGACGTCCAGAGGACCCATCGTTTCTTATCCGCATGAGGGAAGAACGCCAGAAGCTCCTTTCCGTCGTTCATTCGGTACCACCTCACTGTGCCATCACCCAGTGCTGCCAGAGCAACCCTTCCATCGCCCGAGATGTTGACGTTCCAGGCGTCTCCAGGAACGCGGGTGAGCCACCTCCGATTCCCTTCCCTGTCAAAGAGATAGAGGCGAATCGCAGTCCCGAGAAGAAAGGTATCCTTTCCAGGAGAAATGGCCAGGCTCTTGGACATTTCGTCCAGCAAAATTTTTAGCGGTTTGCCATTCAGCTTCGGGCTTGTTGTGGCTTTCCAGTCTGTGATGTCCAGGCCAGAGGCCTGCGTGACTGGGGGCCAAAGACCGGTCTCAAGTGCTGGGTAAGTTTTCAGGGATCTCTCAATGACTGAAAATCGAGCCGGAGACTTGCCAAATCTCTCATAACAAAACTGGATCCTGTCGCCATGCTTAGAGGCAAGGAAATTATACTGGCCAATCCAGTAATTGGCAATCGGCGGAGTCATATCCAAAACTTTTTTGTCGTCTGCATCAAATACCCCGAAAGAAGGATAGGAGGAAGCAAAAACGATGCCTCCATCCTTCAGGGAAACGAGACCGTGAATGCGGGCTTCGGCTGCGGCAAAATCTTTGTACGGCCCCTTCCCCCCTTCTGACCACTTACGGATGATGAACGGAGGCCGACTGCCTTTGCCTGCATAGAGGAACTTCCCATCCAATGACCAGGAGACCGGCCAAAGAACTCCTTTGGCAATACCTCTGATATCTGGAGAGTATTGATGGGAGAGGTCCAATCCGGAGAGAACATCCAACCTTGTGTTTAACCATGGGGGATCATAAGAATTAACAGCGATGCTTGATCCGTCGGGCGAAAAGCGAACCGAAATCGGCCGGAAGCCATCCGGCGCCTTCTTTTTCGTAATCAACGTGAAGTCACTCCCATAAAGACGGATAAATCCATCCACAGAGACGGTTGCCAGCCTTCCTTGCGCATCGAAATCGGCTCCATAAATGAAGCCCCCGTAGTCCCTGTCCTCTCGGGCAACAAAATAATCTGAAGTACGATAAATACGAATGCCCCCATTTCTGGCCATTCCGACCATGAAAAACCTGCCATCCTTTGAATAGGCAAGTTGCATTATATGTTCTGGGAGACCTGTTATTCTGCGGATCAGTTTTCCACTCTCCCGATCGAAGAAGTAGACGGAAAAAAAAGTTTCGTTCCCGCTTTTTGTCTGCCCCCCACCGGCAATCGTTTTCCCATCGGGTGAGAACGCAACATCTCTTATCATACCCACAGGACCCTCACCTATGGGAGGCCTGAAAATCCTGATGAGCCTTCCTGTCGAAAGCTCCCACAGCCGTACGGTCTTGTCCTGTGAACCTGTCACAATGAATCGGTTTTGGGCATCCACCGCAATACAGGTGATCCATGCTGAATGCATCCCCATCTCCATGCGGAGGATAGGTTCTTCAGATAATTCGGAAGAATATCCTTCACTGGTACAAAGGAATACGAATAGCGCTAAAACAAATAGAACCATGGACCAGGATGTTTTTCTCATCGCAACCCCACCTCAATAGAATTGTTTTCTTCAGGCCTTTCACCCCATAAGAATCCCTTTTGGTAATTGGGAAAAACAAAGCCTGGCACCCTCATCTCGAGCACCAGGCTTAATGTCTGACATATTCTCTTCAGCCCCTTCCCCCTACTCCGAAAGGGAATTAAATTTCATGCCAGAAAAGATATAAGGTTTATCAGTTTTTTACATTCTTGGCTCTTCGGACGATCGCGTTGTGTATTAAAAACATCTTTTTAGATTCTTGTCAAGAACTTTCAAGAGATCTCCGCAAAAGCCCCCCCCTTCTGTTATCCTGTGGACTCTTCACTTCGTTCAGAGTGAAAAAACCTTCAGAGAACTTTCCCACAAGAAATTCCACCTCTTCAGCACCAATGGGATGTGAGGGATCGTTTGGGATTTGGCACTGGAGCCAACCTCGCCCCGCCCCAAGGCACTGTGCTTCTTCTATTCGCTGCTGCCGTTAGGCAGCTTCTTCTTGATATCCAGGATGAGTTCAGCAGCAATCTTGGCAGCCACCCCGCATACCTCCGGGCATCCTTTTCTTCCGTGCCCCCCCATATCATGGAAGGCTTTTCTCTCTGCGGGAATAAAGAGGCGATAGACTCTTCCGTACCGAATCTTGTGGATCTCCCAGCAAATGGTATGGCCGATTTTCTCCTTAAACGCATCATATACCCGCTGCGCGATACCCATCGCCTTTTCATATTGTTCCTTGTCTTCCAACCTCTCCCGGCCCGCCAGGCAACAAACCCCCATAATGGCGCCTGTGAGCGCGCCACAGGTTTCTCCTTGTCGGGCCACACCTCCGGCGAGGGCTGTTCCGGCCTTAAAAACATCCTTGTTTCCCACATTTAGTTTGTCTTGCAAAGCTGCAAGAACGGCTTGGGTTCAACCGAAATAGTCCACGTCATTCTGCAGGGCCAATTCGGAGATCTCATCTAAAAGTTTTTGTCGTTCTTTCATCCGTCCCCCTCTTTAAAGATATTAAACGCCTTCTCCCACTCATGGTGGGGATTTGGGCCGAAGCAAAAGCAAGATGGATCCGAATTTCACCTCACTTGATATAGCCCATCATTTGAGCGATTTTCTTGTAACTGTCATTCAGAGGGTACTCCGGCTGGAAACCGTATCCTTGAGGGAGCTTGGACCCCGTCGACTCCACGTGCCGGAGGCCGATCATCAGGTCCTCCAATTTTCCCTTCGGCACCGTGAAAATCATCTCTTCATCTCCAGCCATGGCCCGATAGTGATCTCCCCGGCAGGGTACGCCTACTTGGCACTGTCCGGATAATATAGCGGGAACGACTCCATATACGCAAGCGGCATGGCTAGATAGCGAGCACTTTAGGTTATATCCATCTTTATATTCCCTACCCAACATCAGAAGACACAACTGGGCCGAATCACAATAGATCGTCACGAATTCGGGTTCGAATTTGGCGGATCGAAGTGGAGCAGAAACCACCCCCACGTATTTGCCGACTTCCAACCGAGGAAATTCCTCGGCATAATGCCTCCCTGCTTCCGGGGTTGCAACATCTCTTGGATAACGATTATTCCCCTGCAAAAAATACTCCGGAGGCTCTCCCAGTCCAAACCCAATAACGGGTTCGCAACACCAATTGTCCTCTTTTAGCATGGCAAACGTCTTTCCTTCCCGCCGGGACATCTGGAAAGTCTGACAAAGAGATATGTGACGGCCCAAGTCCTTCAAAGGTCGGATCGCCCCTTCCGGGATATCCTTCTCGTTTTTCAACAGCTTCAAGGCAATGGGAAAGGTTTTGAGTCGTAACCGCCTCTCAAGCTCCTCACCGTATTCTCTGTAAACTTTGAGGTCCGCCATTTCCATCCTCCTTCTGTTTTTGGTTTTTGGGTTTAATGGGGTACGCTTCTGCTTCGTAATTTATGACCTTTATTATCCACCTGTCAATCATTTCCAGGAATGACCAAGGTCAGGTGGAAACGGGCTGCAAATTTATAGGCCAGTCGCCTACCTTCCATTACCGCTCTGAATCCCCCTTGTCTTCCCCGTTCGCCCCTTGATTTCCCCTCCCCGCCAGAAGAGACTGTGTCGTAAATCACTTTCCGCCTGACGGGGCGCAGGGGTGAGCGCCGCAGAATCGGCGGGATTTAACCAATCACGAGGAGATCGCTTATCATCCGCAAAGGGAATTTCGGCGACTTCTTGCATAAAACCGATACCTTGCATTTGGAAACCACAAAAGTAAACATCGACGCCAACCATGGAAGAATCATCGCCTCATTCTGCAAGCGAACCCCTGTGCCCCGCCTGAAAGCCCCTCTGCGCCTATTGCGACACAGTCTCGAAGCAGAAAGGGTGGGTGGTGAGGGGGCGCATGATCCGCCCTGCGTTTATTCGCCTTCCAGGTCATAAGACGAGCTAAGGAGGCCGCCGTCCCTGTGCTCAACGCTCGTAAAACCATTTAGTTTTAGTTTTAAATCGGCCTTGTAGGAGCGGGGAGGCCAGAATGGCAATGGACGGCGATTTGATAGGATTTGGTAGGAACTCACTTTGGGGTATGGCGAACATACTAAAAGGCAATTGTGGGTCAATGGAATTTGCTCACGAGATGTTGGGTTTGTTTGGGGGCCGTTTGAGTGGGATTCATCGCATTCCCGGGGTAGACTGTCCAGGGAGCCACCGAGGAGGTGTTTTAAACGGTGGGCCGGGGCGAAGATCCCCGCTAAATTTCTGTCAACTCTACTTCCCCCCAGGCGCCTAACTTGTCTCCAATGATGATGACCACTCCCGTGAGGCCAGCAATTGTTTGGGCTTTTTCCAACCCTTTGGGAAGATCGGCCGGAGATCCAACAAGATTCCCCACAGCTGTAGCCGCCGCATCGGCGAGCGAAGCAGACGGGGCAAGGACGCAAACCGCATCGGCCCGCCCAAAGCTGAGGGAGGGGCCGACGGTGCCCGAAGACGTACATACTCCCCATCCATGGTCGGCAGCAGGGATTTTCAGGCCCACCCGGAAACTTAACGGAGAACTGCCAGCAAAAATGCCGACCTGCAATTCTCTGGAAGAATGGATGAAGATATCCCCGCCATTCTCTACAATGACCTGCGCAGAGGCGGCCAAAAGATCTTTCCCGACGGATTCGGCCATCGCTCCGGCAACCGCGGCCATGGGCCCGACTCCGGCCCGTTGGGCCGCCTGGATCATATCCCGGACGACCGGTGGAGCAAACTCATCGGTCGCCATTGGCACCAGGGACCGAAAGAATTCAGGATATTGGGAGATGTATTGCTCGAGTTGAAAACGGTAGCGGATGACTGCGAGGCGGGCCATTTCCCGCAGATCGTGAGTGGCCTTGATATAAAGGTCCGTTTCCTTCACGGTGACCTGGAAGGAAACCAGCCCATGATCCGGGAGAAGGTGGCGATAGCTTCGCTCCTGATATCCTTGTCCATCCTTGGTTCCCATTCTTAATTTTTTATCGCAGAGTTCGCAGTGCGGCACAGCCGCAACCAAAAGAAACAAAAACCTACGATTAGCTTGTAGCTTTAGGTGATTAAGGATCCTTCTTCTTAATAAAATTTTTATCCATCTTCATCCGTGGTGTCTTAACTTGACTCTATAGGAATTTCACTTATTCCCCTTCCCCTTCACCCCCGCCCTCTCCCCCGTTTGCGCGAGAGAGGGGAAAAGTGAGGAGGCTTGACTTGTTTTTTTTATGTCTTTGATCTCTGCGCTCTCGGGGGTCTCTGGGGTGGAGGTTTCTTTCACGTCTGGAAACTAACGGCCTCATACCCTAATAAGTCCCGCATTCGTTGGACCAGTTGTTCAGACGTGCCCAACTTCCACTCATCCCCCAGAATAATGACTGCCTCCCGTTTCTCCGGCAGGATCAAATGCAGGTATGCCGGGCAGTTCCCCCGGCAATCCTGAAAAATTTCTTTGATGGCGACCAGGTCTTCCCGCCCTAAACCTTCGGACCGCACCCGCAGGTGAACGCTGGCCGTCAATCTATTTACGGCCTGTTCGAAAGGAAATACTTCATTGGCGATGATCTTGATGGACTCTTCCCCGACATCGACCCGGCCCTTGATGAATACCGGGTCTTCCCCCTTCAGGAGCAGGGCCGAATTCTTGTACAGCTCGGAGAAGATGATCACCTCGACCACTCCCTGCAAATCTTCCAGGGTGACAAAGGCCATGCGGTCGCCCTTTTTGGTGTTGATCTCCTTCAGAGCATTGACCACCCCCCCGATGATGATTTCCTGGCCGTCGGGGACTTCGCGGATGCGCTGCGAGTCCGTGGTGGCTAAACGCCCCAAGGTTGCGGCGTGTGGAGTCAGGGGATGCCCTGTGAGGTAAAAACCCAGGGTTTCCTTCTCGAAGGCGAGCCGCTGACCGTCGGGCCACTCGGGCACATCCGGAGGAAGGGGTGCACCATTTCCGCCGGTTGGCTGCAGAGACCCAAACATGATCATCTGAGAGTTGGAACGCTGCCGTTCCAATTGCTGGGCCCAATCCATGGCTGTTTCCAGTCCGGCAAGGAGCTGGGCTCTTTGCGGACGGATACTGTCGAATGCCCCGCACTTAATCAAGCTTTCGATCACGCGCTTGTTCACCTTGCGCAGGTCCACCTTGAGGCAGAAATCTGCCAGGGAGATAAAATTCCCCTTCTCTTCTCGGGCGGCCAGAATCGACTGGATCGCCGCCACACCCACGTTCTTTACCGCGGCCAAGCCAAAGCGGATTTTCCCCCCTACGACTGCGAAATCTTGCTGGCTCTCGTTTACGTCCGGAGGGAGGACTTCGATTTTCTTTTCCCGGCACTCGCTCAGGTGACGCAAAATCTTATCGGCGTCTCCCATTTCACTGGATAGCAAGGCCGCCATAAACTCCACTGGGTAATGAGCTTTCAAGTAGGCCGTCTGGTACGCGATGAGGGCATAGGCTGCGCTGTGTGACTTATTAAACCCGTACTCAGCGAATTTGGCCATGAGATCAAAAAGTTTCTCAGCCTTCTTCGGGGGAATTCTGTTTTTTTGCGCCCCTTCCAGGAAATTCTTTTTTTGCATGGCCATCTCATCGGCCTTTTTCTTGCCCATCGCTCGCCGCAGGATGTCCGCATCCGCCAGGTTGAAGCTGGCCAGCTTGCTGGCGATTTTCATCACCTGCTCCTGGTAAACGATGACCCCATAGGTCTCCTGGAGAATCTCCTCCAGTTCCGGGACCTCATATACGATGGGAATCTTCCCGTGCTTGCGCCTGATGAAGTCATCGACCATCCCGCTCTTCAAAGGCCCCGGTCGATACAGAGCCAGGAGGGCTACCAGGTCTTCAAAGCGCTCCGGGAGCAACCGGGCGACGAGATCTCTCATCCCGGAGCCTTCCAGCTGAAAAACTCCCGAGGTGTCTCCCGAGCCAAGGAGTTCATAGGTCAGACGGTCGTTAAGGGGGATTTTCTGGATGTCCAGGCTTTCCGGGTGCGGTTGATTCACTCGCTGGATCACGTCGGCAATCATGGTCAGGGTTTTCAAGCCGAGAAAATCGAACTTAATCAGGCCGATTTTTTCCACATCCTTCATGGCGTACTGGGTGACGACTTCGTTCTGCTGGCCCCGATACAGGGGAACCGCCTCGACCAGCGGCGAGCTGGATATCACCACTCCCGCCGCATGGGTGGAAGCGTGGCGGGGCAGTCCCTCCAACGCCTGCGCTAAGCCCAAAAGCCTCTGGACGTCGGGGTTACTTTTGGCCAGCTCCTGCAAACGGGGCTCTTGCTGGAAGGCCTCCTCCAGGGTAATGTTCAGGGTGTTGGGGATCATCTTGGCAATTCGGTCCACCTCCCCGTAGGGCATGTCCAGAGCCCGGCCGACATCCCGAATGACGGCCCGGGCTTGCATCTTTCCGAAGGTAATAATCTGGGCTACGTGGTCTGCCCCGTACTTGCTCCTGACGTACTGGATGACTTCATCCCTTCCCTGGATACAAAAATCAATGTCGATGTCCGGCGGGCTCACCCGCTCGGGGTTGAGGAAACGTTCGAAGAGCAAACCGTTGGCCAGGGGGTCAATCTCCGTAATTCCCAAGCAATATGCCACCAGAGAACCCGCGCCCGAACCCCGTCCCGGTCCCACGGGAATGTTCCTTTCTTTGGCGTAACGGATAAAATCGGCCACGATCAGGAAGTATCCAGCAAACCCCATCTTCTGGATCATCCCCAGTTCTTTCTGGAGCCGCTGGTGATAGAAATCGCTGGACAAGGAGCGCGCCTGTGGTTCCTTCATCCTCATCTGAGTCTGTCGTTCCTGCAATCCTTTGTGGGCGGATTTCTCCAGAAAACTGTCCAGAGTCTCTCCGGGGGGAACTTGAAACTTGGGGAATTGCAGTTCGTTCAGCTTGAGTTCCAGGTTGCAGCGCTCGGCGATTTCGATGGTGTTCTGCAAAGATTCAGGGCAGTAGCTGAACAGTTCCTCCATCTCCTGCGCCGAACGGAAGAAAAATTCTTCAGTGGCAAACTGCATCCGGTCCACATCCCGCAGCGTTTTGCCGGTCTGGATGCAAAGGAGGATTTCATGCGCTTTCGCATCCTCTCTCCTTAGATAGTGGCAGTCATTGGTGGCGACCAATGGCAAGGAGAGTTCCCGGGCGATTTCCAGCAGGCCCGCATTCACCTTCCTTTGCTCGGGGATCTTATTTTCCTGGATCTCCAGGTAAAAACGCCGGTCGGGAAAGATGGCTTTCAACTCCTCCGCGGCTTGCCAAGCCTTCCCCTTATCCCCGCTGGCCAGAAAGAAAGGGATTTCTCCTTTGAGACAGGCGCTGAGGGCAATGAGGCCTTCATTGTTTTTCTGCAGCAATTCCTTATCTACCCGGGGTCGGTAATAAAATCCTTCGAAATAACCCGCGGAGACGAGCTTCATCAGGTTCCGATACCCGACCAGATTCTTGGCCAGAAGGATCAGGTGGAAAGAGGCTTCGGAAATCCCCCTGGAGCTCTTCTCGAAACGGCTCCCGGGAGCCACATAGACTTCACACCCGATGATGGGCTTGATCCCGCTTTTTTCCGCCTGCTGGTAGAATTCAATCGCCCCGAACATGGAACCGTGGTCGGTAACTGCCAGCGCGGGCATCCGGTAGTTCTTGGCCATTTTGAAGAGCTCATCCAGACGGATGGCCCCATCCAGCAGACTGAACTGCGTATGGAGATGCAGATGGGCAAAGTTCGCGTGTTTCATAGAAAGTGCCTAAAGTGCCCTAAAATGCCTGAAGTGCCTAAACTTTTCAGACAGGATTTCTTTGCCATTTACCACTTACGCTCTGCGCCATGCGCTTTGCTCTATGCGCATTATTCCCATTCGATCGTGCTGGGGGGTTTGGAAGAAATGTCATAGACCACCCGGTTCACCCCTTTCACTTCATTAATCAGCCGGTTGGAGATTGCCCCCAGAAGCTCTGCCGGGAGTGGGACCCAATCAGCGGTCATCCCATCCAGACTCTGGACGACTCTCAGGGCCACGACGCGTTCATAGGTCCGTTCATCCCCCATCACTCCTACGGTGCAAACGGGGAGCAGGACCGCGAAGGACTGCCAAACTCTTGAGTACCATCCGGCCCGGCGGATCTCCTCTTCGACGATCGCCTCCGCTTCCCGCAGGATGGCCAGATCCTCCCGGGTGACCGGCCCCAGGATGCGCACGGCCAATCCGGGACCCGGGAATGGCTGGCGTTCGATCAGTTCCTGGGGGAGACCGATTTCTCTGCCCACCTCGCGCACCTCGTCCTTAAAAAGCTCCTTCAGCGGTTCAATCAATGTGAGGTGCATCCGTTCGGGCAGCCCGCCCACGTTGTGGTGGCTCTTGATCTTGGCGGAAGGCCCCCGGAAAGAGGTGGATTCGATTACGTCCGGGTAGAGGGTCCCTTGAGCCAAAAAGGTTGCCCCTCCGATTTTCCGGGCTTCTCTTTCGAAAAGGAAAATGAATTCATTGCCGATGATCTTGCGCTTCATCTCCGGGTCGACCACGCCCGCTAATTTTCCCAGGAAGATTTCTCCCGCGTCCACAGCCTTGAGATTCAACCGGATATGTCTCCCGAAAAGCTCCTGGACTTTCTGGGCTTCGCCCGCGCGCAGTAACCCATTGTCCACGAAGATGCTAATTGCCTGGTTCCCCACCGCCCGGTGCAGAAGAACCGCGACGACCGCAGAATCCACGCCGCCGCTTAGCGCGCAGAGGACCCCCCCATCTCCGATCTCCTCCCGCAGCGAACGAACTGTGCGGGTGACGAAGGATTCCATCGTCCAGTCGGCCGGGCATTGGCAGATGCGAAAAAGAAAATTCTTAAGGATATCCTTTCCCAGCGGGGTATGGACCACCTCCGGATGAAACTGCACCCCGAAGGCTCGCAGCCTCTCGTTCTTCATCGCGGCCACAGGGGAATTGGCCGAATGAGCGATGGCCCGGAAGCCCGGGGGAGGAACCTCGATCCGGTCTCCGTGGCTCATCCATACCTGAATCGGGGCCCCATGATTCAAACCGGCCAAAAGATCTCCGGCATCGTCGATGAAGAGCTCGCTTCGGCCATACTCGCGCTTGAGCGATTGGCTGACTTCTCCACCAAGGACATGGGTCATGAGCTGCATGCCGTAGCAGATGCCCAGCGTGGGGATGCCCATCTGGAAAAGATCCGGGGGATTGAGAGGAGCTTCCGGTTCATAAACGCTCGCCGGCCCTCCCGATAGAATGATTCCCTTGGGCTGGAATTGGCGGATGGCTTCTACGCCGACATGGAAGGGATGAATCTCACAGTATACGTGGCATTCCCGCACCCGGCGGGCAATCAACTGGGTGGTCTGGGAACCATAATCGAGGATTAGAATTCGGCCCTGAAAATCCCTGCCCGCCATCGATTAGAATTCTTTAAAGGGGCCCTCTGGCCCCACGCTATAATTCGGTGCTTCTTTTGTAATGATCACGTCGTGGACATGGCTCTCCCGCAAGCCCGCGTTGGTGATGCGGGTGAACTTGCTTTTTTGTTTTAATTCTTTCAGATTCCGGC
>Ga0153915_10004687_pt1 | contig 12638 bp, 11 predicted proteins | sample Opewatmetagenome_2_FD_107003 | JGI IMG/M metagenome (GOLD analysis project Ga0153915, IMG submission 107003) | Freshwater wetland microbial communities from Ohio, USA - Open water 3 Core 3 Depth 3 metaG | ecosystem: Environmental > Aquatic > Freshwater > Wetlands | place: USA: Ohio, Lake Erie... | reverse complement strand
TCCCGCTCCTGTCGCGCGACTTCGGCGTCGCGCCCGCGAAGGCCGGGCTCACCGTCTCCGCGGTCGTGCTCGCCATCGCCCTCGCGTCGGCCGCCCACGGCGCGCTCTCCGACGCGCTGGGGCGCAAGCGAGTGATGGTGGGAGCGACCGCGCTCCTCGCCGTGCCCACGCTCCTGTGCGCCTTCGCCGGATCGTTCGGGGCCCTCGTCGCGTGGCGCGCGCTTCAGGGGCTCCTCATCCCCGGGATGACGGCGGTGGCGGTCGCCTACGTCGGGGACGAGTTCGAGCCCCGGGACATCGCACCGGTCGTGAGCGGGTACATCGCGGCGAGCGTCGCCGGCGGGCTCGCGGGGCGCGTGGTGAGCGGCGCCGTGGCCGCGCACCTCGGCTGGCGGGCCGCCTTCGTGCTCTTCGCCACGACCACGCTCGCCGCGGCGGCCCTCATGGCGGCGGCGCTCCCCTCGCACCGTCCGGCGGCGCACGCCGGATGGGCGGGCGTTCGCGGCGGGATGGTGGCCCACCTGCGAGACCGGCGCCTCGTCGGCGCCTACCTCGTGGGCTTGACGCTGTTCTTCGGCTTCATCGGCGTCTTTACCTACCTGCCGTACCGGCTCGTGGCCCCGCCGTTCGGGCTCTCCACCGGCGTCGTGTCCAGCGTCTACCTCGTCTACCTGGCCGGCGTCGCGGTCTCGCCGGTCGCCGGACGCATCTCGGAGCGGATCCCGGCGGAGCGGCTCATGGCCGCGGGGCTCGCGCTCTCGGTCGCCGGCGTGGGCCTCACGCTCCTACCGTCGCTCGCCGCGACCGTGGCGGGGCTCCTCGTCCTCTGTGCCGGGATGTTCACGGCGCAGTCCATCGCGCCGTCCTACGTGAACCTGAACGCGCGCGCGGCCAAGGGCGGGGCGAGCGCCCTCTACCTCGCCTTCTACTACGCGGGTGGGACGCTGGGCTCGTCGCTGCCGGGGCTCGCCTGGCAGCGGTGGGCCTGGCCCGGCGTGGTCGCCGCCTGCGTCGCCGCGCTCCTCGCCGGGTTCGCCGCCGTGCTCGTCCTCTGCAGTCCCGCGCCGCGCCCGGGCTGACGTTGACGCGCACGCCGGCTCGGCCCGGTCCGGTCGCCGCTCCCAAGGTCCCTCTCACCGCCACGTCGGGCGGGAAGGCGGAGGCCGACTCGAGGACCTTCACGACGTAACGGCCCGGGCACGCCGTCGCCCATGAGGAGGTTGCCGACGCCGAGTACGGTGATGCGAGCCACGCACCACGACCCAGCAGGTGAAAGGAGAGCGGGGTGGAGACGGCGCCTCCACCCCGCGGGTCCCCGGGTTCTCTCCCGCTCTTCCCTTCGGGAGCGGGAGCTGGGAAGGGCGAGTCTACAGGATCTTCACGCGCGCGATCTCCTGCCCGCCGGCGTCCGCTCCTTCTAGAGGAAGCGATGGACCCCCACCGGTGAGACTCGGGTGGCCCCCTGGACTTCCGCGGTCCGTTCGTGGCAGAAGGGCGCCTCCATGATTCGGAAGATCGTCGAGATCGACGAGGCGAGGTGCGACGGGTGCGGGGACTGCATTCCCTCCTGCGCCGAGGGGGCCATCGCGCTCGTGAACGGCAAGGCGAGGCTCTCGGCCGACCGGCTCTGCGACGGGCTCGGCGCGTGCCTGGGCGATTGCCCGCAGGGCGCCATCCGCGTCGTCGAGCGCGATGCGGAGGCGTTCGACGAGGCGGCGGTGGCGGCGCACCTCTCGGGCACCGGCGCGCGGACAGGCCCGTCGCTCTGGGTCGTGCAGGCGGACCGCGGCGGCGCGCACGCCGCCACGAGCTGCCCGGGTTCGCGCGCGATGGACTTCGGCGGCACCCGGCCAGGCGCCGCCGCGCCGGCGCGGCCTCGCGGCCTGTCGGTCCTGCCGGCGGTACCGGACCTCGCCGCGGGGCCGGCCCCCGCGCCGGAGGGCGGCAGCCGCCTGGGCCAGTGGCCGGTCCAGATCCACCTCGTCTCCACCTCGGCGCCGTATTTCCAGGGCGCGGACCTCCTCGTCGCGGCCGACTGCGTCCCCTTCGCGTACGCCCGCTTCCACGAGGACTTCCTCGCGGGACGCCGCGTGGTGGTGGGGTGCCCCAAGCTCGACGACAACCGCTTCTACGTGGAAAAGCTGGCCGAGCTGTTCCGGCGCTCCGACGTCCGCAGCGTCACCGTGGTGAAGATGGAGGTGCCCTGCTGCGGCGGGATCGCCTGGGCGGCGCGCGAGGCCCTCGCGCGCTCGGGCAAGTCCATCCCGCTCCAGGAATTCACCGTCGGCGTTCGCGGCGGCCTCGTCGGCTGACGGCGGTCGACGGGGAGCCCGACCCCGGTTGGCGTCGATCGGCGGCCGGCACGGCCGAGGGCGACCCGCCGCGCACGCATGCGCTACAATTGGCGCATGCGCCTGTGTCGCCAACTCCTCGCGGCCGCGACCGTCGCGACCATCGCCGTCGCCGCCTTCGCCGCCGCCACCGCCCTCGCCGACGAGGACGGAGGCCTCCGGTACGAGGTGGCGCTCGACCTCCAGGTCGGACAGGCAGCGAGCATCTGCCCCTGCCCGGTGTTCAACGTCATCTGCGACGATCCGTCGGTCGCCGCCGCCGTCGACATGAAGGACGCCGTGGGGCTGAAGGGGCTCGCTCCCGGCGCGACGCTCTGCAGCGCCAGGGACTCGATGGGCGTCCGGCGCTCCTACCGGGTGACGGTCCGGGCCGCCGCGCGGGACGGCGGGACGCGGTAGCCCCGGCCAGGCCGGGCCCGCCGTACCCGACCAGGCCGCGGGCGAAACCGCCCGCAGTGCCTACGTTCAGGGTGTGGAGAACGCCGACATCGCCCGCGCCCTCTCCGAGATCGCGGACGTCCTGGAGTTGACCGGCGGCAACGCCTTCAAGGTCCGCGCCTTCCGGCAGGCGGCCCGGCTCGTGGACGTGCATCCCGGTCCCATTTCCGAGGTGTGGCGCCAGGGCAGGCTCGAGGAGTTGCCCGGGATCGGGAGTGGCATCGCCGGCAGGATCGGCGAGCTGCTCGAGACAGGACGCAGCCGCGAGCACGACCGGCTCGCCGCGCTCGTCCCGCCGGGCGTCCTCGAGATGCTCCACGTCGAGGGCGTGGGCCCGAAGACCGCGGCCGCCGTCTGGAAGGGGCTCGGCATCACTGGCCTCGACGCCTTCGAGGAGGCGTGCCGGACCGGCCGGATCCTCGAGGCGCCACGCATGGGCGCGAAGCGGGCCGCCGCCCTCCTCCAGGCCGTCGAGCGCCACCGCGCCCGATCGGGCCGCACCCCGCTCCACCGGGCCATCGCCTGGGCCGACGCCCTGGTGGCGCGCCTCGCGAAGGTGCCGGGCGTCGCGCGCGCCGAGGCGGCGGGGAGCCTTCGGCGCCGGCAGGAGACGGTGGGCGACCTCGACCTCCTCGTCGCCGCGGCCGACGGCGGGCCGGCCATGCGCGCCTTCGTCTCCGGCGCCGGCGTTGCCGAGGTCCTCGCGCAGGGGCCGACCCGCGCCTCGGTCCGGCTCGAGTCCGGCATCCAGGCGGACCTCCGGGTCGTCCCGCCCGAGTCGTTCGGCGCCGCCCTCCACTACTTCACGGGCTCGAAGTCCCACAACATCGCGCTCCGGACCCGCGCCGTCAGGATGGGGCTGAAGCTGTCCGAGTACGGGGTCTTCGACCGCAAGGGGCGGCGGCTCGGGGGCGCCACCGAGGAGGAGGTCTTCCGGGCGGTGGGCCTCCCGTTCATCCCGCCCGAGCTGCGCGAGGGCGCGGGCGAGATCGAGGCCGCGGAGCGCGGGAAGCTGCCGCGCCTCGTGGAGGAGGAGGACGTCGTCGGCGACCTGCACGTCCACTCGACGGCCTCGAGCGACGCGCGCTCCCCCATCCGTGAGCTCGCGAAGGAGGCGCGGCGCCTGGGCCGCCGCTACCTCGCCATCACCGACCACTCCCGCTCCCGCCCACTCGGGCTCGACGCCGCCCGGCTCGCCGAGCAGACCACCGCCGTGCGCGCCCTCGACCGCGAGCTCCGGGGCCGGCCCCGGCTCCTCGCCGGCGTCGAGGTGGACATCCTCCCGTCGGGCGACCTCGACCTGCCTGCGGAAGACCTCGCCCGCCTGGACGTGGTGGTGGCGAGCGTGCACTCCCGCTTCGGGGATCCCGCCGAAAGGATGACCGAGCGGATCGCGAAGGCGCTCCGCTCCGGGGCCGTCCACGTGCTGGGCCACCCCAGCGGCCGCGAGATCGGCCGGCGGGACGCCTACGCGCTGGACCTCGCGAAGGTGCTGGAGGTGGCGCGCGAGGAAGGCGTGGCCCTCGAGGTGAACGCCATGCCCGGCCGGCTCGACCTCACCGACCGGGGCTGTCGCCTCGCCAAGGAGGCGGGCGTGCCGGTGGTCATCTCCTCCGACGCCCACCTCGCCACCCACCTCGCGAACCTGCGCTTCGGCGTGTGGGTGGCGCGCCGCGGGTGGCTCGAGAAGGGCGACGTGCTCAACACGCTGCCGCTCCCCGGGCTCCTCTCCCGCCTCTCGCGCCGCCCGGCGGCGAGCCACGCCTCGCCCCACATGGGACATGCCCCTTTGGCGAGGTTCCCACCCGCTCCCCGGTCCCTACCTTCAAGGGAGAGAGGCCCGCGCGGGGCCTGAGCTGTGTCCACGCCCAGGGTCCCGCCGAGGCGTGCGGAGGGACGATGAGCGAAAGGACTGGCATCCTCGAACCGGTGCGTGCGGCGCTGGGCGCCGAACCTCGTATCGATCTCGGCCACCACCCCATCGCCCTCGCCTTCGAGGACGGCGTGCTGACCATGGAGGGCGAGCTCGGGACCGTGGCCGCGAAGAAGCTGGCGCTGGAACGGGCGGCGGCGGTGAAGGGGGTGCGGAACGTGGTGGACCGGCTCCGCGTGGCGCCGGCGCGCCGGATGGGCGACGCCGAGATCCGAGACCACATCGGCGATGCGCTGCTCTTCGAGCCCGCCCTCGCCCGGTGCGCGGTGCGCCTGCGCTCCGGCGGTCAGGTCCGGTCGCTCCGGGAGCCGGACGGCGCCGCCGGGTCGGTGACGCTGGCGGTGCAGGACGGCGTCGCCACGCTGGACGGCGAGGCGCCGAGCCTCGCCCACAAGCGCCTCGCAGGCGTGCTCGCCTGGTGGGTGCCCGGAACGCGGGACGTGGTGAACGGGCTCGAGGTGGTGCCGCCGGAGCCGGACGACGACGGCGAGATCTGCGACGCCGTGCGGATCGCGCTGGAGAAGGACCCGCTCGTGGAAGCGGGGCGCATCCAGGTGGGCGCGCACCGGTCGGTGGTGACGCTCGGCGGCGTGGTGCCGTCCGAGCCCGAGCGCGAGATGGCCGAGCAGGACGCCTGGTGCGTCTTCGGCGTGGACGAGGTGGTGAACCGGATCGCGGTCGGCGCCTGAGGGGTGCCCGGCGCCTGGAGCGTGAGGGGATCGAGAGAGGAAGGAGGAAGCACATGGCCCAGTGGACGAAGATCTGCTGCCCGGTCGACTTCTCGGAGCCGTCGCGGGTGGCCCTGGAGGAGGCGGCCGACCTGGCGCGGCGCTACGGCGCCGGGCTGACCGTGCTGCACGTGTTCGAGCCCTCGGCGGCCCCGAGCGGCGAGATGCAGGCTTCCATGCCCGAGCTGTTCGAGGCGACGGCCAAGGAGCTCGAGCGAAAGCTGGCCGGCTGGAAGCTGGAGGCGGAGCGGCTCGGCGCGCCGGCGGTCGAGCAGGCGGTGACCTCGGGGGTACCGGGCCGGGAGATCGCGGCCTTTGCCGAGGAGGGCGGGTACGACCTCGTGGTGATGGGTACGCACGGCCGCACCGGCATCCGCCACCTGGTCATCGGCTCGGTCGCCGAGCGGGTGATCCGGGAGGCCCACTGCCCGGTCCTCGTCATCCGGTCGAAGGAGGGCAAGTAGCGCCGCGGGGGACGCCATGGAGACACCGGTCACGATCGCCTACCACCACATGAGGCCCTCCGACGCCCTTTCGGAGATGGTCCGCGAGAAGGCCGGGCGGCTGGAGCGGTACTTCGACCGCATCACCGGCTGCGCCGTCACGCTGGAGGCGCCCGGCCGGCACCACCGCCACGGCAAGCACTACCGGGTTCGGGTGGAGCTGCAGGTGCCCGGCGAGCGGCTGGTGGTGGGGCGCGACCCGGCGAAGACCCGCTCCCACGAGGACCTCTACGCCGCCGTGAACGCCGCCTTCCGCGAGGCCCGCCGGCAGCTGCAGGATCACGTCCGGCGCTTCGACGCGCGGACGAAGGTCCACGCCGAGCCGGCGCGGGGTAAGGTGGCGCGCCTCTTCCTCGACGACGGGTACGGGTTCCTCGCGACATCCGATGGGCGGGAGGTCTACTTCAACGAGAAGAGCGTCCTCGAAGGCGCCTTCCGCCGCCTGCGCGTCGGGAGCGAGGTGCGCTTCGCCGAGGAGTCGGGCGAGCAGGGGCCGCAGGCGAGCACCGTTGCGGTCGCGCGGCGGGAGCGGCGGATCCGGTCGCCGGCCTAGGCCTCGCGGCCGTCGCCCGGCGCGGGCGGCGACCTGGGGATGGCGCCTGCGTCGCCCCGGATCGAGGCGTCGAGGATCTCGATGGGGTGGGCCGCCCGGATCGAGAGGCCCTGCTCGCGGAGGAGATGCTGCATGTGGAGCGTGCAGCCCGGGTTGGCGCTCGCGACCAGATCGGCCTTCGTCGAGAGGACGTTCCGGACCTTGCGCGCGCCGATCTCGTTCGACGCCTGCGCCTCGACGAGATTGTAGACGCCGGCCGAGCCGCAGCAGTGCTCCGACTCGGGAACCTCGCAGAGCTCGAGGCCGGGGATGGCCCGCAGGAGATTTCGCGGCTGCTCGACGACACCCTGGGCGTGGCCGAGGTGACAGGGGGAGTGGTAGGCGACGCGCGCCTCGAGCCGGTGGCGCTCGGCGAGCGGCGGCAGGGACGCCAGGAACTCGGTCACGTCCCTCACCTTGGTGGAGAAGGCGGCGGCGCGCCCCGCGAAGGGGTCGCCCGCGAAGAGGAAGCGGCAGTCCTTGAGGTGCGAGCCGCAACCGGCGGCGTTGAGGACCACGTGGTCCACCCCGGCCGCCTCGAACCGCTCGATGAGGGCGCGCGTCATGCGGCGGGCCTCGTCCTCGCGCCCGGCGTGGACGGAGAGGGCGCCGCAGCAGCCCTGGCCCGGCGGCACCACCACCTCGCACCCCTCGGCGGCGAGGACGCGGATGGTGGCCTCGTTCACGCCGGGGAAGAAGACCTTCTGCACGCACCCGGCCACGAGGCCCACCCGCGCGCGGCGCGGCCCGCGCGCCGGGGTCAGTGGCGGGAGCGTCGCGGAGAGGTGGTGCAGCGTCACCTCCGGCGCCAGCCCATCGAGCTGGGCGAGCCACGGCGAGAGGAGGCGCAGGAGCCCCGTCTTCCGGACGAGCCACTGCAGTCCGCTCCGCGCGTAGAGCCAGAGCAGGGCAGCCATCACCTTGAGCCGGGCCGGGTAGGGGAAGAGCGCGAAGATGACGCGACGGCGCAGCCCGTCGAGGGGCCGACGCGGGTACTCCCGCTCGATGCGGGCCCGCACCTCCTCGACGATGACGTCGTAGCGCACGCCGGACGGGCAGGCGCCGAGGCAGGCCATGCAGCCGAGGCACCGGTCGAAGTGGCTCACCACCACGCCGTCGAAGGCCACGCTGCCGTCGGCGACGGCGCGCGCCAGGTCGATGCGACCTCGCGGCGAGTCCATCTCGTCGCCCCAGGCCACCCAGGTCGGGCACACCGGCAGGCAGAAGCCGCAGTGGACGCAGTCGTCGATGGGGCGGCGCTCGGGCATGTGCCTACAGGCCTCCCGCGAAGCGACCCGGGGCGAGCCGCCGCTCCGGGTCGAGCCGGTCCTTGAGGCTGAGCATGAGGGCGAGCGCGGACGGGGCCGGACCCCAGGCGTCCGCCGCCGCGCGGACGCCGGCCGGCGCCGCTGCGAGGACGAGCGATCCTCCAAGGGCCGCAAGCGCGTCGCGGGCCGCGTTCGCGGCGGCCGCCGCGGCGGGGCCGGAGGCGGGATCGCCGCAGACGAAGCCGAGGCCGAGCGTGGGGTAGAGGGCCGCGCCACCGCCCGCGAGGGGCGCGAGCAGCGGGGCCACCGCGTCGCGGACCACGGCCGCGAGCGCCGAGGGCGGGGCCGAGAGCCGGGCACGGAACGTCCCCGACTCGCGGACGCGGTCGTGCCGCTCCCAGAAGGCGCCCGCCGCGGCCTCGTCGAGCCGCTCGGCGTGGAGCTTCGCCTTGACCACCAGGTCGAGGAGCCGGTCCCCCTGCTGCTTCACGCCCGGCGCGAACCCCTCGAAGCGGACGCCGAGGTCGAGCGCGCCGCCGGAGGCAAGCGCCGCGACCGCGGCGGGCTCGAGCTGGGCCGAGCGCGCGGCGACGAGGAGCGAGCGGGCCGCTTCGGCGGACAGGACGGGGCAGAGGACCGTCGAGCGGGCCTCGGGCAACGGGTGGAGCCGGAAGTTCACGGTGGCGACGAGGCCCAGGGTCCCGAGCGAGCCCACCATGAGGCGCGGCAGGTCGAAGCCGGCGACGTTCTTCACCACCTTGCCGCCGCCGCGCGCCACCGCGCCGTCCGCCCGGACGATGGAGACGCCGATGATGAGGTCGCGCACCGCGCCGTACCGGGCGCGCAGCGGCCCGAAGGCGTTCGCGGCCACGATGCCGCCGGCGGTGGCGCGGTCGGGGAAGGGCGGGTCGAGCGCGAGTCGCTGCCCGTGGCCGGCGAGGGTGCGCTGCAGCGCGGAGAGCGAGAGGCCCGCCTCGACGGAGACGATCTGGTCCGAGGGCGCGTGCTCCACCACGCGCGCGAGCCCCTCGGTGCGGAGGACGGCGTCGAGGCGGGACGGCGGCGAGCCGAGGCCGAGGTCGGTGCCGCCGCCGACGAAGGCCAGGGAGAGCTTGTCGCGGGCGCACTCCCGGACCGCCTCGGCCGCCTCCTCGACGGTGGCCGGCACGAAGACGAGCCGGGGGACGGCGCCGAGGACGCCGTCCGTCCCGGTTCCGGGCCGGCGCGCCGCGGTCACCAGCGCTCCGCCTGGCCCGCGGTCTCGGCGGGGTGGGGCCGGTACGGGCCGGGCTTCTCGCCGCAGAGGCGCGTCGACGGGAAGACCTTGCCGGGATTGAAGATGGCGCCGCCGTCGAAGGCGCAGCGGACCTGCTGCATCGTCTCGAGGTCGTCCGGGCCGAACATGTCCGCCATGTACGCCGCCTTCTCGGCCCCGACGCCGTGCTCGCCCGTGATGGACCCGCCGTAGCGGACGCACATCCGGAGGATGTCCCCGCCGAGCTTCGCGGCCCGCTCCTCCTCCCCTGGCACGCGGGCGTCGTAGAGGACCAGCGGGTGGAGGTTTCCGTCGCCGGCGTGGAAGACGTTCGCGACCCGGAGCCCCACCGCCTTGGCCATCGCCTCGATCTCCCGCAGCACCCGGGCGATCGCCGAGCGCGGGATGACCCCGTCCTCGACCATGTAGTTGGGGCTGATGCGCCCGACCGCCGCGAAGGCCGACTTGCGCCCCTTCCACATGAGCTGCCGCTCGGCCTCGTCCTTCGGCACGCGGATCTCGGTGGCGCCGCAGGCGCGCGCGATCTCGATGGCGCGCGCCGAGACGTGCTCCACCTCCGCCGCCGGACCGTCGGCGTCCATGAGCAGGACGCAGGTCTCGGGCCACTCGAGGCCGGTCGCCGCCTTGGCCGCCTTGATCGCGAGGGAATCCATCATCTCGATGGCCGCCGGGAGGATGCCGGCGGCGATGATGCCCGACACCGCATTGCCGCCCTCGTCGGTGGAGGGGAAGATGGCGAGGAAGGTCCGGGTGACCTCGGGCTTGCGCAGGAGCTTCAGCGTCACCTCGGTGACGATGCCGACCATCCCCTCGCTGCCGACCAGCGCGGCGAGGAGATCGTAGCCGGGGGCGTCGGGCGCCCGGCCGCCGAGGTCGACCACCTCCCCGCCCGCGCAGACGAGCCTGGCGCCGAGGACGTGGTTCACCGTGAAGCCGTACTTGAGGCAATGGGCGCCGCCGGAGTTCTCGGCCACGTTGCCGCCGATGGAGCACACGCCCTGCGAGGAGGGGTCGGGCGCGTAGTACCAGCCGGCGGCGCCCACGGCGCGCGAGACGTCGAGATTGATGACGCCGGGCTCGACGCGGACCCAGCCGTCGTCCAGGTTCACCTCGAGGATGCGCCGCATGCGGGTGAGCCCGACCACGACGCAACCCGGAACGGGGCGGGCGCCGCCGGAGAGGCCGGTGCCGGAGCCGCGCGGGACGATGGGCCGGCCCGCCGCGCCGGCGAGCCTCACCACCTCCACGACCTCGGCGGTGGAGCCGGGCAGCACGACGAGGTCGGGGCGGACGCGGCCGTGGGAGAGGCCGTCGCACTCGTAGGTGAGGACCTCCGACGCGTCGGAGACGCAGTTGCGCGCGCCGACCACGGCGGCCATCCGCCTTGCCAGCTCCGCGGTCTGTGCCGTCGCGCCCATGCGCTCTCCCCCGGGGCGCCCCGCTACGTCGAGGCGTACGCCTGCAGCGCCGCCGACACGGCCACGCCCGGCTGCACCTTCCGGCCCTGATTCGCGAGCGCCTGCTCCAGGGCGGCGAGGGCGGCGAGGACGTTCTCCTGCCGCGACGACTCGCCCATGAGCCCGATGCGCCACACCTTGCCGGCGAGGGGCCCGAGGCCGCCGCCGATCTCGATGTCGCGCTCGGCGAGGAGGAACTTGCGGACCGCGCTCTCGTCCACGCCCTCGGGGACGGTGACGCAGTTGAGCGACGGGAGCCGGTGGCCCTCCTGCGCCTGCGGCCTCGAGCCCAGCGCGGCGACCCCCGCCATGAGGGCGCCGCTGTTGCGGCGGTGCCGGGCGAAGCGGGCCTCGAGCCCCTCCTCGAGGACGAGGCGCAGCGCTTCGCGGATGGCGTAGACCATGGTGATGGGCGCGGTGTGGTGGTACACGCGCTTCCCCTCGGCCCAGTAGTCCGCGATCATCCCGCAGTCGAGGTACCAGCTCTGCACCTTGGTCTTGCGCGCCTTGATGGCGTCGAGGGCGCGCTGCGAGAGGGTGAGTGGAGCGAGGCCGGGCGGGCAGGAAAGGCACTTCTGCGTGCCCGAGTAGACCGCGTCGGCCCCCCAGGCGTCGACCGTCACCGGCACGCCGCCGAGGGAGGTCACCGTGTCCACGACGAGGAGAGCGCCGTGGTCGTGGCACAGCTTGCCGAGGCCGTCGATGGGCTGCTCCGCGCCGGTGGAGGTCTCGGCGTGCACGAGGCACACGGCCTTGACCGGGGCGTTCTTCTTCAGGGCCTCCTCGATGGCGGCCCTCGGAAACACCTGGCCCCAGGGTACCTCGAGCTTGACGAGCTTGCCGCCGCACCGCCCGACGATGTCGGCCATGCGCGCCCCGAAGACGCCGGCCACACCGACGACGACGGTGTCGCCCGGCTCGATGAGGTTCACGAGCGCCGCCTCCATGCCGGCGGAGCCCGTGCCGGAGATGGCGATGGTGAAGCGGTTCTCGGTCTGGAACGCCGCCCGGAGCTGCGCCTGCACCTCGTTCATGATCTCGAGGAACTTGGGGTCGAGGTGCCCGAGGAGCGGGGTCGTCATGGCGCGGTAGACGCGCGGGTGGACCATGCTCGGGCCCGGGCCGAGGAGGAGCCGGGTGGGGGGAGCGAGCTCGGAGACCTGTGGGGCGGGCATGTGCGGGACCTCGGGAAAAGGAGCGGGAACGGCAGCCGGGTGCGGGTGGCGCGGGTGGAGGCGCATCATACATCGCGCCTTGGCGGGGGTGTCATCCCCCCGCCTGGCGGAAGGACGGACCACCGGCGTCGCGTGGCCCGATGGACCTCCACCCGCCGCGATCGCCGCGAGATCGCCCGCGGCAAGGTCCTAGGCGGAGACGAGGCGCGCCGCGCTCACCCGTTCCGGCGCAGCGGCAGGAGCGCCCGCAGCCTCGGGTCGCGCAGGAAGAGGCCGCCCCAGGCCAGGATGCCGAAGACGACGGGTGCGACGAAGGCGGCCTCGCCGACGCGGACGTGCGTGGCGGTGGCGCCACCCAGGTAGCCGGTGACCAGGATGGCGCCCAGGACGGCGGTGCGGGGGATGACGTAGAGCACCGCGCAGGCCAGCTCGACCACGCCGATGGGGAGGAGGGTGCCCTCCGGGTAGCCGAACGTGGTGCCCCAGCTCGCGACCACGGCCGGATTGCGCGACAGCTTCATCACCGCGCTCAACGCCATGACGAGCACCGGGGCGGCGCTGAGGATCCGGCCCAGCCAGATGGTCTTCTTGCTCGGGGCCCCGTCCGCCGGCCCACCCTGCGCCTGCTCGCTTGCCATGTGCGCCTCCACTCGAAGGTGCGTGGCAGTCACGCCGACCGCCCGCGAGCCGCTTCCTAGCGTGTGCCGGGAACGGGCGCAGCGGATTTCACCGCAACCAGGGTCCGGCCTGGCGAGCGGTCCCGGCCGGGCGGGACACAGAGCGGCCGGGAGTGCGGGGCGCCGCGTTGCGATCCGGCCCCGGGGGTCTAAACTCCGGGTCATGACGCGGGCGCTCGGCTCCAACGCGCCGTGCTGGTGCGGCAGCGGGAAGAAGTACAAGAGGTGTCACCGCGACGC
>Ga0153915_10004686_pt1 | contig 12639 bp, 13 predicted proteins | sample Opewatmetagenome_2_FD_107003 | JGI IMG/M metagenome (GOLD analysis project Ga0153915, IMG submission 107003) | Freshwater wetland microbial communities from Ohio, USA - Open water 3 Core 3 Depth 3 metaG | ecosystem: Environmental > Aquatic > Freshwater > Wetlands | place: USA: Ohio, Lake Erie... | reverse complement strand
TATCTGGCGGCGCGCGGCTACTCGGCGCTGGCCAAGGCGCTCAAGATGGACCCGCAAGCGATCATCCAAGAGGTGAAGAAGTCCGGGCTGCGCGGCCGGGGCGGCGCTGGCTATCCCGCTGGCTCCAAGTGGCAGGCGGTCCGCAACGCCGTCGGCGAGACCAAGTACACTGTCTGCAACGGCGACGAAGGCGACCCCGGCTCGTTCCAGGATGGCACCATCCTTGAGGGGAACCCGCACAGCGTTCTCGAAGGCATGATCATCGCCGCTTTCGCGGTTGGCTCGCATGACGGCCACGTCTATATCCGCAACGAGTACCCGCTGGCGGTCAAGCGCATGCAGATCGCGATCGACCAGGCGAAGGAGTACGGTCTGCTCGGCGAGAACATCCTGGGCTCCGGCTTTGACTTCGCGGCCAGCATCACCCGGGGCGGCGGCGCCTTCGTCTGCGGCGAGTCAAGCGCCCTGCTGGCGTCCATCGAGGGCAAGATCGGCGAGCCGCGGGCGAAGTACACCCACATGAGCGATGTCGGTCTCTGGGAACTGCCGACCCTCTTGAACAACGTGAAGACATTTGCCAACGTGCCGCTCATCATCAACGAGGGCGGCGGCAAATACGCCGAGACCGGCACTGCGGGCAGCAAGGGTACCGCCATCTTCTCCCTCGTGGGCAAGATCAACAACGCCGGCCTCGTCGAGGTGCCGATGGGCATCACGCTCAGAGAGATGATCTTCGGCATCGGCGGCGGCATCCCCAATGGCAAGCAGTTCAAGGCCGTGCAGACCGGCGGCCCGCTCGGCGGCTGTCTGCCAGCCGAACATCTCGATACGCCGGTCGACTTCGACGAGCTGACCCGCCTTGGCTCGGCGATGGGCTGCGGCGGCATGACCGTGATGGACGAGGACAACTGCATGGTCGATATGGCCCGCCACTTCGTCGATTTCCTCAAGGACGAGTCGTGCGGCAAGTGCGTGCCGTGCCGGGAGGGCCTCCTCATCCTGAGCGATATCCTGCGCCGCATTACCGAAGGACAGGGCACCCGAGCCGACCTTGACGTGATGGCGGACATTTCCGGCGTGCTCAAGGTCGGTGCTCTGTGCGCCCTGGGCACCGGCGTGCCGACGCCCGTTCTCTCCAGCCTGCGCTACTTCCGTGACGAGTATCTCGCCCATATCGACGAGAAGCGCTGCCCTGCCGGGGTCTGTAGGGGCCTCAAGCACTAAGGCTGGCGGCCGATGCCCGATTAGCGCGATAATAGAAACAGTACAAGGAGAACCAATGGCAAAGTACTGGATTGATGCGGAGCGATGGGTGGAAATGGAGGACGCCGAGGACGTCAACGCCGTCCATCTAACCGTAGACGATAAGCTGATTTCGGTCTCGGGCGGCCAGACCATTCTGCAGGCCGTCGCTCGCATGCCGGGGATCGGTAACATCCCGGCGCTGTGCAATCACCGGGCGGTCAAGCCTTACGGCGCTTGCCGCCTGTGCACCGTGGAGGTGAGCGAGGACGAGGGGAAGCGCTTCCGCTTTGTCGCTGCCTGCCTCTACCCGGTGAAGAGCGGGCTGCTGGTCAGGACGAACACGGAACGCATTCGGGCCCTGCGCAAAGGCATCATCGAGCTGATGCTCGCCCGCTCGCCCAACGTCAAGGCGATCAAGGACCTGGCCAAGGAATACGGCGTGGAGAAGCCTCGTTTTACGCTCGGAGACCAGGACTGCATCCTGTGCGGTCTGTGCGTGCGCACTTGCCAGGAGAACATCGGCAAATCGGCGATCAGCCTGGTCAACCGCGGCATCTACCGCCAGGTGGCGGCGCCCTTCTACTCCTACGAGCTGAGCGAGGGCTGCGTTGGTTGCGGTGAGTGTGTCTACGTTTGCCCCACCGGGGCCATCCAGATGGGCAAAGAGGGCAAGCCCAAGCTGCCCCGCGTAAAGGTGCCCCGCGCCGAGGCGGAGGCGATGGGCAAGAGCGCGGCCGCGGCGGCGCGCTAGCATTCCCGAAGAGATTGGGTCTTCGAAGGGAGAGGCTGTTCGGCCTCTCCCTTTTTGGTTTGCCGGCGGTGTCTCTCTGGCTGGCACCGTTCAAGACGACTGGCGCACATCTCCAGTATGCACTTCCTCCGGCGTGCCAGGGGCCCCATCGACGAAGCGGCAGATTTGGGCTTAGCCCCCAGACAGCAGGGCCGGTGGCCGTATCAAGGTAGGGAGTGCAGAGGGGCGAAGCCACTTTGCCGGGGTCTGGGGTGTCCCCAGAACTGAAACACCTCCCCCTCTCCCACCGACAGGCCGGGAGAGGGAACTGAGGGGGTGAGGGCGGACGGCAGAGGATTCAGTAGAGATTGCTTCGTCGCTCGCTCCGGATCGCTCCTCGCAATGACAAGATCGCTGAGTTGACAGGACAAGGAGGCTGTGCTACATTCGCGCCCGGATGCCCACAGTGTGGTACCACGAGGAACCTCCCCAGCACCATTGGCCTGAATCTGGACTAACATAACGCTAGCGACAGCGAAGGAGAAGAGAGGCATGAAACTCGGCAGGTTCATCGTCGACACTCACGTTCACTCCCAGCGTCACGCCGCCGGCGGCCAGCTTAAGGGCTCGACAGACTACGGGGATCTCGGACGGGCGATCATGCAGGTTGACGCCTACGACAACTCGGCCCGCCTGCTCTACGACATGGAATGCTACGGCGTTGACATGTGCATCATCGAGCCGGCCTTCGGCATGAGCAATGAAATCAATGTTGAGCAGGTCAAGAAGTACCCCGACAAGTTCGTCGCCAACTGCCTGGCCGGGACGAGACACACGCGGGAGAAGGTCGAGTCCGGCGAGATGCAGTGGAGCATCAAGGTTGTCCTCGAAGAGCTTGACTCCCTCCTTAAGACGGGCAACTACGTGGGCATTGGCGAGGGCATTCCGGCCGGCAAGGCCATCGAGTACGATGACGACGGCTACCCCATGTTCCTCGACGAGCGCCAACTGATGAAGGAAATGCTCATGATCACTGACCTGGCGCGGTCATACCATGTGCCGGTCCGCTACCACTGCGGCACCAACGTTGGCTACGAAGGGCAGTACCATTCCCACCCGTGGACATACAATCCGCTCTGGGCGCATGACATCGCCATCAACTTCCCGGACGTGCCCCTCATCATGGAGCACGGCGGCGTGGAGGGCTGGTGGTGGGAGCAGCTCTACGAGGGCTGCCTGCACGTGGTGGCGAGCCACAAGAATGCCTATCTCGAGACCGGCCGTTACTGGACGGACCTCTACTACCGGGCGCTGGCCGATCCGAACATCGGCCCCGAGAAGCTGCTCTGGGGTACGGACTGGGGCGCCAGCCTGCCGGTGCAGACGAACCTCGGCGGCAAGCACCTTCCGCCCACGTACACCGAGCAGGTGCGCAAAGAGGGCATCATCCGGCACCAGGTGGACATCTGGGGGTGGAGCCTGAGGCAGCTCTCCCGGCTCGATATCAGCCAGGACGACCTTAACCTGATCCTCGGTGGCAACGCGGTGCGCGTGTACAACCTGCGTCAGCCGGGCGGCCTTAGCCGGATGTTCAAGTTCGTCGACTAATGAGTGGTCACCTCACCCTCTTGCCCCCTCTCCTTTCTGAAGGAGAGGGGGTATTAGTTTCCTTACGAGGGCCCGCGGCCCTCTTGCATACCCGCCTGTGGAGAGGGAGTCTGAGAGGGACGAAGTCCCTCTCGGGTTTTCTCAACCCCCTTCCCGCGGGAAGGGGGCAGGGGGATGGGCCGCACGACAACCAGACTGGTTGACAACCCGAGTAGGGGCCGATACAATGACTCTTGGACACGCTCGCCGCACGCTCGTGGCAGGGTAGCTCAGTCGGTAGAGCAGGGGACTCATAAGCCCTTGGTCATCGGTTCAAGTCCGATCCCTGCCACCAGTTCTTATCTATCGCTTGCGTCGCTCTGGTGGGTGGAGGGGACATGAAGGTCGCCAGGATCATTGCCCCATTCGGTCTTAGCGCGGTTCTGTTCGTTCTGGCCTACCTTTCGAGCCGCGACCGTGGAAGCGGGCTCTTCCCCGTGATGCTGCTCGTCGTTGGCGTGATACTCGCGGTCGTCGGGATAGCGGTCCTGTTCTCAGACAGGAGGGGCGAATGAACCCTCGGTCATCGGCCCCGGTCCGATCCGTGCCACCGCGAACTGCGCGATTTCGCTAGTACTCTCCCCGCGGCCCGGCTAGCTCCGGCCAGTGCATGACCACCTCGTCACTCTCGTACCCCTGGTCGATGAAGATCATCCGCTTCAGGTCTTCTTCGGAGACCAGGTTCTTGAGCGCCTTTTCGGTGTGCTTCGGTGACTGGTTGACCGTCACCAGCATGAACGGCCGGGTGACCTTCAGGATCCGCCAGGGACCGTGCACGAAGTTGGCCGGCAGGCAGATGATGGTAGACCGGGTGATGATGTGCTTCTCCATCTCCGGCCCCACGTGCATCTCGACCTCGGCGCCCAGGTCATACGGGTGGTCCGGGTCGGTCCCCAGGTGAATGAATACCTCGGGGAACTTGTGCGTGTGGGGGCCGTGATAGATTTCGCCCCAGGCCTTGGTGCCGTACGCCCCGTAGGGCTTGTCACCCACCCAGAAGACCTGGTACTCATTGCACCCTTCAAATGTCTTCCCATCGAGGAATCCGATGGTGGCATACGGCCGGTGCTCCTGGATCCTGGGGTCCACTCCTGAAACGAACAGGTGGTCGTACTTGTTCTTGCTCATGCGCCCTCCTTTCCGGCGAGACGGAAGCTACCCACGATTCTATCTGGATTGTGCCCTCAAGCTCAAGTCCGGTCCGCTTGCACGCCCGGCGCGCGGTCATGTAATCTAGTCGCGCGGAAGACTTGCCAAGGAGGAGAGGATGTATCTCATCGGCAAGAGTATGGTCAAGATACGGCCGATGACGGCGCCGGACGTAGACTCGGTCTTGTCGATGGACTGGGCGGAGATCCCCGAGAAAGAGATGGTGCGCTCGCAGCGGGGCGGGCGGCTCGACGCCAGCTTCATTGCCGAGCTCGAAGGGGTGCTCATTGGCTTCGTGCTGGCGCGCATCATCTACGTGGGCCGGCCGATGACCGGCGTCTGCCAGCTCAACCTGATCGCCGTGCGCCCGGACCAGCGGAAGAAAGGCGTGGCGGCCATTTTGCTCGATCAGCTCCAGCGCCACTGCCAGGCCCGCGGCATTGGCAGCGTGCGGGCGCTGGTGGATGAGAGCGACCGCCGCCTCAGAGAGTACTTCGAAAGGGCCGGCTTCAAGCCGAGCAGTGTGATCAACTACGACAAGCCTGCCCAGTGATCCACCGTGAGCGAACGGAAAGTCCCGACGTTCTGCGCGATGTGCGGCCCAACCGCGGGCTGCGGCATCTACGCGCGAGTGCGGGACGGTAAGCTCGTTGGCATCGAGGGGATGCCGGAGTCGCCCCGCAACAAAGGGAAGCTCTGCCCGCGCGCGTTCGCTTCCATGCAATGGCTGTACTCACCTGACCGCCTCAAGTACCCGCTGAGACGGGTGGGCAAGAAGGGCGATGGCGAGTTCGAGAGGATAAGCTGGGACGAGGCGCTCGACCTCATCGCGGCCCGGCTCCTCGAGCAAAAGCAGCAATACGGTCCCGAATCCCTCGCCATCCTGTCGCCGGCCCGCCGCAGCTACAGCGATTACCTGTACCGGTTTCTTGTCGTCCATGGCAGCCCCAACTATGGACACAGCGGCATTTGCGCCATCCAGCGCGCCTTTGGCCTGGCCTACACGCTCGGCACGCCGCGCACTGCGCCAGACTACGCGCGGGCGGAACTGATCATCGTCTGGGGCGCCAACCCGGTGTACTCGGGCACGCCGCAGGGCGCCCTCCAGAGCATGCTGGATGCCCGCGAGCGTGGCGCCCGGCTCGTCGTCATCAAGCCGGAGATGCAGCCGGACGCGGCACTGGCCGACGAGTGGGTCCCCATCCGGCCGGGAACAGACGGCGCGCTGGCGCTCGCCATGCTCAATGTAGTGGTCAATGAAAAGCTGTATGATGGGGAGTTTGTTGACCGCTGGTGCTACGGGTTCGATCGGCTCGTCCCGCACGTCCAGCGCTACACCCCGGAGTGGGCGAGCACCATCTGTGGCCTGCCCGTCGAACAGATCGTCGGGCTCGCCCGGCGCTATGCCCGCACACCGGCCGCGTGCATCAACATGGGCAACGCGTTCGACCAGGTGGTGGACTCGAGCAACGCGGTGCGCTCGGTGGCCATCCTGATGGCGATCACCGGACACCTGGACGTGCCCGGCGGCAACATCATCTCGGCTGCGCCGAGCACCATGCCGGCGGTGAAGTCAGTGCATCTGCGCGAGCGCTATACGCAGGAGATGGTCGATAGGCTCGTCGGTCCGGAGATTCCGCGGTGTTTCCAGCCGTTCATCGAAGGCACTTCGTCGGCGTACTACCGTTGCCTGGACAGCGTGCTGACCGGGAAACCATACCCGATACGGGGGATCATCGCGCCGGGGACCCAGCCTACGGTGATCACGCGCGGCCCGCGGCGCGTGGTCGAAGCGCTCGAGAAGCTGGACTTCTTCGTCGTAATGGACGTGATGCAGAACGCGGCCATGCCCTGGGCGGACCTCGTGATTCCGGTGGCGACGATGTACGAGTGCGACCATCCCTTCGAGGTCGCCGGCAACTGGCTGATGGCCCGCAACCAGGTGGTCGAGCGGATGGGCGACTACAGGTCCGACTACGAGTTCTGGCTCGACCTGGCCGTGCGGATGGGCTACGGGGCCGATTTCTGGAATGGCAGCATCGAGGCGTGCATGGACTACCAGCTCGGCAACTTCGGGATGACCCTGGCCGAGCTGAGGTCGCACCCAACGGGCATCGTCTATGAGAGCCGGCCGCCTGAGCTCGGCGACTTCGCCCGTTTGTTCTCAGCCCGCAGCCCGCGCCTTTCGGGCGCGCCCTACCTGCCGCAGGGCAAGGTGGCGGTCTACAACACCAGCTTTGCCGCCGCCGGCTTCAGCCCGCTTCCGGGGTGGGCGCCGCCGCCGGAAAGCCCGGCCAGCACGCCCGAGCTGCTGCCGAAATACCCGCTCGTGTTCACGGACGCCCACACTTCCGAGGTCTATAACGCCGGCTGGCTGCGCAACGTGCCCTACCTGCGGGCGGTCCAGCCCGACCCGTGGGTGCACATTCACCCCGACACGGCGCGGGCACGGGGCGTCGACGACGGCGATTGGGTCATCATTGAGTCGCCGCACGGCCGGATACAGGCGCGGGCCGTCTATTTCCCCGGCATTCGGCCGGATACCGTCATGGGTTTGCAGGGGTGGTGGCAAGGCTGTGCCGAGCTCGGGCTGGCGGGATATGCCGACGGCAGCGCCAACACGAACAACCTGTACTCGGTCGACCCGGCCAAGGCCTTCGACCCCCTGGTGACGGCGATGCCCAAGCAGACTCTGGTGGAGGTGCGCCGGGCGTGACGAAAGGGCAGCGCGGGTTCCTCTTCGATGCCGGGCGGTGCGTACTGTGCCACGCCTGCGAGGTGGCCTGCCAGGCGGCGCACGGGCTGTCCCCGCAGATGCAATGGCGGAAAGTGGTGGAGGTCTGGGAGGGCCACTTCCCCGCCGTCACGCGGACGTTCGTCTCCATCTCTTGCCTGCACTGTGCCCACCCGCCCTGCCAGCGGGCCTGTCCCTCCGGCGCCATCTCGAAGCGCACCGAGAATGGCGTGGTGGTCGTGGATGGGCAACTATGTACGGGCTGCCGCGAGTGCTATGAGGCCTGCCCGCGGCGCGTCCCGCAGTTCGGGGCGGATGGCGTCATGGGAAAGTGCGATCTCTGTCTCGACCGAGCGGCGCCGGCGTGCGCGGCCGCCTGTCCCACCGCGGCGCTCCGGTCGGGAACGATGGCGGAGCTGGCTGACCTCGCCCGGAAGAGGGGCGGGAAGCGGCTGGCAGGGGCGGAAGGCCCGGCGCTGTTCGTCTGCGGTCCGCAGATACCGGTCGAACTCATGAGGCTGCCCTAACGGCGGCCTGGCGGGTCCGTTGACACCGCCCGCCGCCAAGGCTATACTGGCGGCCAACATGGGCATCGGTTGGCAGGTCAAGCGCACTTTCAAGCTACACGTCGCCAGCTCGTTCAACTTCCGGTTCAGCGGTGCCGCCTTCCGCCGTCCCCCGGTGTGGGCGCTGCTCCTGGCCAACCTTTTTCCGATCATCGGCGTGGCTCTTTTCGGCTGGGACACCTTCCTGGTGCTGGCGCTCTTCTGGGTGGAGAACGTGGTCATCGGTTTCTACACTATCCTGCGGCTGATCGGCGTGGCCAGTGATGACGCTGGCCCGCTGGCCAAGATCGGGGCCGTCTTCGCCTTCGCCTTTCAGTACGGGCTCTTCACGGCGGTCCACGGCTTTTTCGTGTTCCTCGTCTTCGGGACGCTCATGCAGCCCTGGCCGCCCAAGGGGTTTCTCTCGCCCGCTGACCTGGTCGCCAATAGCCAGCTTGTGTGGGGCGCCGTGGCGCTGGTGGTCAGCCACGGCGTATCGTTCGTCTACAACTATGCCCTGGGCGGCGGGTTCCGGCGGACAAGCCTGAAACAGGTGACACAAGAGCCGTTCGACCGGATGGTCGTGCTCCACCTGACGATCATTCTCGGCGGGATTCTGATCATGAAGATGGGGTCGCCGGTAGCCGGGCTGATCGTGCTGATCGCGCTGAAGATGGTGATGGACCTGCGGGCGCACCTCCGCCAGCATAGTGATTACCGGACGGAAACGACGGCGCCGGCGTAGCGGCTGACTAAGGGTCAGAAGTCGGATTCGGGGTCCCGGCTCTCGATGTGCCTTGTCTCCCAATGCGGTTTGGCAAGAAGGGACCAGTCTGTCCCGAGCACGATCGCCGGATAGACGACCTCGTGGTCAAGGTCTGGCCGCCGGTACCAGCCGACCTCGACGATGCCTTCCTCGGCCGCGCCCGGTGTCCGGGCAAGGCGCCCGCCCACCTTTCGGCAGAGGAACCACGTCTTGACGATGCGCTTACGCCGGGAGATCAAGTCCTCGACACAGATGATGCGGGTGGGGACGACCTCGATTCCAGTCTCTTCTTTCGTTTCCCTGACGGCGGTCTGGGCGAGGCCCTCGTCAGACTCAATCCCGCCGCCCGGCGCCACCAAATAGCCGCGCCCTCCTGAGGCGTCGCGGTACCTCACCAGCAGGAGGCGCCCGCGGTCGACCACGATCGCGCCGGCGGAGATCCGGAACACTCTGTCCATCTCGTCTGTTGGACCCTAGTCTGCCTTCTGCAAGATCACCTGGGGCACGTTCTCGACGGTGTTCCCGCCGAAGTCGACCGTGTAGTTGTAGACGTCCGTGGGCGCCTTTTCGCCGGGCAGGAAGTAGGTTGACCAGAACTCGAAAGCGGTGATCGTGCCCGTCTCCCCGTGGTACTTCTCCAGGCGGGGGTACCATGGCATGCCGCGGAAGTCGCGGTTATTCACTTTGACGCGGGAACCCTTGGGGAACCTAGGCTCTGGCATGAGAGTCCTCCTATGAGTGGCCATTGTAGCACCGGGTCAACACTGATACCAGCCCTATGAACCCGCTACATCCCCCAGTCTTGGGGGACTTTAAGAAGTGCTGGGGGACACCCCCAGCCCCCCGGCAAAGTGGCTTCGCCCCTCTGCACTCCCTGTGGGACACGACAGATCAGCCGGCGGTCGCGGGTAGTTGCACGAAGAAGGTGGAGCCCTGGCCGGGGGTGCTTTCGGCCCAGACGCGGCCGCCGTGGGCCTGGACGAGATGCTTGACGATGGCCAGTCCGAGGCCCGTGCCGCCATCGCTGCGGGCCCGTGCGTCGCTCGCTCGGTAGAAACGCTCGAAAATGTGCGGCAGGTGCTCCGGTGCGATGCCTTCGCCGGTATCGGCCACGGCGATCAGGACGCCTTGCCCGGAGCGCTTGACGGAGACCGAAACGGCGCCCCCTGATGGCGTGTGGCGGAGGGCGTTGGTGAGCAAGTTGCCGACCACTTGCTCCATGCGCATGCGGTCGAGGTTGATCGGGGGCACATTATCCTCGGCGGCGAAGGTGAGGCGCAGGCCGCGCTGGGTTGCGCCGGGCAAGGTCTGCTCCACCGTACGCCGCGCCAGGTCGGCGACGTTCTCAGGGGCCATCTCGAGCTTCAGCTGCCCGGACTCGGCCAGCGACACGTCCCGCAGGTCGCCGATGAGCCGGGTCAGCATCGCCGTCTGTTCTTTGATCGGCGCCAGGTGCTGAGCGTCGGCCGGAAAGACGCCGTCAAGCATGCCGTCCACGGTGCCCTCGATGATGGTCAGCGGCGTGCGCAGCTCGTGGGCGATGTCGGCGGTCATCCGTCGTCGCTGGGCCTCGCTGACGGCCAGGCTATCGGCCATGCTGTTGAACGAGCGGGTAAGGTCACCAAGCTCGTCGTTGGAGAGCACTTTGGCTCGGTGGTCGAGGTTGCCGCGGCTGATCTGGGCGGCCCCTTTGCGCAGCTCGGTGACCGGGCGGAGCAGGTACCGCGTCAGCAGCCAGCCGGCAACGATGGCCAGCGCGGCCGCGGACAGGCCGGCGATCCATAGCGCCCGGTTGGTGTTGGCGAGGAACTGGGACTCGCCGGTGGCCAGGTTGGTGGATACCGGCTGCCCGCCCTGACCGCGGCCATTGCCGTTGCCCATCATGCCCCCACCACCCATCATGCCGCCCATGCCGCTTGACGAGGTGAGGAGATAATAAGATCCGACGTCTTGGCCGGACACCTCGATGGCGGCGCCGAATCCGCTCAGGCCCAGCCGGCTGACCGATTGGCCGAGCACGGCGCCGTCCGTATCGCCGACGACCACGCCTCTCTGGTCGGCCACGATCAGGCGGTCCCCGGACACCACGAGCAGCGAGGACAACAACTGCTGCACGCCGCTCCAGCCACCGTTCTGGGCGTAGAAGCTGGCGAGGCCCTCGGCGACCCCCTGCGCATGCATCGCAGCGCCCTGGACGACGTACTGCTGGAACTCGCGTCGTGTGTTGAGGTTGACCAGATAGGCCATCAGGCCGACGGCAACGGCCACGATCAGCAGCAGCGTTCCGGCGAGCTTCCAGCTAAGGCTACGCATCGGCTGGCTCCGGCACCTTGTAGCCAATACTGTACACGGTGAGCACGTAGCGCGGCCGGTTGGGGTCAGGCTCCAGCTTCTTGCGCAGGTTCTTGATGTGGCTATCGACGGTGCGCTCGTAGCCTTCGTAAGCATCGCCCTGGACGCGATCAAGGAGCTGCATGCGCGTGTAGACACGGCCGGGCGTGGCGGCCATCGTGGCGAGGAGGTCGAACTCGATGGGCGTCAGCTCGATCGCCTGGCCGTCACGGCGCACCGTCCGCTTCTCCGGGTCGATGGTGAGGTCGGCGATGCGGAGGGGGCGCGGTGCTGGAGCGGCGGTCCGCCGCAAGACCGCCTTAACGCGGGCGACGAGCTCCTTGGGGTCGAAGGGCTTGGTGACATAATCATCGGCGCCCAGCTCGAGGCCGACGATCTTGTCAGCGGCATCGTCCCGGGCGGTCAGCATGATGATGGGCACGCTCGACTTGGCCCGGACGGTGCGGCAGACTTCGCGGCCGTCGATCAGGGGCAGCATGATGTCGAGGATCATGAGGTCGGGCGGCTCCTTGTCGAAGGCCTCGAGAGCGGCGCGGCCATCGTAGGCGGCGGTCACCCGGTAGCCTTCCCGCTCCAGGTAGGCGCGCACGATATCCACGATGCCCCTTTCATCGTCAACGACCAGAATCTTCCCAGGCATCACATTAATTGTAACATCTGACATATTAGTGCGGCAATCGAAACAAAATGGGCGGGCCGACTCGGTCGGCCCGCCCATTACGGAGAGGTGGTAAGGCTAATAGCGGCCCATCATGCCGCCGAAGCCGGCACCGATGCGGCCCATCATGCCGCCGAAGCCGTAGCCGGCGCCGCTGCCGTTGGTGGCCGGGCCGGGCGTATCGTCCGCGTCGTTGCCGAAGGCCCCGCCCATCATGCCGCCGCCGCCACAGCCGTAGCCATAGCCGTTACCGAGGCCGTTGTTGAAGGTGAGGCCCTTGGCTTCGACGAGCTGGCGGATGTGCTGCTCGGCGTACTCGAGTCGGGCGTCAACCTGCGCCTGCGTCCAGCGGCCGGCAGTCACCTGCTGCTGCATGAACGTCTTCATCGGTTCGAGAATCTTGGCCACTAGCTGGTCCTCGGTGACGTTCTTGGTGGCGGCGATCTCAACCAGGCTCTTGTCCTGCTGAAGCTGTGCCTGAATCTCGGCCGGTGTCATCCCGAGGAGAGTGGCGACCTGAGTCACTTCGCCGGTGAAGAAGGGACAGCCCCAGGCGGCGTAGTCGGCGTCAGTCGGCCGGGCGACCGACGTGACGGCCACGGCGCGGTCATTGGCCGTTGTCGGGAGGCTGCCGTGAGGTGCGGCCAGCACGCCCACGGTGATGGCTCCGTTCAGGGCGAGCGCCGTTGAGACGGCCACCAGCAAGACTTTGTACCCTTTTTTCATTTGTCATCGCTCCTTGTTCAAGGTTCCTAGTTTGATGATAGGGGAGCGATATGGAGGAAATATGGAGAGGGGATGGGGATTTGGTGG
>Ga0153915_10004685_pt1 | contig 12641 bp, 10 predicted proteins | sample Opewatmetagenome_2_FD_107003 | JGI IMG/M metagenome (GOLD analysis project Ga0153915, IMG submission 107003) | Freshwater wetland microbial communities from Ohio, USA - Open water 3 Core 3 Depth 3 metaG | ecosystem: Environmental > Aquatic > Freshwater > Wetlands | place: USA: Ohio, Lake Erie... | reverse complement strand
TGATCCTGAAATATTCGCGGAAAGAGCCCTGCATCAGGATGACTTGTTAAAAAAAGATTTCGGAAACTCTTTTATTGCTGTTTATGAAAGCGAGCGATTCGGAATAAGAAAAATTTTAATCATAGATAAAAAAACGGGGACTGCCGGCTATTTAAATAATGATAAAATCAGTTTTCGCGGCGAATAAGTAAAGATTGGTTCTTTCTTTAATTTCTTATAATTATTGAAGTTAAAAATCAGCGGAAATCAAATATTGTTGGTTATCGTATGAAAAAATTATCTGTGTTTGTATTATTGATATTGCCGACGGTACTTGTTTTTACCGCTGTAATTTTACATCATACTCAAGGGTCTTATTGGATAAGTTACAATTCCGATCCCGAGTATACTTATCTTTTGAGTTCTCTTGCCCTGACGGAATCCAAACAAGCCGGAACCACCGGACATCCCGGCACGACTCTTCAAATACTGGGAGCGGCCACACTGAAAATTACACACGCTCTTGATTTTTCCGATAAAGACTCCCTGGAATTCGCTGTTCTCAAGAAACCTGAATTTTATCTGACCGTCATAAATATTGTCCTGGTTACCTTTAATGCACTGCTGTTATTTATTCTCGGTATTGTAACTTTAAATTTAACTAAAAATATCTGGCTCAGTCTCCTGCTGCAGTTGTCACCGTTTCTCGCTAATACCATGATCATCAACGGCTTGCCGCGGATTTCCCCTGAACCTCTCCTGCTTTTAGCCGGATTGCTGTTTGTATTGATTCTGATAAAAATGGCATTCAGCGAAAATCTCTCTAAATCGGCTCACTGGTACATGATCATTATGGCGTTTGTTGCCGGTTTTGGCGTGGCTACCAAATTGACTTTTATCCCTTTGCTGATTATTCCACTTTTTGTTTTACCCGGACTGCGAAACAGGATCGGATTTGTCTTTTTAACGGGTTTAAGTTTCGTCCTGTGGACATGGCCAATCATTTCGCAATATAAAAATTTACTTGACTGGTATTGCAAAATCGTCACTCATACCGGCCATTATGGACTTGGCAACCCCGGAATAATAGATCCCGGATTATATCTGCAAAATATTATCAGTCTGTTTTTACGAAATCCTTTATTCTTTTTGATTCTGTTTTTTTCCACAGGCTTTATCCTGATGTCGGGACTGTCTTTTGCAGGAAAAGAAAAGGCTAAGAAAAAGAACCCCTGGCAGAATATCTTCTTCAGGATTTTAGCGGCGATTACAGTCGCGCAACTGTTTGCGGTTCTGATAGTTGCCAAACATTATACCGACCACTATTTATTGCCTGTTATGAGTCTCTCCGGACTCATTTTATTTTTAATATTTGTTTATCTCCGGCAGATTGATTATTTCAGCCGTGTCAACATTAAAAAACTGGTTATATTACCCGGCATATTTTTTATTATCGGCACAGCCTGGAGAACAGATGACATTAAAAATGTAATTATACAAAACATACAAGTAAGAGAAGAAGCGATGGCGGTTAATCAAATACTGGAAATCGAGTATAAAGATTATTTAATAATTCCCATCTATCGCTGTTCATCACCGATCTGCGCTCTGGCATTCGGTAATTTTTATATTAATAACGGCCTGTATTCAGAATCCCTTCAGAAAATATATGGAGACGCCTGTTTTTTTAATGGATTGAATAACGGAGCAAATGGAAACTTTCATACATGGACGAGGGGATTCAGCATGGAAGATATTATTTTAAGCGGACATGCGGACAAAATAATTCTCCAGGGTTCCCCGCTCTGGTTTCTCGGCGATACCATAGCATCCAAGTCCGGTTTAATCCTGAAAATAAAAGATGTTTTCGGAGGAAGCTATGAAACCATTTATGCCATCAAAGATTTTGAAATGACAAATGAAGCTCAACGCCGCCAGCACCCTCCAATACTGGAAACAACCGATTTTGATTTCAACACGCATCCGCGCCAATGATAATTCTTCATACTTTGGCTTAAATTCCTGAAATCTTACAAAAGCATGATGATCATATAACCATTATAAAATGTACTCTAACGAGAAAACATTTGCCTTATTATCATAGTTTCAACTTACCTGTTTGTCTGATGCAAAAGGCGGCAATGGACAATGCATGGTAAGCGAAATAACACGGAGCAGTTCCGATTCAGCTACTGTAATACTTCCATCAGCAAACGCGCAGTGGGCGCAGGCATCAACCACAGCCTGCTTAATCTTGAAAGATGAATAAGTCAGCTGTTTCAATGCGCTGTTAACATAAGCAATATTTAATCTTTCATCAAATATAAAATCAGGTTTTTTCGAGGCCAGTTCAGGAATTCGCGCAACGCCGGCATTAAAGGAACGTAATGCCGCATCGGCATTTCCGGCATTACCGGCATTAGCCAGCGCACGCAATAGTATCAGAATGTAATATCCTATCTGGGGAATGGAGAAAAAGGTTGTTTTGCTGAAGAGTTCTTCCTTATCCCTGATTAAATACTGGTTGAGTATCCATTGAACGGAAAACTCATACAATGTTGTTTTACCGTCGGCGCTTATCAAGGCATTGATGGTTTCCAAAAATTTACGTTTCTCCGTGTCCGCCAAGCCGCGCAATTGCGGCACTGCAAGCTCAACCAGAGGTAATTTCCGGTCATCTTTAAGACCGGTAATCATATCACAAAGACGCAATACATTTTCAATATCGCTCTCATTTACCAATGAACGGCGAATTACATTTAATTGATTTTCCCGCTCCTGGCAATCACTGCCAAAAAGTAAAGCATAAATCACCATTGCCGCACCCAGGGGAGTATCCAATGTTTTTTTAAGCTGATCGGGAATTGCTGCCAGAATTGCCGCGCTTTGAATCAGGCTGTCCTGGGTCGGGTTACCCACTTGATGGATAATGTCCGCCGGTTTTGCCGTCACCGACGTAATGTTTTGTGCAATTGGCGCGGCATCATACAGGTTTGCTATCGGCGCGCTTCTGACCGACGCGGGGGAAATATGAATATCAGCTTTTATCCTGGGCAGCACACCATCAAAATGCGGGTCGAGACATTTGATTCTTTCAATAAGAGGCGGATGTGAGGCAAGAAAATTCGGAAAAAGAGTGTCCGCATGACTTTCACCGAAAAACAAATGACTGGCCTGGCTGGCTGACTCTGAATTAATCTTCGAACCCGAGATGTACCCACCGATCTTCTTCAGGGCTCCGGCGAGGCCTGCCGGATTGCGGGTAAACTGAACGGCTGAAGCATCGGCTAAAAATTCCTTCTGCCGGCAAACAGCGCTTTGAATTAACCGTCCCATGAAGGAACCGGCATATCCGATAATCAACAGCACCAGTCCGGCCAGCATAATCAGTCCGGCGGACTTTCCACGCAACCTTCCTGTGCCTTTCAGCATCTCGCCGCCGATAATTCCGATGAACAAAATACCGAAAATTATGCCTATCAACTGGATATTCAGACGTGTATCACCATTAAGAATATGGCTGTATTCGTGTCCAATAACGCCCTGCAATTCATCGCGATTAAGATGATTTAACGCCCCCCTTGTTACGGCAATGGCTGTATCGTGCAGCGTGAGGCCGGCGGCAAAAGCATTAATGCCATTTTCTCCTTCCAGGACAAAAACCTGGGGCACGGGAACACCTGAGGCAATTGCCATTTCCTCCACGACATTAAGCAGCTGCCGTTGTGCCGGATCTTGAGTGTTGCTGCGTATAAGTTTACCGCCGAGCATTTCCGCAACCTTCCCGCCGCCGCCCTGCAACTCTTTCATTTTTGTCATTCCGGCAATAAGAATTATCAATGATACGGCAGCGGTTACGCCGACAAATAATATTGGATCCCATAATCTGAAATCATTAAACGTTACTACAGATTGCCGCGAAGTGGAATTATTAGACCACAGATGCAAAAACCAGATGAGCCGCAGGGCAAAGTAGATGACTGCAATAATTGCCGCTACAGCAATGGTGAAAAATATTATCAGTTTATTGCAATTACTGCGTGCCTGTTCCTGTCTGACAAAAAAATTAGTCGAATAATTATCGGCCATTTTCACTTCCGCAAGTCAATATCAGCTTGATTTATTGAAAAGATACTTTGGGCGCTTTTCGTTCTTCCGGATTTTCCACAGCCTCTAAAAGATTCGCTGCCTGAAAGTTATAAGAATTGGCTATTATATTGTTGGGAAATTGTTCCCTGCCGGTATTATATTCGGCAACGCTGTCATTATAAGCCTGACGGGCGAAGGATATTTTATTTTCCGTCGAGGTAATCTCTTCCATTAACTGGCTGATGGTCTGGTTTGCCTTTAAATCAGGATATGACTCGACAACCGCCATTAATTTCCCCATCGCACTGCCGAGAATTCCTTCCGCCTGCGTCAGACCGTTCATTGCGGCGGCATTGCCGGGATTTGCAGCGGCGGCATTACTTGCAGAAAACGCATTGTTGCGCGCCTTGATTACTTCATCCAGTGTGCCCCTTTCGTGCGCCAGGTAACCCTTGGCGCTTTCGACCAGATTGGGGATAAGGTCATAACGGCGTTTGAGCTGAACATCAATTTGCTTGAACGCATTCAGGTAACGGTTGCGCAGAGAAACCAGGTTATTGTATATACCGATAAAATAAAATACTATTATTGCAATAATCACAACAAGTACGATAAGCGGAATCATGTTTTCCTCCTCATTATGCCAATCCCATATAAGGATTCATTTGATTGGGATTTGACTGCGATAAAGATTGATAATTCTGTATCAGCTTCAACACCAGTTTTAAAATTAGTGAATGAATATCATATATTGATATTATCATCAATATTCATTCATGTGCTTAACAAAAGAAATAAAATAATTAACGTATCAGCAGAACAGGAATAGGGCTTTTGCGGATAACGTGAGAGGTTGTGCTGCCGATGAATAATTCGCGCAGGCGGTTGTGGCCGTAAGCTCCCATGACCATTAATTCCACAGAGCCTTCCCGGATGTATTTTATAATTTCATCCTGTTCCTTGCCGGGCAGATTTATTATTTCGCAATCAGTTACAGGGATACCCTTAGAATCTTTCTGGTTTGCCTCTTCCACCTGCATGGATAAGGCAACGGCTTTTTTTGCATCCGATGTAATAATGACAGCTGTCAGCGGCCAGACGGCCTGCTCCGATAATTCCAGGGAAAGCTTTAAGGCTTTGGACGCTGAAGCGCTGCCGTCGAAAGCCAGCGCCATGCTTTCTATTTCAATAAAATTCTCAGGAGTAACCAGCACCGGTTTGCCGGAATTGCGCGCAACCTCTTCGGCAACAGAACCAAGAAGCCCGCCTTCCTTCAGATGAAAGTGTTCTCCTTTTTTTGCCATCAAAATCAAATCCGCGCTTTGGGCTTCTTCGATGATTGCCGCGCTGATTCTGCCGGTTACTTTTTTTACTTCGGATTTTATACCTGATTTTTGGCAGAGTTCCTGAAATTCTTTAAGAATAAAAGCGGCTTTTTCATCAAGAGATTTTTCTATAGTATCGTAGAAACCTTCGTAGGGAGGCATTCCGACCGAGCCGGAAATATCCGTAAGCATCGGCCCTTGAATTAAATTCAAATCAATAACATAAAGGCCTGTTAAGGAAGCGGCAAGTTTTCTGGCGATATAAATTCCATATTCCAGCGCCTTAAGGCTGTTGGCGGAACCATCGGTGGGAAGGAGAATCTTTTTTATCATGATGACTCCTCCGGGAAAACCGGAAACATGATTATTTTTGTTTTTCGTCGAAGTGTTTCAAATGATCAAGCAAATTGGCGACATCTTTTTCTTCCCAGAGATTCGAAACGCCATTGTCTTCAGAATCTGTTTCCGAGGAAGGGGAACCGTCTTCATTGAAAACAAGAAACTTGCCTGTAACATTTCCGTTTTTATAGGCGGCCTTTTCTTTTATCTCTCCGCCTCTGAAATAAGCAATATATTCGCCTTCCCTTTTGTCGTTCTTGAAATATCCTTTTTCTTTAATTTGCCCGGTCTTATAGTAACAGATATATTCGCCGTCGAATTTACCGTTTTTAAAATTTTCCCGCTGCTTTAATTGACCGGTTTTATAGTAAATCTGATATTGTCCATCGAGTTTGCCGTTTCTGTAATTTTCCTGCTCTCTTATTTGGCCATTTTCATAATAGGAAACATATTCGCCATCCATCCGGTCATTAATGAAAGTTGTCTTTTCTTTAATCTGACCCGCAGGATAATAAACTACCGCCGCGCCATTTTTCCTGCCATTGGCAAATTTAACATGCGCCAGCACCTTACCGCTGTGGTAGTAGGAAAAATATTCGCCTTCCAGTTTGCCTTCCCGCATAAATTTTCTTTCTTTTACAGTTCCATCGGGGAAAAGCATCTGTTTTTCTTTAAGAGCCGAATCTTTATTTCCCATGAGGATGTGATTCCTGTTTAAAGTATTAATTTTATTAAAATAATTTAATTTTTAACGACAATCTTACAACCAATTCACTTTTGCGCCGCCCTGTAAAGAGGACCGGCATTTTATGCCATCAAGTCATTGCTTTTTTTAAACAATCATTTATGATAATGCAACTAAAAAGAATTTGTTCATCAATAAATTTAGTTTAATTTTTTCCGGAAAAAAGATATTAGAGCACGATAATCGGGTATATTATTTCTTAGAATAGTTTTAAGATTATGATAAAGAGAATAATATCATGCTAATACCTCATTTAGATACAACAAGAGTGGCTATTATCGGCCCCGGCAGGTTAGGCACTGCTTTTGCGTATAAATTCGGCCGCGACAACAAACGGGTGGCCATTTACTACCATGATGCTGAAGTTTGCAAGGCTATAAACAGAGATCATTTAAACCCCCTTCACTTAACTGAAGACCTGGCTAATCGTCTTGGAGGGATGGAGAACGTTCCCCGTTTATCACCCAACGTATACGCCACAAACGATCTGGAACATATCGTTGAAAATAACGATTTTATCATTCTGGCCTTAACTATGAACCGTCTGCCGGAATTTCTCAATTATCTGAAACCGATGATTGATAAAAAAGCGGGCGAAATCTGCCTTGTTTCTCCGCTAAAAGGCCTAATCTCTGATGAGATTTCCAAAGAATTAATAACGCCGTCCCAACTGATAAATAATAATTTATACAATTTAAAGCATAAATATCAGATCGGATGCATCGGCGGACCGTTTTTCGATGTGGATATAGCGCTGGGCAACCCTGTTTGCCTGACAGTGGCCGGCAAAAAACGCATCGCCAATATTATCAGGGAAGATTTGCTTAAATTTAACCGCAAGGAAATCAATTCATATTATAATTTCGATGTCGTCGGGGTGGAAGCCTGCGGCGCTTTAAAAAATATTGTTGCGAATATCAAAGGACTGGCGGATTCGCTGAAGCTGGGCGATTCAATTCCCGGCACTATATTTGCCCGTTCCGGCGTGGAAATCCGGTCTCTGTCCCGCGTTTTGGGAGGAAGTTTTCAGGCGTTTCACAGTCAGGCTGGTGTTGGAGACATGTATGTGACTGTTTCATCGCTCGCCAGCAAGAATTACCGTTACGGAAAATATTTTTATGAACTCTATACCGGCAATCCCATCGAAACAAATCTGCGTGTCCTGGAAAAAATTGACGGAACTCCCGAAGGCCCCAATACGGTCAGAAACGTACATAAATATCTGGAGAAGAAAAACATGTACAGTCCGCTTTTCTCCTGCGCTTACCGGATATTTAATGAAGCGGGCAACAAAAACGACATAAGAGAGATGATCATTCAGGCCTGCCAGTTTGATAAAAGAAATAAGGAATATATAGACGTGCTGTCCAGAATTATGTACCGCATTCTTCCCAATTACTGGTATCGCCGCGCTAAAAACATTTTCGATTAAAATGTCTATACCATTTTAAATCAAAGATAATATCGGGTAAACAAGCAACAGATTGATAAAGTCTACGCATTTAAATACCTCGATAGGCTATGGATCGGTGATACTCACTATTTTACAGAGTGGCTTAGACTATTAACAAACCCTTCACGACGAAGAGCATAAGTTTAGACATTGAAAACATACCAGATCCTGTTCTAATTAAAATCTTCGCAGATTTGGATATTCCTATTACGCGAAATTCCTCAAAAATCGAGATTGATAATATTTTAGGCAAACCTTTTGAAGTTCAAGAATTTGCAACTGATAGAAAAACATTTAATTATAAAACTCCATGTGAAAACTACTTTATCACGGCAACTTTTCTCAATGAGGGAAGTTTGGCTTATTTTACTATGAATACAAGTGATATCAGCTTGTAGCAAAGTCGCTCAAGCCGATCGCCGCTTCGCGGCACCGGCTCAGCTTTTCGCAGGCATCATTATTATTGACAAAACCATATCGATCATGCTATCGTAGCACGTAATAGATCGATGGAGGTATCGTCATGCAATCAGTAACTGTATCACCAAAATATCAAGTCGTTATACCTAAAACCGTCAGGGAAGCATTGAAGCTTCATCCAGGCCAAAAGATGCAAATTGTTGAATATGCCGGTCGGATTGAACTTATACCGGAACGAGACATCAAAGAACTTCGCGGATGCCTCAAGGGCATCAACACGGAATTCAAACGAGAGGAAGATCGAGTATGAATATTGTAGATTCTTCCGGCTGGCTGGCTTACTTTGCCGATGAGCCTAATGCGAAGCATTTCCTTGCCCCGCTGAGTGATTCGGCTTTGCTTATTGTCCCAACGGTAACGATATACGAAGTTTTCAAGGTCATTTTGCGGGAGGCCAGTGAGAATGAAGCATTGCAGGTGGTTGTTGCTATGCAAAGAGGTAGAGTTGTAGATCTTAGTGCAACGTTGGCAATAGCAGCTTCAAGGCTGAGCCTGGAGTATCAACTTCCGATGGCGGACAGCATCATTCTTGCGACAGCACAAGAATTCAAAGCCGTTATATGGACACAGGATTCAGATTTTAAAAATATTAGCAAGGTAAAATACTTTCCCAAAAAATAAAACTGCATAACCAGACAATAGGGCGAAGGGATCACGGGAGAAAAAATAGAGCTGGATTCCCGATCAGTCGGGAATCCGGGATTTAACAGATGGAGCAAAATTGAAGCTCTCCGCGGCAAGACGCGGAGAATCTTCGATTCTTAAGGTAAATTATAATTCTATATTCGCTCGCTTACCCCGCAGCAAGCTACGGGGAATGCGCTCGCTACCGAATTCACAACTGTTACAGTTCTTCTTCTTTGACGATTTCGGTCTTAATCAGCGTGATTAATTCCTGAAAAACAGGCAGGACATCCTTGCGAAATCGTCCGGCCACGCAAACCTTCATTATATCGTCGCCAATCTTCAGATGGCCTTCATTGATCCAGGCCTTTATATCGGCAATGCCGTCTTTTTTCCTGAATTCGCGCACGGCGGCTTCCAGTTTTGCTTTATCATAGGAGAGATTCATCGCCTGAACCTTCCCTCCGTCTTTCGCTGTCGCCCGCACTATCCCGTTATGATAAAGAATCATCCCCAGCATGTCCGCCGGGCATTCTTTCTTAATTTCTTTTATCCATTTCTCAATCATGGGATTCTCCTTTTGCTATTTTATCCGTACTTCCCGGTTTTTATCAATTATTCTTTGATGTTGATTCATTTAAAAACTCCAAAACCTTCGCGTTTACGTTGTCCGCTTCTCTCCCCCGCAATATACCGTGATGATTGGCATTAACATGGAAGAGCTGCTTTTTCTTTGTCCCCAGTTTTTCAAATATTTCCCGTCCGCTTATCGAATCCACCACCGGATCGCCTGACGCCTGTATGATAAGCGTCGGGTCCGTAACTTTATCCAAGCGATTTTCAACAAATCTCATCAGTTTATCCAGTTCATATCCGCCGCTTACGGGATTCCGGAAATAATTTATATGAGGATATTCAGGATCATTTTTGACAAATTCCATTTTCCACTTATTAATTTTCAGACCAGTTAGTATTTTATTCCACACGACAATAACAGGCGAAAACCTGGAAGCGATGCTCACGAGTTTGAGAGGAGCATTGATTGATATAACTCCGGCAAATCTTCCTGGTTTATTGGCAGCCTGTAAAAGAGCGATCCCGCCCCCCATGGAAAAACCGGCAATGGAAAATTTTTTAACGCTGTTCTTCATGATAATATAAGCGCGGCTTGCGGAATCATACCATTTCTCCCAGTTTCTTACAGCAAGATCGTCAGGGGAAGTGCCGTGTCCCCGCAACCTTACGCCGTAAACATTGTAACCTTTCTCATAAAGATAATCCGCCAGCGGTCTGATCTCCTCCGGCGCCGCCATATATCCGTGAACAAGAATAATTCCTTTGCGGCTGAAGAAACGTCTTAAAAAGAAAGGCTCTCCTATATTTTCGGGCTTGCTCTCGCCTTCTATATAATACTGTTGATAATCCTTATCGAATATATCTTTATCCAGACGGATAAAGATATTTCTTATCTTCCACCTTATTAAAAAGCCGGGAAGCAGCATAAGCCAATCCATTGTCCGCGTGAGGTCACGAAGCGGCTCTATTTCGTTTTTGAGAACTTCAATAATATTATCTTTCCTGATGGTATGGAAATCGGATTTTCTGCTGAATCGTTCTCTGTTTTTAGTGATTATACCGTTTTCAAGCGTAATGAAGTCTCTGGATACGGCTTCCTTTATAAAATTATCGTATTTTTCATGATAATCATCGGTAAGAAGATAAAACTGTTTTTTGTAAAGGGATGTGTGACAGTTGGACATGCCTATTGTACGCAAATGCTCAATAGCCAGAAAAACGCGGGCTTTGAAGTCATCTTCACTGAAACTGTTTTCCCAGTATTTTTTCAGGATATAAGCAAACAGATGATCATGGTTGACTGTTGTCATGCCGTATATGGCATTCATATAATCATACCTCATTCTGATGCATAATTTTTTGAAAGAAACTATTTTTTTAAATTCTTCCGGGTTCAGGTAAGGGTTATTATCCGCCAGCATCTTACTCATACCGGAACTCGTAGTGATATATTTTTTTATAAACAGCGGTTTCCCGAAGTTAATATCGATATCCACCTTGCCCATTATGATGGGGCCTTCAACCTCCAGTTCCTCCTGAGAACGAATTGAAATATTCTTGATAAACCGGCTGGCAAGTTTGCTTAGGGCATTATCCTGCGCACGGACAGGATAATAGGTAATATTCACCGGAACAATATAAGTTTCTTTGTTTATATTTTTTTCAACATCCGCAGGATCAAAACCGAAGTGTGCCGCCAGCCGCGCAATGGATGAATCATCTCCCCTGTCACGGAATACACGCAATTTTTCACGTATAAATTCGGTCCGCAAAGCGATTTGCGCGGCTCCCGAATGAGGAGGCCTTCTGATACCCGAATTGTAAACTACATACTTACCCTTCTCGATAATTTTCTTATCCTTGATTATCTGGCCTTCAGGAAAAATAATAACCGGATGACTGTTGGTGAGAAGCGCGTTGATAAATATTTTGTCCCTGTCCGGATCGGCTGTCGAAATCGCGCCAACCTTATCCATAAAAGTGCGCATCTCGCCGCTAAAGAAGGAATGATGCGCCAGGGAAATGGGATATTTTTTTACGTTTTTTTTGATGATGTACGGCATTAAAATTGTTTCTAAACGCGTAAAGTGATTAATGACATAGAGCACGGGTTGATCAGGCACGTTTTCAAGCCCGTGCAGACGCAGGTCAATCCCCGCCGCCTTAATCAGGGTATCAAGCGCGGCTTCAATAATATTAATCAAATCGTCTGATATTTTCATCGCCTTCCGTATTGCTTCTCACGTCTTTAGTTTTATTTCTGACGCCACTTTTTTTAATATGTCCGGCTTATTGGTAAAAATACCGTTCACACCCATATTTAAAAAATGTTTCATCTTCTTCTCGTCATTGACGGTATAAATATTCACGGGGATATTATTTAATTTGATATTCGCCAGCCACTTTTTATTAAATTCGGCGGCAGAACAGTTAAAGGCGTCGGCTCCTACTAATTCCATTATATCCGAAGGCAATTTAGAACCATAAAATATTTTTTCAAACAGCACTGCGGCAGTGACGGTATTATCTATCTCCTTTAAATGCATAATGGCGCGCGGATTAAAACTGGAAAATACAACATGTTGCCGCATGCCGCTTTGCTCAACGATCCTCAAACATCTTTCTTCAATGCCGCCAAAGAACATGTTGCCCACAGCTTCCGTTTTTATCTCAATATTTACAGCAATCTTATTTTTGCAGACATCAAGGACTTCGGCAAGAACCGGTATTCTTGTGTTCTTGAATTTCTTATCAAACCAGCTTCCAGCGTCCAGTTTTTTTAATGAAGCAAGGGTATGATCGGCTACTCTTCCCAGTCCATTGGTACAACGTGATATTTTTTCATCATGAAAGACAACAACCTCTTTATCCGAGGAAAGTTGAACGTCAAACTCCACCATATCCGCGCCCATGGCAACAGCCCCTTCAAACGAGGGAATAGTGTTTTCCGGATAACAGGCCGAAGCTCCGCGATGAGCGATGATTGTGAAATCATCGCCATCGCGGCGGTTATACTTGAATAAATGGTATG